>ENA-UAKS01000171-UAKS01000171.1-human-gut-metagenome-genome-assembly--contig:-NODE-171-length-28407-cov-6.677871_pt1 | contig 28407 bp, 26 predicted proteins | sample MGYA00243692_ERZ654452 | MGnify/ENA primary metagenome ERZ654452 (study PRJEB26926, sample SAMN06164442) | human gut metagenome | biome: ENVO:00009003; feature: ENVO:2100002; material: ENVO:00002003...
TGATCTCGCTGCAGACCGCGCCGCAGATCCGCATGATCCAGAACAACGACACCGCGCTTGTCGAAAAGATCCAGACCTCCGTGCTCAACACCATCCCGCTGTGGAAGAACCAGATGGTGCTGACGCTCGGCATCGAAAATTCCCGCCGCGCCATGGAGGCCCAGCGGCAGGTCACGGACATGACGAACGCGCTGCTGCAGAAAAACGCCGATATGCTGCATATGGCCTCCGTCGAGACGGCGAAGGAATCCGAGCGCGGCATCGTCGACATGGAAACGCTCAAGCACACCAACGAGCAGCTGATCTCCACGCTCGACGAGGTCCTGCAGATCCAGACCGACGGCGCGAAAAAGCGGCAGGAGGCCGAGGCTGAGCTTCGCAGGCTGGAGGGCGAGCTGAAGCAGAAGCTTCTGCAGCCGCGCAGCTGAAACTTTTAAAAGGAGCAGGCATGAAATTCTTTCAGAAACCAGGCGTTGCGGTCGTCTTTACAATCGTGATGATCGCCGCGGCGCTCTTCATCGGGCTGTCCCCGGTGCTCAAAAGTGACAAACCGGCTGAGACAGCGCAGACAGCCGTGCCGGAGCAGACTATCTCCCAGACGCCTGCGGAAGAGCAGACATCCAATACAGCGGGAGACGAGACGATCTCCGACAAGTATATCCGCGACGACGCAGGGCTGTTCACCCGCAGCGGAGAAAGCGCCATTCAGGACTACAACAAAAAAATCTACAGCAGGACCGGCAGCCGCATCGCCATTCTGACGACGGACGGTACCGGCGGCAAGACGATCGAAAGCTACACGAACAGCGCGTTTGATTCGATGGGCCTGAGCGAATATGACATACTCTTCGCCATCGATACCGGCGCGGAGCAGTGGTACGTGACGACAGGCTCGTATGTCGCGGATTACACGGACAGCAAGCTGGAGTCGATCTTTCAGGACGGCTTTGCCGCCATTCTGGACGGCGATGCGGACGACGCGGCAGACACGATGTACGAGGATCTGTACAGCTGGTGCAAAAGCAGCCTGAACGGAGCTGCGAATGAGGAGTATACGCCCGTGCAGGAGACCGGACGTGTCAGGAGGAAAAGCATAATCGGTACAATTATTACGATTCTGGTCATTTTCTGGATCATCAAGGCCATTTTCGGCTCCGGCCGCAGAGGCGGCGGAGGCGGAGGCTTCTGGTCGGGCCTGTTTTTGGGCTCGCTGTTCTCGAACCATCATCACCACTACGGCCCCGGCCCGGGGCCTGGCCCCAGACCCGGCGGTTTCGGCGGCGGCCCCAGACCCGGCGGCGGCAGCCGAGGCGGCTTTGGCGGAGGCCGCGGAGGTTTCGGAGGAGGTCGAGGCGGGTTCGGCGGTGGCCGCAGATAAAAAATTTTCCAGCATGAACAGGCCGTTTGCGCACATACTAAGTCCGTACCTTAAAAAAGGAGGAAGTTTTGTATGAGCTTTGCAAACGAAAAGGCCAACCACGCAATCGAGTGCCACGTGAGCCAGTGCAACAACCACTGCGGCTGCGAGGATTACTGTACCCTCGATAAGGTTTGTATTGGAACCCATGAAGCCGATCCGACGGTTGATCAGTGCACGGACTGCCTGTCCTTCGTCAAGAAGTAAATCCCAGCCCCTATGAAAATGCCCCGTGCCGCAGCACTGCGGCACGGGGATTTTCTGTCTGCGCTGCATTTCGCCTGCAGACGCTTTTCACGCCTTATGTCCGCCGATCTGCTCATTTCTCTGGCGGGCAGTTGCGCCGTCGCGGAGACTCATGGCCTTCAGGATGGCGTTTTTGCCGTATTTTTCGCGGATGGCCAGCACGGCGTCCTGCATCCGCCGTTCGCGCGCACGCGCGGACTGTTCCTCGCGCCGAGCCGTGAGCGCCGCTTCGTCGGCAAACAGATCGAGCTGAACGTATTCCGGCTCGGCCTGCACGTCCCGCTCCCGCTGCACATGGTTCGCGACGACATACATCCGGCGCACGAGCAGCCCGCGGTCCACGATCCGGTCAAACAGCACCGTCAGCGCCTGCAGGAGCTCTCTGGAGGAGGCGGTCGGCGCCCGGAGCGTTTCTGACCCGTGCGCGGCTTTCGGGACGCGCCGCCCGTAATGGTCGACTGTGACCGGGCCGTGATACGGCGGACAGGACGGGTCTGTCAGGCTTTCACGGTCATAGCCGACGGTCAGGACCATCTGATCGGTCACAAGCCCCTTCCAGGCCAGCTCCAGCGCCAGCGCGTCCGCCATCTCCCGCGCGACGAGCCGCGCCTTTTCAAACGGATACGGGCATTGCAGCACCTGACCTGAGCTGACGCTGTGCGTCTGGGGCCGGTAGGCCTTGATGTCCGCAAGCGTGCACGGCTCGCAGCCCCATGCGTGGTCGATCAGCAGCTCCGCGTTCACACCGAACATCCGGTACAGCAGCTCCTCGTTGTAAAATTCATCCGGCCTGCCGAGCGAACAGCGGGCGATATCGCCCATCGTGAACAGGCCCTTTTCCTCAAGCTTTTTCGTGATCCCGCGTCCGACGCGCCAGAAATCCGTCAGCGGCCGGTGCGTCCAGAGCGTTTCGCGGTAGCTGCGCTCGGTGAGGCAGGCAATGCGCACGCCGCCTTCATCCGGCGCCACGTGCTTGGCCCCGATATCCATGGCGACCTTCGCCAGATACAGATTCGTGCCGATCCCGGCGGTCGCGGTGATGCCGGTCGTGCGCAGCACGTCCAGAATGACCGTCCGCGCCAGCTCCTGCGGCGTCTGGCCGTAGGTGCGCAGATACGGCGATACGTCGATGAAGACCTCGTCGATGGAATAGACGTGAATGTCCTCCGGCGCGAAATATTTGAGGTAGATCTGATAGATCTGCGTGGAGACACGTATATAGTTCGCCATCTGCGGCGGCGCGGTGATGAAGGAGAGCGCCAGCTCCGGGTGCGCGGCAAGCGTGTCCGCGTTTTCGCTCTGGCCGCGCAGCTGTCGGCCCGGCGCGTGCTGCCGCCGCATGGCGTTTACCTGTTCGACGCGCTGCACCACCTCGAACAGCCGCGCCCGGCCCGCGATGCCATACGCCTTTAAGGACGGCGAGACGGCCAGGCAGATCGTTTTCTCCGTCCGCGCCGCGTCCGCCACAACGAGATTTGTTTTCAACGGGTCAAGCCCCCGCGCCGCACATTCCACCGACGCATAAAAGGATTTCAGATCGATCGCCAGATACACCCGTTCCGCCTCCCTTCAGGTTCTGTCCCTATCATACCACCGAAGGCGGATCCAATGCAAGCATTATTAGAAAATTTGTTCGATTTAGAAGATAAAAAAACTACAGCTGGTAAGTGGCAGGAGGTATGGGCCGAATACGATGTAATTGTCACAGAGGGGGGTTGGGCTTCCCAGCCGAAGCAGGGAAGCCCGGATTTGCTTGCTTGAAGGAGAGAGGGTTAAAACGTTTCCAATGCCATAGCCGGAGGGAATGAGGGATGACTCCGCTGGCATATATACCAATGATAGCATACACTACAGCCTTTTTCAAGTCCTTCCGTGCGTTTTTGATGGGAAAATAACAGATTCCCCGCCATGCGGGCGGCATGGCAGGGAAAATTGTAAAAATATTGGAACCTCAGTTAAAGCTGCCCAGCTGCTTGCCGGAGAGCACGTGGAAGTGGATGTGATGGACGGTCTGCCCGGCGAGCTCCCCGACGTTCGTTACCACACGGTAGCCGTCGGCAAAGCCCATTTCCCGGGCAAGCTTGGCAATGACAGTATAGATGTGGCCGACCACGGCTTCATTTTCCGGCGTGACCTCAGCGGCGGAGGCAAAATGCTGCTTCGGGACGACGAGGAAATGTGTGGGGGCAAGGGGGCTGATGTCCTTGAAGGCATAGCAGAGGTCATCCTCGTAGACCTTTGCGGACGGGATCTCGCCCGCGATGATTTTGCAGAACAGGCAATCAGACATGGTGCTTCCTCCTTAGTCCTTGACATTGGCCGCGACGTAATCGTCGACAGCCGCCAGCGCGTCGTCGAGCTTGAGGGCGTTCGTGCCGCCGCCCATGGCGGAATCCGGCTTGCCGCCGCCCTTGCCGCCGACGATGGGCGCAATATTCTTGATGATATCGCCCGCCTTGATGCCGCGTGCGACGGCGTTTTTGCCGCAGACGGCCAGCAGCGTGACCTTTTCGCCGTTGACAGCGCCGAGAGCCGCGACGGTGTTCGGGTTCTTGTCGCGCAGGAAATCACCGAGCTTACGCAGGTCGTTCGCGTCGGTGTTCTCGCGGCTGGCCGTGACGACCTTGAGGCCGTTTACATCCTTGGCAGAGAAGAGGAGGCTGTCAACATCGCCTGCAAACAGCTTGTCCTTCATCTTCTCGATGGTCTGATGCAGTTCGCGGATCTCGTTCATGCTGCTCTGGGCCTTGTTGATCAGCTCCATCGGCGTGGTCTTCAGCAGCTCGGCAGCCTTGACCAGACGCATATTCATCTCATCGACGAGATTCAGGAACGCTTCGCCCGTGACGGCCTCGATGCGGCGCACGCCGGAGGCAACGGAGGATTCGCTCGTGATGCGGAACGGGCCGACCTTGGCGGTGTTATCGACATGGGTGCCGCCGCAAAGCTCAATGGACTTGCCGCCCATGTTCACGACGCGCACGACATCGCCGTACTTTTCGCCGAACAGGGCGATCGCGCCGAGCTTCTTCGCCTCCGCGATGGGCATTTCCTTCGTCTCGACGGACATGCCGTCCAGCACAAGCTCACTGACAAGGCGGCTGATCTTGACCAGCTCGTCTGCGGTGACGGCGGAGAAGTGTGTGAAGTCGTAGCGCAGGCGATCGGGCTCGACGAGGGAGCCTGCCTGATGCGCATGATCGCCGAGGACGGTGCGCAGAGCGTAGTCCAGCAGATGCGTTGCGGAGTGGGCGCGCATGATGGCCTTGCGGCGGGCTGCATCGATGGACGCGGTCACGGTATCGCCGACGGCCAGAGAGCCGGAGACGAGCTTGCCGTAGTGCATGAACTTGCCGCCCTTGTTCTTCTGCACGTCGGTGACGGTGAATTCGGCGGTTTCGGTGTGAATGGTGCCATGGTCGGCGACCTGGCCGCCCATTTCGGCGTAGAACGGGGTCTGGTCGAGGACCAGAATTGCATCCGTGCCGGACGTGATCGCACCCTGAAGCTCTTCGTCGGCGACGATGGCGACGATCTTGCCCTCGGCTTCCATGTTGGTATAGCCGATGAAGGTCGTGGCGGGGATCTCCTTGCCGAATTCAACGCCGGCCCAGCCGAGGTCGCCGAGCGCCTTGCGCGCCTCGCGTGCGCGGACCTTCTGCTCCTGCATGAGCTGCTTGAAGGCCGCTTCGTCGACCTGCATCCCCTCTTCGGCGACCATTTCGTTAGTCAGGTCGATGGGGAAGCCGTAGGTGTCATAGAGCTTGAACGCGTCCGCGCCGGAGAAGGTCGTCTCGCCGTTTACCTTGTGGCTCTCGAGCATTTCGGAGAAGATCTTCATGCCGCCATCGATGGTCTTGGCGAAGTTTTCTTCCTCGGTGCGGATGACGCGGGTGATATAGGACTGCTTTTCGCGCAGCTCGGGGTACTGGCACTCGTTTTCATGGACGACGGTGTCCACGACCTGATAGAGGAACGGTTCGTTCACGCCCAGCAGCTTGCCGTGACGCGCGGCGCGGCGCAGCAGGCGGCGCAGGACGTAGCCCCGGCCCTCGTTGGAGGGGAGAATGCCGTCGCAGATCATGAAGGTCGACGAACGGATATGGTCGGTGATGACGCGCAGGGACACGTCGGTCTTGTCGGACTCCTCATAGTGTGCGCCGGTGATCTCGGAGACTTTATTCGTGATGTTCATGACAGTGTCGACGTCGAACAGGGACGCGACGTTCTGACACACGCAGGCAAGGCGTTCGAGGCCCATGCCGGTGTCGATGTTCTTCTGCTTGAGTTCGGTGTAATTGCCGTGGCCGTCGTTATTGAACTGGGAGAAGACGATGTTCCAGACCTCGACATAGCGGTCACAGTCGCAGCCGACGGTGCAGCCGGGCTTGCCGCAGCCGTACTGCTCGCCGCGGTCATAGTAAATTTCCGAGCACGGGCCGCACGGGCCGGAGCCATGCTCCCAGAAGTTATCCTCCTTGCCGAAGCGGAAGATGCGGTTTTCGGGGATGCCGATCACGTCACGCCAGATGGCGAAGGCCTCGTCATCTGCGGGGGTCGTCCCGTTGCCCGCGAAGACGGACGGATAGAGGCGGTCCGGCTCAAGGCCGACCCACTCGGGGCTGGTCAAAAATTCCCATGCCCAGGGAATGGCCTCCTTCTTGAAGTAATCGCCGAAGGAGAAGTTGCCCAGCATCTCAAAATACGTGCCGTGGCGGGCCGTATGGCCGACGTTTTCAATGTCGCCGGTGCGGATGCACTTCTGACAGGTGGTGACGCGGTGGCGCGGGGGCTCTTCCTCGCCGGTGAACCACGGCTTCATGGGAGTCATGCCTGCGTTGATGAGCAGGATGGATTTGTCGTTCTGCGGAACGAGAGAAAAGCTCGGCAGACGCAGATGGCCCTTCGTTTCAAAGAACTTCAGGTACATCTCGCGCAGCTCATTGAGTCCGTATGCCTTGTGTGCCATGATGAATACTCCTTCTATATACATTAAAAATTAAACGATACACGGTGCCGGAGACGGCCCTTGGCTCTCCCTATGGGAGAGCTGTCGCCGCAGGCGACTGAGAGGGCACTTGGCTCTCCCTCCGGGAGAGCTGTCACCACAGGTGACTGAGAGGGTTTTGGTCATTGTTTCCCCTCTCCGTCCTCGCTTCGCTCGGACACCTCTCCCAAAGGGAGAGGCAAGAGGTGCAGTGGAAAGAAAAATTCTGAGTAAAATATAAAAACCCCGCCCCATGACAGGGGCGAGGTCAGTCGCGGTACCACCCTGATTGTGCTTGCGCACATCTCGGCGCTTCTGTATCGGGAAGCACCCGCCGCGCTTTCGCGCGGCCGCTCCAAACTGGCTGCGAACAGGCTTGCTGAAGGGCTTTCACCGTCCCCTTCTCTCTGAAAGCTGCACCGGAACGCTCGGTTTTTCAACGCGGTTTTCCAATATCGCAGATATTTTACCACATTTCCTGCGATTGTCAACATGAAAATTCATCCGTAGACCCACGCGTTCGGCAGCGGGCGGCCGCCGGTGTAGCGCAGGAACGAGGACGACGACTGCGTGACGTATTCGCCGTCGTACCACAAGATCGCGCTTGAGCCGCCGTCCATGTTTAACGCATTCCGGCAGCCGTAGGCCAGCAGGATATCCGAGCACGTGTTGACGCTCGTGCCCCGGATGCCCTCGTCGGGGTAGCGGCCCTCGATGATGAGCATGTAAAGGCCCTGATCGCCGGTGCCGAAGCAGGCGCGCGGCTGCTCACCCGTCCAGAAGGAATCCTCGATCTTTTCGCCGTCCCGGATCAGGACGGGCGTGAACTCGACTGCGTTGTACGTCCCCTCCCCGACCGGGTCGGACGCGGGCACGATGCGGCAGTCGAAGCCGTTTTCGCTCAGCTCAATGCGCTGGTAGACATCGCCGCCGAAGTGATAGCCGTGTTCCTCTCCCTGCGCCATGCACCAACCCGCAAGCTGGCCGCCGTTGCCCTTGCCGTTGGGGTCCTGGAAGCCGTTAGCGTTCATGGCGAGGATGCCGCCGTGGTCAGACGCGATCTTGCCCGCCAATTCCCCTTCCGTGCCGTAGGTCGAGGCCATTTCCAGCCGCAGAAGTTCCGGATAACGGCAGATGGCCAGCACGCCGCGATAGCCGTCGCCGGTGATGCGCACGAGCACAATGCCGTATTCCGCATCGACGGCCAGCACCTGATCGCCCTGCTGCGTCTCGATGCTCGTGCCCGCGTCGTCAAAGCCCGCTTCGTTGATGCGGATATGCTCCCAGCCGCCGTCCAGCGTCTCCGGGTGCTCTTCCAGATAGCACTGGAACGACGCGTAATTCAGCATCGGGAACGCCATCTGGAACTCCGCCTCCGGATCGTCCTCGACAGGCTGGGGGGCTTCTGTATCAGCCGGCGGTTCCTCCGGCTGTACCGGCTCCGGTTCTGTCTGTACGGGTTCCGGTACAGGTTCCGGCTCCGGCTGCGCAGGCGCGCCGGTAAACGTGCAGGCCGTCAGAACAAGACTTAAGACCAGCACAAAAACGAGGGTATACGCCGCCATTTTCGGCTTTTTCGCGATAAGCGTGATGCGCTCTCTGAGACTCTTTCGGCCCAGCTGCATTGTCGTCGCGCAGGACAGCAGCTGGCCCCGCGCCCGCTTCAGCGCGACAAGGCTGAGCAGCGCGCGGCCATAGCTTACCCGGCTGCCGGGATCGAGGTCTTTCAGCACCCGCTCGTCGCAGGCCAGCTCGCAGTCGCGCTGGGAAAGCGCCGCGGCAAGCCACACGAAGGGGTCGAACCAGTACAGGCACTGGCAGATGAGGCGCAGGAGGCTCCAGAGCTGATCCCGCGCGTGATAATGCGCCAGCTCGTGACGAAGGACGAATTGGCGTGTCTCCGGGTCCTGCGCCGCTTCGGGCGTGAGATAAATTTCAGGCCTGAACAGCCCCGCGAGGCACGGCGACGGCAGCCCGGACGCCACCCAGACCGGAACCGGGCTTTCCGGGCAGGCAAACGGCCGCCGGATTCTTTTCAGTCTCCGGAGAAACAGCAGATTCTGCGCCAGAACGGCCAGCGCCATCGCTGCCGCGCCAGTCAGCCAGACGAGTTTCAAAATCGTGCTGCCCGTCAGCTGCATCTGCGCCTCTGTGGGCGCAGTCTCCGTCTCAGAGGCAGTCTGCACCGGGGATTGCGTATTGTCCGTCTGCGGGGCGCGGCGGTCTTCCGGAGCAGTCAGCCGCTGCACGGCGGCGGGCACGTCCGGGACGGCGTTCATCACGCTGACCGGGCTTCTGACCAGCGAGACCGGCAGCAGGAGCCGCAGCGCGGCGAGCAGCCAGAGCGCGTACTGCAGGCGCGGATTGAGTTTCCCGCGCAGGAAAAATCGAAGCGCGGTCAGCGCAAGGATCAGAACGGTCGATGAAATGAGAATTTCCAGCATGACTCCCCTCCCCTATTCCTCGCGGCCCGCAGCCCTGTCCAGAATGGCGTAAAGCTCGTCCAGCTCGTCCTTTCCGATTTTTCCGTGGTCAGCGAAATTGCTGACCAGCAGGCCGAGCTTCCCGCCGAACGCGCGGGAAAGCAGCTGCTCGGTTTCCTCCAGCCCGGCTTCCTCGCGGGTGACGTTCGGGTAATAGCGCCGGGGCTTGCCCTCGTAGCGCAGAAGGCCCTTTTCCGTCATGCGGGCGGCCATGGTCTTACTCGTGCTGGCCGACCATCCGGCGCGGAGCTTCAAATCCTCCACCAGCTGCATGAGCGTCTGCGGCTGCCGCTCCCACAGGCTTTGCAGCACGGTCCATTCGCTTTGGCATAATTGCACAGGATATCCCTCCTTGGTTTACTTTTGTAGACCCATCATAGCACGCAAGGCTACATTTGTCAACCTATTTCTTGAAAGTGCTTACCAATTTGGGCGTAGGGGCGGACGACTCTGTCCGCCCGCAGAACGCAGCGCTTTAACGAAAATTCACGGCAAATTCGCAACATTTATCGGGCCGACAGAGTCGTCGGCCCCTACAGCAGATCAAGCAGCTTTGCCGCTGACCATCAAGGAAGCCGCCGAAAATCCCGCTCTGGTTATCCATCCCTGGCCGACAGGAACTGGAACGGATACCGCGCTTCGCCGGTCAGGCGGACGGTCACGGTCAGCTCCGTCATGCTGTTTCCGGTGGGAATGACGCCGTCGGCGAACGCGCGGTACACGGCCCGACGGAATTCCTGCGGCTGAAGCTCCTCCGCGCCCGCGTGGTCATAGACCGCGCGCACGTCCGCAGACGCGTCCGCGTACTCCGTGAGCTCTGGCACGTCGAGACAGCGGAACACCAGCTGGAAGCTTCCGTCTGCCATGCAGGAGATGCGTTTCAGATAACAGTACCGCGCGCCGTGGTTGTCGTTGATGGTGCGGGTATAGGTTCCATCCTGATAGGTCAGATAGTGCGAGCTGCGGTCCTCCCAGCCGTACCGGCCCAGCGGGAAATAGCGGACAAGCGTATGGTCGAAATCCGTCTCGCTGATCGTCAGCGGCCAGTTGTTTTCGCGCGCCCAGCGCTCGTAGACGAACAGGGAAAGTCCGTCCCACGCGTCTTCGGTCAGCGGCAGCGCTGTCCAATTACCGTCCGGCAGACTGCCCAGCAGATTCCTGTTCTGGCCGTCATACGTCCAGAACAGCTGCGCCAGATCGTCCGTCGTCTCGCCGGTGTGCAGTTTTAGAGCTGCACGCAGATCGTCCTTTGGAAGCGGTGCGAAGCGTGCCGACTGGAACAGCGCGCCGCCGTAGTAGAAGTCCAGCGTGTAGACCTTGCGCGCGTAGCGCAGTTCGCCGCCGCTGCCATCCAAAAACGGGTCGGCGTTATAAAAATCTGCCGTGACCTGTACGGTGCTGCCCCCCAGCACCTGCACGTCTGCGATGCGCAGATCGCGGTCTCCGCCGAAGCCGGACACGTTCTCAATGACCGCCGTGCCGTCCGATGCGTCGTAGCAGCCGCACTGCGTAATGTCAAACGTGAAGCTGCCGTCGCCGAAATGATTCCGCAAAACACCGTTCACAAAGCTCTCCGTGAAGTGATACTTCCCGTCGGCCTGCTTGTAATTATCGCGCGTGTACGTGTAATCGGACGACCAGTGCAGAAACAGCATAAACAGCTGCTCGGATGACAGGTCTTCGGGCGAATCAAATGTAAAGCCGTCGTTGACAAGCGCGACCTCCGGGCCGATCAGAATGCTGTGGAGGTTCTCATCCGTCAGAAGGCTCGGGTCGATCGTCATACGCTGCTGCGCCTCCTGCTCCGTGATGGGCAGCCGTATGGCCTCTTCCGGCGCCATCCAGCTGACGGCGGCGATCACGCCATTTTCAATATAAAACGTCATGGGTGTCTCATTGCATACAACAAGCGTTGTGGGAACGCCGTCCATGTACTCGATGTAGCTGTATTTGCCCATGTAGGTGATCTCGCCGCCGAGCCTCAGCCGCGTGGTATGTTCGTCAATTTGCTCCAGCACCGGCTCGGCATCGCGTGGGAAGAGGTTCGCCGCCGCAAAGTAATTCCAACTGTAGCGGATACCGCACACCTCGGTTCCGCTTTCCAGGCGCAAATACGCGGCATTCAGGTGATGAAGCTCCCCATCCTCGCCGACCCAGCCCGCGGCCTGTGAGCCGTCCGGATGGTGAATTGTGCCGTCTTCATCTATCCAGCCCGCAATCTGTGAGGCGTCCGGGAACTGCACAACGTCATAGTATTCCGTCCCGATGTCCATCCAGTGATAAATACGCGTGGGCTTACCGAAGGCGGGCGTGAGTTCGTCCAGCGTCAGATCATAGATTGACGTGCCGTTCACGGTAAATTCGGGCCACTGCTCCACCGGCTCGCGCGCGGCGAACCATGCCGCGTCCGCGGCGGGGTCCGTTTCGGCCTCAATGCGCGGCAGAATGAATTCCTGATACCACGCCTCCCAGTCGACCGCGCCCTCCACCGGCGCAAGGCCGTTGCGGACAACAAAATCCTTTAAGATATCCAAGCCGTCGGCTGCGTGCTGGTAATACGAGCTGACCGCCGCTGTGTCCGAACTGTCATACTGCCGTACCGCCTTGTCCGACGGGCTCAGGCAGAAGAAATAATATGCCGTGCTGCCGCGTGTGCCGAGCAGATGCGTGTTCAGCGCCATAAGATTTTCCTCGACCCATCGGTCTGCGCCGTCCTTGACCAGCTCCGCCGGGTCTTCAAACTGGAACGCGCGGATCGCCCAGACGAGGCCGAGGCGGTCTTCTGCCGCCTGACTTTTGTCGTAGAAGGAGAACAGCACATCGTCCAGGTCATGCTCGCCGGTCTCCGGCGCTTCGATCATAAACGAATCGTCCGCAGTGATTTCGTTTTCGTATCGTGCCGGGACACTGAGCGTGACCGTGTCCTGTGTGGTGGTGAATTCCACCGCCGCTTCCGGCTCCTCGCGTGTATCTGCCGTTGCTTCCAGTTCCTCGGGCGTAGTCTCCGTTCTTTCCGGCGTCTGCTGCGCTGGCGCGGCATCCTTCGCGCCGGTCATCGTGCAGCCGACTGCCGCGGCGCAGAGCAGAAGCACGAGGATCAGAACGGGAATTGCGGTTTTCGGGTGCTTTGTGATGGAAATGATGCGCGTTCTGAGCTGCCCGCCGCGCCCCGACATTGTCGTTGCCGCGCTGAGGGGATCGACCCGTTCGCGGCACGTCATGCGGATGAGCGAGCGGCCATAGTCCGCACGCGCGTCCTCGCCGAGGCGGCGGACGGTATCCTCGTCGCAGAAAAGCTCCGCGTCGGTGCGGGAAAGCGCCGCTGCCCACCACACCAGCGGGTTGAACCAGTGCAGCGCGAGGCACACGCCGCGCAGGACGGCCCAGATGTGGTCGCGGTGGAGATAATGCGTATATTCGTGCTCCGCGCAGTGGTGCAGCAGCTGCTCGTCCTGCGCGCAGTCCATTGTCACGTAAATCGCGGGCGGGAAAAGCCCGAACAGGCACGGCGACAGCGCGGTCTGCGTCAGCCGGACAGCCGGACGGCCCTCCTTCGGCGCGATCGCGCGCAAAACGCCCGCCCGCAGCTGCCGTCCGTACCGGAGATTGCAGAACAGGAACCACAGCCCCAGCAAAGCCGCGCCGGAGGCCCATACAAGCATGAATATCTTCCGCACGGAAACGGCGGGCTTCTGTGCAGCTTTTGCCGGTTCCGCGCTGCTCGTTTCCGTCTGCGCAGGCGTGGACGCCGGGCGCTGCACCGGCTGTGCGGGCGTCTGCACCGGCGCTGCGGGCGCAGCCGGTTCCGGTGTACTGGCCGCCTGCGCGGGCGGCACAGCGGCAGGTTCCGCCTGTATGACAGCGGCCGGTTCGGCCTCCGGCAGAAGATTTGCCACGCTGAGGGCGGTTTTCCCGACGGAAAGCGGCAGCAGCAGCCGCACGAGCAGCACCAGCCAGAGCGCGTACTGCAATCTTGCGCTGATTTTCCCGCGCAGCAGATAGTGTGCGCCGATGAGCACCGCCGCCAACACGGCGGACGAAACAAACCATTCAGTCATGGTGCTTTTTCTCCTCCATCTCCTGCAGCAGTGCGTGCAGCTCGTCGATCTCGCGCTGTGGGAGCGCCTCGCGCTTCGTCATCTCGCTGACGAGCATACTCAGGCTCCCCTTATACACGCGGCCAAGCAGATCACGCGTCTGCTGCGCGGCTGCATCCTCACGGCGGACGGCGGGATAAAAGACGTTTTTGCGTCCCTGCGCGTCACAGCGCACCGCCCCCTTCTCCATCAGCCGCCGCAGAAGCGTCAGCGTCGTCGAGCGGTTCCAGCCGGTCTGCGCCGCCATCGCCTCCGTCAGCTCACGCCCGGTCTGCGGCGCGTGGTCCCAGAGCTTCTCCATAAGCTGCCATTCCGCTTGTGTCAGATCGATTCTGTTCACCGTGTCGCCCTCCTGTTGTTTACGTCTGTAATCATAAAATAGCACATTTGATTACGGTTGTCAACAGAAAGAACCGGGCGGCATATCCGCTGCCGCCCGGCTGTATCATCCTGCTTCCGCGATAAACAGCGCCGCACGCCTGTCCATGACCTGCGCCGCCTCCTGCGCGGTTTTCCGGCCCTTGAAAAAGGCGTCCGCCTCGTCAAGGATGATCTTCAGAATCTCCTGATTGCCGCAGGAACGGCAGTCGGCGTGCTCCAGCACGTTCATCAGATCATCGGCTGCGGCTTCGTCAAACAGAAACGCAAGATCGCCTGCCTCGCCGACCTCAACGCGGCCCTCTTCGCGGATGGCCGTCTGCTGCTCAGTCTTCTGGGCTTCGATCTCCTTCTGCATCAGCTCGCGCAGCGCGGCGCGGTTGACGGGGAACGCGTCTGCAATGGTCAGCTGGAAGTCTTCCCGCAGCATGTTCCGCAGCGCCTCCTCCGCCGCTTCCTGCATGGTGGAGCCGACGCAGACGCCAAGCTGCAGAACCGGCTGATATGCCGTCCCGCCGTCCGAGTCGAGGGCAAGCACACGGAACGCGCCGCCGGTCTGCTGGTACCAGGAAATCTGCATGGACCGGTACATCGCGGCGGAGCGCATCGGCTGCTGCATGATGCTGTCCGGGGCAGGCGCTGCGGAAGAAACAGCTGCGCAGGCAGTCAGGATATTCAAGAACTTCTCGCTCTCAAAGGAGGCCGTCTGGCTGTCGTAGTCCAGGTATTGCTCCGCCGCATGGCGGCAGTAGACGCTGAGCAGATCCTCACCGCCCCAGAAAAAGCTGACGTCCGGGACCGCGCCGCACAGCACGTCCTCGACCGACGTTTCCAGCGACGCGCCGAGCTTCTCCGCCGGGCCGAACAGCGGGTCGAGCGCAAAGGCTCCGACGATGGAATAAAGCTTCCCGTCCACATAGCATGGCTTCAGAATGCCGGACAGGAGCTCCGCGTCCGGCATCCCGTCCAGCGGCAGCAGAATGCCGTTTTTTGCGTAGCCCGCGTACTGCGCACCACTCAAATCGCTGCAATCGAGCAGGTCTGGCACGTTTCCGGCCAGCAGCTCTGTCGTCATGCGCGTCACGGCGTCTGCGCGGCTTTCCGCGCCGTCTGCGTAGTTGAGGATTTCGATCCTGACCGGTGCGCCGGAGAAACTATAGCTCTGGATCATACTGCGGAGCACGCTCTTTTCCGAGTCAAAGTCGATCATACCGAGCGTCAGCGTCTGCTCCGGTGTCTGTGCAGCGGGTTCGGTGTTGGCTTGTGTGTCAATTGTCTCCGCAGTGGGCAGTTGCTCCGGCTGCGTCTGCTTCCGGCAGCCGGTCAGGAGCAGGCCGAGCAGCAGCATGAGAATCAGACAGCGTTTCATGATGCATTCCTCCTTATTTTTCTTCCAGTATACCACAGCTTTTCCCTGAAATCTCTTAAATTTCCCTAAATATTTACTGGATCCGGTATCCGCTCAGGACGAGTTCGAGGATTGCAGGCCAGAAGATGGGCTCCGGGGCGGTAAAATAACGGGCATCCGGAATGCTGTGAAAGGATATGACGCAGCGCTCGTCATCCAGCCATGCCTCAAAGCGTCTGTTGGTTTCGTGCTCCATGCGGGTTTGCTGCCTCCTTTAAAGGGGTAAGTAATGTCGTAGTAAATAATACGACATTTATGATTAAAATGCAACGATTTTTCAAAGTATAATAAGCGAAAAGTCGTAGGTGGTGAAGCATGTGACAGACGTTCTGGGGCTGATCCGAAAAAACCGGGAGGCCAGAGGCTGGACGGAGTATCAGCTTGCCGAGCGCTCCGGCCTGCCGCAGTCTACCATTTCGTCCTGGTACCAGAAGGGCATGACGCCCTCGTTTTCCTCGCTGGAAAAGATCTGCGACGCATTCGGGCTGACGCTCTCGCAGTTTTTTGCCGGCGGCGAGACACTGCTTGCTCTGACGGCCGGACAGCGCGATATGCTGGATAAATGGCTGCGCCTGTCCCCCGCGCAGCAGCGTGCGCTCGTCTCGGTGATGGATTCGATGCTCGAGGAATAGTAAAAGAGGCCGCTGCGTCGCGCAGCGGCCTCTTATCGTTTACAGCGTAAATTCAAAGCGCATGGCAAGCGCCTTGAACAGCTCGTGCATGACGCGCTCGGAGACGGCGCGGATGTCCATGCCGCCGATGAAGTCCACGGTCTTTTTGATCTCGTCCTCCGGGACGTGGTACGACCGCAGGCTCATGGTGAGGAACGTACGAAGCTTCTTTTCCAGCGTCAGCGCCTCGTCGCACGGGTGCGCCATAAAGCCCCGCATGATCCCGGCAGAGCCGATCTCCATAAAATAGAAGTCCTGCTCGGTCAGCTCCGGCTGATAGGGGCTAAAGATCTGGTAAAGCTCCTTTGCTGTCTCGCGGAAGATATAGTCCGACGCTTCCTTCTGCGTGTACGCCTCAATATAGATCTCGCGCAGATTTTCGTTCAGCTCCGTCAGCGTCATCTGAATGGCCGTCTCCACGGCGTAGACATAGATCGGCGGCAGCTGTGTGCCCGCCGTGCTGCGGGCCATGGCGAACTGATTGGAGAACATGAACTGCGCCAGCTCGGTCAGTACGCCGTCCTTGGCGCGGAAAATATTCTGAAAAATACTGTTGGAAACCGACGCCTGCTTCACGATCTGGGCGACGGTGGTTTTTTTATAGCCCTGCTCAAGAAACAGCTTGACGCAGACCGTCAGGATCCGTTTCTTGGACGGTCGGCTGGCATTTGTGCTTGCGATGAGGATCGCTTCCCTTCTGTCTGGCATTTGTCCGCACACATTGTAGCAAAGCCCCGCCGGAAACGCAAGAGGCGTGCGGTCTGACTATGCGCAAATTGCAGGATCCCGCAGCCTCAGACTACAGTATCGTACTCCCCCGCTCCGCCGCCGGCGAAGTAGCGGTGCAGATCGAATGGGGAGAACACGCCCCGGTCGGTGACGATGCCGGAGATGAGGTGCGGCGGGGTCATGTCGAAGGCGGGATAATAGCCCTTCACGCCCTGCGCCGCCGTGCGCACACCCATGGCCTGCAGGGTAAATTCCGGGTCGCGCATCTCGATTTTGACGGTGTCCTTTGTCTCGTGGCCGATATCTGGCGCGCCGGTAACGAAGGTTGGAATGCCGAAGTGATTGGCGCAGATGGCGATCTGGAGCGTCCCGACCTTGTTGACGACATAGCCGTCGAGGCAGATCGCGTCCGCCGCGCAGGTAAAGAGGTCCACGTGCTCGCGCTCCATGACGAATGCGGGCATATTGTCGGTGATGACGGTCACGTCGAAGCCCATATCATGGCAGACCGTGGCCGTGAGACGCGCTCCCTGAAAATAAGGCCGCGTCTCCGGGCAGAACAGGCGGAAGGTCTTCCCGGCCTGCCTCGCCTCCTTCAGCATCATGCCGACGATCGTTTCACCGAAGCACTGCGTCATGACCGTGCCGCCATCTGGGATGAGCGGCACGAGATACCTTGCGATCTCATTTACCTTGCTGTAGCGGCGGTTGTTGGCGTTTACGGCGTGCTCCCGGATGGCAAGATCGACGGGCCGCGCCTCGCGGAGCGCCAGCTTCGCCGCCTCCAGACAGCCGTCACAGACCAGCTTCATCCGCTTGTACGTGGTCGGACGCGCGTTCGAAATAGTTTCGTCCGCCGCCTGCAAAAAGCGCAGCTGCTCCTCCGCCGGTTTTTCCCGGCACTCATACGCGGCCAGCGCCATGCCCATGGCCGCCGCCGTATACGGCCCCGCGCTCTGCGTGACCATGTCGCGGATGGCCTGCATGACCTCCACGTGCGTTTTGCAGCGGACAAACTCGATTTTCGCCGGATAGATCCGGCGGTCGAGAATCCGCACCTCGCCCGCATCGTACCACGCAACGTTTTCATATTGCAGCATGAAGGCCAGCCCTTCATCGGCCCGGAACTGTGTCATACATCCATCTCCTCCAGAATTTTTTCAAGATAGCGGCTGAACCGCTCCGCGACCGCCGCGCCCGTCTCGTTGACCTCCTCGCCGGAGACGGCCTCGCCCGTGATGCCGGCGGCCATGTTGGTGATCACGGAAATGCCCAGCAGCGGCAGACCACAGTGCGCCGCCGTCAGTGCCTCCGTTACAGTCGACATCCCCACGGCGTCGCCGCCGAGCAGGCGGATGGCGCGAATTTCGGCAGGCGTTTCAAACTGCGGGCCGGGCATGAAGAAATACACGCCCTCGTGCACGGAAAAGCCGAGCTTTGCCGCGCAGGACTTCGCCAGCTCGCGCAGCTCCGGCGTGTACATCCGCGTAACGTCAAAGAAGCGCGGGCCGAATTCGTCCACGTTCCGGCCCCGCATGGGGCTGGAGCCGTTGAGCTTGATGTGGTCGGCGATCAGCATGAAATCGCCGCGATGATAGGCAAGATTCACGCCGCCCGCCGCGTTCGTCACGATCAGCGCACGGACGCCGAGCAGCTTCAAAAGCCGCACCGGCTGCGTCAGCTGCTCGAAGTCGTAGCCCTCGTAGCTGTGAAAGCGTCCCGCGAGGCACACGAGCTTCTTTCCGGCCAGCTCGCCGAACATCAGCTTTCCGGCGTGGCCGGGGGCCGTGGAAACGGGGAAATTCGGGACCTCGTGATAGTCGATCTCGACGGTATTCTGAAGTCTTTCCGCAAACGGCCCAAGCGATGAGCCGAGGATCACCGCGATCTGCGGCGCAAACGGCATTCTTGTCCGGACATAGTCCGCGCCTGCTTCATAAAATTCATACAGTTCATTCATTGCACTGTCCGCCTTTCTTTTTTCTTTATCATACCGCGCGGAGGTGCGTTCCGTCAACCAAAACCGCAGCGGCGGCGCAATCGGCAGGGGTGGGGGCTGTCGAATGCGGTTGACTTTATGCGCGGTGTGTGATATAATTGTATCAATACAGTTCATACAGTTGGGGAGGAAAACTTCCGTGATCGCGATCAATTACCGGGATCCGAGGCCCATTTATGAGCAGATCCAGGCCGAGCTGCGCAGACTGATGCTGACGGGAGCGCTGCCGCCCGGCAGCAGGCTTCCGTCCGTGCGGGAGCTGGCCGGACAGCTGGCCATCAATCCCAACACCATCCAGCGCGCCTACCGGGAGCTGGAATCGGAAGGGTACATTCTTTCCGTCGCCGGGAAGGGCTCGTTCGTCGCGCAGGTCGACCGGCTTGCCGAGCAGCAGAAAAAGGAGGCCCTCAACGCATTCCGGGCAGCGGCGCAGCGGCTGCGCGTGCTCGGTCTGAGCGCAGAGGCGCTCGCGTCGCTTCTGACGCAGGAGGAACCGACAGATGATTGAACTTTCGCACGTGACAAAAACCTTCGGCAGCGCAACGCGCGCGCTGGACGATCTGACGCTCACCGTGCCGCAGGGCGCGGTCTACGGGCTTGTCGGCTCAAACGGCGCGGGAAAGACCACCGCCATTCGCCATATTACAGGCATTTTCCGGCAGGATTCCGGCAGCGTGACCATCGGCGGTCTGCCGGTCTATGAAAACCCGGCCGTCAAGAGCCGCATCGGCTATATCCCGGACGATCTCGGCGTATTCGGCGGCGGGACGCTCCGGGAGCTGGCGGCTTTTTACCGCACGATGTACCCGCGCTTTGACGCAAAGCGCTACGCTGCGCTGCGCGATGTGTTCCGGCTGGACGAGGCGACACCGCTGCGCCGGTTCTCCAAGGGGATGCAGAAGCACGCGGCCTTCTGGCTGACGCTGAGCCTGCGGCCGGACTATCTCGTGCTCGACGAGCCGGTCGACGGGCTTGACCCCGTCATGCGGCGGCAGATCTGGAGTCTGGCTCTCGAGGATGTGGCGGGCTACGGCACGACGGTGCTGGTATCGTCGCACAATCTGCGCGAGCTGGAGGACATCTGCGACCATGTCGGCATCATGCACATGGGCCATATGCTTCTGGAGCGGTCGCTGTCCGACCTGCAGGACAATTTCGTCAAGGTGCAGCTCGTGACGGAGAATCCGCTGCCGCCCTCGCTTCACATTCTGCACGAGAGCACGCTCGGGCGGGTGCAGACGCTGATCCTGCGCGGCGATCCGCAGACCGTCGCGGACGAACTGGCGGCCAGCGCGCCGATGCTCTGCGATCTGCTGCCGCTGAGTCTGGAGGAGATCTTCATCTACGAGTTGGGAGGGACCGGCTATGACGTCAAAAATCTCGTGCTTTGACCGCGCAGTCTTCCGGCGGGCACTGAAAATGACCGCGCCGGTCTGGATCCTGTACGCGCTTTATGAGCTGCTTCTGCCGCTGCGGCTGTTTTCCTTCTGCCGGGGCCTTTCGTCCGGTGCGGATAATTATATCGTGCAGATTGAAAAAACGCTCCTGAGCTATGCGCGCTTCAACGCCTCCATCGTTCCGTTCCTGCTCGGCGGACTTCTGGCATGGGTGCTGTTTTCCTGGCTGTTCCGGGCGGGCACGGCCTATTTCTACGCTGCGCTGCCCGTGCGGCGCGAGACGCTGTTTCTGACGAATTATCTGACGGGCGTGCTGCTGTGCGCTGCGCCCGCGCTCTTGTCGGCGCTGCTTTTATGGGCGGTGGGCGCAGGCTTCGGCGCGGCGGCGTTCGTGCCCGCGATGCAGGTCTTTGCCGCGGCGATGCTGGGCTTTTTGCTGTTTTTCTCGTTCGCGGTACTGGTCTGCTGCGTTGTGGGGCAGATGGCTGCGATGCCCATCGTCTATGTGATCCTGAATTTTACGTTCTTTGTTCTGGAAGCCATCGTGCGGCACCTGCTTTTTACGTTCGTCTACGGTATGCCCTACAGCCAGAGCAGCACCATGCAGTCGTTTGCGCTGCACGCCACGCCGGTGCTGGGGCTGCTGCAGGGCGGCTTCCGCGTTGCGACGGACTGGGCCGAGCGCGACGGTATGTACTATATGGAATTGAACCCGCAGCTGGAGGGCTGGGGCTATCTCGGTGCGCTGGCCGCGCTGGGGCTGGTGTTCGCGCTGTGCGCGTTCCTGCTTTTAAAGCACCGTGAAATGGAACGCAGCGGCGACGTGATCGCGGTCGGCTGGCTGCGCCCGGTCGCGCTGTATGTATTCACGATCGGCTGCGCGCTGGTGCTCGGCGCACTGATGGCAGAGCTGTTTTCCAGCCAAACGGCGGATAACTTCTGGTATGTGCTGCTGTTTCTGTTTGTGGGTGCGTTCGTGGGCTATTTCGTGGGAAAAATGCTTCTGCAGAAGACGATCCACGTGTTCCGGTCTGGCTGGCTGGGGCTTGGCATCTGCTGTCTTGCGCTGCTGCTCGCCTTCGGCGCGGCGGAGTTTGACCTGTTCGGCTACTCGCGGTATTTGCCGGAGCGCGGCGCGGTGCAGGCTGCCGGGCTGACGCATTACCAGTCGAGCGGCCTGTATACCACGCAGGACGATGCGTTTGTGCAGGATGTTCTTGCCCTGCACACGGCGGCCATTGCGGAAAAAGGCGCGCAGGAGCACCGCAGACACGCATATCAGCTCGGCGCCGATTACACGGAGCAGTTTTATATCACCTACCGTATGGCAGACGGCACGCTCACCGAGCGCTATTACAGCATCGTCTACAACGACGCCGAGTTGAAAGACCCGGACAGCCTCATTTCGCGCTTTTCCGCGCTCTATAACAGTCCCGTCTGCGTCCGCACCCGCACGGGCTTCGACACGCCGCGCACGGAGAAAAGCGTGCTCTCGTGCTACGTCTCCTCCTACGACACCGGCGCAAGCCTCGATTTGACCGGCAGCGACGCGTGGCGGGTCTACGAGGCCTGTCTGGACGATATCAACGCGGGACGCCTCGGCGCGGCGGACGTGAGCGGCAGCACAAAGCAGAGCGATGGCAGCAATTATACGCCCCTGACCCTGATCTTCACCGTCAGCACGGACGTTCCCGGTCAGACGGACAGTTTGTATGTCGATTCCATCCCCCTGTCCGCCGCTGAGACGGTCAGCGCCTTGCAGGCGCTCGGCGCAGACCCATACTGGCGCGCCGCCGGATAATGCAGAAACGTAAAAACGCCAATGCCCGATGCGGCATTGGCGTTTTCTGTTATGGCTGATCCATGTCGGAAATGAGAATATTGTCCGTCCCGTGGGCCTCGAATTCCGCAATGTAGTCGTCCATGCGGGAGACAAGCTCCTCGTAATTGTCGTTGGATACCGGCTGATACTCCATATCGCGCCGTGCAAGCTCCTCAGCCAGAATTTCATAGAACACCGTGTCCTCATAGTCCATGATGGCCTCGTGGATGCCGCCGTCGGAAAAGGCGCGGGACGGCACATCCGTCCCCTCGTACCGTTCGACGAGCGTATCCATGCCCTGCTCCCGGCACAGCGCGAAGAGCTTGGATTCCAAATCGTCGTAATCCGCAAAGCGGTCGTCCCCGCGGGTCGAGTTGAGAATCCAGTTTCCGATGTAAACCATATCCAGAAGACGGCGGAACTCTTTTTTCGATAGATCGATCTGCATACCAAAAGCCTCCTCTGCGATGTTACTCTATTATATACACTTTGGTCTTCATTTTCCACTGTAAAAATATGTAGCAGCCGAAATTCATTGCAACTCAAGAACTTTTTATTTCAAATGTATGATATGCACGAAGTTCTGATAATCTGAAGCAAAACGCGGCTGCTGTCGTCCCTCATCTGTCTGCTCCGCTTCGCTCCGCAGCCAGTTTCCCGCGGGGAAGCCTTGGGCGCTCCCGCGCCGCAAAGCAGGAAGGACGCGCCCTGCGGCGCGTCCCTTGGCGGTTATAAGGTTCTTGTGCAGACCTCGCGGACTTTGGATTGGAGGGCCTTGAGATCTGAAAAGGTGTCCGGGCGCTTGGTTTCGTCGCGCAGGAGGGCGGAGGGGTGATAGAGCGCGGTGAAGAGGATGCCGCCCTTTTCGGTGAACTGTCCGTGTTCGCAGGAGATCTTGAAATCCGGACGGATGAGGCGCATGGCCGCGATGCGGCCAAGGCAGACGATGATCTTCGGCTGGATGAGCTTCGTCTGCGCACGCAGAAAGCCGATGCACGCATCCTGCTCGGTCTGCATCGGGTCGCGGTTTCTGGGCGGACGGCACTTGACAATGTTCGTGATATAGCAGTTTTCCCGGCCCAGATCGATGATCGAGAGCATTTCGTCGAGAAATTTCCCCGCCGCGCCGACAAACGGCTCACCCTGCAGGTCTTCGTTTTCGCCCGGCCCCTCGCCGACGAACATGACCTCCGCGTCCTGCGGGCCGACGCCGAAGACGACGTTGTGCCGCGTCTGCGACAGCGGGCAGCTGGTGCAGGACAGGCAGGCGGTCTGAAGCGATTCCCAGTTCAGCATATGAAGCGCCCTCCTTTACCGTTGTTCCAGCTCATCGACCGGCAGGTCGTAGCCCTCGCGGAAGCGGCGGCGCTGGTTCTCCAATGCGCGGCGGCGCTGCTCCATGCGCTTGCGGCGGTAGCGGCGCTTGCGCAGCTGGTACAGCACGATCAGCACCAGAATCACGCCGATGGCGGCAAAGATCGCGATCACGACCCACTTCCACCAGTTTTTCTGGATATATGCCTCCGTCCCGGCTGCGGCGGACGAAAATTCCGAGCGCGCCACATCGGTGATGGCAAGCAGCTTCGTCTGTCCAAGGATCTCCCCGGCATAGCTGACCGTGACCGAGCCGAGCACATCGCCCTCGCGGACGGGCGCGTCGACGCTTTCGCTGTTGAGCTGGATATCCGTGACCATCTTATCAGGGTCATAGTCGTTCGGAAGCAGAACCTTGATCTCGTCCTCCGGCGCAACGGCGACCGCCTCGGCGCCGGCGGAGTTGTTGATCTTCACCTGGTCGACCGGGTACAGAGGCGACATGATCGGCAGGTATGAGTAATTGTCAAAGCCATAGTCGAACAGCCGTGCGCACTCCGTAAAGTTCTCCATGAGCAGATCGCCGCTGTCAAGCACCGTCGTGGCTGCGCCGCAGACGATGCCCAGAAGATCAAGACCGTCGCCCGTCGCCTCGGAAATGACGCAGCGGCCTGCCTGACTGGTATAGCCGGTCTTGATGCCGTGCGCGCGCGAATAATAGAGCGTATTGGACAGGGAGCGGTAGATCAGCATATTGGTCGTCTTGAGCTTGGGGATGTTCTGCCGCATATTGTCGTCAGGCAGCTGATATTCATAGGTGTCGACGATCTGGCGGAAGTTCTCGCTCTTGAGCGCGGCCTGCGTGATGATGGACAGATCGCGCGCAGTGGTGTAGTGGCTCTCGTCGTGCAGACCGTGGGGATTGCTGAAATGCGTGTTGAGACAGCCAAGCTCATAGGCACGCTGGTTCATCATGCGGACAAAATCCGCCACGGAGCCGGCAATATGCTCGGCAATGACGTTGCAGGCGTCGTTGCCGGAGACGACCATCATGCAGTACAGCAGATTTTCCAGCGTCATCTGCTCGCCGACCTGCAGCCCCGCGACGCTCGAATCGGCGTCCAGATCGTCGAGCGCGGAGGCCGAAACGGTCACAACATCGGACAGATTGCCGTTTTCCAGCGCCAGCAGGCAGGTCATGATCTTGGTCAGGCTGGCAGGATACACGCGCTCGTCCGCGTCCTGCTCATAGACGGCGCGGCCCGTGTTGAGGTCGATGAGAAGCGCGGCCTTGGCCGCGACGGAGAAGCTTGTCCGCGAGGAAAGCAGCCGATCCTCCGGGACGCTGTCGTCCTCTGCGGGAGCGTCCGCGCTGTCGGTCTGCGTCTGCTCCGGGTCTGCCGCCGTCTCGGCATCCACCGCAAGAAGCGGCAGCGTCAGGGAGGACAGCAGCAGGAGCAGGGAAAGCAGCAGGGAAAGAGCCTTTGTTTTTTTCATTTTTATCTCCATTTTATTCTGTTCGGATTGTACAGAAGCAAAAAAATATGGTATACTGTTTTACATATTATATAACAGGATGGCCCGGTATGTCAAATGGAGGCAGCTGTATGCGGAAAAAGCGTGTTGATCCGGCGCTGGTTCTATGGAGCGCGGCGATTGTTCTGTTCGCCGGCGCGTTCTTTCTCGGCCGCGCGACACTGCGCGGGCCGCTTCTCGAAACGCAGCGCACCGCGCCCGGCAGCACGGCGCAGGATGAATGGCGCAGCCGGGTCGAGGAAAAGGCAGCCACCGCCGCCGAAAAAAGCGCCCGCGTCTGCCTGAACACAGCGGCAAAGGAAGAGCTTCTGGCCCTTCCGGGCGTGGGCGAAAAGACGGCGGAGCGCATTCTCGCGTACCGGGACACGTATGGGAAATTTGTCACGGTCGAACAGCTGCTGGACGTCGAGGGTATTGGAGAGGGGCTGCTGGAACAGCTGCGGCCATACGTCTATGTGGAGGAAAGCGAATGAAAATTCTGGTTGTAGATGATGAAAAGCTACTCGTCAAGGGCATTAAATTCAATCTGGAAAACGACGGCTACGAGGTCGTGACCGGCTGCGACGGCATGGAGGCCGTGGAGCTGGCGGCGAGCGAAACGCCGGATCTGATCGTGCTCGATCTGATGATGCCCCGGCTCGACGGGCTGGAAGCCTGCACGAAAATTCGGGAGTTTTCGCAGGTCCCCATCATCATGCTGACCGCCAAGTCCGAGGATATGGACAAGCTGCTGGGCTTTGAGCACGGCGCGGACGACTATCTCACAAAGCCGTTCAACATTCTTGAACTCAAGGCGCGTATCCGGGCGCTTCTGCGCCGGGCCGGTACGGCAAAAAAACAGACGCCGGAGCAGACGCTCGTCTGCGGGCACATCACGCTTGACCGCAGCAGCCGCAGCGCGTTTCGCGAGGACGTGCCGGTCGATCTGACGGCGAAGGAATTCGACCTCATGGAGCTTCTGATGCGCAATCCCAACCGCGTGTATTCGCGCGAGACGCTGCTCGACGCGATCTGGGGCTACGACGTCAGCAGCGAAATCCGCACGGTGGACGTGCATATCCGGCGGCTGCGTGAAAAGCTCGAAAAAAATCCTGCCCAGCCGGAGCATATTCTGACCAAGTGGGGAGTTGGCTACTATTTCAAGTACTGAACGACGCAGGCGGCTCATGCCGTCAAGCTCACAGATCCGCAACGCGCTGGCGTATATGGCCGTTACGGTCCTCGTGCTCGTGTTTCTGAATATTTATTCCGCCTCCGCCTCGCGCGATCTGATGTTCAAGGCAAAATGCTCGTCCGCGCAGGATAAGCTGAAGGTCGTCACGTCCTCGTTCTCCGGCGTGGACGCGCTGACGCAGGAGACGGCGGAGCAGATCATCGCCGTCATCGGCGATATGAACGTCACGCGCCTGATCGTGACCGACGCGTCGGGCCGCGCGCTCTATGATTCCGTCCCCGGCCAGAATGCCGAGGGCAAATTCGTCCTGCTTGAGCCTGTCGTGCAGGCGCTGGGCGGCAGCGACTTTTTTCACTGCGTCTATGAAAACAGCACGCTCAAGAGCTACGCTGCCTCGCCGGTTCTGCTGCATGATACCGTCGTGGGGTGCGTGTATCTGATGGAATACGACGCCTCGCAGGGCAGCATCATCGCAAGTCTCGAGCGCACGATCTTCCGCGGCTCGCTGGTGCTGATCGGGATCATCTTTTTGTGCGCGGTCGTGTTTACCGTGACCGGTTCGAGCCGTATGCGGCGGATCATGACCTCCATGCGCCTCGTGCGCGAGGGCGAATACAGCCACAAAATTCAAATGCGCGGCTCGGACGAGTACGCGACGCTGGCGGCGGAGTTCAACAAGCTCACCGACAAGCTGCAGCAGACAGAGATCACCGAACGGCAGTTCGTCTCCGACGCCTCGCACGAGCTCAAAACGCCGCTGGCGTCTATCAAGCTGCTGTCCGACTCCATCCTGCAAAACGAGATGGACGCAGACACGATGCGGGAATTCGTCGCCGACATCGGCGCAGAGTCCGACCGGCTGACGCGCATGGCGCAGAAGCTGCTCACGCTCAGCCGGGCCTCGGCTGACGAGACAGAGGGCGGTGAGCACGAGGTCGTCGACGTCGGGCAGACGCTCTCGCGCGTGTTCCGTATGCTCGTGCCGCTGGCCGACCGGCAGTCGGTCAAGCTGACGGCCAGTGTGGAAAAGGGCTGCACGATTTTGTCCTTTGAGGACGATGCGTATCAGATCCTGTTCAATCTCGTGGAAAACGGCATCAAATATAACCGGGAAAACGGCAGCGTCCATGTCCGGGTGCGGCAGGAGGACGATACCGTTGTCATCGATGTGGAGGATACCGGCAGCGGCATCCCCGAAAACGCGCTGGAGTCCATCTTCAACCGCTTCTACCGCGTCGACAAGGCCCGCAGCCGTCAGGCCGGCGGCGCGGGACTCGGCCTTTCCATCGTGCATGAGATGGTCGGGCGGAATTTCGGCACGATCACAGTCCGCTCCACAGTCGGCGAGGGCTCGTGCTTTACCGTCACGTTCCCAAGCTTCGGTTCCGGAGAGGAGGGCGACCCGGATGCGTAAAAAGAAGCTCCGCCTGCTTGCCGTGCTGCTGGCGGCGTGTATGCTCTGCAGCTGCTCCGCACCGGTCTATCCCCGCAGCACCGATGAACCGCAGCTTCAGTTCTATTACTGCACCGGCGAAGGCGCGGATACCGGGATCGGCGCGCTTGCCGCACGTCCCGTGTCTGTGCCGGACGAACGCCCGGACGCTGTGCTGCAGCAATATCTGACCGCGCCTGCCGGGGAAGGCTTCTCCCTCCCGGACGGGCTCAGCAGCAGCTGCGCCTTTGATTCCTGCGAGGACGGCACGCTGACGCTGCTTCTGGACGAAACCGCGCCGGAGGGTCTTCCGGCGTCGCTGGCGGCAGCCTGTCTGACGCTCACCATGACGCAGCTGCACGGCGTGGACCGTGTGCGCCTCGTGCGCACGCACCGGCAGACAGAGGCCACCTATACGGCAGATCAGTTTTTGCTGTACGATGCGTCCGCCGACCAGCCGGAATATGCCGTGCGGCTGTATTATCCCGACAAAGATGGCCTGCTCGCCGCGCGTGAGGCCGTTGTCCGCACCGCCGATCCGGAGCAGCTTCCGCTGCTTGCGCTGCAGGCGCTTGTCAGCCGCGAGGTTCCCGTGAATCTGACGCGGGCCATCCCCTACCGGACGCAGGTGCTCGATCTTTCCGTCACGAACGGCTCGGCCAGCGTAGTCCTGTCCGACGACTTCATGAGCTGCGACGTCTCCGCGCAGCAGGCAGCGAACGCTGTGCGCGCCATCGCCGCCACGCTCTGCGCACTGGACAGCATCACCGCCGTGCAGCTGTCCGTCATCGGCGAAACTGGCCTGACCTATTACGATATCTCCCAGCCCATCACCCCGCAGGCAGATTGGTATGCGGAGTAGATCGCATCGTATAGCCGTTGTCCTGCGTGTGCAAAAAGCGCGTTTGTTTCAAATCTGTTTCAAAATAACGCGGGATTTATGCGATACTGTCTGCAAAGGATATGATAGCATGACGATCCGGAAGCGCCTTGCGCGTTCCAATTTGTGATGATCCTGATCCCCGTCGCGATCGCGACTGCTTTGCTGCTGGCGAGCGGCGGGCTGCACGTGACGCTCACGCTGCCGCGTGCGCAGAAGGGCTGATATGACGAATATCCTGATTATCGAAGACGATGCGGACATCGCCGCCATCGAGCGCGATTATCTGTCCCTTGCGGGCTTCGACGTGACCATTGAGGCAGACGGCGTAGGATGCCGGCCGAACGCGGTGACAGGTTAAATAACAGATGCCCTGCAGGGCAATGTCATCAACTTAAGACCATAGACGGTTTGTTTTACGCAAAAACCGTTGAAAT
>ENA-UAKS01000174-UAKS01000174.1-human-gut-metagenome-genome-assembly--contig:-NODE-174-length-28149-cov-6.682815_pt1 | contig 28149 bp, 20 predicted proteins | sample MGYA00243692_ERZ654452 | MGnify/ENA primary metagenome ERZ654452 (study PRJEB26926, sample SAMN06164442) | human gut metagenome | biome: ENVO:00009003; feature: ENVO:2100002; material: ENVO:00002003...
TACGAGATCGCTCAGTGTCTCGTGGGCTCGGAGATGTGTATAAGAGACAGCCGTGCAGGACGCTGGCCCGAACCCGTGCCCGCCCATCGTGGTGGGCGTGGGGATCGGCGGCACGTTCGACAAAGCGGCGCTGCTGGCAAAGCAGGCGCTCCTGCGCGAGCTGGATACGCCGAACGAAGACCCGTTTTACCGGGCATTGGAGCAGGAGCTTCTGGAAAGCATCAACGCGCTCGGCATCGGCCCGCAGGGCTTCGGCGGCAGGACGACGGCGCTGGCAGTCAACATTCTGACCAGCCCGACGCATATCGCGGGCCTGCCCGTGGCGGTGAATCTCAACTGCCATGTGACGCGCCATGTAACGGAGGTGCTTTGAGATGGCGATCAAACTGAAAACGCCCCTTGACAGCGCGGCAGCGCGCGCATTGCGCGCAGGCGATATGTGCCTGCTGACGGGCGAACTCTACACCGCGCGTGACGCCGCGCACAAGCGCCTATGCACGCTGCTCGAAGCGGGGCAGCCCCTGCCGTTTGATATGCGCGGCGCTGTTATTTATTTTGTCGGCCCGACGCCGGCAAAGCCGGGACAGGCGATCGGCTCGGCCGGGCCGACGACCTCCTACCGCATGGACGCCTACAGTCCGGCGCTGCTGCGTCAGGGTCTGACCGGCATGATCGGCAAGGGCAAGCGCAGCGAGGCGGTCATAGAGGCGATCCGCGCCTGCGGCGCCGTCTATTTCGGCGCGACCGGCGGCTGCGGCGCGCTCTTGAGCCAGTGCATCAAAAAAGCGGAGGTCATCGCCTATCCCGACCTCGGCCCGGAGGCCGTGCGGCGGCTGTATGTCGAGAATTTCCCCGTGACGGTCATCATCGACAGCGAGGGCAATAACCTTTATGAGATCGGAAGACAGAACTATCTTGACAGTATGCGGCAGCGTGAAGCGTGCGGCAGCGGAGTATGAGGTGCAGCTATGAACGAAGAACGGAAAAAGGTACTCATCATCGGCGTCATCGGCGCGGACGTGCACGCGGTTGGGAACAAGATCCTCTATCACGCGTTCACCGAGGCGGGCTTTGACGTTGTGAATCTGGGTGTCATGGTTTCGCAGGAGGAGTATATCGAGGCGGCGATCGAAGCGGACGCGGACGCTATCGTGGTGTCCTCGCTTTACGGTCAAGGGGAGCTGGACTGCCGCGGCATGCGGGAAAAGTGCGACGAGGCCGGTCTTGCCGGAATTCCGCTGCTCGTCGGCGGCAATATCGTCGTCGGCAAGCAGGATTTCGCGGACGTGGAAAAGCGCTTCAAGGCCATGGGCTTTGACCGGGCCTTCCCGCCCGGCACGCCGCCGGAAACGACCATCGCCGCGCTGCGGGAGATCCTGTATCCCGAAGAGGGACCGCAATGAAGCCAGTATTGTTGACGGATTTCGGCAGCACCTACACGAAGCTGACTGCCGTTGATCTGGACGCAGCCAAGCTTCTCGGCACGGCGCAGGCATATACAACGGTCGCTTCGGATGTGCGCATCGGTTTTCAGAAGGCGCTGGACGCGCTGCTTGCGCAGACGGGGCCATTGACATTTGCGCAGTCGTATGCCTGCTCCTCGGCGGCGGGCGGCCTGCGGATGATGGTCAGCGGACTTGTGCCGGAGCTGACGATGGAGGCCGCGCGGCTGGCAAGCCTCGGCGCGGGCGCGAAGATCGTCGGGCAGTTTTCATTCGAGCTGACGCAGGACGATCTGGAAACCATTCAGCGCGTGAACCCGGACATTTTTCTTCTGGTCGGCGGCACGGACGGCGGCAACAGCGCCTGTGTCATTCATAACGCGCAGATGCTCGCCGCGATCCGCCCGCAGTTCCCAATCGTTCTCGCGGGCAACCGCACGGCCATGCAGCAGTGCCGGAAGGCGCTGGAGGGCTTCGAGGTATCCGTCTGCGAAAACGTCATGCCGAAATTCGGCGTGCTCAAAACGGAGGACACGCAGAAGACCATCCGCAGCATTTTCCTGCGCCGCATCGTGCAGGCAAAGGGCCTGAACGCCGCGGCAGAGCGCATGAGCGGCCCGATGATGCCGACGCCTGCGGCGGTCATGCAGGCCATGACGCTGCTGGCGAAGGGAACGGACAAAACGCCCGGCATCGGGGAGCTGATCGGTGTGGATGTCGGCGGCGCGACGACGGACATCTATTCCATTGCCGAGGGGATGCCCCGGCAGATGAACCGGGTCTACAAGGGTCTGCCGGAGCCGTATGTCAAGCGGACGGTTGAGGGCGATATCGGTATGCGCTATTCCATCGAGGGCGTGCTGGCTGCGGCGGGCGCGCAGCGGCTGGCGGAGCTTTCCGGGCTTTCGCCGGAGCGGGTGGAGGCGCTCGTGCAGCTGCTTGCGCACAATACGCAGACGCTGCCGGAGCACGATACGGAGCTGGAGATGCTTGATTACGCGGTCGCCTCCATGGCCGTGCAGACCGCCGTGATGCGCCACGCCGGTACGCTTGAGGAAACGTATACGATGCTCGGACAGACCTTCGTGCAGAGCGGAAAGGATCTGAGCGAGGTGCGCAGGGTCGTCGTGACGGGCGGGAGCCTCATCCATTCGCAGCGGGCGCGGCAGATCGCGCGCTTTGCCTGCTGCGACCCGGCTGCGCCTGCGTCGCTCCGTCCGAAAAAGGCGGATATCATTCTGGACAAACGTTATATTCTGGCGGCGATGGGCCTGCTTGCGCAGAGCGAGCCGGAGATCGCGCTCCAAATCATGAAAGAGGAGATCAACTGATGGAAATTCAGAACAGAAAGATCCCGGAAGGGGAATTCATGGCAATGCGGCAGGAGGTTCTGCAGCAGTGGCCGACGGGCCGGGACGTCGATCTGACGGAGGCCGCGGCGTATCAGAAGCAGCAGAAGCCGAGCCGCAATTTTTCCGCCAGACTGATCGAAGCGAAAAAGGAGCACAGGACGCTCATCCAGCCGCGTGCCGGTGTGCCGGTGCTTGAGGAGCACATCAAGCTCATGCAGTATCTGGAAAAAGAGGGCGAGGCAGATCTGCTGCCGACCACCATCGACAGCTACACCCGCCAGAACCGCTATCACGAGGCCGAGGAGGGCATCAAGGCCTCCAAGGAGGAGGGCCGCGCCATGCTCAACGGCTTCCCGGCCGTCAACCACGGTGTTTCCGGCTGCCGGAGAGTCGTGGAGAGCGTCAATGTGCCGGTGCAGGTGCGCCACGGCACCCCCGACGCCCGGCTTCTGACCGAAATTGCCTACGCGGGCGGCTTCACCAGCTACGAGGGCGGCGGCATCTCCTACAATCTGCCCTACTGCAAAAACGTCCCGATGGAGACGACCATCGCCAACTGGCAGTACGTCGACCGGTTGACCGGCCTGTATGAGGAAATGGGCGTTTCCATCAACCGTGAGCCGTATGGGCCGCTGACCGGCACGCTCGTGCCGCCCTGCATTTCCCACGCGGTCGCCATCATCGAGGCGCTGCTTGCGGCGGAGCAGGGCGTGAAAAACATCACAGTCGGCTACGGCCAGTGCGGCAACCTGATCCAGGACATCGCCGCAGTCCGCACACTTGAGGAGCTGACGGAGGAATATCTTGCAAAGTACGGCTATCACGACGTAGTTGTTACGACGGTGCTGCACCAGTGGATGGGCGGCTTCCCGGCGGACGAGGCAAAGGCGTTCGGCGTCATCTCGACCGGCGCGCTGATCGCGGCGCTTTCCAAGGCCACGAAGGTCATCGTCAAAAGCCCGCACGAGGCCATCGGCATCCCGACGATGGAGGCGAACGCGCAGGGGCTGCGCTGCACACGGCAGGTCGTCAGCATGATGACCGAGCAGACGTTTGCCAACACGCATCTGGACGAGGAAATGGAGATCATCCGGCAGGAAACGCGCTGCATCGTCGACAAGTGCTTCGAGCTTGGCATGGGCGATATCGCGCTCGGCGCGTGCCGCGGCGTAAAGGCGGGCGTTCTGGACGTTCCGTTCGCGCCCTGCCGCTTCAATGCCGGTCAGATGCTGCCGTGCCGCGACAACGACGGCGCGGTGCGCATCATGAACATGGGCAATCTCCCGTTTACAAAGGAGCTTCGGGATTATCATATGGGAAAAATCGCGGAACGCGCTGCGTTTGAGCATCGGAAAGCGACATTCCAGATGGTGACCGACGACGTTTACGCCATCAGCAAGGGACGCCTGGTCGGGCGGCCCAGATAAAGAAACAGGAGGAACAGAACATGAAAATCAAGGATGTTGTTTGCGCTGCGGGCAGCACGGGGTTTTATTTTGATGACCAGCGCGCCATCAAGCGCGGCGCGGGTCACGACGGTATGTTTTACATCGGCCAGCCCGTCACGGAGGGCTTTTCCGCCGTGCGCATGAAGGGCGAGGCTGTCTCGGTCATGATCGTTCTGGAAGACGGCCAGATCGCCTTCGGCGACTGCGCGGCGGTGCAGTATTCCGGCGCGGGCGGACGCGACCCGCTGTTTCTGGCAAAGGACTTTATCCCCATCATCGAGCAGTATGTCCGCCCGATGCTGCTGGGCCGGGAGGCAGATGATTTCCGCAGCCTGTGCGCGCAGATGGAGGCCATCGAGGTAAACGGCAAGCGCCTGCATACGGCCATCCGCTACGGTGTCTCGCAGGCCATTCTGGACGCAGTCGCCAAGGCGACGGGACGCCTGATGTGCGAGGTCGTCGCGGACGAATACGGCTGCACGGTCAGCCAGACGCCGATCCCCATCTTTACGCAGTCCGGCGACGACCGCTATGACAACGCCGACAAGATGATCATCAAGCGCGCGCAGGTGCTGCCGCACGCGCTCATCAACAACGTGCAGACCAAGCTCGGCGAGCACGGCGAAAAGCTGCTGGAGTACGTCAAATGGCTCCGTGACCGCATCCTGACCATGCGCGCGGACGAGAGCTATCAGCCGGTCCTGCACATCGACGTCTACGGCACTATCGGCGCGGCGTTCGGAAACAACAACTATGCCGCCATGGCCGATTATCTTGCGGAGCTGGAGCAGGCGGCAAAGCCCTTCCATCTGCGCATCGAAGGGCCGATGGACTGCGACTGCGACCGCGAAACGCAGATCGTTGCGCTTGCGGGCCTGACGGCGGAGCTTGACCGCCGCGGCATTCAGGTCGAGCTGGTCGCTGACGAATGGTGCAACACGCTCGAGGATATCCGGGAATTTGCCGACCGCAGAGCCGGCCACATGGTGCAGATCAAGACGCCCGACCTCGGCGGCATCAACAATACCATTGAGGCAGTGCTCTACTGCAAGGCGCACGGCATCGGCGCCTATCAGGGCGGCACCTGCAACGAAACGGACCGCTCGGCCCAGGTCTGCGTCCACTGCGCCATGGCGACCCAGCCGGTGCAGATCCTTGCCAAGCCCGGCATGGGCGTCGACGAGGGCTACATGATCGTATCCAACGAAATGAACCGCATTCTCGCCCTGCGTCAGGCAAAGCAGCGCAGCTGAGCAAGAATCAAAACACGCCGCTGGCCGAGAGGCCAGCGGCGTTCACTCTGTCAAAAACAGTTGTTCCTTCATTTTTTGTGCGGGATTTTCAAGGTCTGCGTAGGGGCGGACGGCTCTGTCCGCCCGGCGGGGTGTACTGGTTTTACAGAAATTCACAGCAAATACATATGCACCAGCAGTATCGAATGCTTGAAGATGCCAAGCGAAACACAGCTGCTCCCCGCCCGCATCAGTCTGCGCCGAAGACCGCATCGCTTCAATTCGTTCCGATGGGCAGGTCCACGCTGCGGAAGATCATCGGCTCGAGCATCACGTCATGCGCGTAATAGATGGATGCGCCATGCTCCGGGTCGAGCGCCGTGAGCGCCAGAGTTCCGTCCGGGGCCAGGCTCACGCGCCAGCCGGTGTCGGAAGAGAAGTCCGGCAGGAGGCACTCGTACTGTTCCTGTATGCGCGCGCTGTCCAGCTTGCGTGTGTTACACCTGCTCCGTATTCCGCGGAAGCGTCCGTGTCAGGATCAGGGTATATCCGACCGTGAGCAGGATCAGAGCGGCAAGATGCAGAAGCTGCGTCTGCATTGTAAGCTCTGCATCATTTGCAAACGTGCCGAGCGTGTTGATGGCGGAATGGACGAGGATGCAGGGGAGCAGACTGCCGCCGCGGGAAAAGATCGTGACCAGCAGGAAGCCGACCGCGATCGCAAAGACGATCTGGCACAGATTGCTGACAAGCTCCATCCCGCTGCCGTTGAACAGGTTGATGATATGCCCGATGCCGAACGTCACGCTTGAGATGATAACGGCGGATTTGATATTGTTCCTTGCAATGGCCGTAAACAGCAGACCCCGGAAGATCACCTCCTCCAAAAACCCGACGCAGAGCATACAAACGACCCGGCAGACCGTTTCTGCGGGCGAACAGGTGAGCGCAGCGCCGTTCCAGAGGTTCCCCGACGCCAGAATCACAAGCGGCACATAGTAAAGGAAGCGGCGGGCGGGAACAGAGGATCTGCAAAGCCCGTACCGCTTCTGCAGGCCGATTCTCCGGATAAAGACAAAAAGAACAATGGTCTGCAAAACACAGAAAGCAGCGCTTGCGGCGTATGCAGTGCCGATGATCTCGTTGAGCGGATTCGCAAGCGATTGCAGAACGCAGTAAACCGCGATCCACACAAGCGCAAAGGTCAGTTCGCTTTTCTCATACAGCTTTTTCATGTTCAATATCTCCATTCTCTGCATATGCCTGCATGGCGTCAGAAAGCTCTGTGACAGAGCAGCCTTTACTCTCATAATACGCAAGCATCTCCGGCAGCTTCTTTTTATCATAGCTTGTGATGCAGTCCGACAGCACGTGGACGGCATATCCGCCTTTCCTCATGTTGAAGCAGGTGGATTTGATGCAGGCCGCCGCGTCTGCTCCGACAATGTAAAACTCGGAAATCCCATGCTCCTGAATAAAAGCGGCGAACGCCTCGCTGGTCAATGCATTGCTTTTTGACTTCGTAAAGATATGACCGGAAACGACGTTCAGCTCCGACACCAGCTCTGCGCCGCGCGTGCCGGGTTTGAAGGTCCTCGTTCCGGCGGACAGGTTGTTGTGCTGTATGTAAATGACCCACAGTTCCTTTTGGACGGCCCAGTCAATTGCCGCATTGACGGGGTCAATGATCTCTCTGTAGTGCTTCGTAATATCATTTTGCAGGTCGATCACAACCAGCGCGCTGTTTTTCATCCGATCTTCCTCCGTGGATTTCTTCCTCCGATGCCCGGCGGCTCAGTCCCGAACGCCTGCCAGCGCCAGAAATTTCTTGTCTGACTGAATGCTCTGCGTCAAAAACTGCCCATCCCGGAACAGGGCATAGGTCGTGACCGGCGCGGGGACATTCTGCGCAGAGTCCCTGTCGGTAATATGGATTGCTTTGAACGGAATGCCGTGTTCCTTCGCTGCCTCCTGCACCCGCGGCACCCAGTAGCAGGTGAACGGGCACTGATCGGTATAATAAAGGACAAAGCCGTCTCCGTCTGCCTTGGGATGTCTGGCACAGTCCCTGAATTTCGGCGGCTCGGCGTTCGGCACAAGGGGCAGATACATCAGGCTGATCCCACAGTCGGAGATATCAGCTGTCCGGAAGTCCTTGTAGGCCAGATACTTCGGGTCGGCGAGAAATTCCCGCTTCCGTCCCTCGGCGCACAGGATGCAGACGCCGTTCTTTTCCTGCGCTCTGGCCTCCCGGATGCACTCGTTCAAAAGGTCGGTCGAATATCCGTGCCCCTTCATCGCGCCTGCGATCCACAGGCAATTGATATAGAGATATCCCGCTGCTTCAATGGGCACCCATGCGTTTTCTGCGGGAATATATTCGATAAAGCACTTGCCGCGCTCCTCGCTGCGGTAAAAAACAAGTCCCTCGTCGAAGCGCTGCCGGAGCCATTCCTTTTTCGCCAGGCTCTGCTTGCCGGACATCGCGCAGCAGATATGCTCTTTGTCAAGGTTTTCTTTTGTGATATGGATGTAGTTCATGGGTTCCTCCTGAATGCCGTGAACACAAATAGACGCAGTGCGAACCGATTCCCTGGTCTGCACTGCGTCTAGGGTGTATCTGAAAGCTCCCAACGCACCCGGACAGCGGGCCTTTTTGCGGTGCGCCGCGTCATTTTTCCTTGAAATACGTCAGTATTCCTGCGAAAAAATGTCTTGCGCAACGCAAAAATCCCTCGCTGCCGGTCACATCATGAGTTTTCAGATACACCCTAAGCGTCTGGCAGTTTAATATCTTCGATTTTACCGTCCTTGAAACGGATCACACAGGTATATCTGCACTTTGGGCAGAACAGGGGAAAATCCTCCAGCACCGTATGTGAGCGTATCTGCGTTCTTGTCTTGCCGCCGCATTTGGGGCAGCAGAGCCAATCTGATTTTGTTTGCAGATTTTCCGTCATTTATACCACACCTCGCCGAATCCGCCAAATGGCTTCATATTGCGTCCTCCCGCGCGGCCAATATCGCGCCCCGGTACGCCTGCTGCAGCTGCGAATCGATGACCGCTTCATCGTATTTCATCGAATTGTTGGCGATGATGCTTGCATACCCGTGCGCAAACAGAAAAACGGTCAAAAAGACCTGCTTCGTCTGCGCCATGCCGATTCCCAGCGCTCCCTGCATCGCCGAAAGAACAGGGGTAAGCGCCTCGGCGTCGATCAGCTCCAGCAGCGTGCTTCCGTTAAAGTAATCCGACTGAAACAGGAACCGGAACAGATGCGGCTCTTCGATCGCAAAGCGGATATAATTCATTCCGATCCCAAGCGCAGCGCCCTTCTGCGGCTTTTTGATCCGCATCAGATAGTCCGAATGGTACTGGTCCGCCTTCGCATAGACTGTCCGTTTCAGTTCTTCAATCGTTGCGAAATGATACATGACGGGCTGCGTGGAGCAGTGCAGCCGTTCCGATACGGTCCTTGCACTGATGGTTTCCGCGCCCGTTTCACGGGCAACCGCAAAGGCTGTATCCACGATCATTTCCCTTGTAACTTTTGCTTTTGCCGGCATTGCTGCGCCTCCATATATAATCTGAATTATATATAATGCAAATTATATAACAGGAAACAGTCCTTGTCAACCCCGCCGGAACAAAAATCACAGACAGCCGGTCCTCCCGCCTGCGCACAGTCCAGACTCCGCGTTTCCTGTGCAGCCGCAGTATAATGGCCTCCGTGACCTTAGGGTGTATCTGAAAACTCCCAACGCACCCGGACAGCAGATCTTTTCACGCTGCGCTGCACCATTTTTCCTTGAAATACGTCAGTATTCCTGCGAAAAAATGTCTTGCTCAGCGCAAAAATTTCTCGCTGCCGGTCACATTGGGAGTTTTCAGATACACCCTAGCCTCATAAAAAGCGCCGCCGCCGCGCCCTCGCCCCGGTAATTTTCGATCTCAAACAGCAGCCGGGACATGGCAGGGAAGTCCGTCGCCTGATCGACGCTCTGAAACGCTGCCGGAAGATCAAAATAAAGCTCCGGGTAGTGCGTTTTCGGGAACTCCTCATAGTACGCGGGCAAAATGTCAATGCCGACGGAATGGATGGGGATACGCTCGTGGTGGACAAGGGGCAGATCGTCCAGCGCGGCACACACGAGGCGCTGATGGCGCAGGGCGGCATCTACCGCCGCTTCATCACCGGGCGCGAACAGGACGTGGGCTGGAAGCTGTAAAAACGCGTTCAGACCCGCACAGATTCCTCCTGCCCGCGTATGCTGACAGGGGGGATTTTTTATGTGTGTAAAGACCGAGCGGCTCGGGCTGCTTCTGATCGGGGCGGGCGTTGGGCTTTTGCTGTCGTTTGCGCTGTGCGGGTGGTTTTTGCGGGTGCTGATCGCGGCGATCCTGATCGTGCTGGGACTTTTGCTGCTGAAATAATTTCCGAAACATATCCTTGTCCGGCTCTGCGTATATATATCCCAGAACATATACAAGGAGTTGAGACTATGGAGCTTGCATTTGAACAGAAACAACGGTCCTGCCTGCATCGCACGGCGCATCTCTCGCTTGCGCAGGAGCAGACACAGGAGCTCATCATACCCGACAGTATGCCGGACGCTTCCCGCACGCTCATCTGCTGCGCCGAGCCGGAGGTACAGAGCAAAACGAACCGGGAGGGCAGTCTTCTCGTGACGGGGACGCTGCGCACGGGCTGCCTGTACGCAGACGAAGCGGGCGGCTTGCAGCTGCTGACCTCCGAGCTGCCGTTTACGGTCAAGCTGGAGTGCGCCGAGCTGCGCGAGGACACGCAGACGCTCGTGCGCTGCTGCGTCCGCAGCGCGGACAGCCGCCTGATCAACTCGCGCAAGGTGCTCCTGCGCGTGAGCGTTCTGGTTCAGGCGGACGGCTATGAGCCGCAGACGCAGAGCATGAGCGTCCTCAAGGATCCGCCCGCCTGCCTGCAGCTGAAAACGCAGACCTATGAGACGAATGCGCCTGTGGAGCTTTCCGAGCGCGCGTTTCAGGTCAGCGAGGAGCTGAACCTGCCGGACGGCAGGCCGCAGATCGCACGGCTGGTCAGCTGTTCGCTCACGCCGGTCGTGCAGGAGCAGGGGCTGGTCGGGAGCAAGGCCGTCCTGAAGGGAACCGCAAATCTGCAAATTACTTATCTGGACAATGAAAACGCCCTGCGGACGCTGAGTTTTTCCGTGCCGTTTTCGCAGTACTGCCAGATGGAGGGCGACTACGATCAGGACGAAACGCTCGAATCGGTGCTGCTTGTGACCGGCGTGCAGCTGGAGCCGGTCGCGTCGGAGCAGTCGCAGAAGCTGCTGTTCGGCGCGGGGCTGCTGGCGCAGTGCATGGTCGTGCAGCCGCAGGCGCTGACGCTCTGTGAGGACGCATATTCGACCAAGGGCGAGTTCCAGCCGCAGTGGGAAACGCAGGAGCACACCATGCGCCTCGACGCGCAGACGCTGCGCGAGCCTGTCCGCGCCTCGTTCCCGGTGCAGGCCGCCGCCGTGCTCGACTGCCGGGTCTACCCGGACGCACAGGCGCTTGAGCGGACAGACGACGGCGTTACCGTCCATGTGCCGCTGCGCGCGGACCTCGTCTATACCGACCCGGACGGCGCGGTACAGGCCGAGACGTTCCGTACGGAGGTCAGCTGCCATACAGCGCTGAGCGAAAACGGCCTCTGCGAGGCCGTGTGTACGATCCAGCCGGAGGGCTACGCCTCGGCGGGCAGCGGCGCGGTCGAGCTGCGCTATGACGCGGTCTTTCAGGTACAGACGTTTTCCCGGCAGACGCTGCAGAATCTGTCCGGCGGGACGCTCGACCTGACGAAGCAGCAGAACACGCAGCGGCCGTCAGTCGTCATCCGGCGCATGAGCGAAAACGCCGCGCTCTGGGACCTTGCGCGGCAGTACCGGACGACGGCGCAGTCGATCCAGCAGGCCAATCATCTGACGCAGCCGGAGGCGGACGCCGGACGGCTGCTGCTGATCCCCATGTGAGACGGGAGGCGGGAATATGGAACAACGTTCGATCTACGCGCAGATCGCGGACCGCACGGACGGCACGGTCTATATCGGCGTCGTCGGCCCTGTGCGGACGGGAAAATCCACCTTTATCAAGCGCTTCATGGAGCAGCTCGTGCTGCCGAACATCGAAAACGTCTATGAGCGCGAACGCGCCACCGACGAGCTGCCGCAGTCCGGCTCGGGCCGGACGATCATGACGGCGGAGCCGAAATTCGTCCCGAACGAGGCCGCCCGCATCAGCCCGGACGGAAAAACGACATTGCAGGTGCGGCTGATCGACTCTGTGGGCTACATGATCCCCGGCGCGGTCGGCGACACGGAGGACGGCAAGCCCCGCATGGTCACGACGCCCTGGGCCTCCGAGGAGCTTCCCATGGCACAGGCGGCGGAGCTTGGCACCAAAAAGGTCATGGAGGACCACAGCTCCATCGGCGTGGTCGTCACGACGGACGGAACGGTCACGGATATCCCGCGCGAGGATTACCGCGAGGCGGAAGCCCGCGCCATTGCGGATATGCAGAAGACGGGCAAGCCGTTCGTGGTCGTCGTCAATACGCAGGACGCGAAGAGGGGACAGGCGGACGCGATCTGCGCCCGTATCCGGGCCGAATACGGCGTGCAGGCGCTGACGATGGACTGTGCGGTGATGCAGACGCAGGATATTGCGCGGCTGCTCGAAGCGGTCATGTACGCATTCCCGGTCGAGGAGCTGCGGTTCTTCCTGCCGAGCTGGGTGCGGGCGCTGCCGGACGATCATCCGGTCAAAGCCGCCCTGTATGACGCAATGCTTGAACGCGCGGCGCGGCTCACGAGCCTCAGCGAGGCGGAAAGCGTCATGGGGTCGTTGCGGGAGCTTGATCCGGTCGACGCGTTCCGCGTGCGGGAGGTCGATCTCGGAACCGGCACGGTCACCTGCGAACTGCATCTGCCGGAAACGCTGTTCTACGAAGAACTGTCCAAGCAGGCGGGCGTGGAGATCGCGGACGACGAGGCGCTTATGCAGATGCTGCGGGAGCTTTCGCAGACGAAAAAGCTCTACGAAAAGGTACAGACCGCGCTCGAACAGGTCAAGGCGACCGGTTATGGCATCGTCATGCCGGGCGCAGAGGAATTGAAGCTCGAAAAGCCGGAAATCGTGAAGAAAAACGGCAATTACGCCGTCAAGTTGCGCGCCAGCGCGCCGTCCATCCACATGATGCGCGCGCAGATCGAGACGGAGATCAGCCCCATGGTCGGCGGCGAACAGGAATCACAGCAGCTCATCGACTATCTGCTCGGCGAATATGAAGAGGACACCGATAAGCTCTGGCAGAGCAATATTTTCGGCAAATCGCTCTATGAGCTTGTCTCCGAGGGCGTCACGGCCAAGATCATGCGTATGCCGGACGACGCGCGGCAGAAGCTCACAAAGACCCTTGGCCGCATGATCAACGAAAACACCGGCGGGATGATCTGCATTCTGCTGTGAATACCCGCAGCGCCCCCTGTCATGCTGTGACATGACAGGGGGCGCTGGTGCGTGCTGATATTGTCTGTGCGTCCGGCGCGGTTACGCCAGCTTGTATTTTTCCTCAAACGTATGGTACTGCATCAAAAATTCGTTGCTGCCGGATTTGACGTCGCCGAGGTACTTGTGCAGATCGATACGCTCGTTCTTCATGTCGAGCAGACAGCCCGCGATGTTCGAGCAGTGGTCGGCCACGCGTTCCAGATTTGTCAGCAGATCGGACAGCACGAAGCCTGCGGCCAGCGAGCATTCGCCGCGCTGGAGACGGGCGATGTGATTCGTACGCAGCTTGTCCTTCAGCTTGTCGATGACCTGCTCCAGCGGCTCGACCTGCCGCGCAAGCGTCAGATCGTCCTGCAAGAACGCCCGGCTTGTGAGATCAACGATCTCGCTCACGGCGTTCAGCATCGTCTGAAGTTCTTTTTTTGCAGAGTCCGTGAACGAAACGCCCTTTTCCTTCAGCTCTTCCGCCGATTCGATAATATTGACGGCGTGGTCTGCAATGCGCTCAAAATCGCCGATCAGATGCAGCAGCTTCGACGATTCCACGCTGTCCTGCTCGCTCATCGGCTGCGTGGCCAGATGTACGAGGAAGGTTCCCAGCGTGTCCTCATAGCGGTCGGTATCGTCCTCCCGCTGCCGGACGGAGGCGGCCAGCTCCGGCGTAAAGCCGAGCACGGCCTGTAAGCTCTCGTGCAGCGCAAGCTCGGAGTCCGCAGCCATGCGCTTGGCCAGCTCCTCGCTCTTGACGAGCGCAATGGCGGGCGTTGCAAACAGGCGCTCGTCCAGAACAGTTGCGGTGTCGGTGCTGCGGCCATCCGGGATGATCCGGTACGACAGCTTTTCCAGCAGTCCGCAGCACGGCAGCAGCATCAGCGTGCAGAGCAGATTGAAGATCGAGTGAATGAGCGCGATATGGAACGTATCGATAGCGGTCGAGACGAACGCAAAGCGGAAAATCGCGTTTGCAGCCTCAAACAGCGCCAGCCAGACGACCGTGCCGATGATATTGAAGCTCAGATGCACGACGGCTGCGCGCCGCGCGTTCTTGTTCGTGCCGACGGAGGACAGCATGGCCGTCACGCACGTGCCGATGTTCTGTCCCATGATAATGGGGATCGCCGCGCCGTAGCTGACAGCCCCGGTCGAGGACAGCGCCTGCAGAATACCGACCGACGCGGACGAGGACTGCACAATGCCCGTCAGAATCGCGCCAGCCAGAACGCCCAGAATGGGATTCGAGAACAACAGGAAGAATTTCGTGAAGTTCGGGTCGTCCCGCAGCCCGGAAACAGAGCTGGACAGCGATTCCATGCCGAACATCAGCGTCGCGAAGCCAAGAAGGATCAGGCCCGTGTCCTTTTTCTTGCCCTTTGCGGTCAGATACAGAATAATGCCGATCACGGCCAGCACCGGCGTGAACGACGACGGCTTCAACAGCTGCACGAACAGGCTGTCCCCGCTGATGCCGGACAGCGACAGCAGCCACGCCGTCACGGTCGTGCCGATGTTCGCGCCCATGATAACAGGAATGGACTGCTTGAGGCTCAAAAGCCCCGAATTGACAAAGCCCACGACCATGACCGTCGTAGCCGAGGACGACTGAATGACCGCCGTAACGGCAAGCCCCGTCAGAAGCCCGGAAAATTTCCCGTTCGTCAGCTTCGCCAGAATGGCCTTCAAGGACCCGCCCGCGCGCTTTTCCAGCGCCGTGCCCATCACACTCATGCCGAACAGGAACAAACTCAGCGAGCCGAGCAATGTTAAAAAGTTAAAAATCGACATATCCGCACAGACCTCTTTCCAAATTCGTTTTATCTGATATAAATATAGAAAGAGAATGTCAAATGCGCGTCCAGAATTATGTTAAATCTTCGTGATATTTCCCGCAGAATCTTAAATCCAAATCAATTCCCGGTTAAACCGCCGCCTTTGCTCCGGTTGATTTTCCCGGAATTGCACGATATAATAAAGAAAAACAAAATCGGGGGCCTTGAAATGAAAAAACACCTCACACGGCTGCTCTTTGCGGCGCTTTTGCTGCTTGCGTTGTGTATCGGCGCGTCGGCGGCGGGGACGAGCGGGAAGTGCGGCCCGTCTGCCTACTGGTCATTTGACAGCAGCACCGGCACGCTGACCATTTCCGGCAGCGGCGCGATGAACGATTACGAGTACGGAAACGACTATCCGTGGATGGATTACCGTGATTCGATTCAGACGATCGTGATCGGCGACCAGATCACGCAGATCGGCCGGTACGCTTTTACGGGGACGGCCTGCAGTACGATCAAATTCGGGAAAAACGTGCGGAGTATCGGCGAGAGGGCCTTTCTCGAATGCAGAAACCTGAACGGAGATCTGACGCTCCCAGACAGTGTACAGATTGTTGGCGACGACGCGTTTTCAGAATGCACCGGCCTGACCGGAACGCTGACACTGGGAAGCAGCCTGCAAACAATCGGTGCCGGTGCGTTTTATGATTGTTCGTTTTCCGGCAATCTTGTGATTCCGGACAGCGTGACCTCGATTGGGCGCTATGCTTTCTACAGCCTGCCATATCTGCGCCCGGAAACACAGGGGACGCTGACACTCGGCAGGAATCTGCGCACCATCGGCGAGTCCGCGTTCTGCGAAAGCAGATATACAGGCAGTCTGACGATTCCGGATTCTGCTGTGGAAATCGGCGAAAGAGCGTTTTATAAATGCGAAAATCTGAACGGCACGCTGACGCTCGGAAGGAGCCTGCGGACAATCGGCAAGGAGGCGTTCTACTGGTGTGCGTTTACCGGCAGCCTGACGATTCCGGAGGGCGTTGCGGAAATCGCAGACGGTGCATTTTCTTCTCTGTATCAATTCAATAGAGACGGGATGTTTAACGGTACGCTGACGCTGCCGTCGACGCTGAAAACCATCGGCGCAGAAGCGTTCGCGTACACGGACTTTTCCGGAGAACTGCTGATTCCAGACGGCGTGACGAGCATCGGCGCGAATGCGTTTAAGGAATGCGACGGCTTCGGCGGAACCCTGTCCCTGCCGGACAGCGTCAAAACGGTAGGGGAATCCGCATTTTACCTGTGCAAGGGCTTTACCGGCCTGAAGCTTTCCGTCAGCCTGACCAAAATTGAAGAGCGGTCGTTTGCGCATATGTACGGCCTGAAAACAGAGGTCGTGATCCCGGAGGGGGTGACAGAGATCGGCGAAGGTGCGTTCTCCTGTTCTCACATGCCGTCCGTCCGCTTCCCGTCCACGCTGAAAAAAATCGGGAAGCAAGCATTTTGTTTGACATTTGGACTTACAAATTATAGCACGATCACATTCCCGAATGGACTGGAAACGATTGGAGACGAAGCGTTTGACGGCTGCCGTTTTAAAAAGGCAATCGTCCTTCCCGCCAGCATCAAATCGATTGGAAAAAAGGCGTTCTATGGATATTCCTATTATGGAAGCGGTACGCTCGGCGCGTATTTCCTCGGCGCAGCGCCCCAGATTGTCGGGACGCTGAACGCCAACTGCTCGTTCCCGTCGGATTGGACGCTCTTTTACCTGCCCGGCACGTCCGGCTGGACGGGCGATACCTATGCTGGCTACAAGATTGCCCTGTGGGACGGCGAAACGCGCTGGGACAACCTGCGTACGAGTAAGTTTGGATACGGTTGGGATTACAAGGGGAACGAGATCGAAACGTCATGGAGCGTCAACACGGACACCGGAAAGGTCACTCTGACCGACGATCTGAACGAGGGCTGCGCCGTCGCAGTCTCCTATGACGCGGAGGGCCGCGTTACGGGCATCGGCGTCCTGCGTACCAAAACGGATTTCGTTGTACTCAACCTGCAGGACACCTGCCGCCTGTTCCTCCTGAACGCATCCTCCGCCCCGCGCCTGAACACGCCAATCACCATCAATGACTACCTCCAGACCTGAGACGCCCCCAAAGCCTGCCCTTGTCGTGCCCCGCACGATAAGGGCAGGCGGCATTTGCGTCAGCCCGCCCCGTCTCCCGGAAATTCTGAAGAAACATTTTACAAAATCCCCGGAAATAAAGCAGCCAGCATCTTGCAATTGCGGCACAGTTCGTATATAATTATTCTACAAATACTAGGGGTAGTGTAGACTCTTGCAGCACCCTGTTACAATTTCACCCCGATTGTACGTCCGACCGAGATGAGGAGGAATGCGAAGAATGAAACGCAACCGAATATTGGCCATAGGCATCGCACTGCTGCTGGCGGTGCAGCTGCTGACGCCGCTTGCCTGCGCGGCAGGCGCGACGCTCAAGCTCACAGCCCCGGACAAGCTGCCGGACGTGGGACAGACCTTTACCGTCACGGCGGAGCTGACCGGCAACACAGGTCTTGCCGCCGTGCAGCTCAGTCTGGGCTACGACGATTCCGTTGTCGAATGCACGGGCATTGAAAACGGCGCACTCGTTGCCGGTATGCTCGCCGCGAGCAACCCGCACGCAACGCGTGACGGCGTCGGCGCGATCCTCGCAGCGGCGACCACCACCGCCGTCAAGACCGATGGCAGCCTTGTTGTGTTCACCTTCCGCGTCAAGGCGGCAGGCGACGCGAAGCTGACTCTTGCCGGCGCGATCCTGTCCGACACGGACGGTAAGGCGCTTGCGCTTTCCTATTCGCTCCCGGCGCTGATCGCGCAGGGCAGCACCGGCTCCGGTTCCACCGGCGGAACGCCGGGCGCGGACGATAAAACGTCCGACGACGACAAGAAATCCGAAGACGACAAGAAGTCCGAAGAGGAGCAGCCCGCGGACACCATGCAGGAGGAAGTCAAAGCCGGCTCCTTCCGCGACGTGACCAGCGCGCACTGGGCCTTCGCCTCGGTCGAACGCGCAGCGGAAATGGGCCTCGTCACGGGCTATTCCGACGGCACCTTCCGTCCTGACGCCGCCGTGACCCGCGCACAGTTCGTCCTCATGCTCTGGCGTATGTGCGGCAAGCCCGCCGCGGCCAAGGCGGCCTCGTTTGCAGATGCCAGCGCAGACTGGTATCAGGACGCGCTGAGCTGGGCCGTGGAAAAGGGCTATGTGAACGGCCTGTCCGACACCCGCTTCGGCCCCGACGCCCCCATCACGCGCCAGCAGGCCATGGCCATCCTCTTCCGCCTGAACGGCGGGCAGAGCGGCACAGAGCTGACGCTGACCGGCATTTATGAGCAGACCTTCGCCGACAGCACGACCATCGCCTCCTGGGCGAAGGACGCGACCTGGTGGGCGGTCTACCACGAGCTTGTTTCCGGCGTCGGCGGCAGCCGCATCGCGCCGGAGGCCAACGCGTCCCGCGCGCAGATCGCGGCGATCCTGCTGCGGTATGCAGATAAATTTATGACGATGGAGGAGGCAGCATGAAAAGAAGGATCCTTGCGCTGCTGCTGGCAGTGCTGACGCTGACGATGCTCACGATCTCCGCGTTTGCGGAAGACACGGAAGTCCTCGGCGTCTATAATGTGACCGGCCCCCTGACTGTGAAGAACGGCACGCAGGACGGCAGCTTCTATAAGGACGCCGACACGTTCGAGCTGAACTGCACCGGCCTGACTGGCGCGTATTCCCTCGTGCTGCTTCTCGAGGGCGACAAAGCCGTCCCCACGGAAAGCAACATCCAGTACATCGACCAGACAAGCATAAAGGGCGGCGCGGTGACATTCACCCTCAAGCCCAAGGCGCTGACGGAGGGCACATACAACATCTACATCAGCACGACCGACAAGGCCCTCGAAAAGGTTGCGTCGTTCAAGTACGGCACAAAGCCGGCGTTTGAACTGGGAAAAGTGAATGATGATTATATTGATTCACGTGACGCACTGCTGGTGCTCCAGTACGCAGCTAAAGTGGATGGCTGCGAATTGAACGCTACACAATTACTGGCGGCTGATGTAAACAAAGATGGAGTAGTGGATTCGAGAGACGCGCTGCTTATTTTGCAGTATGCAGCGAAGCTGATCGATACGTTTTAAGGATAGGTGAACAAATATGAAAGTTAGGCTGAAGAGAGTTCTCGCGCTGCTGCTTGCAGCGGCAATGTTAGCCAGTTTTTGCAGTGTCACTGTTTTCGCTGGTGAAGTTGCAAAAGGAACAAACGGAAAAACCATTTATTTGAACTGGACATATTACAGCGATAAAAAGGTAACGAATAAAGTCGATTCGCTGGAAGCTGACACGGAATACTACGCAAGATTGGGCTTCTCCGGAAACCCGATCGATCAGGGCGCACTGGCTTCCATTTGCTCGTTTTCTCTGTATGGCTCATTTGATACTGAGAAAATAGAGGCGGAAAGCATTCTTTCGGGGGATGTTACGATCCAGAAAAACATCATCGGGAATGAATTCAATCTTCAGTGGGCATCGCCTGACGGCATTATCAATGAGGATGAAGAACTGCTTGCACAGGGCTGCCTGGCGAGAATCTGCTTTAAGACAAAGCGCGCAGTCAGCAGCGAGGAACTGCATGGTCTGTTCAAGGTGAACGCAAAGCTTTCTTCTGGTGAAGAAACGAACATCGGCGATGGCGTTATCGGAAATCCGAGGCTCTTTACCATCGTCGAATGCCCGGCATTTGTTGCCCGCCTCGCGGACAACGCGCCGGATTTCTTCCCCACCACCACTGCGGCGAAGATCGCAGAAAACCTTGTCGGTGAATACATCGACGAAAACGGCAATGCGACTGCGGTTAGCGGCTTCACCGTCACGCTTCCGGCCACTGGCCTTGTGGAAGGCGAAAATGTCGTCACGGCCAGCTATAACGGCTATACCTGCGATGTCACGATCACAGTAAAGCCGGATACCATGACCGGCATTTCGATCACACACGAACCCAACATGAGATACAACAGCGGCGATAAGCTGAACCTGACCGGCCTTGTCGTTTCCGCGCAATACGCGAGCGGCGATACGGTTGAGCTTGGCTCCGGCGTGTACGCGACTGACCCGGCAAAGAACACCGAACTGACAGTCGCTGAACACAATGGCAAGCACATCACGGTCACGGTCGGCAGCTTCACTGCGGAAACGATCGGCACGCTGACTGTGAACCCCGCTGACATCAGCGGTGCTTCCATTGAAGATGTCGGCCCCTTCGAATACACCGGCGAACAGATCAAGCCCGAACCGGCGGTCAGCCTGAACGGGAAGGAGCTTGTAAAGGACACGGATTATACGCTGTCCTATGACAATAACACCAACGTTACGACAGAGGCCAAGGTGATTGTCACAGCTGCTGGAACCGAGTACACCGGTTCTGCCGAAAAGACCTTTGAGATCACAAAAGCCACCGGCAAGCTGACGCTGAAGGTCAACAACGAGGAAAACGCAGTTACGATTACGTACGGCGACTCCATCACGTTCAGCGACGGCAACGGTATCGCCATCGGCACGGATATCACGATCCACTATCAGATGGGTGAGACTACCGATGCAGTATACGATACTGCCACGACACAGCTGAACGTCGGCACTTATACCTTCTGGGCTGTCCGTTCCGGGGATGCGAATCATGATGAGGCAACATCCAACAAAGTCGTTGTGATCATCAAACAGAGAAACATTGCCAGCCTCGACATTACGGTTGCTGACCAGACCTATAGCGGCGCAGCGGTTAAACCGGACGTTACAGTAAGGCACGGCAACATCGTGCTGAACGAAATCGACGATTATACCCTCAGCGGATATGACGGCAACGTGAACGTCACGGACAATGCTTCCGTCAATGTGACCGGCACAGGCAATTACAACGGCGAAGCAACCCTGACCTTCAAGATCAACCCCAAGAATCTTGGCGATATCAGCAATAGCTTCACGAGCATTGCCAATCTTCCGGACAAGGGTTACACTGGTGAGCAAATCAAGCCGGAAGTGACTGAAAAAACGATCACGATCGACAGCGATACGCTGGAAGTTAGAAGAGATTATGAGATCATCTACGGCGAAAACACGAACGCCGGTACAGCCACCGTTACTGTCAAACCCGTCGACGGCAGCAATTATACATTCACGCAGTTTACCCATGAGTTCCAGATCACCAAGGTGAAGATTCAAATCGTTGGGGCCGACTTTATCGTCGCACCTCTGTACGAGGAAGAATTTGACGGAACCACAACAGGCGGCGATCCCGTTCCGTACTTTACCTATGACGGAAACGAGCACGGCGTGAAGTTCGTCTTCAACTCGACGAAGGTTTATAACGGCAAAACGTTGGATCAATTGATCAACGTGGCCTATGTTGAAAAAACGTATATCGGGCCGGTTGAACAGGAATGGAAATACAAGGCAAAGGACGTTGCGACCTATAATGCGCGTGTAGAGTTTACACCGGTCGATGCAGAAAACTATGAGATTTACGGTGCGAACTTCAAAAACCTTACGTGGAAGATCATGCCCGCGACCATCACAGTCAATCCTGCGGATGTCCCGTCTCTGAACGTCCTCTGCTCGGAGCTGGTCAACGACGAAAAGCGCGACTATGACTACGATCTGAGTCGGCTCGGCGCAGTGCCTTCCACGGTTGAAATTCTGAGCTGCGAAAAGTTCAGCTACGAAGCCTTGGATACCTCTGCTCTGCCGAAGCTCACATTTAAGAATGTAACGGCTCTCGCGGCCGGTGAGACCGGCAAGGTCACACTACTGGTGAAGTTTAGAAACTATGAGGATGTTACCCTCACAGTGGATGTCAACTACATCAACAAGAAGACTGTCGAGCTGACGGTGGCGGATGTTGAGGCTGTATATGGCGAGACCTATGCGCCTGTTGTCCTACTGGACGGCAAAGACGTGACCACCGACTGCACCATCACCTACAGTCCTTCCGCACCGAAGAATGTTGGCGAATACACCATCACGGTAAGCTATTCCGATTCTGTGGCAGAAGGGGAGTATCCCGGCCACGTCGGCACGGCCACCGCGAAGCTGACCATCACCCCCAAGGGTCTGACCGCCAACGTTTCGCATGACCCCATCACCTACGGCGATGCTGCTCCGACCACTGGTTATTCCGTCGAATTCGAGGGCCTCGTGAACAACGATGAGATCGCGGAAGACGCGTACACCGTAGGCACAGAATACACGAAGGACAGCAAAGTCGACAATTATAAGTTTACCTGCGTTCTGGACACCGATAAGATTAAGAATTACACGATCGGTAACGTTACCGGCGAACTTGTTGTGAACCCGAAGTCCATTGCCGCACCCTCTGTCACGATCAATAACCCGACCGACAAGACCTATACAGGTTCTCCCTGCGTGCAGGGCGTTTCCGTCAAGGACTCCGAAGCAAAGCTTACAGTCGATGATATTTCCGTCACATACGAAAATAACATCAATGTCGGCACGGCGACCATCATCTACACCGGTAAGAACAATTACACCGGTGAGATCAGAAAGAACTTCAAGATCACGGAAGCTTCCATCACGGACGACATGATCGAGAATATTCCCAGCGTGACCTACGACACCAAGCCCCATACCCCCGAAGTGACTGTCATGTTTAACGGCAGCAAGCTCACCGATGCGGACTACACCGTTTCTTACAGCGAGGATTGCATCAACGCTGGCACGGTCACCGTTACCGTCACCGGCAAGGGCAACTTCACCGGCACGGCCAGCAAGACCTTCACCATCAACAAGGCCGGTCTGACCCTGAACCCCTGCACGATCTCCGAGCTCTGCACCGAGACCGACCTGAAGACCAGAACGCTCCCGTCCGACTTCTTCCTCGCAGGCGAGACCGAAACCGGCTTCTCCATCAAGCTCACCGCTGTTGAGGGCGGAGACGACATCTTCGCTGTGGCACCTGCGGTTGTCGAAGGCGAAAACAAGATCACCTTCCGGCTGAAGAACGAAGTCGGCGCGGCGACCTTCACGGTCACTGTCACCCCGGTCTCCGGCAACTACAACGGCGGCAGCTATGCGCTGACGATCTCGACCCACGACAGAACCGACGTCTCCGGCAGCATCTCCTTCCCGGATGGCTCCGCTGTCTACACCGGTACTGGCATCAAGTACGAGAATGCGACCATTTCCGGCTATTCCGGCACGCTGCGCTACGGCTACACGCCCAACGCCTCGACCGGCGCTTCGCTTGACGCCTCCGGCCTCCCGCTGACCGTCGGCACCTACACCGTCGCCGTGACCTTCAACAGCGACGCCAGCTTCGGCTACAAGACCGCGACCTTCACCATCACCAAGGCGACCCCGACCGGCACGCCCGGCTACACAAAGCTCGAAACGAGCGGCAAGACCCTTGCCGATGCCAAGCTCACCGTCGGCACTATCCGCCCGGCTGGCACCATCGCATGGGATCTGCCCCTCACGACCGTACTTGAGGACGGCAAGGCGTACGCATGGACGTTCACCCCGAACGACACGCACAACTACACCATCCTCACCGGCACGCTCGTTCCCTATGTCGACGACGGCATGGATTACATCCCCGGCGTGATCGGCGGCAATACGGGCAGCTTCAACTTCCATGACGTGAGCCGCCTTGACTACTTCTACGACGCTGTCAAGTGGGCCGCAGAAAACGGCATCGCCTCCGGCACGGGCCGCTACACCTTCTCGCCCAACGCGGTCTGCACCCGCGCACAGACCGTCACCTTCCTCTGGCGCGCAGCCGGTTCCCCGCTGCCCAGATATCGCGTCTGCCCGTTCACGGACGTGCAGCCCAGCGATTATTACTACAACGCAGTCCTCTGGGCTGTTGAGCAGGGCATCACCACCGGCCTCAATGCCACCACCTTCGGGCCTGACGTAACGGTCACCCGCGGCCAGGTCGCAACGTTCCTCTACCGCGCCGCCTCCGCCGCCAAGCCCAACACGTTCAGCCCCTTCACGGATGTCAAGACCACGGCGTACAACTACGACGCCATCCTCTGGGCCTATGACAACCGCATCACCACCGGCACCAGCGACACGACCTTCAGCCCGGACGCCTACTGCACCCGCGCCCAGATCGTGACCTTCCTGTACAGATACTATCAGGGCCGCTGAACAAATTTAAACGGGGCTGCAGCGATTTTTCGCTGCAGCCCCGTCAGCTTTTCAAAGCCCCCGCGTTCTGAACACTTCTGCGTATGGATCAGGAGTCAAACAGGCACGCATTTGCCGGTCAGCGGCTTTTTAGCATATGACGGCGGCCCGCAGGTTTTCCTGCGGGCCGCCGTCAACACAAATGAAAAGAGGAATCACGAAATATGCTTTATAATTGTATCCAGCCGCCGCTTCTGCGTCTCCATATGAGCCGGAAGGACATTGCCGAACCGTTCGTTTGAGCGCATTATACGCGCGCCGCAGGCAAATGTCAAGCGCTGCATGGGAAAAAGCAATATTAGAATTTCTGAAGGCTGCGTTCAGCAATATGAATAAATCAAACGGGCGAAAATTGTTGACATTAACGATATACATCACTAAAATAAATAGAAATTCTTTTTATAAAGACATATGTATATGATACGAGGACATATTGGGAGGCGTTCGCATTCCCGGAGAATATGCAGCGTGAAGCGGCACAGGCTTTACAGCGGAAGAGGGGACAGGAAAGCATGGAACAGGTACATCGGCAACGATTCACCGAACAGGAAAGCCAGCATGATGCCTGCGGGATCGGCGCCGTTGTCAATATCAGCGGACAGAGAACGCATCGGGCAGTAGATGACGCGCTGAAGATCGTCGAAAAGCTTGAACACCGCACCGGCAAGGACGCCGATGGCACTACCGGCGATGGCGTCGGCATTATGACGCAGCTTCCGTATGCCTTTTTTGAAAAAACAGCGCGGCAGGCGGGAAACCCGCTTCCGGAAGCGGGCGATTACGGCGTCGCCATGATCTTTTTTCCGCAGGATCCGCTCAAACGTATGCGCAGCCGAAAGCTGCTGGAGATGATCCTGTCGCGCGAAGGGCTGGGGCTGCTGTTCTGGCGGGATGTGCCGGTCTGTCCGGAGATTCTGAGCGAAAAAGCGCGGAGCAGTATGCCTGCAATCGCGCAGTGCTTTATCCGCCGCCCGGAAAAGACCACGCGCGGCCTGGATTTTGACCGAAAACTGTATCTGGTCCGGCGCGAGTACGAGCATTCCGTCTCCGGCACCTACGTCGTATCGATGTCCAGCCGGACGATCGTATACAAGGGGCTGTTTCTGGTCTGGCAGCTGCGGAAATTCTATCCGGATCTGCAGGACGCGGATTTTGCCTCTGCACTTGCGCTCGTGCATTCCCGCTTCTCCACCAACACCACGCCCTCGTGGAAGCGGGCGCATCCCAACCGCATCATTCTTCACAACGGCGAGATCAACACCATCCGCGGAAACATCAACCGAATGCTTGCCCGCGAGGAGACGATGGCCTCTCCGGTTCTGGGCGAGGAGATCGCCAGAGTCTATCCTGTCGTGGAGACGGACGGCTCTGATTCGTCCATGCTGGACAACACACTGGAATTTCTCATGTACAGCGGTATCGAGCTGCCAAAGGCCGTGATGCTGTGCATCCCGGAGCCGTGGGGACGGGATAAGAATATGTCCCGGGAAAAGCGCGATATGTTCCACTATTACGCCTCCATGATGGAGCCGTGGGACGGCCCGGCAGCCATCCTCTTCTCCGACGGCGAGCAGGTCGGCGCTGTGCTTGACCGCAACGGCCTGCGCCCGGCACGCTATCTGGTCACAAACGACGGCTATCTGATTCTGGCCTCAGAGGTCGGCGCGCTGCCGATCCCGCCGGAGCGGATCGTCCGCAAATCCCGCCTGCAGCCGGGGAAAATGCTTCTGGTCGATACCCGGACCGGCACCGTTCTGGAAGACCGGGAACTCAAGCACCGTTACGCAGCGGAGCATCCCTATGGCGAGTGGCTCGATCAGGAGCTGCTGCAGCTGGCGGATATTCCGATTCCAAACCGGAAGGTTCCGGAATACACGGCGCTGGAGCGCAGCCGCCTGTATAAGATCTTCGGCTATACCTATGACGAGATCCACTCAGCCATATTGCCCATGGCGAAAAACGGCACGGAACCGACCGCCTCCATGGGGGCGGATATCCCGCTGGCCGTCCTGTCAGAAAAGCATCAGCCGCTGTTCTATTACTTCAAGCAGATGTTTGCGCAGGTCACGAACCCGCCGATCGACGCGCTGCGCGAGGCCATCGTTACTGACACGACCGTCTACGCAGGTTCCGACGGCAATCTTCTTTCCGACTGCGCGGAAAACTGCCGCGTCCTGCAGATCAACAATCCCGTTCTGACCAGCCGGGATCTCATGAAGATCGAAGGGCTTCATATGCCGGGACTTCAGGCGAAGAAGGTCTCGCTGCTGTATTATAAGAATGCCTCGCTTGCGCTTGCGCTCGACCGGCTGTTTGTTGCCTGTGATAAGGCGTATTACGCCGGGGCAAATATCCTCATTCTCTCCGACCGCGGTGTGGATGAGAACCACATCGCCATCCCGTCTTTGCTGGCAGTGTCCGCCGTGCAGCAGTATCTTGTCCGCACGAAAAAGCGCACGGCGATCTCCCTGATCCTTGAGAGCGCCGAGCCGCGCGACGTGCACCATTTCGCTACGCTCTTCGGCTACGGCGCAAGCGCGGTCAATCCCTATCTCGCGCAGGACTGCATCGGCGAGCTCGTCGCCGAAGGGGCGCTCAACAAGGACTACTATGCCGCGGTCGATGCCTATGATCAGGCCATTCTGGACGGCGTGATGCGGATCGCATCCAAAATGGGCATTTCCAGTATGCAGTCGTATGAGGGCGCACAGATTTTTGAGGCCGTCGGCATCTGCAGGGATGTCGTGGACCGGTATTTCACAAACACGGTCAGCCGCGTTGGCGGCGTCGGCCTGCAGGAGATGAACGACGCTGTTGTCTGGCGGCATGACCGGGCGTTTGACCCGATGGATCTGACCGTCGATCTGACTGTTGATTCCTCCGGCTTCCACAAGCTCCGCTCCGGCGGCGATATGGAAGATCATATGTATAATCCGATGACCATCCTGACGCTGCAGAAGGCCGTCCGCACCGGTGATTTTGCGTGCTTCCGCAGGTACTCCGCCATGGTCGACGATGAATTGCTGCCGCATACGCTGCGCGGTCTGCTCGGGTTCCGGTTTGACGAGACAAAGGCAATTCCGCTGGGCGAGGTCGAGCCAGCCTCCAGCATCGTCAAACGCTTCAAAACCGGCGCCATGTCCTACGGCTCCATCTCCAAAGAAGCGCACCGCTGCCTTGCCATTGCGATGAACCGCCTGGGCGGAAAGTCCAACTCCGGCGAGGGCGGGGAGGAACCCGCGAGACTCGGTACGGAGGAAAACTCCGCCATCAAGCAGGTCGCTTCAGGCCGGTTCGGCGTTACAAGCGAGTATCTTGTAAGTGCAAGCGAGATCCAGATCAAGCTGGCGCAGGGAGCTAAGCCCGGGGAAGGCGGCCATCTGCCCGGCAGCAAGGTCTGGCCATGGATCGCGCATACGCGGCATTCCACGCCTGGTGTGGCGCTCATCTCACCGCCGCCGCACCATGATATCTACTCGATCGAGGATCTGGCGCAGCTGATCTACGATCTGAAATGCGCCAACGAAAATGCCGATATTTCCGTCAAACTCGTCTCCGAGGCGGGCGTCGGCACCATTGCCGCAGGCGTCGCCAAGGCAGGCGCGCAGACGGTGCTCATCTCCGGCTATGACGGCGGAACCGGCGCGGCACCGCGCAGTTCTATTTACAATGCCGGCCTTCCGTGGGAGCTTGGTCTGGCCGAAGCGCACCAGAGCCTCATTGCCAACGGCCTGCGAGGCCGGGTGCGGCTCGAAACAGACGGCAAGCTTATGACCGGCCGCGATGTGGCGATCGCCTGCATGCTCGGCGCGGAGGAATTCGGGTTTGCAACTGCGCCGCTGGTGTGCCTTGGCTGCGTCATGATGCGCGTGTGCAATCTCGATACCTGCCCGATGGGCATAGCGACCCAGAGACCGGAACTGCGGAAAAACTTCTGCGGCAAGCCGGAGTATGTCATGAATTTTATGGAGTTTGTCGCGCAGGAGCTGCGCATGATTATGGCAAAGCTCGGTGTGCGCACGGTCGACGAGCTGGTCGGTCATACGGAGTATCTGCACATCCTGCCGCATCAGATCACGCAGCGCGCC
>ENA-UAKS01000176-UAKS01000176.1-human-gut-metagenome-genome-assembly--contig:-NODE-176-length-28104-cov-8.302506_pt1 | contig 28104 bp, 24 predicted proteins | sample MGYA00243692_ERZ654452 | MGnify/ENA primary metagenome ERZ654452 (study PRJEB26926, sample SAMN06164442) | human gut metagenome | biome: ENVO:00009003; feature: ENVO:2100002; material: ENVO:00002003...
GGCTTATGCCAGCCAGTGGACGGATGACGCCGCCCGGCCGCGCCGCAGCGCGCCGGATGCCCGCCGCCGCCCGCCGCAGGCCGCCCCGGCCGCGGCCGGCAAGCGCGGCCGCAAGGCGAAAAAGGCCAAAAAGCCGAAGAAGAAAAAGAGCCTCGGCCGCCGGCTGCTCATTTTGTTCCTCGTGCTGGCCATCCTGGCCGGATTGTACCTGACGGCGGTCTATTCCGACATTCCGTTCATCGCCAAGTGGCGCACGGCCTATATCCAGACGGCCATGAACACGCTCAGCCACCAGTGGCTGGCCACGGCGTTCATCCCACGCAGCGTCATTGACAAGGTCCTCGCCGAAATGGAGGCCGCCAGGGAGGCGCAGATCGGCATCAACAGCGAGTGGGACGAAGGCGAGTCCGAGTCCCGCAACCCGACGCTCACGAACACCGAGGGCATGAGCAAGGAAGAGATCGCGTTTTATAACCTCTTCTGGGAGGTCAATGTGCCGAGCATGCAGGCGTATGTCAAGGAGCATCCCGACGCCCTCGCCGCCGGCTGGAGCCGCATCAACATCGACAAGTCCGCCCTCACGGCTGACGGCACCAGTATCCGCACCATCCAGGGCGAGCAGGTGCTTGCGATCGACGCGCGCAACAAGATCCTCATCGCGCGCGTGAAAGGCAGCACTTACCGCGGCGTGCTCGTTATTATGAAAGACCCGTCGCGCCTGAGTCTGCAGGCCGCGTCCACGCTCGGCAGTGTCGGCCAGGTCTGCGGCAAGATCGCCGAGGCCCACGGCGGCGTCATCGGCATGACCGGCTCGGGCTTCATCGACCCGGGCGGCACCGGCAACGGCGGTACGCTCGCGGGCTACGCCATGTGCAACGGCAAGTCCTACGGCAGCCACATGGGCTATGGCTACAAGCGTCTCGAGCTGCATAAGGACAACCGCATCTACATCCGCGACAGCGATTCCAAGGTCTCGCCCGACACGACGGACGCGGTCGAGTTCTCGCCCGCCATGATCATCGACGGGGAGACGGTCGTCAGCGCCCGCAGCGGCTTCTCCGACCTGCAGCCGCGCGCCTGCCTCGGCCAGTCGAAGTACGGCGAGATCATCGCCCTGCTCGTCGAGGGCCGGCTCACGACGTCGGTCGGCATCAGCGTGCCGGACTGCGCGGCCATCATGGCCAAGCACGACTGCATGCAGGCCATGAACCTCGACGGCGGCACCAGCGCCATGATCTGGTACAAGGGCAAGTACATCATGCGCAGCTCCAACCCCGCGCTCACTGCCGGGCGCACGCTGCCGAACGCTTTCGTCTACACCGGAAATTAACGCTGCGGCGACCGACCGGACAGCCCCAACAGCCTCGCAGAGTTTGACACACGCAAGCGTCCCTGACCGCCGGTCAGGGACGTTTGTGCGCAATGCGCAAAAGATTTTCCGAAAAGCGGGTGCAGATTCGTGAAAATGGGGCTTGCAATCCGGCGCGGGAAGTGGTAGAGTAACACCATCGAGAAACCGATGACCGAGAGAAGTACCCATTCACGAAGCTTTCAGAGAGCAGCGGACGGTGGAAGCGCTGCAGCGGACGGGTGGCGAATGGACTCGTGAGGGCAAACCGATTGCAGCAGCATGAGGGGCGACGGTGGCCGCGGCCGTTATCCGGCGGAGCGTATGATCGTACGTGCAAAGTGGGCGCATGAGCGCCAACATGGGTGGCACCGCAGGAGTTACAGTCTTGTCCCATGAAACGGATGGAACCGTTTCGTGGACGAGGCTTTTTTTATTGCTCAAATCACCGCAGGAGGGATGCAGATGACCCGCAAAACCAGACGATGGCGTGGCGGCCGGAGAATTTTTGCCGCGTCAGACCGTATCCGAACAGTTCAAAACCAACCGCTTTCAATATAGAAGGAGAATATACTATGAATCAGACTTTCCAGAAGATCGTCGGCGGCGTGCTCGCCGTCACCGCGCTCATGGGCCTGTCCGCCTGCGGCAGCAAGACCGAGGACACCAAGGCCGATGGCAAGACCTATAAGGTCGGCATCGTGCAGTTTGTGGACGATGCGTCCCTCAACCAGATCGAGGCGGCCATCGAGGCCGAGCTCGACGCGAAGGCCACGGAGCTGGGCGTGAAGTTCGACTACACGCTCTACAACGGCCAGGCCGACGGCACGACGCTCAACCAGATCGGCGCCGAGCTCGTCAGCAAGGGCGTGGACCTCATCGTCCCGATCGCAACGCCAGCCGTGAAGATCATGCAGTCCGCTACCGAGGACACCGAGATCCCCATCGTTTTCTCCGCCGTGTCTGACCCCGTCGGCGCCGGCATTGTTGATTCGCTCGACGCGCCCGGCGGCCGCATCACCGGCACGAGCGATGCGCTCAACACCAAGGGCCTGCTCGACCTGATGCTCGCCCAGAACCCGGACACCAAGACCGTTGGCCTGCTCTACTCCAAGAGCGAGGATTCCTCCAAGCAGCCGATCGAGGACGCGAAGGCCTACCTCGAGGGCAAGGGCATCCGCTGCGTGGAAAAGACCGGCACCACCACCGATGAAGTCACCTCCGCCGTCGACGCGCTCATCGCCGAGAAGGTCGACGCCGTCTTCACCCCGACCGACAACACCATCATGACCGCAGAGCTCGCCATCTACGAGAAGTTCCTCAATGCCAAGATCCCGCAGTACTGCGGCGCGGACTCCTTCGCGCTCAACGGCGCGTTCGTCGGCTACGGTGTGGATTACACCAAGCTCGGCACGATCACGGCCGACATGGTCGTGCAGGTGCTCGTTGACGGCAAAGACCCCGCCACGCTGCCCGTGACCACGTTCGATAACGGCATCGCCATGATCAACACCGAAAGCTGCGCCGCCCTCGGCTACGACCTCGCGGCTGTCAAGCAGGCGTTTGACGGCAAGTGCAGCTCCGTGCTCGAGACGACCACGCAGCAGAATTTTGACTGATATCTGACATCCCGAAGGAGGGAGTTCCATGCTGACCGTTTTGCAGACGGCGCTCGAGGTCGGTCTCATTTACGGCCTCGTCGCGCTGGCGCTGTTCATCAGCTTTTCCATCCTGAATATCGCCGACCTGTCCACGGACGGGTGCTTCACGCTCGGCTGCGCCGTGGGCGCCATGCTCACCATCGCCGGCCACCCGATCCTCGCGCTGTTCGCGGCCATGGCGGCGGGCATGCTCTCGGGCTACGTTACGGCCTTTTTGCAGACGCGCCTCGGCGTTGAGAGCATCCTCGCCGGCATCATCTCGAACACCGGCCTCTACACAATCAACCTCGCGGTCATGGGCTTTTCGTCCAACGTGTCCATCACCGGGGTCGACACGGTGTTTTCGCTCTTCAAGGGCCTCGTCGGCGGGCAGTGGAGCCGGCTGATCCTGCTCGCGCTCATCGCGGCCGTGATCGTGCTCGTGCTCATCCGCTTTTTCGGCACATCCCTCGGCCTGTCCATCCGCGCCACGGGCGACAGTCTGGATATGGTCAGCGCTTCCTCCATCAATCCGAAAGCCACCATCACGATCGGCCTGTGTCTGGCCAACGCCCTCACGGCGCTGTCCGGTTGCCTGATCGGGGAATACAACAAGTTTTGCGACATCAACCTCGGCACCGGCATGGTCACGATCGCGCTGGCGAGCCTCATCATCGGCGAGGTCTTTGCCGGCCGCCGCGGCAGCGTGGGCAAGCGCGTCGTCTGCGTCGTGCTCGGCAGCATCGTCTACCGCTTCATCATCGCGCTGGCGCTGCGGCTGAACATCTCGGCCGAGTATTTCAAGCTCGTGTCCGCCGTCATCGTGGCCGTCGCCATCGCCGCGCCGAACATGAAGGACTACGTCCATCTGGCGAAGATCAAGTCCAACGCCCGCAAGCTGCGCGCCCTGTCCGGAAAGGGGGACGAGACCGATGCTTGAAGTTTCCCATATTTCCAAGACGTTCAACGCCGGTACCGTCAACGAGAAGCGCGCCCTGTCCGACCTCTCGCTCCGGCTGGCCGACGGGGAGTTTGCCACCATCGTCGGCTCGAACGGCGCCGGCAAGAGCACGCTCTTCAATGCCATCGCCGGTGTGTTTTACGTCGACGCCGGCACGATTACGCTCGACGGGCGGGACATCACGTTCCTGCCGTCGTATAAGCGCAGCCGCCGCATCGGCCACCTGTTCCAGGACCCGCTCAAGGGCACCGCGCCGCACATGACCATCGAGGAAAACCTCGCCGTGGCCTACCTCCGCTCGCCGGAAAAGCATAAGCCCTTCCGCCGCGTGACACGCCGCGACCGCGACTTTTTCCGTGACGCGCTCGCCCAGCTTGACATGGGGCTGGAGGACCGCATGAACACGCCCGTCGGCCTGCTCTCCGGCGGCCAGCGCCAGGCGCTGACGCTGCTCATGGCCACCATGGTCACGCCCGAGCTGCTGCTGCTCGACGAGCACACCGCCGCGCTCGACCCGGTCACGGCCGATAAGGTGCTCGCGCTCACGCGCAGCGTCGTGTCGGAGCGCAGCATCTCCTGCCTCATGATCACGCACAATATGCACCAGGCGCTCGAGCTCGGCACGCGCACGCTCATGATGGACGCCGGCCGCATCGTGCTCGATGTCTCCGGCCCGGAGCGCGCGGACATGACCGTGCAGGGCCTGCTCGACGCCTTCGCCGCCAAGGCGGGCGAGGTCTTCGATAACGACCGCGTCCTGCTGTCCACGGCCGAGGACAAGGCAAACTGAATTTCGGCAAAGAAAAATCAGCCGCCCGGTGGGCGGCTGATTTTTTTCACTTGTCGAAAACCCCATTCGGGGTTTCCGACAAAAGGTTTACAGTCTGCTGCGCGCATAATTTGCGCGCCGATGGCGCACAAATTCCACACTTGCAGCCTGAAAAGTATTTTTTCCGCCGTACATGCCGCCGGAAAAAATGATTGCATTTTCTTTGCCGCCTGCGGGCGGCAAACTCTGCGAGGCTTCTTCGCGGTTTAATAGAACGTGGCCACCGGTTCCTCCGGCTTTTCGACCTCCTGCACGGACTGCACCGTGAACACAGGGCCCTTGCGGCCATAGGCGCGGTGGAACTTGTAGTCCAGCCGGGCCGTGATGATGGCCCACTCGTCGTTGCGGATCTCGTCGGCGCGGTCCCACACACAGATGATGCCCGCGAACTGAATGTCCTGCACGCAGCAGGTCATGATGTGCCGCCCGGCGATAAAGCAGCCCTTCGGCACGTTCTTGCGCACAAGGCAGCGGCACTTGACCTCAATGGTCTTGCCGTCGTACTTTTTCGGCTCCTCGGACATGTCGCGGTACCAGATGGCGAAGTCGCGGTCCTCGATCTCGACGACCGGGGCGTCAAGGTCGAACGGCAGCGGATCTTCAATGTCGTCGTACACGACCTTGCCGTCGGTGTATTCATACGCGATGTCGCACCGGCGGGAGATGGCGCGGATGATGCGGTGCATCTCCATGCGGTCCATGCTGTCGTTGTAGCGGTTGAGCACGACGAGCTCGGCGCTCTTGAGCTTGTCCACCATGAGCTGGCGCATGTTCGCGTTGTAGCTCAAAAACGACGTCGCGTCGCAAAACAGGAATTCCTGCGCGACCGCCCAGCCCTCCGGCAGGTTGCCGTAGAGCGAGTCGAGCATCCACATGCCGTTGAATTCCACGAGCACGCGCTCGGGGTGGATCTCATCCTGCAGCGCCTTCAGGTGTTCGACCGTGAGGTCGGACTCCTCGTCGATGTTGCGCACAAAGACGTTTCCGGCGCAGAACTTGTCCGGCTCGTAGACCTCCTCGCCCTCTTCACACAGCAGCAGCAGCGTGCGCTCGCCCTTGTGAAAGCGCTCGTCCTCGAGCGTCTCCTGGATGAATTTCGTCTTGCCGGCCTCCAGAAAGCCGGTGAACAGGTATACCGGCAGATCCGGCGCCTGCTGTTTCGTGTCAGCCAATGTGGAACAGCTCCTTCAGTGCATCCTCGGCCAGGTGCGACCCGATCACGCACACGCGGCCGGTGACCTGTGCGCTGCCGCGGCGGACGTCGGATTCGCCGGGCACGTAGTCAAAGTGGATCCAGCCGCCGTCGGTCGCAGGCACGATGCCCTTGGCGCGCAGCACGACGCCGTAGCGGTGCTCGTTGATGAGCGCGTCGAGCGCGGTGCGGATCTCGTCGTCGGTGTATTTGCGCGGCGTCTCGGTGCCCCAGCTCGTGAACACCTCGTCCGCGTGGTGGTGATGGTGGTGATGGCCGCAGCAGTGGTCATGGTCATGCTCGTCATGCTCGTGGTCATCGTGGTCATGGTCATGGCCGCAGCAGTGGTCATGGTCATGCTCGTCGTGGTCATGATGATGCTCGTGCTCGTGTTCATCGTCATCATCGTCATCATCGTCATCATCGTCGTCATGGTGATGGTGATGGCCGCAGCAGCATTCGTGCTCGTCATCATCGTGATGGTGGTGATGGTGCTCGTGCTCATCCTCGTCGTCGTCCTCGGCGGCCTCGGCCTTGAGGTGCTCGAGCTCGGCGGACAGCGTGTCGCGCCGCTCCATCGTTTCGAGGATCTGCTTGCCGTCCAGCTCCGTCCACGGCGTGGTCACGATCGTGGCGGTCGGGTTCTTTTCACGCAGCAGCGCCACGGCGGCGTCGAGCTTCTCGGGGCGGATACCCTCGGTACGCGAGAGGATGATGGCGCTTGCGTTCTCGACCTGGTTGTTGAAAAACTCGCCGAAGTTCTTCATGTACATCCTGCACTTGTTCGCGTCGACCACGGTCGTGAAGCCGTTGAGCACCAGCTCGTCGGACTGCACGCCCTGCACGGCGCGGATGACGTCGCTCAGCTTGCCGACGCCCGAGGGCTCGATGAGGATGCGGTCGGGGTGAAACTGGGTGAGCACCTTCTGCAGCGCGTCGGCAAAGTCGCCCACGAGGCTGCAGCAGATGCAGCCGGAGTTCATCTCATTGATCTGCACGCCGGAGTCCTTGAGGAAGCCGCCGTCGATGGCGATCTCGCCGAACTCGTTTTCGATCAGCACGATCTTTTCGCCCGTGTAGGCCTCGGCGATCAGTTTTTTGATGAGCGTGGTCTTGCCGGCGCCGAGAAAACCGGAGAAAATATCAATTTTTGTCATAAAAGAAAGCACTTCCTGTCTGGGAGCACGCGCCCCCGAAATTTTGTCCATTATTATAGCACGAAATTGTGAACGAAACAAGTCCGCCGCGTCGATGGGATGGCATTGCGTTTTTGCCGCCGGTGCGGTAAACTGGAGACATGAGATGGAATGCATTTTGGAAAATTTTAAGGCGAAACTGGCGCGCGGCCATTTACCTGTTCGTGCTCGCGGCGCTGGCGGTGCTGCTCGTGGTCGTGTGTGTCCGCCGCGGGCAGACCGCCGCGCAGCCCGAGCCCACGCCCCGCACATCCGCTGCCGTCCAGAAGGATGCAGCGCAGACGCTGCTCGACGGCATGAGCACGCGTGAGAAGATCTGCCAGCTGCTCATCGTGCACCCCGAGGCGCTCACGGACGGCGGCGCCGTCACGGCCATGACGGATGACCTCGCCGCTGCGCTGCGCGACTATCCGGTCGGCGGCTTTCTGCTCTCGGCGGGCAACATGACCTCCGGCGAGCAGCTCCGGGCGCTCACGTCCGCGCTCTCATCTGCCTGCGCCGCGGCCCCGCTCGTCACCGTCGACGAGGAGGGCGGCCGCGTCGCGCGCCTGATGAACACCGTCGGCACGACGAAATTAAACAGCATGTACAGCTACCGCAGTCTCGGCACGCAGGGCGCGTATGACAATGCCCAGACCCTCGCGCACGACATCGCGGCCTACGGCTTCAACACCGACTTTGCGCCCGTGGCCGATGTCTGGACGAACAAGCGCAGCAACGCCATCGGCGACCGCGCCTACAGCGATGATTATGACGAGGCGGCCACGCTCGTCTCCGCCGCCGTGCACGGCTTTCGTGACGCCGGGGTCATCTGCTGTCTGAAGCATTTCCCCGGCCACGGCAGTACGGCCACGGACTCGCACAACGGCGCCGCCACGGTCGACAAGACGCTCCCGCAGCTGCGGCAGGAGGACCTCAAGCCCTTCGTCTCCGGCATCGCCGCCGGGGCGGACATGGTCATGGTCGGCCACCTGACCGTGCCGACGATGGACGATGCGCCCGCGTCCCTCTCGCACAAGCTCGTCACGAACCTGCTGCGCTATGACCTCGGTTTCCGCGGCGTCATCGTCACGGACGGGCTGCAGATGCAGGCCCTCGCGCAGTATACCGACGGGGAGAAGGCCGTGCGCGCCCTCGCCGCCGGCAACGACATGCTGCTTGAGATCAGCGACGTGCCCGGCGCGGTCGCGGCCGTGGAGCAGGCGCTCGCAGACGGCACGCTCACGGCCGATGCGCTCGATGCGAGCGTGCTGCGCGTGCTGCAGCTCAAGCTCGCGCACGGCATCGTGCCGCTGCCGGAGACCGGCTGACGCTCATGATTTTTTAAGAAAGGTGTGGTATCCTCATACTGGGCGCGGCCGGTCGGCCCGCCCGGCATCCTCCCTTTCTTTCTTCCCCCAACAGATCAGCCGCTGTCAAAGGACAGCGGCTGATCTATTATCATTTCCGGTTGTACCCCGGCGCAAAACGTGGTATCCTAAGCTATCATGACCAGAGAGGCGACCCGCATTGCAATTCGTTGACATTGAAAAGAAGGACGGCGGCGCGTTCCTGCACCGCTACGACCTGCACTATATCGACCGCACCGGCTGCCCGCGCACGTATGAGATGGTCAGCCGCGACCGGAACATCGACTCGCTCGAGCACCTGCAGCACCACCGCACGGACGCGGTCGTCATGGTGCTCACGGACGCTGCGCGCGAGCACATCGCGCTCATCCACGAGTTTCGCATGGAGCTCGGCCAGCGCATCTACGGCCTGCCCGGCGGCCTCATCGAGCCGGGGGAGACGCCTGAACAGGCGGCCCGCCGCGAGCTGCGCGAGGAGACCGGCCTGCGCCTGACGGCCATCACGCACGTGCTGCCGCCGGCGGCGTGCACGGTCGGCATCGGCGACGAGCGCACGGTCTGCGTTTTCGGCACGGCGGAGGGGACGTTCCGCCCGAGCGCCGACCCCATGGAGGAGATCGAGTCGGCGTGGTATACGCGCGCGCAGGTGCGCGCCCTGCACGAGACGGACCTCTTCGGTTCCTGGGCGCTGGCCTATAGCTGGATGTTCGCAAACGGCTGCCTGCCGGGCGTCTGAAGGCACACAATTTTACGATTACGGAGCGATCATTATGTTTTTTTCGGAGATATATCAGCCGGGCGTCGCCGATTTTGACCCCAGCGGCAAATTTGGTTACGAGGCGATCCTGCGCATTTTGGAAAACACGGCCAGCCGCCACTCCGACAGCTCGGGCGACGACATCATTGAGGAAAGCCGCAACGGCATCACCTGGGTGCTGACCGACTGGCGCGTCCGGATCGTGCGCCGGCCGGACAGCAAGGCGCCCCTGCGCGTCACGACCTGGGTGCGCGACAGCGTGCCCACTGGGCGCATCTTCCGCGACTATACGCTCGCGGACGAGAGCGGCACGGAGCTCGTGTGCGCCGAGTCGCGGCTCATTTTGTTCGACCTGCGCGCGCAGAAGATCATCCGCGTCGACCAGCAGCGCTTCCGGTCCTATCTGCCGGAGACGCGCGGCGTGTTCGCGTCCGCCGCGCCGCGCCTGCGTGCCCCCGCCGCCTTCGATGGGGAGAAAACGCTGCCCCTGCGCCGCAGCGACATTGACTTCAACGGCCATGTACATAACACGAAGTATCTCGACTTTGCGCTCGAGGCCCTGCCGGACACCGTGCCGCGCGATGCGTTCACGGGCTTTCGCATGGTCTATCCGAAGGCGGTCAAGGACGTAGATGCCGTCACGCTCAAATATTGCTTGTCGGACGGAAACCCCTTCGTGTGCGTCTACAGCGGCGACACGCTCTGCACGCTCATCCGCTTCGAGACATGAAGATACCCCCGCTGCAAAAATGCAGCGGGGGTATCTTCAGCTTTCTGCGAACCGGTCGACATACGCGCGCATCTCCTGCCGCGAGTCGATGCCGTGCACGCCTGCGATGAATGCGCGCTTTTCCTCGTCCGTGAGCGCCGAAAACTTTGCCAGCGCCTGCTGGTTGTGCACCAGCGCCATACCCAGCCCGACCGGGATGGCCGGCTGCGTGCCTGCTTTGTGCAAAGGTTTCACCTTCCTCTGTGTCCGGTTTCGGAGCGGGTGCTCCCTAACCATAGTATGGCACAGATGGAAAAATAGAATACGTCAGCCCAGATCGAGCACCTGCCGCGCGGCGTAGCCATCGGCGCGCAGCGCGCCGTCGAGCAGCTCATAGCGCGTGATGTCCAGCCGCACCGCGTGCAGCATCGCGGGCATTTGCTGCAGCTGCTGCAGCTGCACGCCGCGTGCCTCGATCACGCTGCGGTATTCGTCGCTCAGCGGGTCGATGTACACGGCCGTGCCCGTCATCTGCAGCCCGGCGAGCGACGCCATGCCCGCGTAGCTGTCAAACACGGCGGCGGAGATCGCTCCGTTCCACCAGATGCCCTTGAACTTCAGCCCGCCCTCGGTGAGGATGTAGAGCCTGCCGTCCACGCGCAGGTATTCCAGCGGCGTGCACCTTACCCATTTTCCGCAGCCGGTCGCGAGCGCGAGCGTGTTGTGCGCCTCTAAAAAGGCGTCGATGCGCGCTTTGAGCGCATCCGTCGGCATCGGGGCTTCCGGCGGGCAGAAGGCTTTGCCGATCAGCTCGGCTGCGGCGACGGTCTCGTCCTCGCCCTTCGGGCGGAAGGTCACGCGCTTTTGCAGCCCGGCGGTCACGACCGGGCCGTCCTCGCCCGCGGTGACGGTGATGACGTTTGCGTATCCGCTCCAGTCGCGCGGGGCGCGCTCGGCGGGGAAGAGCTTGCAGTTGCCGATGACCGTGCCGAGGATGTAGGCCGTGCGGCGCGCGTCGGCGTCATAGATGATGGCAGTGATGTTCATGGATCTGTTGCCTCCGGAAAAAATCAGAATAGAAGATAATGTGAGTATAACACGCAAAGAATGGATTGTAAAATCGAAAGCCGGATGTTACAATGAGAAAAAATCCGAAACAGAAACGAGGTCTTGCCATGCTCTGCCCGAAATGCGGCGCGCAGCTGTCTGACAGCGCTGTGATCTGCCGTGCCTGCGGCGCCATGCTGCCCGAGCAGCCCGTCGCCCCGAAAGCACCGTACCCGCCGGCATCCCAGCCGGCCGAACCCACTGCGTCCGCGCAGCCCGCCGCCCCGCGCACCTGCACGAAATGCGGCGCGCCGCTCGATGACGACGTTCGTTTTTGCACCAACTGCGGCGCGCCCGCGCCGGAACCGTCTGCTCCGTCCGACACAACGCGATCCGCTTCCGCCGGCCCGGCGCAGTCCGTCCCACCGCAGCAGGACACGGCGAACGCGTCCTACACCGGCGCGGCAGCTCCGTTCGGCCCGGGCATCTGCCCGCGCTGCGGCAGCCGGCTCGCGCCTGGCGCGCGTTTTTGTACTGTCTGCGGCATGCCCGCGCCCGAAGCGCCCCAGGGCCAGGCCGACTGGTATGCGTCCGCCACCGGCGGCACAGTCTCCTCGCCGGAGATCGGCCCGAAGCACAAGCCGAAGAAGCTGCTCATCGGTCTGCTGTGCGGCTTTGCTGCACTGGTCGTGATCGTGGCGGTCTTGACCGGCATTTTCGCTGCCCGTCAAGCGGGCGAGCCCAGCACGGCCGGTGGCGAGGAGGTGGACCGGCTCCTCGAGCGCTACTTCACGAATTTTGAAAACGATGACACCGACGCCATGCTCGACCTCTTCCTGCCGGAGGTTATCACCTACATGCAGGACGACGATACCGCCGCCGGCCGCGAGGCCGCCCTCATCCAGCTCGACGACTGGTATTATGACTACGGCAAGGCCATCGACGACTGTTACGTCTATGACGATGACAGTCTCGACGCCAGCGACGTGCGCGAGCTCCAGCGCGAGCTCGGTGTGCGCATCGACGACAATGTCATCGTCGCCTGCGACGTGACGTATCAAAACGGGCAGGATAACGACTTTTATTTCGAGTTCGTCCAAGTCGACGGGCAGTGGTATCTGCTGTTCGTCGTGGAGTGACCGCATGATCGAAATATCCCCGGCAGCTTCGGCTGCCGGGGCTTTTTTGCTTTATGCCTGCACCTGCACGCGGCTGCCGCCGCTGCGGTCTTTGGTCACGATGATCTGCCGGTCGATGCGGTCCTTGAGCTCCGCCACGTGGGAGATGATGCCCACGATGCGGCTGCCGCCCGACACGCCAACGAGCGCGGCGAGCGCCTGCTGCAGCGCCTCGCTGTCGAGCGAGCCGAAGCCCTCGTCGACGAACATGGCCTCGAGCTGCACGCCGCCGGCGGTCGCCTGCACCTCGTCGGACAGGCCGAGCGCCAGCGACAGGGAGGCGGCGAACGTCTCGCCGCCGGAGAGCGTCTTGACGCTGCGCGCCGTGCCGTTGTAGTGGTCGATGACCTCCAGCTCCAGCCCGGTCTGGCTGCGGTTGTCGCCCGCGCGGGCGCAGCGGCGCAGCTCGTACTGCCCGCCGGACATGATGAGCAGGCGCGTGTTCGCGCGGCCAAGGATGCGGTCGAAGTACGCGGTCTGGATGTAGGTCTCGAGCATGATCTTTTCCTTGCCGGGCACGGCGCCGTTGGCCGTCGCGGCCAGCGCGTGCACCCATTGCCAGCGCGCGCGCGCGGCGGCGTGCTGCTGCCGCCGCGTGTCGATGGCGGTGCGGGCCGCGCGGTTTTGCTCCAGGCGCGCATCACAGGTGCTGACCTGCCTTTGCAGCTGCTCGGCGCGCACGGTCAGCGCATCCCGCCGCGTGCGCAGGGCGGCGATGTCCGCCGGCGGCGCGGCCTGGATCTGTGCGCGCAGCGCGTCGCGCTTTCCGGTCAGCGCGGCGAGCACGGACTGTGCCGCGCTGCTGCGCTCGCGCGCCGTGTCCAGCGCCTGCTGCAGCGCCTCGCACTGCGTGCGTGTCTCGACGAGCGCGCGCTGCGCGGCCGCGCGGTTTTCGTGCGGCAGCTCCTGTGCGCGGCGTTCGGTCTCCGCGTCCAGCTCCGCGCATCGCGCCGCACGTGCGGACAGCTCCTGCGCGCGTTCCTGTATGTCTGCCTGCTGCCGCCGGAGCGCTTCCTCCTGCGCCGGCAGGCCAGCCTCCAGCGCCTGCAGCGCCGAGAGTGCCTGCTGCTGCGCCGTGTGCTGCGCTGCGAGCGCTTCGGCGTCGCGCGCAGCCGCTGCGCGCAGAGCGGGGAGGGTCTCCGCCAGCGTGTCCGGGTCGAGCGGCGGCGTCAGCGCCCGGCACGATTGCGCGAGCGCGCCGCGCACGGCGTCGAGCTGCCCGCGCAGACCGGCCGCCTGCGCGCTGCGCTCTGCGGCCGTTTTCTGTGCCCGGTCGCTGTCCGAGAGCGCGCGCTTGAGCGCGGCGGCGTCCGGCACCTGTTCCGGCGCGGCGGCGGGGCAGGGGTGCTCCGTCGCGCCGCAGACCGGGCAGGGCTGCCCGGGCACGAGCGTGCGCGCGAGGATGCCCGCCTGCGCGTCGAGATAGGCGCGGTTTTGCGCGCCGTAGTGTGCCAGCGCCGCCTGCGCGGCCTCGGCCGCTTTTTGATATTCCGCCTGCGCGGCGGTGAGCGCCGTTTCCAGCTCGGCGCACTGCTGCCGCTGCGTCTCCAGCGCCGCCAGCTGCACGCAGCGCTGCGCGGCCGCGTCCTGCGCGTGCCCGGCCTGCGCGGCGGCCACGGCCAGCTTCGGCTGCCCGCTCAGTTTCCCGCGCGCGATCTCCAGTGCCTTCGCGGCCGCGTCCGTCCGGGCGCGCGCCGCGTCGAGGTCGCTTCGCTTTTGCGCCAGCCGTTTGCGTTCCGCCTCCGCCTGCGCGCGCAGTGTGTCGAGCTGTTCATACCGCCGTAGCGCGTCCTCCAGCCGCGTGATGTCCTGCCGCCGGCTCTGGATCTCCGGCTGCGAGGCCGTAGCGGTGTCCAGCGCCGTCTGTGCCGCCTTCATTTCCGCCTGTGCCTCCGTCCACGCGCTCTCCGCTTCGGCGAGTTTCCCGCGTGCGGCCTCAAGCGCCTCCGCCTTGCCGAGGTCGGAGAGCACCTGCTCGCGCTGTGTCTCCGTCTCCGCGTGCTCCGCCTGCGCCTGTGTCAGCGCGGCTTCGTCCGCGTGCAGCAGCGTGTCCAGCGCCGCGAGCAGCGCGTCGGTGTCCAGCGCGTCCGGCAGTGTCTCCGGCGCGTCGCAGCGGATGCTCCCGGCCGTCTGACGCAGCCCGGCCTCCAGCTCGCCGCACTGCCGGTCGAGCGCGGCGGCCTCCTCCTTGAGCCGGTTTTGCAGCGCCTGATACTGCCCCGTGTGGAAGATCTGGCGGAAGATGGCCTTGCGCTCGTCCGTCTGGGCGAGCAGCAGCTTGCGGAATTCTCCCTGCGCGATCATGGCGATGCGGGCAAACTGCTCCCGGTCGACGCCGACGATGTCCGTCACGGCGGCGGTCACGTCGCGCGCCTTGGTGATGATGCGGCCGTCCGGCATCGTCAGCTCGGCGTCTGCCTTCTGCACGGTCGTGCCCGTGCCGCGCGTTTTCGGGCGCGTGTATTCGGGATTGCGGCGCACGGTGTAGGTCTTGCCGCCGTTTAAGAAGGTGAGCTCCACGAACGTCGGCGTTTCGGGCGCTGCGTATTTGCTGCGCAGCATGGAGCTCTCGCGGCTCTCGCCGCTCGCCTCGCCATAGAGCGCGTAGGTGATCGCGTCAAAGATCGTCGTCTTGCCGGCGCCCGTGTCGCCGGTGATGAGGTAGAGCCCGGACGTGCCGAGCACGGAAAAGTCCACGGTCGTCTGCCCGGCGTACGGGCCGAAGGCGGACATGGTCAGGTTCAGCGGTCTCATGGCTGCGCCTCCTGAATCTCCTCCATGAGCTGCGCCGCGAACGCGCGCTGCTCGTCGCTCATGGGCTGGTTGTTTTGCTGTAAGTACAGCGCCTCGAACAGCTCCAGCGGCGTGCGCTGCTCCATGGCTGCCGGCGCTGCCACCGCCCCGGCGGCGCGCGTGCGGGCGTTGTCGTAGTCGAGCGTCATCAGGTATGGGTAGATCGCCCGCAGCCGACCCACGGCGTCGTACACGTCCTGCTCGTCCGTGAGGATCAGGTGCAGGTAGTCGCTGCGGTAGGTCGTGTGCTCGTAAAAGCTCCGCGCGGTCAGCTCGTCGTAGCAGCCGCGGATCTCGCGCAGGTCGCGCAGCGGCGTCAGCGGCACGGTGCGCACGTCGACCGCGCTCTTTTCGCCCAGCGTCACGACGGTGACGGATTTGCGCTGGCTCGCCTCGGAAAACGAGTACTTGAGCGGCGACCCGGCGTAGCGGATCGCCGGGCGGCCGATCTGCTGCGCGCCGTGCAGGTGGCCGAGCGCCACGTATTCAAATGGCGCGAACACGCTGCTGTCCACATTGTCCGTCCCGCCGACGGACAGCTCCTCCGAGCCGCTGCGCGTCCCGCCGGTCACGAACTGGTGCGTCACGAGCACGTTGCGCGCAGCAGGATCGATGTCCATGTGCGCGATGGCGGCGGCCACGGCGTCGGTGTAGCTCTCGATCTGCGCGTCCGGAAACCAGCGGCGCACGTGCGCGGGCTTCAAAAACGGCAGCAGCCACAGGTACACGGGGCCAAATTCGTCGCGCAGCACGATCGGTGCGACCGCGCCGCCATAAACCGGCGCGATGTGGATGCCGCAGCTACCCATGACCCGCCCGCCGAAGGCGAGCCGCTCCGGCGAATCGTGGTTGCCGCTGATGAGCAAAACGGGCACGCCGCGCGTGCACAGCTCGGTCAAAAATCCGTCGAGCAGCTCGACGGCCTCGGTCGGCGGCACGGGCTTGTCGTATACATCGCCTGCAATCAGCACGCCGTCCGGCCGCTCGTCGTCCAGAATGGCGAGAATTTGCCGCAGGATATATGCCTGATCCTCCAGCATCGAAAAGCCGTTGACCCGCTTGCCGAGGTGCAGGTCGGCGAGGTGAAGAAATTTCATGTCGGTCCGCTCCTTCCCGCGGCCGGGCCGCGGTGTGGTGCTTCCATTATAATCCGAACCGCGCCCCGGCACAACGGCGATTTTCGCCGCGGCATGACAAAACCGGGAGCATATGAAAGCACCGGCCCCGCACAGAAGAAGCCTCGCAGAGTTTGCCGCCCGCAGGCGGCAAAAAAGTGAAATCATTTTCTCTGGCGACATGTGCGGCAGAGAAAATACCGCTCAGGCTGCAAGTGTGGAATTTGTGTGCCATCGGCGCACAAATTCTGCGCGCAGCAGACTGTAAGCCTTTTGTCGGAAAACCCCATTGGGGTTTTCCGACAGGCAAAAAAACCGGGAGCCGTTACGGCTTCCGGTTTCTGCTCTTGTGCGCGAGATATGCCACCAGCTCCTCCGGCGCGAGCGCGCCGAGGGCCTGCGTGTGCTCCGCCGCCCCGCGCACGGCGGCGTGCACATCGGCAACAGACACGCCGTGCGCCCGGGCGACGGACTCGAGCGCGCGGCGTGCCAGCTCCTCCGTGGTCGGTCGGGTCACTTGCTTCTTCCTTTCCTGCGTCTTGCGGCTAGTATGTCCCGGCGGCCGCGGCCTAATCCGCTCACCAGCCGAGTGCGCGCGCCAGCGCTGCGAACGCCGTGCACAGCGCCATGCCCATCGCCGTCGGCAGCAGCGCCGCCAGCAGTGTCCATTTTGTGCTGCCGGTCTCGCGCCGGATGGTCCAGAGCGTCGTCGAGCACGGCCAGTGCAGCAGGAAAAACAGCACGGCACTCACGGCGGTCGTCCACGTCCAGCCGTTGGCGGTCAGCAGCGCGTACATCTGCGCCAGCCCGAGCGAATCGCCCAGACTGCCCTGCGCCAGATACCCCATCACGGCGATCGGCAGCACGATCTCGTTGGCCGGAAATCCGAGCACGAATGCCAGCAGCAGCACGCCGTCCATGCCCATCACCCGCCCGAGCGGGTCGAGCGCATTCGCGCACCACGCCAGCAGGCTCGCGCCGCCGACGTGCACGTTTGCCAGCGTCCAAAGAATCATCCCGGCCGGCGCGGCCACGGCGGCCGCGCGCCCGAGCACGAACAGCGTCCGGTCGAACACGGAGCGCACGATGACCTGCCCGACCTGCGGCGCGCGGTACGGCGGCAGCTCCAGCGCGAAGGCCGACGGTCTGCCGCGCAGCACGGTCATGCTCAGCAGCCACGTCGCGCCGAACGTCAGCCCCACGCTCAGCACGAGCGCCGCCGTGAGCAGCAGCGCACTGACGAGCGAGCTGCCGCCGGCCGCGGCAAAGAACATGGTCATGAGCGCGATGAGCGCCGGAAACCGCCCGTTGCACGGCATGAGGCTATTGGTCAGCACGGCGAGCAGCCGCTCGCGCTCGGAGTCGATGATCCGGCAGCCGACCACGCCCGCCGCGTTGCAGCCGAGACCCATGCACATCGTCAGCGCCTGCTTGCCGCACGCATGGCAGGCGTGAAACGGCCGGTCGAGGTTATACGCCACGCGCGGCAGATACCCCGCGTCCTCGAGCAGCGTGAACAGCGGGAAAAAGATGGCCATCGGCGGCAGCATCACGGCCACGACCCACGCCAGCGTCCGGAACATGCCGTCCACCAGCAGCCCCTGCAGCCAGAGCGGTGCGTGCAGCGCCGTGAGCAGGGCCGAAAACTGCGCCTGCACCCAGCCGAGCCCGCGCGCCAGCCACTCCGACGGGGCGTTCGCGCCCGCGATCGTCAGCCACAGCACGCCCGCCAGCCCCAGCAGCATGACGGGGTAGCCCGTCGCCCGGCTCGTGAGCAGGCGGTCGAGCCGCCGGTCGCGCGCGGCGTATTCGGCCGTGCCGTAGGTCACGCACGCGCGGCAGATGGCCTCGGCCCGGCGCACGTCGTCCGCAGGGTCGGACGGCGGCGCTGCGTCCGGCTGCGGCTGCGGCGCCGCCGCGACGGTGTCGAGCGCGTCGAGCAGGGCGGTGAGCGTTTTCTTCTTTCGTGCCGTCACGCCCACGACCGGCACGCCGAGCTGCGCCTGCAGCTCCGACAGGTCGATCGTGATGCGCTTGCGCCGCGCCTCGTCGAGCAGGTTCACGCACACGATCAGGTTCGGCGTCACGCTGCGCACCTGCAGCGCGAGCACGAGCGTGCGCTCCAGGCACGTCGCATCGCACACGACGACCACGGCGTCGGCCTCGCCGCCGCGCACAAAGTCGCACGCGACGGCCTCCTCCGCCGAGTGCGGGCACAGGGAGTATGTGCCCGGAATGTCCACGAAAAAATAGTTCTCCCGCGCCGAGCGGCAGCGGCCGCACGTGCAGCCGACGGTCTTGCCCGCCCAGTTGCCGGTGTGCTGGTGCATACCGGTCAGGGCGTTGAAGACGGTGCTCTTGCCGACGTTCGGGTTGCCTGCCAGCGCCACGACGCGCTCGCCCGCCCGGCGTGTGCCGCCGAACGCGGCCGCGTGCGCGCCGACAGAGCGGTGCGTCAGTCCCATGCGCGCACCCCCTTTACGGCACGGCCACGCGGATGCCGCAGCAGTCGCACCGCCGCAGCGCGATCACCGTGCCGCGGATGAGATAGGCGCTCGGGTCGCCCATGGGGCTGCGGCCGAGGCAGACGACGCGCGTGTTTTCGATCAGGCCGAGGTCGCGCAGCCGCCGCTGCATCCCGTCGGGCGCGCACACGCTGCGCACGGTCGCGTTCTGGCCGGGCTGCAGCTCGCTGAGCGTTTGGATCTGTGTCATGGTTGCTTCCCCTTCCTCCGGAGGCGATTGCCTCCCGTACCCATGGTATTCGGCAGGGTGCGCGCGGGTGCGGGCGGTCAGTCCGCGCCTGTGAGGATGATCTCTTCAGCCAGCTGCTGTGCGTTTTTGAGGATGTGTTCGGCCATTTCGGGTACGGCCAGTGCATCTGTGATCGCGTTGAACAAAACAAGGTATGCCTTTTTATATAAAACGTCCATATCCATGACATGCCGCTCCTTTCCTGATTTTGATTATAACGCAAAACGCAACGCGAATGCAATGCATAAAGCGCGTGCAAAATGCCGTACAATCATGAAAAACGATGAAAGGAGCGGCAGCATGGCAGCATTTCAGATACCGCGCACCCCGCACACGACGAACAAGACCATCCGCTTCCCGGATGATGTCATCGCGGACGTGGAGGCGGCCATTGCGGGCAAGGACTGCACGTTTTCCGCGTTCGTGATCGCGGCGGTGCGCAGCGCGCTCGCGCAGCTGGCCGAATCGCCGGAGGCGTGAACGCGCCTTGCGCGCGGGCGTTGGGTGTAGTATAATGCAGGAAAATACCTGTATCAGGAGTGACCGACATGGCAGACAAACCGAAAACGAATGTGGATAAGTTTTTTGAACTCTATGACGCCGACCCTGCCCTGCAGGCGCGCGTGCAGCAGGCGATGGACAGCTATCCCGGCAGTCTCGAGATCCGGGACGTGATGACCGAGCACGTGCTCCTGCCGGTGGCGGAGGAGCTGGGCCTGCCGTTCACGCTCAAGGAGCTGCGCAATTATGAGCTGCTCAAGTGGGGGCGCCAGCACCAGGACCGCGAGCTGACGGACGACGAGATGGCGGCCGACGACGAGACGACCTACTGGCTGCTCGACCGCGGCTGGTCGAACGACGAGGCTGCCTTCTGCGGCGGCGAGCATTGAGGTATGCAAAAAAGGCGCGCACCGGTCGGTGCGTGCCTTTGCCATATTCATATCTTCTTTACAGTCGGCTGCGGATGTCCTCCACATCGCGCTTCACGCCCTGGATGAACAGCGCGGCGTCGAGGCTGTAGGCCATGGCATCGAAGCCCCTGCGGAAGCCGTCGACCACGCCGTCGGCCGTGCCGGTGAAGAACATGCAGTACTTTCCGGCCGCGCGGCAGGCGGCGACGATGCGCGTGATGGCCGCCTGAAATTCCGGCGCGTCGAACTGTCCCGGCATGCCCATCGAGATCGACAGGTCAAACGGCCCGACGAAGATGCCGTCCACGCCGTCCACGGCGCAGATGTCCTCGATGATATCGAGCGCCTCGGCGGTCTCGCACTGCGGGAAGAGCAGGGTCTCGCCATTGAAGTGGCGCATGGTCTCCGGCACGGAGCCGAGCCCGTCAAAGCCCCAGCCGTCCTTGCGCGACGGGCAGAAGCCCCGCTGGCCGATGGGGTAATATTTCGCGTAGTTCACGAGCTCCTGCACCTGCTCGAGCGTCTTGACGTTCGGCACGATCAGGCCCTGTACGCCGACGTCGAGCAGCTTGAGCACGGCGGGGCGGCTGATCTCGCGCACGCGCGCGAGCGGGCAGATGCCGCTCAGCTCGGCGGCGCGCACGAGCGCGGCGGTGGTCTCGGCCTCGATGGGGGAGTGCTCGTTGTCGATGATGGCAAAGTCGAGCCCCGTGCGGCCGAGGCACTCCATAAGGCTCACGCTGGCGGTGTCAAAAAAGGTGCCGATGGGCTGCGCGCCGGCGGCGAGCTTCTGTTTGAGCGTGTTTTCCATGCGGATTCCTCCTTATCTTGTCTCGATGCCCCGATTATACGTGCATTTTGGCGGGATGGCAAGCACCATGCGCGCACGTTTGCGCCCGCCGCCGCATAGGGAATAGCGGGACAAGAGGTGAGGGCATGGAACTCGGCATTGCATCCGTGGCGGCGATCACGGCTGTCACGTACCTGATCGGGATGGCGGTCGGCATCGCGCCCGGCTGGGCGGCGACCGGCGTGCACCAAAGCGTGAAGCAGCTGACAAAACAGAAGTAGCTGCGCCAACACGCCGGGGGGTGCGCGCGTCGGCGTGTTGCTGCATGTGCGGATGTGTGTTATGATAGGGCCATCGAATGGATTTGGCGAGGTGACAAATGCGCGTGGAAGAATACGATCTCTGCTTTTCGCCGCCGCTGCCGCCTACGGTCTGGGGCGAGCTCAGCCTCTGCTTTGATGTGGATTTCCCAATCGACACGGTTTCTTCCATCCTTGGTGTGCAGCCGACAGAGGCCAAACGGCAGCGGGCGTGCCGGTGGAATGCATATGCGGGCACGCAGAACCCGGGATACTGGACGATCACGTTTGACAAGACCGATACTTTTGATGGTGACGTCGTCCAGCGGGCGATGCATACTTTTATCGCAGAACACGAGCGGGCACTGCGTCAGGTCCTGGAGCAGTTTCAGCCGTGTACGGCGCTCTTGACGATTTATGCTGTGGTGCATCAGGACGGAGAATATCCGTCCATTCGGCTAAACCCGTATTTTCTGCAGGATGCCTGCCGGCTCAATGCGAGCGTGGATATCATTGTAGATAATGATTATGTGCGCGCAGAGCCGGACAATGGCGATAGCGCAGTATAGCAGCCAGAAAAAAGCTCCCCCGCCTACAGGCGGGGGAGTTTTGCGTGCGCCCATGGGGCTGCTCCTTCGGGCGCGGAACGCTTCTATCGGATCGGAAAGCCGCTCACGGCGTCGGCGCGTGCTCCTGCTTTGTGCCGCAGGTCTGCGAGATGATGTAGCGCGGACGCCCCTGGCACTCCACATAGATCCGGGAGATGTAAAACCCGATGATGCCGAGGCTGATCATCAGAATACTGCTGAAAAACAGCAGCAGGAGAATGACGGTCGTAAAGCCGCTGAGCGCGATGCCGGCGATTTTCTGATACAGGGAAATGCAGCCGAAGACAATGGAGACCAGCAGCGTCAGCACGCCGAGGAAGGTGACGATCTGCATGGGCGCGGTGGAAAAAGCGGCGATGTTGGTCAGCGCGTAGCGGATCAGCCGCCGCGTCGACCACTTGGATTCGCCGACCGTCCGCTCCTGCACACAGTAGGAGACGGTCGCTTTTCGATAGCCGACCCAGTAGGACAGGGCACGGAAAAACACATTCCGTTCCGGCAGCGCGTTGAGCGTGTCCACGACCTTGCGGTCGAGCAGCTTGAAGTCAGAGGAGTGGGACATATCCATCCCGGCGGCGTCGCTGATGAGTTTATAAAAGCTCTTGGCGGCAAAGCGGTGGGCGGCGCTTTCTCTGCCGCGATCCTCCTTGACGCCCTCGACGACCTCGTACCCCTGCTGCCAGAGGTGATACATCTCCACGACCTTTTCCGGCGGGTGCTGCAGGTCACAGTCCATGACCACGCAGCAGTCGCCGGTGGCCTTGGCCAGCCCGGCGAACATGGCGGCCTCTTTGCCGAAGTTCCGGCTGAAATGGATGCCGAGGATGTGCGGATCTTCCTGCGCCTGCGCGCAGATGACATCCCAGGTCTTGTCCCGCGAGCCGTCGTCGACGAATACCAGCTCGTAGGGAATCTCCGTACCCATCGTCTCGGCGAGCGTCCGGACGGTGATCGGGATCATTTGTTCTTCATTGTAAGCCGGCAGGATAATCGAGAGCATATATTTTCTCCTTTCGGACTGCCTGTGCGTGATGGCACTGCGCTTGCGCGGTTTTGCGTGGATCTGGGCCTTTCTGTCATAAAATGAAAGAGGCCTCTAAAAGATTACATGATTCGCAGGACAAAGTCAATGGCTGCGGCAGCATTTCCGGGCGGCACCGTATGAAATGGGGGGGCGGGTGCTTTGCCGGGGATAAACTTCGACTCCCCGGGAGCGACCGGAAAAAAATTCTCCCGCCGAAAGGCGAGAGAATTTTTTTGGTGCTCCAGCGGGGATTTCCCCTATCGGGGATAAACTTCGACTCCCCGGGAGCGACCGGAAAAATATTCCCCCGCCAAAAGGCGAGGGAATATTTTTTGGTGCTCCAGCGGGGATTCGAACCCCGGACACCCTGCTTAAAAGGCAGGTGCTCTGCCTACTGAGCTACTGGGGCATATCGGTGTGAAAAAGAATGGATTATGCTGCGCGCCATCCAAAAATTGTGCTACCCAAACTGTCAGACGCGAATCCAGCGCAGCGATTCGTGGCTGGGATGGCGGGATTCGAACCCACGATATCAGAGTCAAAGTCTGGTGTGTTACCATTACACTACATCCCAATATCGGGGCAAAAACAACGGGGATCGGGATCACTCCCAATCCCCGATTTCGTGGGGTGGGTAAAGGGGTTCGAACCCTCGACACCCGGAACCACAATCCGGTGCTCTCCCAGCTGAGCTATACCCACCATAGATCTGAAATGGTACGCCAAGAGGGATTCGAACCCCCGGCCTACTGCTTAGAAGGCAGTTGCTCTATCCAACTGAGCTATTGGCGCGCATACAATATTTTGCTGCCCGCCCAGAAGGTATGGAGCGGGTGATGGGAATCGAACCCACGTATCCAGCTTGGAAGGCTGGTGTTCTACCATTGAACTACACCCGCAGAGGTCGTCCCACATTCAGCTTTACGAATATACCATCCCTGCGCGGTGTTTGTCAAGCAAAACCTGTTCAAAATGCGAAAAAATCGCAAACCGGGGGACGGCGCAGGCCGTCCCCGCGGATATTTCAGCGGTGAAAGAGCTTCTTGGTCTGGAAGCGCGGCTCGAACGTGATGTTCACCTCGAGCTTTTTGAACACGTTTTCGTCCACGTGCGAGAGGATGACGGACGAGTGCGCCTCGCAGTGCGCGAGCTTTTCGAGCTGCTGCATGGCGATCTCGGCGGTCGGGTCGCTCACGGCGCAGATGCTCAGTGCCACGAGCACCTCGTCGGTGTGCAGGCGCGGGTTATGGTTGCCCAGATGCTCGACTTTCAGGTGCTGGATCGGCTCGATGATCTCGGGCGAGATGAGCGTAACGTCCTTCGGGATGCCGCCGAGGTATTTGAGCGCGTTGAGCAGGCAGGCCGAGCTCGCGCCGAGCAGGGAAGAGGTCTTGCCGGTGATGATCGTGCCGTCGGGCATCTCGATGGCGACGGCGGGGGCGCCGGTCTCCTCGGCGCGCCGGAGCGCCGCGCCCACGACCGGGCGGTCGGCCGCCGTCAGGCCGAGCTGGTTGAGCAGCAGCTCCTGCCGCTGCGTCTCGACCGGGGCGCACAGGCCGCGCAGCTGCGCGCAGGCGGTGGCGTAGTAGCGGCGGAGGATCTCCTGCCTGGCGGCGGCGCAGCACACGGCGTCGTCGCTGATGCAGTAGCCCGCCATGTTCACGCCCATGTCCGTGGGGCTCTTGTACGGCGAGCTGCCGTAGATGCGCTGGAACATGGCGTTGAGCACGGGGAAGATCTCCACGTCGCGGTTGTAGTTGACGGTCGTCACACCGTAGGCCTCGAGGTGGAAGGGGTCGATCATGTTCACGTCGTCGAGGTCGACGGTCGCGGCCTCGTAGGCGAGGTTCACGGGGTGGCGCAGCGGCAGGTTCCAGATCGGGAACGTCTCAAACTTGGCGTAGCCCGCGCACACGCCGCGCTTGTGCTCGTGATAGAGCTGGCTCAGGCACGTGGCCATCTTGCCGCTGCCGGGGCCGGGCGCGGTCACGACGATGAGGCTGCGCGTCGTCTCGATGTAGTCGTTGCGGCCGAAGCCGTCGTCGCTGACGATGCGCGCGACGTCGGACGGGTAGTCCGGGATGATGTAGTGCCGGTACACGCGGATGCCGAGCGTCTCGAGCCGGCGCTGGAACTTTTCCGCTGCGGGCTGGCCGCGGTGGTGCGTGATGACGACGCTGCCGACGTACAGTCCGCAGCCCTGGAATGCGTCGATCAGGCGCAGGGTGTCGTCGTCGTAGGTGATGCCGAGGTCGCCGCGGCGCTTGTTGCGCTCGATATCATCCGCCGAGATGGCGATGATGATCTCCGCCTCGTCGCGCATCTCCATGAGCATGCGCACCTTGCTGTCGGGGGCGAAGCCCGGCAGCACGCGCGATGCGTGGTAGTCGTCAAAGAGTTTGCCGCCGAACTCCAGATACAGCTTGCCGCCGAACTGGCCGATGCGCTCACGGATCTTTTCCGACTGCATCCGGAGGTATTTGTCATTGTCAAAGCCGATCGCCTGCATAGATGCTTCTCTCCTCTGTTTCAAGCTATCAAACAAACATATATTCTACAGCATTCGACGCATTCCGGCAATGGGAAAATGCCCGATCCGGTAAAAATTTATCGCGGGGCCGATTCACTCTTTTTTTATTCATAAATGTATGGTATAATCCTAAATTACACTGGACAAGGAGTGTCAACAAATGGGTTTTCTCAAAAAAATATTTGGTACTCACAGCGACCATGAGCTCAAGCGGCTCTACCCGATCGCTGATAAAATCGAAGCCATGTCGGACGAGTACGCCGCGCTCACGGACGAGCAGCTGCGCGCCAAGACCGACGAGTTCAAGCAGCGCTATGCCGACGGCGAGTCGCTCGACGACCTGCTGCCGGAGGCGTTTGCCACGGCGCGCGAGGCCGCGTGGCGCGTGCTGGGCATGAAGCCGTTCCGCGTGCAGCTCATCGGCGGCATCGTGCTGCATCAGGGCCGCATCGCCGAGATGAAGACCGGCGAGGGCAAGACCCTCGTCGCCGTCCTGCCGGCGTATCTCAACGCGCTCACCGGCGAGGGCGTGCACATCGTCACCGTCAATGATTACCTCGCCCGCCGTGACAGCGAGTGGATGGGCAAGGTCTACCGCTTCCTTGGCCTGAGCGTCGGCCTGATCGTGCACGACATGTCGAGCGCCGAGCGCCAGCAGGCCTACGCGGCCGACATCACCTACGGCACGAACAACGAGATGGGCTTTGACTACCTGCGCGACAACATGGCCATCTACAAATCCCAGATGGTGCAGCGCGGCCACGCCTTCGCCATCGTCGACGAGGTGGACTCCATCCTCATTGATGAGGCGCGCACTCCGCTCATCATCTCCGGTCAGGGCGACGAGAGCACCGACCTCTACCGCCAGGCGGAGGACTTTGCCGCCCGCCTGACGTGCAAGTCTTACGCCTCCATCGACGACAAGGAAGAGGAGGACGAGGACCTCGACGCCGACTACGTCGTCGACGAAAAGGCCCGCACCGCGACGCTCACCGCCCGCGGCATCGCCAAGGCCGAGACGGCCTTCGGCCTGGAAAATCTCGCGGACATCGAAAACGCCACGCTCGTGCACCACATCGACCAGGCCATCCGCGCGCACGGCATCATGAAGCGCGACATTGACTACGTCGTCAAGGACGGCGAGGTCATCATCGTCGACGAGTTCACCGGCCGCCTCATGCTCGGCCGCCGCTACAGCGACGGCCTGCACCAGGCCATCGAGGCCAAGGAGCACGTGCGCGTACAGAGCGAGAACAAGACGCTGGCGACCATCACGTTCCAGAACTACTTCCGTCTCTACGGCAAGCTCTCCGGCATGACCGGCACGGCCATGACCGAGGAAGAGGAGTTCGCGGCCATCTATAACCTCGACATCATCGAGATCCCGACGAACAAGCCCGTCATCCGCATTGACAACCCCGACGTTGTGTATAAAAACGAGGCCGGCAAGCTGCGCGCCATCATCGAGCAGATCCGCGTCTGCCATGAAAAGGGCCAGCCGGTGCTGGTCGGCACGGTGTCGATCGAAAAGAGCGAGCACCTGTCCAAGCTCCTGCGCAAGGCGGGCGTCCCGCACAACGTCCTCAACGCCAAGCACCACGAGAAAGAGGCCGAGATCGTCGCACAGGCCGGTAAGTTCGGCGCTGTCACGATCGCGACGAACATGGCCGGCCGCGGCACGGACATCATGCTCGGCGGCAACGCGGAGTATCTGGCCAAGGCCGACCTGCGCAAGGCCGGCTTCTCGGAGGAGGTCATCGCCGAGGCTACCGGCTATGCCGAGACCGAGGACGAAGAGATCCTCAAGGCCCGCGCCCTGTTTGCCGAGCGCATGGCCGAGCATAAAAAGAGCATTGATGAAGAGGCGGACCGCGTGCGCGCGGCCGGCGGCCTGTATATCATCGGCACCGAGCGGCACGAGTCCCGCCGCATCGACAACCAGCTGCGCGGCCGCTCCGGCCGTCAGGGCGACCCCGGCGAGAGCCGCTTTTACATCGCGCTCACGGACGACGTCATGCGTCTGTTCGGCTCCGAGCGTATGCAGAGCATGATGGAGACGCTGCGCGTCGACGAGGACACGCCACTCGACCACAAGATGCTCTCCAACGCCATCGAGCAGGCCCAGCGCACGGTCGAGAGCCGCAACTTCCAGGCCCGTAAGAACGTGCTTGAATACGACGATGTCATGAACGTGCAGCGCAACGTTATCTATGAAGAGCGCCGCAAGGTGCTCGACGGCGAGGATCTGCAGGAGCACGTCCAGCACATGATCCGCACCGTCATCACCGGCGACATTGCCGCCGGCATGGCCGAGCACCACCCCGAAAACGACAAGGATCTGCACGAGATCCTCGCCCCGCTCGAAAAGCTCTTCCCGTGCGACCTGAGCTATACGGCCGAGGAACTGCATAAGCTCACGCCCGACACGCTCTCCGACGCGGTGTATGACTGCGCCATGAAGGCCTATGCCGCGCGCGAGGAAGCCTTCGGCCTGCAGCCGGACGGCACGCCGCTCATGCGCGAGCTTGAGCGCGTGGTCATGCTGCGCGTGGTCGACGAATACTGGATGGATCACCTCGAGGCCATGGATGACCTGCGTCAGGGCATCGGCCTGCGCGCGTACGGCAACGTCAAGCCCGTCGATGAATACAAGCGCGCCGGCTTTGACATGTTCGACGAAATGGTCAACGGCATCCAGAGCGAGACGGTGCGCCGCCTGTTCACGGTGCGCGTGCGCCGCGAGCAGAAGCTCGAGCGCAAGACCGTCGCCCGCAGCGCCGCGACGAATGCCGGCGGGGACGACAGCGAGAAGAAGCGCCCCGTCCGCCGCGTCAAGAAGCCCGGCCGCAACGACCCGTGCCCGTGCGGCAAGCTGCGCCCGAACGGCCTGCCCATGAAGTATAAGGACTGCTGCGGCAAGAATGCATAACGAAGTCTCTTTCCCGCTGCACGCTGAGCGCGGCGCAGCGTACCTGACCGCGCCGAACATCGCGGCGCGCCACGCCTTTTCCACCCGCCTCGGCGGCGTGAGCCTGTCTCTTATACACATCTGACGCTGCCGACGAAGGCTTAGG
>ENA-UAKS01000188-UAKS01000188.1-human-gut-metagenome-genome-assembly--contig:-NODE-188-length-27300-cov-7.593503_pt1 | contig 27300 bp, 20 predicted proteins | sample MGYA00243692_ERZ654452 | MGnify/ENA primary metagenome ERZ654452 (study PRJEB26926, sample SAMN06164442) | human gut metagenome | biome: ENVO:00009003; feature: ENVO:2100002; material: ENVO:00002003...
TCGGCGTGCGCTATCTGTCCGAGGGGAATTATGAAGAGGCCATTCTGGCCTTTGAAGCCGCGATTGAAATTGACCCCAGGAATGCGGACGCGTATCTCAAGCTGGCGCAGGTCTGCGAGCAGCGGGAGGATTATGCGAAAGCGCTCCAGACGCTGGAGGCTGGTCTGGAACAGACGGACGACCAGCGCCTGCGGGAGTACATATGGCAGGTCAAGGTCAGCCTGCTGGAAAAGCCGGGCGCGATAGAGGGAACTGCGCTCAATGGCACGGCGGAGGAAGTGGTTTATGACCCTTCGCTGGATGACCCTTACTGCGAAGTCGTGCCGGAGGGATATACGCGGAGCGTGCTTCTTGCGCTGGATGACGTGACGCCGGCTGTGTTCCGGTTCGTGCGGTCAGAGTTCACGCTGCACCGCTACTGCGTGCTGCCGGATGGGCAGATCGAGGACACCGCGTATCAAATGGAGCTGGGACTGGACTATTGCAGCTGCGCGGAGCTGATGCTGTATTACAATGAACGTATGGGCGCCTATTGCTGCGCGTATCTGAACGACATTTCGCTGGCGTATACGGGAATAAACGGGTACTATGCAACGACATACATACTGGATGATACCGGGGCAAGGCTGTACCGGCGCTGGGATCAGGTCTGGCTCGAATGGGACGATGAAAAGCACAGAAATGCTGTTTCCGATATGAGCAGTGCGGGGTGGCCCTATCTGAAGGAGGAGATCATGAATCGGGAAACGCTGCCGTATACCTACTGGATGTTCAAATGCGAATCGTGGATCTCCGGCGGCGAAAGCGCGGCGGAGTGGCGCTACAGCCGCCGCTACTGGACCGCGGAGGAGCTGGAAGCTTACGAAAAAGAGATACGAGGCGAACCGCGCACGCCGGATTTTTCAAAGAAAACCGCAGCACAGCCATCTGACGCAGCGGACGACGCAAACACCAAAGCCTTGCTGACCTACATTGATACGCTGCCATATGACACCATTGCCGACAGTGCGCGGAAGCTTGTAGACGCATACGCGGATATGCTGAACAGCACCGATTCGGGCGAGGGAATTTTCTATCCGGACGAAACAGATGCCAACCGCTTCTGGACGGCAATTTATAACTACGAAATCGATCAGAGGGGATACCTTGATGCCGATGACGTCAATTATTGGATGTACAAAGGTTACCGGATGGATAGCCGTCAAAATGTGCAGGATGTTGCAAATGCGATGTATGGACATATCGTAGAGCTGCCGCCGCGTGATTATGTGCCTAGCTATTGTCCGAAGGACAGTGATACATGCTATTATTTCGGCATAGGCGACCGTGGCGCGGTACAGGTGGCGCTGGACGGCTTCGAACGCTCGGAGGATGGCAGCGCCGTGCTCAAGCTGTCCTATTCTTACCCCATGGATGGCCTATACATGACCGCGCTGGCAAAGCTGCGGGTCAACCCGAATGTAAATCTCGACGGCGAGATCCCGTTTTATTACATGATAGAATCCGTGGAGATCCGGTACGCGTGATCCTGCGCGGACGGGAAAACGGTATGCAATAGGAGAATCGATATGAAACGCTTCTTTTATATCCTTCTGGCAGCGCTGTTGCTGCTGACGCTTGCCGCGTGCGCAAAGACACCGGCAGCCGAATTGACGACCGAACCGGCGGACGAAGCGCCCGACTGGCAGACGAAATACGACCTTGGCGTGCGCTACCTGTCCGAGGGCAATTATCAAGAGGCCATTCTGGCCTTTGAGGCGGCGATTGAAATTGATCCCAAGAACGCCGACGCGTACCGCAAGCTCGCCGAGGCCTATGAGCAGACCGGCGACGAGAATGCCGCGCTTCGCGCTCTGCGTGACGGCGCGGAGGCGACCGGCGACCAGACCCTTGCCGGGCAGGTGCGCGAAAAACAGCAGGAGCTGCTTGAAAGCAGCTTTCCGGCGGCGCTGAGCCCGGACTGCACGGAATATGTATCCTACGAACCCGGCTCCGGCGCGCGGCAGCAGGAGCAGCCGGACGATCTGCTCCTGTACCGGATCGTGAACGTCGACGGCGTGAACGGCCCGGAGTGGTACGGGCTCTACGGCAGCGCGGAGAGCAGCGGCTGGTGCGGGCTGCTCTATTATGCGCGTCTCGCGTCCGACGGCGAAATGCAGCGGGGCGTACTGACGCTTCCGGCGATGGACGCGTATGACGCGCAGGTGGATGTCGTGCTCTATCCGGGCACGGACGGCATATGGAGCCTTGCGGTCTACAGCACAAGGCGGAATCATGCCGATAACCTGTATCGCTATGCTGAACCCTGCACGATCACATGGGAGGTCACAGCTTACACACTGGGCGACAGCCCCACGCGGAGCGGCAGCTGGCGCAGAAGGGAGACAGAGCCGTCCGATTCTGACGACTGGGAAAACCAGAGCGCGAGTTATGCCGCAAATGAGGCCGCGCGTGACGAGCTTTGCGCACAGCTGCAGGCGGCCGGACTGCCTTTTTTCCCGGATGGCACGGACAATATGAACGAGGTGCTCCTCAGCACCGCAGCCGCACGGCAGACCGTCTGGCTCCATCACTGCGACCATTTTGTTCTCGGCACCGTGGGCAGCGACACGACGCACCTGCGCCGCGACTGGAGCAAAGAGGAGCTGGCGGCGCATGAGACGTGGTTCCAACAGGAGGCCGAAGAGGCCATCGAGGGCGAGGCCATGCGCACCCGCTACAAGCTGGAGCTGCGCCCCGGCATGGCGCGCACGGGCACGTGTGCAAACGGATACTATGGGGATAAGGAATATGAAGCGAAAGTGCGGTACGGCCAGTTTGCCGTTGTCGACACGCAGACGGGGCAGGATGCGGCGCTGTTCTACGTAAACTACCGGGAGGAGGAGAACGAGCTCCAGCGAGCCTATCCGGATAACTGCATGTTTAAATATGTGAGCGGATACTGTGTGTACGGCTTCCCGGTCAAGGAAGTGGTAGGCGGCTCGCTCCCCAACACATGGTTCTCGTTCAACCCGGAAACAGGTGAGGTGTTCCGCTTGGCTGAATGCGGATCATGCCTGAAGGCCGGGAAGTATCTGCTTACATATATAGATGCCTTTCCGCCGGGCTGGAACCTGCTGACGGTGCGCGGCACGCAGATCAACACGGACCGGTGGCTTGAATGCTGGAGTACAGCAGCGCGGGACGGCGTGCTCTATTTCTCCACGCAGTCGGACAACAGACATGGAATGATGGAGCACACGAGCACACTCTGGCGCATGGATCTGCAAACCGGCGAAACGACAAACCTCGGCACGATCGAGGCCGAACGCGTCACCTATATCTGTGACACCTTTGCACTGTATTACACGTCGGACCAGAACGGCGGAGCGATCCGCCGCATGGTCTTCTGAGGAAAGGAGCAGCCATGGAGCACGAAGCATACCGCCCCGGCGCACAGGTACTGGGGGATTGGAACATAGTCAGCTGCCTTGGCGCAGGCAGCTATGGAAAAGTATTTGAAATCGAGCGCAGCGAGTTCGGGCAGACGTACCGGGCGGCGCTGAAGGTGATCACGGTCCCGCAGAGCAGCGCGGAGGTCCGGAGCGTGATCTCCGAGGGTATGAGCGTTTCGCAGGCCGAGGCATATTTTCACGGCATCGTCGAGGAGCTTATGCACGAGTTTTCCATCATGTTCAAGCTCAAGGGCACGGCGAACATTGTAAGCTGCGAAGATTTGCGGGTGCTTGAACATCCGGACGGCATCGGCTGGGACATTCTCATCCGCATGGAGCTGCTGCACCCGCTGCTGCCGTATGTCTATCAGCACCCGATGGCACGGCGGGACATTATCAGGCTCGGTATCGATATCTGCAAGGCGCTGGAGCTGTGTCAGCGGTACAACATCATCCACCGCGATATCAAGCCGGAAAACATTTTTATTTCCGACAACGGGGACTATAAGCTCGGCGATTTCGGCATCGCGCGGACGATCGAACGCACGACCTCCGGCCTGTCCAAGAAGGGCACGTATAGCTACATGGCCCCGGAGGTCTACATTGGAAAGAAATATGGCTTCAGCGTCGACACGTATTCGCTCGGACTGGTGCTGTACCGGATGCTGAACAAGAATCGCGGCCCGTTCCTCCCGCAGCCGCCGGAGGCAATTACCTATGACAACCGTGAGCAGGCGCTGGCCAGACGCGTGTCCGGCGAACCGCTGCCAAGACCATTTTACGGCGAAGGCCGCCTCGGCGAGATCGTCCTGAAGGCCTGCGCGTTTGACCCGAAGGACCGCTATTCCAGCCCCCAGCAGCTTCGGCAGGAGCTGGAAGCCATCCTGTACACCCAGACAGACGCAGCCGTCATCTACCCCGACGGCGACGAGCTGACAATAGATCGTGAGCCGTATGCTTCCGCGCGATATGCGGCGGCACTCGGCACTAGCACGTCCAAATCAGCGAGTGCAACGCAGGGCGTTTTTTCTGACAGCTTCCGCACAAAAGTTGAGACAACCGCCGAAGACCGCACCCAGTCCGCCTTTGACGCGGAAAAGCCGAAGCGAACCAGCACGAAAAAGAAGCGGAAGAAAAAAGGCCGCGTCATCATTGGAATATGCGCGATATGCCTGCTTATACCGGCGGTGCTGTACGTAACTGGGATACTTCCAGACCCGTATTATAGTTTTATCCATAATATATTTGAGCCGCAGCCGATTCCAGAAGCATTGCAGGAATTTGAAGACGCTGGTACGCTGGAAAAGATTTATGAGAACGGAAGACTAACTGGTTATCGGGTTGAAACCTACGGTCATGGAGAACATATTGCAACTGATATATTTGACACAGCGGGAAATAACATACGAAATGAAATATACAATTCAGATGGCACGATTTATGGGTATGACCAGTACGAATACGATTCAAAAGGGAACAGAATATTGGAAGAGTACTACGATCCGGATGGTACGCTGCGCAGCTTTGCTAAGATTGAATATGATTCGAGCGGAAATGGAATAAAAGTGGAAGTCTATGATTCAGCTGGCACACTTCAAGAGTATTACCGAAAAGAATACGACCCAAATGGCAACTGCACAAAATGGGAACTGTACAATTCGAATGGTACACTTCAAGAGTACCGACTGACTGAATACGATTCGAATGGTAACTTGACAAAATCGAAACTGTGCAATTCAGATGGCACGCTTCAAGAGTATGAACAGAATGAATACGATTCGAATGGCAATTGTACAAAACGGGAACTGTACAATTCGGATGGTACGCTTCAAGAATATGTACTGAAAGAATATGATGTGACAGGGCATCTAAAAAGAGTAGAACAGTATGATGGCGATACCGGAATGATCTATTTTGCGTATGAGCTTGATTCTGATGGAAATGAGGTAAAACGGGAAATATATACGGATGGAAGATTGACGCAGACGTGGATAACTGAATATGATGATGCAGGCAACATGGTGCAGTCGGAAGTATACATAGGTGGGACACTATGGTACGTCAACGAATATGATCAAGCAGGCAATCTGATTCGAATGGAAGGCTATGATGATAACGAAGATTTATCTGGGTACACTCTTTATGAGTATGATTCGGATGGAAATCAGATCAAAATGGAAATGTATGATTCGGAGGACACTTTGAGTGGCTATATTCTCTATGAATACGACTCAAATGGAAACTGCTTAAAGTCGGAAAACCATGATCCAGATGGCACACTTAATAGATATACTTTATATGAATGGGATGTCAATGGAACTAAGACAAGACAGGAAACGTACAGTGCAGATGACGAATTACTAAATTATTGGGAACTGAATGATGTGGGGGAATGGGTAGATTACAACGCTGACGGAACGCCGGTAGAGTAACAAAAAGAAACGGAGAACAAACTATGTCTACATATGAGATCGGCTCCATTGTGTTTGACAAATGGAAAATCTGCCGGGAGCTGGGGCAGGGGAGCTATGGGACGGTCTATGAGATCCAGCGGGAGGACTTCGGCGGCGTTTACAAAGCCGCGCTGAAGGTCATTACCGTCCCGCAGAGCAGGACGGAGCTGCAGAGCGTGCTGGACGAGGGCATGACGCCGCCGCAGGCAAAGCAGTATTTTTACAGCGTCGTGGAGGACATCGGCCGCGAGTGCGCCATCATGTCAAGGCTCAAAGGCACCGGCAATATTGTCAGCTATGAGGATCACGCCGTCCTCCGGCACCCCGACGGCATCGGCTGGGACATTCTCATCCGCATGGAGCTGCTGCACCCGCTGCTGCCGTATGTCTATCAGCACCCGATGGCACGGCGGGACATTATCAGGCTCGGTATCGATATCTGCAAGGCGCTGGAGCTGTGTCAGCGGTACAACATCATCCACCGCGATATCAAGCCGGAAAACATTTTTATTTCCGACAACGGGGACTATAAGCTCGGCGATTTCGGCATCGCGCGGACGATCGAACGCACGACCTCCGGCCTGTCCAAGAAGGGCACGTATAGCTACATGGCCCCGGAGGTCTACATTGGAAAGAAATATGGCTTCAGCGTCGACACGTATTCGCTCGGACTGGTGCTGTACCGGATGCTGAACAAGAATCGCGGCCCGTTCCTCCCGCAGCCGCCGGAGGCAATTACCTATGACAACCGTGAGCAGGCGCTGGCCAGACGCGTGTCCGGCGAACCGCTGCCAAGACCATTTTACGGCGAAGGCCGCCTCGGCGAGATCGTCCTGAAGGCCTGCGCGTTTGACCCGAAGGACCGCTATTCCAGCCCCCAGCAGCTTCGGCAGGAGCTGGAAGCGATCTCCTACGAGGCGCAGGACGCGGCGCTCATCTACCCGAACGGCGACGAGCTGCAGATCGACCCGAGTCGCTACGCGTCGGGGAAGTCCTCCGGCGCGGCGGGAACTGCGGGCAAAACGAATGCGGTGTTTTCTGACCGGCCGCAGCGCACATCCGGCACAAACAGAACGCAGGGCGTCTTCGACGCCTCCGGCGGGGGCAGGCCGGCTCCCGTGCGGAAGGAAAAAAAGAAAGCCCACCGGGGGCTTGTCTGGGTGCTGGTGCTTGTCGCCGGTGCGGCGATCGCGGCGGGCAGTCTGCTGCTTTTGCACACGCGGCAGGAAAAGCAGGCGCAGCTTGCCGCCGCGCAGCAGGCACAGGTACAGGAGCAGCAGAATCAGTACGAGGCTCTGATGGAGCAGGGAACGCAGCTGTGCGAAACGGACCCGGAGCAGGCGCTGGGATGCTTCGAGCAGGCGCAGGCGCTCTACCCGGAGGAGTCTGCACCTTATATTTCCTACGCCTACGCGCTCTACTGCGCGCAGGACTATGAACGCTGCATTTCCTATATCGAGGACGAGCTGGGGCTTGGAAAGGCCTACGATATCGAGGCGCAGAGCCAGCTGAGCGAAATTCTGGGCGCGGCGTATTTTGAATGCGATGACTATGCCGCCGCGGCCTCGTTCTTCCGGCTGAGCACCGCCGGAGGCGATATCACCGTCAATGCCCAGCGCGATTATGCGGTTTCCCTCGGACGGCTGGGCGATATCGATGCGGCGGGCGAGATCCTGTCGCAGATGTACGCGGCAGGCGCAAGCGGCGACGTGACTGACTACGTACAGGCGGAGATCGACTACGCGAAAAAGGAATATCTGGACGCGGAAAGCGGCTTTCAGGCGGTGCTGAATCAGACGCAGGATATCGCGCTGCAAAAGCGGGCGCTGCGCTCCTTGGCGGAGGTCTACCGCGATTGCGCGGCGCTGGTCCGGACGGGAAGCTCCCCGATCGGAAACCCTGCGACAAAGGCCGTCGAGGTTCTGGCGAACGGGATCGAAACCTACGGCCTGCGCTATGACTCGACGATCTGGGAGATGCTGGCGCTGGCCTATTTCGAGGCGTACCACACCGACCCCTCCGTTCCGCAGAGCTACCTGCGCAAGGCCGGGGAGTGCTTCAACCGCGTGCTGGAGCTTGGCGTGACGAAAAGCTATCTCTACAGCAACCTGTATACGATCTATTATGAATTACAGGAATACGATCTGGCGGAGCAGACGCTGGACGCCTATGCCGCGCAGTATCCGAAGGATTATGAACCCTACGCGTTCCGCGCCATGCTGTATATCACGCTGGAAAACCGGAAGGAACAGTCCGCGCGCGACTATTCCGCCGCCGTCGAGGCCTACGAGACAGCCGGGCAGCTGCTGCGCAGCGACGACGACGCGACATACTATCAGCAGCTGCAAAGTCTGATCCAGCAGCTGCAGAAGGAGGGATGGATCAACGGATGAAATACAGCTATGCCGCCGTCTGCGCGACAGGGCGGGTGCGAACGGAAAATCAGGATCGGATCTATCTGAACGGCACGATCTGCGGCGGCGGGTACGCGCAGACGGACGGAACCGGGAGAAAGCAGGGCCTTTTCGCCGTGGCAGACGGAATGGGCGGGCAGGCGCAGGGGGCGCAGGCCGCGCAGGCCGCGCTGAAGGCGCTTCCGCCGAAAAAATGCTGGTCGCCGGAGGCGGTTTTGCAGGCGTATGACGCGGGAAACCGCGCCATCTGCGACCAGATCGGGAAAATCGGAAAGCGCTCCGGCGCGACACTGACGACGCTGCTTCTCGCAGACGGCGAGGCGTATGCCGCCAATATCGGCGACAGCCGGTGCTATCTGTACCGGGACGGCTGCCTGTCGCGGCTGAGCGAGGACCATACGGCGGTGCAGCGCCTGATCGCGCTCGGCATCATCGAGCCTGCGGAGGCGAAAACCCATCCGGAGCGCCACCGGCTGACGCAGCACCTCGGAATTTTCCCGGACGAGCTGATCATACAGCCGCATACGGTCCAGCTTCCCGTGAGGCCCGGCGACCGCTTCCTGCTCTGCAGCGACGGACTGACCGATATGCTGGAGGAGGAAGACCTCTGCGCGCTCCTGCGCAGTCAGACAGCAGCGCCGGCCTGCGCCGCCGCACTGTACCAGCTGGCGATGCAGCGCGGCGGGAAGGACAATATTTCCGTGCTTCTCGTGGGGATCGACCGCTGAAGCTGCCCAAAACGCACAGAACGCCGCGCCCGGCCGGGCGCGGCGTTTATGCGCTTATATCAGGAAAAACTCCAGTACCAGCACGACCGCGCAGCAGCCGACGGCGACCTGAAGCAGATTTGCGCCGAGCCATGCGGCGGCGATGCCCAGCACCAGCGCGGCGAGGCCCGCGATGGGGGAGCTTGTGGCGTTTACAATGGACGGGAAGGTCATGACGGCCAGCGTCACATACGGCACGTAGAACAAAAACGAGCGCAGGAAGCGGCTTTTGATGGGCCTGCGGATGAGCGTCAGCGGCAGCTCCCGGATGAGGAACGACACGGCGGCGCAGACCAGAATATACAGATAAATTTTACCGTTCATCCTGACTTCCCTCCTTCTGCTCCGGCGCGTCCTTCACCGGGAAGAGCAGCGCCGCTGCCGACGCAATTAAAATCGTCAGCAAAATCGTCCGCGTGCCCTCGGACAGCGTCTTGACGTATGGCAGAACGGTGCACAGCCAGCTTGCCGCGAAGCTCACCGCCACACAGCCGAGCACGACCGGGTTTTTCTTCGACGGCGGAATGATGATCGCCAAAAACATCCCGAACAGCGCGACGGAAAGCGCGCTGACCAGACGCGCGGGCAGGATGCTCCCGGCCGTGACGCCCAGCGCCGTGCCGATGGCCCAGCCGGGGATGGCAGGCAGGAACGCGCCGTAGGAATAAAACGGGTCAAGATAACCGGGCCGCGCAATGGCGATGCCGAACAGCTCGTCCGTCACGTCGTAGCCGACGAGCAGCCGGTGGTACAGCGGCGTATCGGGCGAAAATTTCTGGCTGAGCGAGCAGCTCATGAGCAGGTAACGCGCGTTGGTAATGAGCGTGATGAGCGCCATTTCCAGAAAGCCGCTGTCCGCGGCAATGACCGTAAAGGCCGCGTATTCGCCCGCGGAGGCGTTATTGAGCAGGCTGATGAGAAAGCCCTGAAACGCGTTCAGCCCGGCGTTCCGGGCCGCGATGCCGAGAGAAAACGCCACGGCCAGATACCCAAGCCCAATGGGAACGCCGTCGCGCACGCCGGAAAGAAACACCCTGCGCCGCTCGGCGCGCTGTGCGCAATCCATAGGAAAAAACCTCTTTTCTGCCCGAAGAATCAATCGGAAGATTTACTTTTAGCACAGCTTTTCCCGCTTGTCAAGCGCCAACGGCATTTTGACGAAAGCGTGGGAATATGCGCCGTGCCGTTTGCAATCTGTCCGTTTCTGAACGGCAAATGTACGCAAATCGCGCGCATAGCCTTGACTTTCCAGCCCAAGTCTGCTATAACTTCAAAGTAGCAATTTAAAGCATTTGCCTATTAAAACGAAAAACGGAAAGAGAGACTCAAATGGAAAGAGAACGCTTGGGTTCCCGGCTGGGCTTTATCCTGCTGTCGGCAGGCTGCGCCATCGGCTGCGGAAACGTATGGAAATTCCCGTGGATGTGCGGCCAGTACGGCGGAGGCGGCTTCGTCCTCATCTATATCCTCTGCCTGCTGCTTCTGGGCCTGCCGGTCATGACGATGGAGTTCGCCGTGGGCCGCGCGGCGCAGGCCAGCCCCATTCATATGTATCAGAAGCTCGAACGCAAGGGCCAGAAGTGGCACCTGCACGGCTATATCGCCTTCTTCGGCAACATCGCGCTCATGGCGTTCTACACCGTCGTCACCGGCTGGATCATCTATTATTTTGTCAAGTTCCTGACCGGCCAGACAGAAAACCTCGGCTTCGTCACCATGATCACAAACCCCGGCGTCAATGTGACGTATCTGGCCGTGACGGTCATTGTGGCCTTCGGCATTCTGTGCTTTAATCTCCAGGGCGGTCTGGAGCGCATCACAAAATATATGATGACGCTTCTGATGGTGCTGATGGTCGTGCTGGCGGTCCACAGCGCAACGCTCTCCGGCGCGGCAGAGGGTCTGAAATTCTATCTCGTCCCCGATTTCTCCAAGATCACCGGCCCGGTCGTCGTCGGCGCGATGAATCAGGCGTTCTTCACGCTGTCCGTCGGCATGGGCTCCATGGCGATCTTCGGCAGCTATATCGGAAAAGAGCAGTCGCTGCTCGGCGAATCGGCGAACGTCATCGTGCTCGATACGTTTGTCGCCATCGTCGCGGGCCTCATTATGTTCCCGGCCTGCTATACCTACGGGCTGGAGGTCAACGCGGGCCCGAGCCTGCTGTTCGACACCATGGCTACCGTCTTCAACCACATGGCGGGCGGCCGCTGGTGGGGCTCGCTGTTCTTCCTGTTCATGGTCTTCGCCGCCATGTCCACGGTTCTGGCTGTCTGCGAGAACATTCTCGCCATGGTGCGCGAAATGACCGGCTGGAAGCGGCCTCTGGGCTGTCTGGTCTGCGGTGCGGGCGTGTTCGTGCTTGCCCTGACCACGGCGCTGGGCTACAGCGTGTTCAAGTTCCAGCCGTTTGCGGACGGCAGCGCATGGCTCGATTTCTGGGACTTCCTCGTCTCCAACAACATCCTGCCGCTCGGCTCGCTCGTCTTCGCGCTCTACTGCTGCAATAAATTCGGCTGGGGCTGGGACAATTTCCTCGCCGAGGCCAACGCGGGCAAGGGCTGGAAGGTCAAGGCCTGGATGAAGCCCATCTTCCGCTATCTCGTCCCGGCTGCGATCATCTTCATCTATATTTACGGCATGGTCACCTTCGGGTGGAAATAAACCCGAACGCAAACAGCGCCGGAGAGGGCAGAAGCCTTCTCCGGCGCTTGATTTTGCCGGGCGCATCCTGCATAATAGAGGACATAACAGACAAAGCAGGAGGCTGCATATGGAAAAACAAATCGAACGGCAGTGCCGGGCGAACGCCGTGTTTACGGACGAGGCGTATCTGAAAACAAGATATATCTGCCGCGAGGACGGAACGTATACCATCCGCGTCGGACGCGGTGAACGCCGGGACGTGCTGGCCTGCAAGGAGCTTTACGGCAAGGCGGTCAAAACGGCGCTGGAGCTGGACTGCACCGCCTGCGCCTTTGACCTCGGCCCCGCGTCAGAGCTTGGGCAGAACGGCCTTTTTGCTGCGGCAGAGGGCGTCTGCGGCGGCGCGTACCGGAAAAAATTCGCGCTGTCTGGCCGCTGGGAGCCGGAGCTGGCGTGCAGCTTTCCCGGCGCGGACGCGGAAGGCGAGCAGGTGCAGAAGGCATGGCAGCTGGCGCGGTCGATCATGGAAACGCGTGATCTGGTGAACTGTCCGGCGAATCTGCTCAGACCCGAGATGCTGGCGCAAAGGCTGAAGGACATGGCGGATGGTCTGCCAATTGAGGCAGAGCTCTATGACCGGCAGGCGCTGGAGCGGCTCGGCCTGTGGGGACTTCTGACCGTTGGCGACAGCAGTGCATACGCCCCGGCGATGGTCGTGCTGCGCTATACCGGCGCACCGGACTGCGGCAGGCGGCTCGGTCTTGTCGGCAAGGGCGTGACGGTGGATACAGGCGGCTACTGCCTGAAGCCTGCTTCGTCGATGGCGGGGATCAAGGGCGATATGGCGGGCGGAGCGGCGGCTGCCGCAGCGCTGCGGGCGCTGGCGGCGAACGGCGTGCCGGTCAATGTCACGGTCGTCGTGCCGGTCTGCGAGAACCGGATCTCCGATTCGAGCATGGTACCGGGCGATGTCATCACCAGCTTTTCCAGCAAAACGATCGAAATTCTGAATTCGGACGCAGAGGGGCGGCTGATCCTCGCCGACGGCCTTGCGTGGGCCGCAGAGCGGGAGGGCTGCACGCATCTTGTGGATATCGCTACGCTGACCGGCGCGGTCTGCGCGATGCTGGGCTTTGTGACGACCGGCGTGATGGCGAGCGATAACGGCTTTTACGATTGCCTCTTGTGCGCGGCGGAGCGCTCCGGCGAGAAATTCTGGCGGATGCCGGACGACGCGGAATACGAGACGCTGATCGAGAGCGACTATGCCGATGTCCGCAACACCAGCAAGGACGGCTGCGGCGCGATCACGGCGGGCCTGTTCCTGAAAAAATTCACGGCGGGACGTCCCTGGCTGCATCTGGACATCGCCGGGACGGCGGACAACACGGGCATTGTCTGGCAGCATCAGGTCCCCGGCGCGACCGGCACCGCCGTGAGTACGCTCTATCATCTGGCACAAATTCTGTTTGAAACATCTGAGGAGGAACCTGCATGAACACACCCCTGATCGAAGCCTGCGTAGATTCCTACGCCTCCTGCCGGGCGGCGTATCGCGGCGGCGCGGACCGTCTGGAACTGTGCGCGCATCTTGTTATCGGCGGCACCACGCCGTCCACGGCGCTGTTCCGGCAGGTGCAGCGCGATATCCCAGTCAAGACCAATATCCTGATCCGTCCCCGCTTCGGAGATTTTCTTTACAGCAAAGAAGAGCTGGAGCAGATGTGCGAGGAGATCCAGATGTACCGTGAGCTTGGCGCGAACGGCGTTGTGATCGGCGCGCTGACGCCGGACGGCGATCTGGATCTGGACGCAATGCGGCGGCTGATGAACTGCGCGGGCAATATGGACGTGACGCTGCACCGCGCGTTCGATATGACGCGCGACCCGTTTGCGGCCATGGAGGACGCCATCCGTCTGGGCTGTAAGACGATCCTCACCTCCGGGCAGCAGAAGGATCCGCTGACCGGTGCGGAGCTGCTGCGGGAGCTTTTTGAAAAAGCGGACGACAGGATCGATATCATGGCGGGCTGCGGCGTAAAAAAATGGAACATTCAGGAGATCCACGACAAAACCGGCATCGTGGTCTTCCACACGACCGGCCGCAAGGGCGTGCTGGACAGCGGAATGCGCTACCGGAAGCAGACTGTGGCGATGGGCCTGCCGTCGCTTTCGGAGTATGAGCTCTGGCAGACGGACGAGGAGGAATTCCGCGCCTGCGCACAGATCGTCCACAGTCTTGCGGCGGGAGCGGGACAATGAGACTGTCAGACGGCGAACAGCAGCGGATGGAGCAGCGCCTTGCGCTTCGCTTCGCGGCGATAGGCGACGGGGCGCAAAGCTGGCTGGAGCGGCAGCTTTCGGCGCTTTCGCCGGACTGTGCGCTGCTGACCAGATGGTGCTATTCCGCAAGTCCCGCCAGCGACTGGGCCAATTATGAATTTTCTCTGTTCCGCGCCTGCGCGGAGCACGCGCTGCGCCTGCGGGAGCAGTCGCCCCTCGCGCGGGAACTGCCGGAGCCGTTGTTTCTGAATTACGTGCTCCATCCGCGCGTAAACGAGGAGGAGCTTTGCGACTGCCGAGGCTTTTTCTACGCGCAGCTTCGGGGGCGGATCGAAGGGCTTTCCGCGCGCGAGGCCATTCTGGCGATCAATGAATGGAACGCGGAGCAGGTCTGCTACCGCGCGACGGACGAGCGGACGATCAGCGCCCTCGGTGCATGGCGCTCCGGCTTTGGCCGCTGCGGGGAAGAATCCACGTTCGCGGTCAACGTGCTGCGCGCAGCCGGGATCCCGGCCCGGCAGGTCTATACGCCGCGCTGGGCGCACTGCGACGACAATCACGCGTGGGTCGAGGCGTACTGCGGCGGCGCGTGGCACTTTTTCGGCGCGTGTGAGCCGGAGGAAGCGTTGGATCGCGGCTGGTTCACCGGCGCGGCGAGCCGCGCTCTGCTCGTGCACAGCCGCTGCTTTGGAACGCCTGCGGCGGACGAGGAGATCATTTCGGTCGACGGCGCGGTGACGTTCCTGAACCAGACCGCCCGCTATGCGCCCGTGCGCCTGCTGGCAGTGCGGGTGCGGGAGAAGGACGGGCGGCCCGCCGTCGGTGCGGAGGTCACGTTCGGCATTCTCAACGCGTCGGAGGTCTTTCCGGCTGCGGTCATTCGGACGGATGAGGACGGAATGGCGCGGCTGCGCTGCGGATACGGCGATCTGATCGTGCAGGCCCGGAAAAACGGCCTCTGCCGGGAGACGCTCTGCCCGGCCTCACAGGAGGAGCCGCTGGAGCTGACACTGGCAGAGCCGGAAGCACCCGCCGGGCGATGGACGAGCTTTACACTCCATGCGCCGAAGGAGCGCCTGCCTGAGAGAAGTGCCCCAACGCCCGCACAGCGGGCGGCAGCGACGGAAAAGCAGGCTGCGGCAGATGAAAAGCGCCGCCTCCGGCTGGAAGCGGCGTATGACGCGGCGCGGATACGTGCGCTGCGGGAGCGGTTCGGGTACGGTGCGCAGGCGGAGGCGATTTTGCGCGCAGCCTGCGGGAACTTTGCAGCGCTGGCAGAGCTGCTGGAGGATCCGGCGTATCCCGCGCCGCGGAAGCTTGCGCTTTTGCAGACGCTGGGGGAGAAGGACCTGCGCGATGTCCGGCCCGCCGTTCTGCGCGAGGCGCTGGACGCGGGCGGCGGCGTTTCGCCGTCGGATGAATTTTCCATGCAATATCTTCTCTGCCCGCGCATCGGGACAGAACCGCTGTCCTGCTGGCGAAGGACGCTGGCGGACAGCTTCCCGGAGGCGCGGAAGCGGGAATTTCGCGAAGCGCCGGACGCGCTCTGGCGCTGGATCCGGGAATCGATCCGGCAGGCGCCGCAGACGGAATACCGGCAGCTCGTGACGCTGCCCGCCGGGGCAATGCGCCTGCGCTGCGCGGATCTGCCGTCCCAGCGGCTGTTGTTCGTCGCGGTCTGCCGCACGCTCGGCATCCCGGCGCGGCTGAATCCTGCCGGCGGCGCGGCGGAGTATGCGCTTGACGGGCAGTTTTTCTCGCCGGAGGCTGGCCGGACGGCCAACGCGCGATTGCAGCTTCAGAAGCAGCCGGGCCAGACGTGGCAGCCGGGGGCGGATTTCGGCCTCTCGGCGTTTGAGAATGGCGCGTGGCAGCCGATGGCGGTTCCCGGCCAATGGGACGGCGCCCGGCTGACGCTTTCGCTATCCCCGGGCGTTTACCGTGTGATCACGGACAGCCGCCTCCCGAACGGCGACCTGCACGCCATGCGCATGGAGCTGCGGCTGGAGGCGGAACAGGAAGCCTGCGTGCAGCTGCAAAAGCAGGCAGTCTCGCTTGCGGAGCAGGCCGTGGATTTCACACTGGCCGATTTTCAGGCCGAAGCGCCGGACGGCCATCAGGCCGCAGCGGCGGAGCTGACACGGACACAGTCTCTTCTGATGTGGCTGGAGGAGGGGCGGGAACCGACGGAGCATCTGCTGAACGAGCTGCTGAGCAGCCGGGCGCAGCTTGCACGGCTGCCGCTGCGTCTGGTGTTTCTCCTGCGCGGCAGACAGGCGCTTCAAAACGAAAAGCTGCAGGCCGCGCTTGCCGCCCTTGCGCGGGCGGAGGTCTGGTTCACGGCGGACTCTGCGGAGCCTGCGGCGCGCAGCGCCTATGTGGAGCCGGACCGCCTGCCGCTTCTGCTGCTGTGCAGCGGCCCGCGCCGTGTCCGCTATGCCTGCGCCGGATACCGCATCGGCAGCGTAGACACCGCGCTGGCCTTCTGCCGGCAGGACGGGCTCGCGCCAGAATAAAAAAGCCGCTCCCACCCGCACGTGGTGGGAGCGGCTTTTGCCTGCATATTCACTTATAAAATCTGCAAAATATCTCCCTTGAGGTACAGCGACTGCTCGGAGGCGAGGCTTGCGGGGTGGTCGCGGGACTGGATGAGCGGTTCAAGCAGCCTTGCGTCGCGGCCCGCGTCCTGCGCGGCCTCGCGGAGCATTTTGAGAAACAGCTCCGGCGTCATGAACTGGCTGCACGAGCACGAGACAAGATACCCGCCGGGCCTGACAAGCTTCATGCACTGCAGGTTGAGTTCTTTATAGCCCCGGTACGCGTTTTCCAGCGCCTTGCGGCTCTTGGCGAACGCGGGCGGGTCGCAGACGACAAGGCCGTACTGCCGTCCCTCGCGCACGTACTGCCGCGCGAGATCAAAGACGTTTGCGCAGGTGGTCGTGACGATATCCTGCACACCGTTGAGCGCCGCGTTGCGCCGCACGAGCGCCAGCGCGTCCTCGGATACGTCGACCGCCTCGACGCTTTTCGCGCCGTAGAGCGCGGCGTGGATGGAGAATCCGCCCGTGCAGCAGCACAGGTCGAGCACGTCCTGCCCCGGCGCGTAGGGCTTTAACCGGCCCCGGTTTTCCTGCTGGTCGAGAAAATGCCCGGTCTTCTGGCCGTTTGCGATGGAGACGAGCATGCGCGCGTCATGCTCCCGGATCACAAGCTCCTCGGGGACTTCGCCGTAAACGCACGTCTTGATGAGCGGAAGCCCCTCTTTTTCGCGCACGGGCAGATCGTCGCGCTCGTAAATGCCGCGCGGGGTGAAAAGCTCCGCCAGAATGGAAACCAGTTCCGGTTTCCATTGCTCCAGCCCCAGACAGGCGATCTGGAAGGACAGGCAGTCCGCGAATTTATCGACTGTCAGCCCCGGCAGCCCGTCGGACTCGCCGAAGACGACGCGGCAGGAATCGGAAAAACCCAGCGTCTGCCGCGTGTGCCACGCCGCCTCGATCCGGCGGGCAAAAAACGCGCGGTCGATCGGCTCTGCCTCGTCCCGCGTCAGAACGCGGACGGCCAGCCGGGAGTTCGAATTGAAAAACCCGCGCGCGGCAAAGCGCTGCCGGCTGTCCAGCACGTCGACGACGCATCCGTCCGTGCAGATATCGTCCGCCCAGTCCAGCTCATTGTCATAGATCAGTCTCTGCCCCTTCAGAACGCCGCTTTCCTCGCCGCGCCGCAGGCAGACCTTTGGATATTCCATATATTATACCTCCAGCGTATAGCGCTCATAGGCGTTGATGATCGTCGTGTCCCCGCGCCGGAGCACGCGGGCGATATCGCGGCCATATTCCATGTGCACATGGCCGTGGATGAGATAGCGGGGCTTATACCGGTCGAGCAGCGGCAAAAACGCCTCAAAGCCCATGTGCGCGTAATCGTCCCCGTCGCCGAAGCCCCGCACCGGGGCGTGCGCCAGCACGATGTCCACGCCGCCCGCCCGGCGGATCTGCCAGCCGAGCTTCCAGATGCGGTTTTTCATCTCACGCTCGGAATACTGGTCCTTTCCGCCTGAGTACAGGCGGCTGCCGCCAAGCCCGGCGATGCGCAGGCCGTTAAAGATGATCAGCTTGTCCTCAATGCAGTCGCAGCCCTCCGGCGGGCGGCGGTCATAATTGCCGTCGTGATTGCCGCGCACATAATAAAGCGGCGCGCGGCCAAGTGTCGCCAGAAATGACAGATACTCCGCCTTCAGATCGCCGCAGGAGAGCATCAGATCGTATTCGCGCAGCCGTCCCGGCTGATAATAGTCCCAAAAATAGGGGCTTTCCTTATCGGCAAGCAGCAGAAGCTTCAAAGCAGCGGCCCCCTTTTCTCCGGCTGGAGCGTCTCGCGGTACAGTCCCAGCAGACGCACCATCGGCCTTGCCATCGGCAGCAGCTCGTCATACTGCGGGATGCTGCCGCGCACATTGGCGCACAGCCAGTCCATGTGTAAAACTTCCTCCGGCGCAAGCCAGCGTTCGCCGTCATTTTGCACCGCGCCCGTCTGGTCGGCGATGCGCCGGTGGAACGGCGCAAGCTCACCGTGGGTCAGCGCGGCGCGCAGCAGGCGCACCAGCTCGCGCGGGCCGTCCGGCAGCGATTCCATGAGCTGCACGTCCACCGCGCCGCTTGCAAAGCCCCACCAGTAATTGACGGCGGCCACCGCGCTCAGCTCGTCCCAGCCGCCGCGCAGGATGCTGCGCGCCAGCCGGATATAGACCTCGCCCCAGTTCCACACCGGAAGCGCCGCGCAGACCGGCCCTGTGTTCTGGGCCAGACACAGCCCGCGCCAGTCCGGGCTGTCGCCCGAGCTGGGCAGATCGCGCGCGCAGATCACGCGCAGCCCCTCTTCCGCGAGACGCGCCGCAGGTGAGGCTTCGCAGCATGACCAGCGCAGCTCGATCTCGGCGCGTGGGTTCGTCAGCTGCGCGCCGAGCGCAAAGGCATTGATGGCCGCAGGCGTGCCGAAGATCGGCCCGTCGGCGACATAGCCGATGCGGCTATCCTCCGCCAGTGCGCCTGCGATCGCGCCGAGCAGAAATTTCGCCTCGTAAATACGGCCGTAATACGTCCGCACGCCGGGATACGGCATATCGACCGAGCAGTTGAGAAAGCGGACGCCCGGATATTTGGGCGCAAGCTTGCGGCAGGCGAAGATCAGCGGCACGGTCGTCGTGAAAATGACTTGCGCGCCGTCAGAGACGGCCTGCTCCAATGCGTCCTCGGTGCAGGGGTAGTCCGCCGCAAGATAGGTCCTGACCGAGACGGCATCGCCGAGCGCCTGCTCGAGCTGCTGCCGCCCCTTGTCATGCTCCCGGATCCACGGGCTTTTCTCCGGCGCGCATTCATGTACGAACGCTGCGCGGAGCGTCCCTCCGGGGATCATCCGCCCGGCCAGCAGCCCGAGAAGCCCGGAGCCGGATGCTTCCGGCTCCGCGTCGGTCTGCATCTCGATCTTTCCGCCCCGCGCGTAGGCGGTCAGCTCTGTCCAGACCGCGCGGATGGATTTTTCCAGCTCCGCAGGCCCCAGCACGCGCAGATCGCCCAGCGTATACGTGTGCAGCCACACCAGAAGCGCTTCCGCCGTCGTGACGGGCGGCTCCTGGCTGAGCTTGTAATAGGCTGTGCGGAAGGTATAGAACGCGGTCAGAAACGCACGCTTTTCCCGGTCCGACCAGATGTGGTCGGCGTCAAAGCCCAGCGCGGCCTGCAGCTTGGGATAGTCGCCGACGCGGTTGAAATGCACCTGATACAGGCCGCACAGCCCGTAAAAGTGCAGAAATTCATAATAGACCCGCACAGCCGGATCATCGGAATAGACCGGCAGGACGCGCGTGACATACGCGCGGATGGTCGGCGCGTCGAAGCTCTTGAGGACGCTGACGCGCTTGTTGCCCTCCTGCACGTAAAAACAGCCCATATATTCAAAGCACCGGATGGGATCCGTGATGCCCGTGTCGCCCAGGTGCGCCTCGCAGAGCGCGACCCACTTGCTTGCAAACTCCGTCCCAAGATCCAGAAGCGGCATGAAATTCGCGGCAAACGCCGCCTGCCGCCCCGCCGTATTTGTGCCGATGATCTGCGCGATGGGAATGTCCAGTACGCCGAGATCGACGCGGCCCGCGACCGCGCAGCCGCGCAGCCGTTCCTCGAGCACCTGCGGATACGGATAGCGTCCGCGGTGGACGCAATCGCGGTAGCATTTCTGTCCGGCCTTCAGCGCCTGCCGGAATTGCTGCAGCGCCTCCTGTCTGCTCATATCAGGCACCTCCTTTTTTGATTTCCGCCCCCATTTTCCTACGGCAGACGGAAAAAGTCAATCAGATTTTATACGGAATGCCGGAACAGGCGCAGGCGGCGCACATCAGGCCGCCCTGAGCAGCCCCGTGTGGAAGCTGAAAAGCTGAATCAGAGCAAAAAAACGCCGGAGGCCTCCCAAAAGAGAGCCCTCCGGCGTTTCATCGATTCGGGAATCAACAGCACTGGCCCACGACCTGATACATTTCATCGTTGGAGATCTGCACTGTGACGGTCAGATGCTTTGCAAACAGCCCGGCCAGCGCCTCGACCGGCAGCAGACCGTTGGAGACGCTGCGCGCCGTCTTCGCATGGTGCGCGTCGAGCGCCTTGCGCGAAAACCCGTGCGCCACCGTCAGCGTTCCGCCGGGCGTGAGCAGCCCGGCCAGATGGGAGATCAGCCGCTCCGGCTCCGGAAAATGCGGAAATGCGTTGTAGATCACAATGCAGTCGAACAGGGCAGGGAAGTGCGCCTGCGCCGCGTCGCCGCAGAGCACAGTTACGTTCTCCTGCGGGAATTTTTCACGCGCGATGCGCGCCATTTCCGGTGCAATGTCAATGGCCGTGATCTGTGCCGCGCCGCGCTTCAAATAATCCGGGATCAGAACGCCTGTTCCGCAGGCAACGTCCAGCACCGACACGCCGGGGCGGATTCCGGCGTTGTCCAGAATCTGCCCGATCACTGCCTCATTGCGCACCAGCTGTGCGTCCCAGCCTGCGGCGGCTTGGTCAAAAAAATCGATGACAGCCTGCTGTTCCATCGCTGCGCCCTCTTACGCGTACCGCACCCGCAGCAGCCGCGCCTTCGTCAGCGCGACAACGAGCGTCGGCAGCAGCACGAGCTGGATCACAATGCCGGGCAGGCCGGTCACAAACGACGTCGTCGCCCATGCCGCGACCGTGAACGTCGCGGGTGCGAAGATCAGCGCCTTGCACACGCCGGACAGGATTCTGCCCAGCAGCATTGCCGTGATTTGGCTGATATACAGGTCGGCATACAGCTTTTTCGTGTGCACAAGCTGCATCATCAGACCGCTGACCAGACCATACACGCCGCACTCGACCATCATACCGGGCAGCACGGCAGGGGAGGGCATACCCGTCAGTACGCCGGACAGCACCGGACCCAGCAGTCCGCAGACAAGACCATACGGCCACCCGCAGGCCAGCCCGCACAGCAGCACGGGAATGTGCATCGGCAGGAAGATCGGGCCGGCGTTTGCAATCGCGTGGAACGCCATCGGCAGCACCACGCACAGCGCAATGCAGAGCGCACAGAACGCCAGATTTTTCGCGGAAATTGTTTTTTTCATCGGGAAACTCCTTTGTTCAATTCTTTGCGCCCATTATACCCGACCATCCCGCTCCGCGGAAGCCCCCCAGGGGGTTGAAAATTCTCCCCACGAATCTTTCCCTTGCTTTTTCCCGCTATATCCGTTATAATAATCCCGCAAATTTCCGGGCCAGCCCCGCTTCCCAATTTCATAACCGGGTGTAGCTCAGATGGTAGAGCGCGTGGTTTGGGAGCGCGGCAGCGTTTGTCCGACTGCGCAAGTCCGGAATGCCGGAACCCCTTGACACACGGTCATTTGCGGGTTTTCTGCCTTTTCGGAAATTGCCCGAAAAACCGCCTTTGACCACATGGCTGACTACAGACAGCTTAGACTTTCAATTTCATAACCGGGTGTAGCTCAGATGGTAGAGCGCGTGGTTTGGGACCACGAGGCCGCTGGTTCGAAACCAGTCACTCGGACCAGAAAACCCGCTGAAATCATAAGATTTCAGCGGGTTTCCTATGTAAATTGTTCGATTTTTTCAAAAAGTTATTCTTTGATTATTGCGGCGCAGGAGTTGAACTATGATGATACTATCGTTTTATACAGTTACGCTATTTGCATCATGGTATATTTTACTTCATGAATACAATCTCCTCGTATTTTTTCTGAAATATTTGCTCTACTGCATCGACTCCACTCTCAGGAAATAGCGATAACGCCATTTTTATATTTTAAAAATCGAAAAATATGGACACACAATTGACTTATTGGATGATGAAAATAGCGAGCTTATGAGAATGACAACAGACATTCTGAATTCTCATAAATTTCTTTGTATATCCGAAAAAAACAATCTGATAGCTGAAAAAGAAACTCAAGAAGAAGTTCGTGAAATATTAAGCTCATTCGATAATGCTAATATAGAGATACTGAGCGATATTATATCTGGCTTTAGATTTGCCTCTGAACATAACATAAAAACAACGAATGAACAGCTCCAAGCATTCCGCCAAAATATGCATTGGGATCTTGGCTTCATGCTGAGAGTTATCAGTTTGGATTTCAAATCTTTGGAAAAGACGAGCTTTAGCAACAAAAAAGCATTAATTTCCGAAATGGAGAAATTGGTTTCCAAATATGCACAGTTGTCTGAAATGCATAACATCGAAGAGTATTAATCTTGCTAAACAGTGAAAACCTCCGACATGGGTACCAATTACTCGGTACCCATGTCGGTGATTCTTTTTATTTACTCTTTTTCGCCTTTTTCTTCCGCCCTTCCTTCTTATCCTTCTCCGGCTCCTGTGGTGACAGCGCACCCTCCGCCTTCTGCCGTTTCAGTTCTGCAAGCTCAGTTTTCATCTCCGCGATCAGCACCTTCAACTTCTCCTCGCATTCCTCGCGCGTATGCGCATAGACATTTCGCGCGTGCTTTTTGCCGTCGATCCATGTCGGGGAGTATCGCCCTTCAAACAGGTGGTCGTTGATCTGGCTGATGCAGCCCGTTCCGGGCTTGCGGACTTTGCCCGTGTAAGGCTGAAAGTCAACGATGGCGGGCGTATTCGCCTGCGGCGCTGGCTCGTCCGGGAGCTCTGCCTTGCCAATGCCGCAGTCGATCTTCCGCGCGGCGGCGTGCTGCATATCAGAGGTCGAGTGCGTGTAAATGTCCAGCGTCGTGGCCGCCGACACATGCCCCAGCATGGCGGAGAGTGTTTTCACGTCCATCCCGTTTTGCAGCGCCAACGTTGCGAACGTGTGTCTGAGGTCGTGAAAACGCACCTGTTTGCAGTTTGCGTGTTCCAGAATCAGCTGCAAGCGGTCGTAGACCGAACCGGGGTTGAGCGGCAGATCCTCCAGCACCGGCGACGGGAACATCCAGCGGGAGTGGACGCTTTTGCGGTATTCCCGCAGCACCTGCACGACGGCAGGCGGCAGCACCAGCTTGCGGATGGAGCTTTTCGTCTTCGGCACGCTCATGACGATCTTACCCCGGACGAGACTGACCTGTTTGCTGATCGTGAGAACGCCCGTTTCAAAATCGAGGTCGTCCCATTGCAGCGCCAGCAGTTCGCCGCGCCGCAGACCCGTCGCCAGATCCAGCAGGAACAGCTCATAGTAACCCTCGGCTTTCGCCTGAATGAGAAACCGCTGCAATTCATCCCGCGCCAGCACCTGCATCTCGCGCGCCTTTTTGGGCGGCAGCTTGCAGCCCTCGGCAGGATTGGTGCGGATGAGCCCATCCTGCACAGCCCTTTGGAGCGCCGAGCGGCAGGTCGCGTGACACATCCGCACCATGCGGTCGGACAGGCCTTCGCCGTAACACTCCGTGCGCGTCTTGCGTCCGCTCTTTTTGAGCCGCGCATAAAACTGCTGCAGGTCGTTCTGTGTCAGCCTGTTCAGCGGAATCTCGCCCAGCTCCGGCTTGATGTGCAGGCGGATGCGGTCTTCATAGCCGGACTGCGTCGAGGTGCGGATATTCGGCTTGCAGTGCGTTTCATACCAGTAATCCAGCCAGTCTGCAAAGCGCATCTCCGGCCGCAGCTTGTCCGACGGAATGCCGCCGAGCTGCACCTTGAGTGCTGCCAGCTTTTCCGCACACTCGCGCTTGCTCTTGCCGAAGATGGCCTTTGTTTTCGGGTAGCCGTGATCGTCGTAGCCGACAACGTACCGCCCCTCCCAGCGCCCGTCTGCGCGCTGACGGATCAATCCGTCGCCTGCTTTTCGCTTCTTTGCCAAGGCTTTAACTCCTTCCCGAATAAGTCCTCCATGAAGCCGCCGACGATGCCGCCCGCGGCTTCGCGCATATCCGGCGTGACGTGCGTGTAGGTGTCGAGCGTGAAGCTGGCGTTCGTGTGTCCCAGAATCCCGGCCAGCGTTTTCGCGTCCACGCCGCTGGTGAGAGCGTGTGTCGCGAACGTATGACGAAGATCATGGAAGCGAATGCTCGGCAGGCCCGCTTCCTCCAGCAGCGTTTTGAGCCGCCGGTATGCCGTTCCCGGATTCATCGGCAGCTCCGGGCTGGTCGGCTGTGGAAAAATCCATTGGCTGATGGAGGCTTTCTTCCGCGCCCGCAGCAGCGCCGCAACGCTCTCCGGCAGGATGATTGTGCGGTTGCCCTGGCTCGTTTTCGTGTCGCCGAGGGCGTAGATGCCCTGCCCCTTGCTGTGCAGCGTCCGGGAGATTCCGAGCGTCCCGGCCTTCGCGTCGAAGTCGCGCCACATGAGCGCGCAGATCTCGCCGCGCCGCAGGCCGGTCATAAGCTCCGTGTAGAAGAAATCCCGCCAGATATCGTCCTTCTGAACCGCTTGCAGGAACGTGTCCAGCTCCTGTTCGTTCAGCACCTGCATCGGCTTGTAGTTGGATTTCGGCGCAGTCGCGTTCTCGGTCGGATTTTTCGGAATGATGTGCGCCTGCACTGCAGCCTTCATCGCGCCGTGCAGCATCGTGTGGATGTGCCGCACGGTCGAATCGGAAAGTCGCTTACTGCCCTCGGCGTCCTCGCGCACGCGCCCGCCGGATTTCAGCCGCCGGTACATCCGCTGCACGTCCTGCGTCGTAATGAGCGAAACCTGTTTGCCTCCAAGCTGCGGCTTGATGTAGTTTTCGATATAATTGCGGTAGCCTTCCAGCGTGCCCGGACGAATCGTGCCGTCCTTGTATTCCGCAAGCCAGCGGTCCAGCCACTCGCCCAGCGTCATGCGGCTGTCCTCGGTCAGCTCCACATCCTGATAGCATTCGATGCTCTGGTGCAGCTTTTCCGTCAGCGCTTTCTGTGTCTTCGCGTAGACGTGCCGGAAGATCGGGTCGCCGTTTGCCTTGTGCCCCACGACAATGCGCCCCTCCCAGCGTCCATCGTCGCGTTTTCTGACCATCCCATCCCCGGATGGCCGCCGTTTTCCCATATGCAGGACTCCTTTCTTTCATGGCTTTTCTCTAACAACTACCACGCGGGAGATACAATAGCTACCTCCCGCGTGGAGAGTTATCAGAAAATTATCATTTGTGTTCTCTTTGTCTATGGCGGTGCAGATTTTGAACCGCGCTACCAGCCCATCGACATGGTGCCGCTTGTCTGCTCCTGCTCATGGTCGTCCGCTTTATGTCCGGCAGACATACGCATCCGACGCAGCTTGGCAAGGCGTTTGCGGTCGATCTGGACACCGCAGCTTTGCGGAGCAGGCGCATTGGATTGAAAAAATTTTCCCATGTGGTATAGCAGCCGCGTTGCCGCGAGCAGAACGTTCGGCGGCTCCTGCCGCTCGATGCGATCCATGAAAAATCCTGCATAGTCGTGTCCCTGCGCCTGCGCTTTTTGAAACCAGTCGTAGGCAGCGTCCTTGTCCTGCGGCACGCCGTCGCCGCTGAGATAGAGCCTCCCCAACAGATACTGCGCGTAGGGATTGCCCTGCTCGGCAGCCATGCGCACATATTCCGCTGCGCGTTCCGGTTCTTTCGGTGCGTTCTTCCCACTGAGATATTCCTTGCCCAGCCGGTAGGCGGCGTAGTCGCTGCCGCTCTGCACTGCCCGTTCCAGCCAGTAGAATCCCTGTGTAGGATTTTGCAGTTCTGGATCATCCGAGAGGAGCATCTTGCCCAACGCATACTGCGCCGCCGCATGATTCTGCTGCGCCGCCAGTTCCAGATAGTGCTGTGCCTTTTCTGTGTCCGGAATCAGCAGCCCGCCGTCACGATAGAGGATTCCGGTCAGGTATTGCGCGTATCGATCTCCGCCATCTGCCAGCATTTCCAACTGCTTTGCGGCTTCATCGCGATCCTCCAACGGCAGGGTTTCGTCCGTCGCCACCCCGTACCATGCGCTCACCGGGTACGGAATACTATAGGTCGCATTTTGTTCCGCATCCTGCTCTGCGCCTGCGTCTTCGAACGTGATCTCGTTTTGCCGCACCTGTTCCGCCACCTGAAGGACCGCATTTTTGATCTGCCGGAATTCTCTCTGCTGGGAGAGCGGCGGGCGCTGCCGCTCTTTTTCTGCGTAGAAATCGTTCAGCCTGCACTGCAGCTTCCACCAGCGCCCGTAGCATTCATACACGCTCGGCAGCAGCTCCATCTGATCGACAATGGCATCGACCTTTTGCTTGAGCTCCTTCGGCAGATACCCGTAGGATTTCTTTCCCTTGACGCTGCCAAGCTCCCTCGCCAGTTCCCAGACCATTTGCTCCGCCTCCGGATGCTCGCAGGCGGAGTTCTGCATCTTCTGCGCAAGTAACAGCATGGCAGAACGTGTTTCCCTCACCAGCTCGTCGCGGGATTGGCTCTTGTCCTCGTAGATGTGCAGCAGTTCCTGCTGAAAGATCTGGTTCGTCAGGGCAGATTTTATTTTCCGGATACCTTCCCGGTTCAGGTACGCCTGCCCCGGCTTTTTTGACCACGCCATCATGTGAACGTGCGGGTGACCGCCCTCGTCGTGGAACGCCGCATACCAGCAAAAGTCCTCCGGCGGGGTGTGCATCGCCTCCGCAATGTCGTTCCGGTGCGCCCGCAGCAGTGCCCGCCATGCGTCCGCGTGATCGAACCCAAGCCGCTCCGCGTCCTCACGGCGAAGCGAAATGATGTGCGTCCAGATGTTGCCGGTGCAGCTGTTCACCTCTGCCATTGCCGCATTCAGGTCAACTACATCTTCATCTCCGAACAGTCCGTGTTCGCCCAGCCGCTCCGCGCGAGGACGGGTTGCGATATACT
>ENA-UAKS01000193-UAKS01000193.1-human-gut-metagenome-genome-assembly--contig:-NODE-193-length-26887-cov-5.862068_pt1 | contig 26887 bp, 36 predicted proteins | sample MGYA00243692_ERZ654452 | MGnify/ENA primary metagenome ERZ654452 (study PRJEB26926, sample SAMN06164442) | human gut metagenome | biome: ENVO:00009003; feature: ENVO:2100002; material: ENVO:00002003...
GTCGGCAGCGTCAGATGTGTATAAGAGACAGATATATGAGTTAAACTATGCACTGCCGCCGCGGCGGCAGGAAAAAGGAGGGCGCATATGGATCAGCGGCCTATCGGGGTGTTCGACTCCGGCTCCGGCGGATTGACCGCCGTGCGGGAGATACGCAGCATCCTCCCCTCTGAGAACATTATATACTTCGGAGACACGTCCCGTGTGCCCTATGGCAGCCGCTCGGCGGAAATCCTGCTGCGCTTTGCAAAGCAGGATGTCCGATTCCTGCGGACCTTCGACATCAAGGCGCTGGTGGTGGCCTGCGGCACCGTATCCACCACGGCGCTGCCCCAATTACAGGCGGAGAACGGCGACCTGCCCATGCTGGGTGTGGTGGAGCCGTCCTGCCGCCGCGCCGCGGCGTCCACGCGGAACAAGCGGGTGGGGCTCATCGCCACTGCCGCCTCCGTGCGCTCCGGCGCCTATGAGCGCACCATCGCCGGACTGGACGGGGATATCACCGTTATCAGTAAGGCGTGCCCCCTGTTTGTGCCGTTGGTGGAGAACGGCCGGTTTCGGCCGGGCGATACCGTCATTGAAACGGTGGCGCGGGAGTATCTGGAACCGCTGCGGGATACCGGCATCGACACCCTCATCATGGGCTGCACCCACTATCCGCTGCTGGCGGAGGTCATCGGCGGTATCATGGGGCCGGATGTGACGCTGGTGGACTCCGGCGCCGAGGCGGCCCGCAGCCTGAAGCGGCAGCTGACGGAGCGGGAGCTGCTGGCAGACCGGCGCGGCGGCGAGATGACGCTGTACGCCAGTGACCGGCCGGAGGATTTCGGCGCGCTGGCGGGCATGTTCCTGGGCCAGCCCCTGCAGGGGGCGGTGCGGCCTGTGGATATCGAAAAATATTGAGGTGAGCCATGGCAGAGCATGTACAGATCACGGTCCGGAGCACCAGCCGCTTCGGCGGGAAGGAGGATCAGCTGATCTTCCGCGGCACGGGCGCGCTGGAAAAGCTGCCGGAGGGGTGGCATCTGCGGTATGAGGCGGCCAACGAGGCCGACGGCAGCGCCATCGTCTCCGATGTGAAGCTGGAGACGGCCACCCACCGCGCGGTGGTCATCAACGAGGCGGATGGCGGGGGCTACGGCCTGCTGCTGGACCCCAAGACACCCACTGCCACGCGCATTGATGGTGGTGATGGCGGCAGCCTGACGCTGAATGTCGTCACTCAGGAGGTGGCGTGGCAGCTGTCCCGACAGGGCCACGGCTTTATCACACTGGCGTATACACTGCTCATCGGCGCGCAGCCCCTGTCGGTGCTGCGGGTGGAGCTGACTTTAACGAAAGAGGAGAACTGACTATGAATATGATACAGAGCGCCAAGGATCAGGTGCTGCAGCTGACCGTTTCCGCCTACGAGAAGGCGGCGGCCGCCGGTGTTTTACCGTCCGGCATTACCGTGACCCCGGCGGTGGAGATCCCCAAGGACACCGCCAACGGCGACTATACCACCACCTTCTGTCTGGCGGCGGCCAAGGCCATGAGGATGAACCCCCGTCAGGTGGCTCAGACACTCATCGACAACATGGCGCTGGAGGGCAGCTACTTCACCTCCGTGGAGCTGGCGGGCCCCGGCTTCCTGAACTTCCGTCTGGGCGGCAAGTGGTACGCCGACACGGTCGCCGGCATCGAGTCTGTCGGCGAGCATTATGGTGAGAACGATATGCTGGCGGGGAAGAAGTATATGGTGGAGTTCGTGTCCGCCAACCCCACCGGCCCCATGCACATGGGCAACGCCCGGGGCGGCGTGCTGGGCGACACACTGGCCAGCGTGCTGCAGAAGTCCGGCGCCGATGTGACCCGCGAGTTCTACGTCAACGACGCCGGCAACCAGATCGAGAAGTTCGCCAAGAGCCTGGAAGCCCGCTACCTCCAGATCATCAAGGGCGAGGATGCCGTGGAATTCCCCGAGGACGGCTACCACGGCGATGACATCCGCGAGCTGGCGCAGGCATTCTATGAGCAGGAGGGCGATAAGTACCTGAACTGCGAGGAGCAGGTACGCCACGACGCGCTGGCTCAGTTCGGCCTGAGCCGCAACATCCCCAAGATGAAGACCGATCTGGCCCGCTACGGCATCCAGTACGACCAGTGGTTCTTCGAGTCCAGTCTTCACGAGAGCGGCTATGTGGCCGACTCCGTGCAGCTGCTGACCGACCGGGGCTGGACGTACGAGAAGGACGGCGCCCTGTGGCTCAAGACCTCCGAGATCCTGGCGGAGAAGCTCCGCGCCGCCGGTAAGTCCGACGAGGACATCGAAAAGCTGGCCTTGAAGGACGACGTGCTCCGCCGCGCCAACGGCTTCTACACCTATTTTGCCGCCGATATCGCCTACCACCGGAACAAATTTGCCGTCCGCGGCTTTGACAAGGTGGTGAACATCTGGGGCGCCGACCACCACGGCCATGTGGCCCGTCTGAAGGGCGCCATGGACGCGCTGGGGCTGGACGGTGAGCACCGGCTGGACATCGTGCTGATGCAGCTGGTGAAGCTGGTGCGGGACGGCGAGGTAGTGCGTATGTCCAAGCGCACCGGCAAGGCCATCAGCCTCACCGATCTGCTGGACGAGATCCCTGTGGATGCCTGCCGCTGGTTCTTCAACGCCAAGCCCGACACTCAGATGGAGTTCGACCTGGGCCTGGCCGTGCGGGAGGACAGCGAGAACCCCGTGTACTACGTGCAGTACGCCTACGCCCGCATCTGCACCCTGCTGAAGGCGCTGGCGGCGGAGGGCTTCGACGTGCCCGCCGCGGCAGACGCCGATCTGGCGCTGCTTACCGCCGACGAGGAGAAGGCGCTCATCAAGCAGCTGGCCCAGTACCCGGTGGTGGTGCGTCTGGCTGCCCGTGACTATGACCCCAGCTTTATCAATCGCTATCTGTCCGAGCTGGCCGCCGCGTTCCACAAGTTCTACAACGCCTGCCGCATCAAGGGCGAGGAGAAGGACGTGCTCCTGGCCCGCCTGAAGCTGGCGGATACCGCCCGGGCCGTGCTGAAAAACGGCATGACCCTTATTGGCTGCTCCGCACCGGAGAAGATGTAAAAAAGCCGCGAAAAGCGCACCCTGCGGGGTGCGCTTTTTCTATGCTCCGAAGAACAGACGCACACTCCACGCCGCCGCCATGAAGCCCGCCAGATCAGCGGTCAGCGCCGCCGGTATGGTGTAGCGGGTGCGGCGGATGCCCGCCGCGCCGAAATACACGGCGATGGTGTAGAATGTGGTCTCCGTACAGCCCAGCATCACCGCCGCGCACCGGCCAATGTAGCTGTCCGGCCCGTGGGCGGCCATCAGCTCGCTGCCCACCGCCAGCGCGCCGGAGCCGGACACCGGCCGGATGAGCAGCAGCGCCGCCGTCTCCGGCGGGATGCCCAGCTTCTCCAGTACCGGCGCCAGCAGCTCCGTCAGCAGGTCCAGCGCACCGGAGGCACGGAACATATACACCGCCGTTAAAAGCGCGATGAGGGACGGCACGATGCGCAGCAGCACCGTCAGTCCCTCCGATGCACCGGCGGTGAGAGCGCCGTACACGTCTACCCGACGACCCAGGGCCCACAGGGCCGCCGCCGTCAGCAGCAGAGGGATCAGGAGGGAGGCGATATCCACGGTCACGCCCTCCAGACCCGCTGCAGAAGGCGGGCGGCCAGCAGTCCTGCCGTGACGGACAGCACCGAGGACAGCCAGACCGCCGGCAGGATGTCCAGCGGCGCGGCGCAGCCCTGGGCACTGCGGACGGCGGCCACGGTGGTGGGCAGCAGTTGGATGGACGCGGTGTTCAGCACCACCAGACGGCACAGCTCGTCGCTGGCGGTGCCGCCGCAGCCTGCTGCCATCCGTTGTGCGGCGCGGATACCCAGCGGCGTGGCGGCGTTGCCCAGTCCCAGCAGATTGGCGGATACGTTGGCGGATACCGCCGCCAGCGTGTCGGCATCCCGGCTGGCGCGGGGGAGGATGCGGCGCAGCAGAGGGCGGAACAGGCGGGCCAGCCCCCGCGTCAGGCCGCCCCGCTCCATCACCGTCATGACCCCCGACCACAGGCACAGCGCCCCTGCCATGGACAGTGTCAGCTCCACGGCGGCGGACGCACCCTTCATGGCCGCCGCTGTCACAGCGGGCAGCATTCCCTGCACCGCGCCGCACACCAGCGCCGCCGTCACCATCAGCGTCCACACCAGACCCATCGCCATGAGATGTGCCTCCTCTCCCGCGCCCGCTGCGGGGCGTATTTTTCCTTGTGCAGGGAGAATATGCGCCGCCACAGCGCAATATTTGTGGAAACGACAGGGCTTTTGGCGAAGAGCAGTTGACAGAATTTGCAAAATATGTCATACTGAAACCGCCTGTCAACCGCATATTTGGGACAACTGAATAGGGGGGATACCACAAGTGAAAGCGACGGGGATCGTCAGACGTGTGGACGAGCTGGGAAGGATCGTACTTCCCATCGAGCTGCGCCGGACGCTGGACATCACGGAGAGGGACGCGCTGGAGATATATGTTGAGGGATCATCGGTCATTCTCAAGAAATATCGGCCCAGCTGCATCTTCTGCGACGGTGTCAAGGACGTGTCGGTGTTCCGCGGAAAAAATGTCTGCGCGAAGTGTTTGAGGGAGCTTCGCGGGGACAACTGACAGCCGAAAAGCGCCGGAGACCATACCGGCGCTTTTCTACTGCTGAAATAAATGAAATGACGCAAAAATATATAAAAATACCTGCGAAGCCGTAAGCTTTGCAGGTATTTCCGCATTTTTTCGGGGAGGCTCAGCGCTGCAGCGCCGCGTTGTACAGTTCGTTGCGGCTCAGGCCCGTATCATCGGCCACCTGCCGCACGGCGTCCTTCATCTTCATGCCGCCCTCCCGCAGGCGCAGCACCCGCTCCACGCCTTCCTCCAGCGTCAGCTGGGGCAGATACTGACGGGGCCGTCCCGCCACCACCAGCACGTACTCGCCGCGGGGCTCATTGGCGGCGTAGTAGGCGGCGGCCTGAGCCAGCGTGGTACGCACCGTCTCCTCATGGAGCTTCGTCAACTCGCGGCACAGAGCCACGGGGCGGTCGCCCAGAACCTCCGCCATGTCCGCCAGCGCGGACCGCAGCCGGTGGGGCGCCTCGTGGAACACCATGGTCCGTACCTCGCCGGTCAGCTCCTCCAGCGCGGCGCGGCGCTCCTTTTTGCCGGAGGGCAGGAAGCCCTCGAAGGTGAACCGCCCCGTGTCCAGCCCCGACACGGCCAGGGCCGCGATGGCGGCGCAGCAGCCGGGGATGGCCTGTACCGTCACGCCGTTAGCGGCGCACAGGGCCACCAGATCCTGGCCGGGGTCGCTGATGGCGGGGGTGCCCGCATCCGTCACCAGTGCGCAGGTCTCACCCTCCAGCAGGCGGGCCAGAATGGCCTGCCCTGCGGCGGCGCGGTTATGCTCGTGGTAGCTGACCAGCGGCTTCCTGATGTCGAAGTGGTTCAGCAGCTTTACGGACACGCGGGTGTCCTCGGCGGCGATGAAATCCGCCCGGGCCAGCGTCTCCACGGCACGGGGGGAAAAGTCTCCCAGATTGCCGATGGGCGTGGCCACCAGATATAACATACCAGCCATAGTGTTATCCCTTCTCCTTAAAATAGATGCGCCGCAGCTCCGGCGTCTCCGTGCCATCGTCGTTTTGCAGCAGCAGCGGCGGCTGCACCGTCAGGCCGGTGCCTCCGTCCTTGCGGCAGGCCATCAGCAGCAGCGATGGCGCGGATGCGGCGTTTTTCTGGACGAACCGCAGCACCTTCGGCTCCAGCCGGTGCCGCCGCAGCGTCTCCATCAGCTCCGCCAGCCGCTCCGTGCGGTACACGAAACAGAACTGCCCGCCGCTGCGCAGCAGGTACGCTGCCGCCGCACACAGCTGCTCCATGGTGCATGCCAGCTCGGCACGGTGAATGCCGCGGCTGCCGGCCGCCGTTTTCCCGCCTCCGGCAGGGAAGTAGGGCGGGGTGGACACCGCCAGATCGAAGCGTCCCGCCGACGGCAGTTGTCTGCGGTCCCGCAGGTCGCAGGGCAGCGTGATCAGCCGGTCCGTCAGGCCGTTGGCCGCAGCGGTGCGGTCCGCCAGAGCGCAGGCGGCGGGGGACAGCTCCAGCCCCGTGACGGTGAGGGACGGCTCCCGCGCCAGAAGCAGCAGGCCCAGCAGCCCCGTGCCGGAGCCCAGATCGCAGACCCGCCAGCCCCGCCGCAGCGGCGGAAAGCTGCCCAGCAGGAAGGAGTCTGTGGAGGGCTTGAATGCGCCGTCGTCAAAGCAGAACGTCCAGCCGCCGTCCCACAGGGTGTCCCATCGCTCCATACAATGTCCTCCTGCCATAAACTGCCCCTATTGTAATATAAACAGCCGCCGTCCGCAACAAAAAAGTGACCGGCCAGAGGGCCGGTCACTTTACCGCTCGTATGTAAATTACTCAGCGGGGCTGATAGCGCCATTGGGGCAGGTATCGCTGCAAGAACCGCAGTCCAGGCAGGCACCGGCATCGATGACGTAACGATCATCGCCCTGAGAGATAGCACCCACGGGACATGCGTCCGCGCAAGCACCGCAGCTGACGCAAGCGGAACCGATCTGATAAGCCATAGTAGCACCTCCATAAAGATTTGTAAGCCTATTCTATCATGAAAATTGAAAAATGCAAGGACATTTTCCAAAGGTTTAAAATCTGGCAACAATGGCTCTACATGCCGGTGACCGCCATGCAGAGCAGCGCCGCCGCCTCCCGCGCCCAGTAGCCCGCAGTGAGGAACCAGGGGCTGGCGCAGCCTGCGGCGTAGGGCGTCAGCCCGTCCCGCTCTGCCCAGATGGCGGCGCGCAGCTGGTGGAAGTTGTCGGAGGCGATGACCGCCTGCTGCGGCAGGCCCTGCTCCCGTATGATGGCGGCGGAGAAGGACAGATTCTCCTCGGTGGAGCGGGACCGGTCCTCCAGATAGATGCGGCCTTCGTCGATGCCCATGGATACCAGCGTGCTGCGGATGCACTGGGCCTCCGTCACCGTTTCGTTGTCGTCCAGCCCTCCGGAGGCGACGCAGGCCGCATCGGGGTGGGCGGAGAGATAGCCGTAGGCCGCGTCGATGCGCTTTTGCAGCATTAGACTGGGCCGCCCGTCCTCCAGCACCTGACAGCCCAGCACGATGACGGTGCAGGGCATGTCCTCCGGCGGACGGTTCCCTGCCGCCCGGGCCATCATACCCAGCGTCACCAGCACCGCTGCGGCGCACACCGCCGCCAGCAGGCTCACGGCCCGCCGCAGCCATCGGGGCCGCAGCAGGCGGCGGAAGAAGTCCGGCCGCAGCAGCACCGCCGCTGCCGACAGCAGTACCGCCGCCGGCCAGATCATGCCGAAGTGCAGGATGCCGCCAAAGACCGGCATCAGGAAGAACGCCGCCAGCGCGATGCACAGTACGGCGGCGATACGGAAAAGGGCACGTTTCATGTCAGCTCTCCGCGATGTGGTTGGCAATGCGCTGCATGATCATGTCCAGCGCCACCAGATTGTGGCCGCCCTCCAGCACGATGATGTCCGCGAACTTGCGGGTGGGCTCCACGAACTGCTCGTGCATGGGCTTCACCGTGGTGAGATACTGGTTCACCACCGACTCCAGCGACCGGCCTCACTCCTCCACGTCCCGCAGGGCGCGGCGCAGGATGCGGACGTCGGCGTCCGTCTCCACGAAAATTTTGATGTCCAGCAGGTCCCGCAGCTCCTTGTTCTGGAAGATGAGGATGCCCTCCACGATCACCACCTTGGTGGGCTTCACCTCCACCGTCTCCGCGGTGCGGTTGTGGATGGCGTAGTCGTACACGGGGCAGTGGATGGTCTCGCCCCGCTTCAGCGCCTTCAGGTCCGCGATCATCAGATCGGTGTCGAAGGCGTCCGGGTGATCGTAGTTCTGCTGGCAGCGCTCCTCAAAGGGGCGGTCCTGCCGCTTGTAGTAGTTGTCGTGGTGTACCACACTGATGTCACTGCCGAAGCGGGCGGCCAGATGCTCCGTCAGCGTGGTCTTGCCGCTGCCGGGGCCGCCTGCGATGCCGATGAAAATGGTGTTCATGTCACGGGCCCTCCCAAGTGATCTCTGCCGCCATTATAGGAAATGTGACGGAGAAAAGCAAGCGGCGCAGGGCGCATCATGTAAAAAAAGAATGAATTTCGGCGATAGACGGTTGACGTGAGGGGGTGAAATGGGTATTATGTAAAATAGATTTTTTCTCGGAGGTATCCACATGAGTCTCATCAAGTGCAAGAAATGCGGAGAGATGTTCTCCGATAGCTATAAGACCTGCCCGTTCTGCGAAGAAGACGATGCTTATTACGGCGGCCGCGCCACCAAGCGCCGCCGCAGAGCGGAGACCCCCCGCCGCAAGGCACCCAGCATTCTGGGCCCCGTGGTGGTGCTGGTGCTGATCCTGCTGGTGCTGCTGGTGGTATGGCTGCTGTTCGGCGACCAGATCAAAACCGCCATCGGCGGCCAGAAGCCGCCTGTGGAGGACGTGATCCCCGAGCCTACCCCCACACCGGATCCCGACCCTGTGGAGCCCGCCGATACCATCACCCTGAACCGCGCGGTGCTGGCGCTGGATGTGGGCGGCAAGGAGACGCTGAAGGTCAATGAGGAGACCACGGAGACCTGCGCCTGGAGCAGCAGTGATCCCGCCGTCGTCACCGTCAGCGATACCGGCGAGGTCACGGCTGTGGCCGCGGGCAGCGCTGTTATCACCGCCAAGGTGGGCAGCGCCGAGGCCACGTGCAGCGTCACCGTCAAGGCCGCCGAGGGCAGCGACACCACCGGAAGCACCACCGGAAGCACCACCGGCAATACTACCGCCACGGTGGATGTCAGCAAGCTGACCATCACCGCCACGTCTGAGGGCGGCTACGAGGGCGATCTGGCCTCCACCAGCGAGACCGGCGTATTCGAGATGAGCGCCAAGGCCGGCGAGGTCTGGACCCTGGGGCTCAAGGGCACCGACGCGTCCGTGACCTGGGCCATGGACGGCGACAGCAACGGCGTCTGCAAGCTGGAGGGCGCCAAGGTCACCGTCACCGGCACCAGCAGCGGCCGCTACGCCACCATTGTGGGCACCGTGGGCGGCGGCACGGTGAAGGCCATCATCCGCATCCGCTGACGCGGCACATTCCCCACCATCTCTGTACGGACCGCTGAAAGGCGGTCCGTACTTTGCGTTTTCCACAGGAAAACGCAAAAAAGCACTACCAAAACGCCGCGCCCTGTGGTATGATATAAAGTGCAATTATAGGCGAACGGAGGGACCGCTGTGAAGCATACCGCGAAAAAGTGTATCCTGCTGCTGGCAGGACTGGCGCTGGCCGCCGTGCTGTCCGGCTGCACCTTCTTCGACTCCTCCGTGGAGCAGCTGTTCACCCTGCCCCGTATGGCAGAGGAGTATACCGGCCTGTCCCAGCAGATCGACAGCCTCATCGACCAGGGCTACGAGTACGCCTCGCCCTTCGGCGGCCGGAACATCCAGTCTGTCCAGATGGTGGATCTGGAGGATGACGGCATCCAGGAGGCGCTGGTGTTCCTGCGCCGCAGCAGCGATGAAAAGCCCCTGAAGATCATGGTGTTCCGGCTGGAGGGCGACACCTACCGCTGTTTCTGCACCATTGAGAGCAGCGGCTCCGCCGTGGACAGCGTCTATTATCAGGACCTCAACGGCGACGGATGCCGCGAGATCATCGTGGGCTGGCGCATCAGCGCCGATGTTCAGACTCTGGCCGCCTACACCGTGGAGTCGGAGCCGGTAGCCCTGATGTCCAGCGGCTACACCCAGTTCAGTGTCCAGGACCTCAACGGCGACGGCGTGCCCAGCCTGCTGGTGCTCCGCAGCGACGGCGAGCTGGGTCCCGTGGCGGAGTTTTACGGCTGGCAGGAGGAACAGATGGGCGTGTCCTACCGCTGCCGTCTGTCCACCTCCATGGCCGCCCTGAACCGCGGCAGCGTCGTCACCGGCATGGTGGATAAGGATCCCCCCGCCGTGTTCATCACCGGCGTGGATATCACAAGCATGGCCGTCACCGACATCCTTATCTACCGTCAGGAGGCGGGCCTTGTCAACGTGGCGCTGGATAAAAACAGCGGCGTGTCCGCCGCCGTCTACCCCTACCGCCAGCTCTCCCCCCAGGACATCGACGGCGACGGCATCATCGAGCTGCCCTGCCCCGATGCCGACAGCGCCGCCGAGCAGACCGACGGCTTCGTGGCCTGGATGAGCTGGAAGTCCGACGGCCGTTTCGAGCAGTCCGTCAAGACCTACCACTGTCTCTCCGCCGGATGGTACTTCACCATCCCCCTGAGCTGGTGGAACTGGGATGTGGACGCTCTTGTCACTGCCATCTCCAACGAAAACCAGATGACCCTCTGCATCAACGGTGACTCCGTGCTGTCCGTCTACACCATCACCGGTGAGAACCGCGATTCCCGCAGCCGCATGGGCCACCGACTGGTCCTCCGCCGACAGACTACCACCGTCTACGCCGGCGAGGTCTTTGAGATCGCCCCCTATTACGGCATGGATGAGGACCTGCTGCGCCGCAGCTTCAATCTCATCCTGGGTACCTGGAACAATTCCTGACGTCAGAAAGGAGCGCACTATGAAAAAAGTACTGGTCCTGGAGGACGAATCCAGCATCCGCAGCTTTATCGTCATCAATCTCCGCCGCGCCGGCTACGAGGTGATTGAGGCGGAGACCGGCGAGGAGGCACTGGAGAAGCTGAAGGAGCACGCCGATGTCCGCGTGGCCCTTCTGGATATCATGCTCCCCGGCATCGATGGCTTCGAGGTCTGCCGCCGCATCCGCGCCACCAATGCGACCATCGGCATCATCATGCTCACCGCCCGCTCCCAGGAGATGGATAAGGTCACCGGCCTTATGACCGGCGCCGACGACTATGTCACCAAACCCTTCTCACCCGCCGAGCTTACCGCCCGCGTGGATGCCCTGATGCGCCGCTCCGGCGGCGCCGCCGTGGATGCCGGTGAGATCGACCAGCCGCCCTTCCTGCTGAACACCCGCAACCGCACCCTGGAGAAGAACGGCCAGCGCATCAAGCTCACCCAGGTGGAGTACTCCATCATGAAGATGTTTATGGAGAACCCCGGCAAGGCCCTCTCCCGCGAGGAGATCCTGGATATGGTCTGGGGCCACGACTACTTTGGCGAGCTGAAGATCGTGGATGTCAACATCCGCCGCCTCCGTCTCAAGATTGAGGACAACGCCACGAATCCAACGTACATTACCACGATCTGGGGCTACGGCTATAAGTGGGGCTTCTGATGGCGGATCTTTTTCGCCGATGCTGCGCTGCAAAGCCTGGCTGTACACAAAGTACAGCGGCGGCTTTGCGCCTTGTCTCGGCGAAAAATCTCTTGCCATCCGTGTTCTATTGACAACGCCGCGCCGCTTATTTTGACTTTACCACGAAAGGAGCTGAGGAACATGTCCCCCAAGCTGCCGCGGGTACAGGGCCTGCGCCGCCGCTGGCTGGCCGGAAGCATCGGCCCCGTGGCCGCCATATTGCTGCTGGTGGGCGCCCTCATCTCTGTGGGCTTCGCCAGCAACTACTACAACAGTGCCCGCTCCACCCTGCGGGCCAAGGCGGCCGCCGGCGCCGACTACTTCAATACCTATGTCATGATCGGCTACAAGGAGTATTACCGCAGCGCCACACTGTACGCCGCCACCTTTGACGACAGAGACCACATCGAGCTGCAATTTCTCAACAGCTCAGGCCGCGTGGAGGTCACCACCCGCGGCCTGACGGCGGGCACCTATCCCAGCACACCGGAGGTGGCCCGCGCCGTGGAGAGCGGCACGGTGCAGGATTACGTGGGCCGCGATGAGGCCACCGGCGAGCGGATCATCGCCGCCTCCAGCCTGCTGAAGTTCAACGGGCAGGTGGTGGGCGTCATGCGCTATGTCACCGCCATCGGGAACCTGGACCGTCAGGTGTTTCTGACGGTGCTGGTAGTCTGCGGCGTCATGACTGCGGTGATCTGCCTGATTTTCCTGTCCAGCTCCATCTTCATCAACAACGTAGTGGCCCCTGTCTCCGCCGTGTCGGAGACGGCCAAGCGCATCTCCGCCGGCAGCTACGGCATCCAGATCCCCAACAAATACACCGATGAGATGGGTGTGCTGGTGGACAACATCAACGATATGTCCCTGAAGATCAGTCAGAGCGAGAAGATGGAGTCGGAGTTCATCTCCTCCGTGTCCCACGAGCTGCGAACGCCCCTGACGGCCATCAACGGCTGGGGTGAGACGCTGCTGGAGGACGAGTCCGGCGACGTGCAGCAGCTGCGCCGCGGCGTGCAGATCATCCTCAAGGAGTCCCGCCGCCTGACCAACATGGTGGAGGAGCTGCTGGACTTCTCCAAGATGACCGATGGCCGCTTCACCCTGCAGGTAGAGGACACCGACATACAGGCGGAGCTGGAGGACGCGGTCTACACCTACCGCGAGCTGTTCCGCCAGGACGGCATCTCCCTGGAGTACGGCAGCGACAAGGCTCTGTATGACGAGCCTATCACCGGCGACCCTGAGCGGCTGAAGCAGGTGTTCTGCAACGTGCTGGACAACGCCGCCAAGCACGGCGGTTCCGGCAAGCGCATCGTGGTCCACCTCACCCAGCAGGAGGGGGAGTATATCATCTCCATCCGCGACTTCGGCCCCGGCATCCCCGAGGCGGAGCTGCCCTACGTGAAGCAGAAATTCTACAAGGGCTCCTCCCGCGCCCGCGGCAGCGGCATCGGCCTGGCGGTCTGCGATGAGATCGTCCACCTCCACGGCGGCCAGTTTGACATCGCCAATGCCGCCGGAGGCGGCGCTGTGGTGACTATCCGCCTGCCGCTGAAGCGGGAGACAGAAAAAGAACTGTAAATAATCGAACAACTGTTGCATTTTTAGGCGAGCTGTGGTATGCTTGTCACAGAAAGGATCATTCAGGCATATGGAAAAGAAACAGGGCGCGTTCCGCACCACTATCGGCGGGCAGGCGCTGATCGAAGGTATCCTCATGCGCGGACCGGAGAAGGACGCCATTGTGGTCCGCTCTCCGGAGGGACTGGTCACCAAGGTCACAGAGCGGAAGTTCATCAGGAGCAAGTACCCCATTCTGGGCGTGCCTATCCTCCGCGGCGCCGTGACGTTCATCAGCTCCATGATCACCGGCGTCAAGGCGCTGATGTTTTCGGCGGACTATTTCCCTGATGAGGAGGATGCCCAGCCCGGCAAATTCGACCAGTGGCTGGAAAAGCACATCCCCGCAGAGAAGCTGCAATCCCTGGTGGTGGCGTTCTCCGTGATTTTGAGCCTGGGCTTGACACTGGTACTGTTTATGCTGCTGCCCACGTTCGTCGCCGGACTGTTTCACGCTAAGAGCGCCGCGGTCCACAACATCATCGAGGGCGTGGTGAAGGTGGCCATCTTCCTGGGCTATCTGATCCTCTGCTCCAAGCAGAAGGACGTTCACCGCGTGTTCTGCTACCACGGCGCGGAGCATAAGACCATCTTCTGCTATGAGGCGGGCCTGCCCCTGACGGTGGAGAACGTCCGTCCCCAGCCCAAGCACCATCCCCGCTGCGGCACCAGCTTTCTGTTCGTGGTGATCATAGTGTCCATTCTGGTGTCCAGCCTGGTGTTCCCCTACATCAACTGGCAGAACATCTGGGTCCGCATCGGCGTCAAGCTGCTGCTGCTGATTCCCGTAGTGGGCGTGACCTACGAGTTCAACCGCTTCGTGGGGGCCCATGACAACGCCGTGACCCGCATCCTGTCCGCCCCGGGCATGTGGATGCAGAACTTCACCACCAACGAGCCCGACGACTCCATGATCGAGGTAGCCATCGAGGCCATGAAGCTGGTGATTCCTGCCGAAAAAGGCAAGGATCAGTGGTAAAAGGGGATAACACATCGTATTATGGCAATTACATATAACAATCTGTATTTAGATATTCGCCAGCAGCTCCACCAGGCTGGCCTGCCCGCCGCCACGCTGGAGGCCCGTGAACTGGTGTGCTGCGCCGCCGGTAAGAGCAGGGAGGAACTGAGCCGCGCCAGCCGTCTCTACGTCCCCGACGCCGTGGAGCAGCAGGCCAGAGCGCTGGTGCAGCGCCATCTGGAGGGCGAGCCGGTGGCCTATCTCATCGGCGAGTGGGAGTTTTACGGCCTGCCGCTGGACATCTCGGAGCGGGTGCTGATCCCCCGCCCGGACACGGAGGTGCTGGCCGCCGCCGCCATCGAGGGCCTGCAGGGCGTTGAGTCGCCCCGTGTACTGGATCTGTGCGCCGGTTCCGGCTGCGTCGGTCTTGCCGTGGCCAAGCACGTCTCCGGCAGCCATATGGTGCTGGGGGAGATCGACGAGGGTGCGCTGCGCATCTGCCGCCAGAACATCCGCCGCACAGGCCTGTCCGGTCAGGTGGTGTCCATGCAGCTCAACGCGCTGGAAAAAGCGCCTCCGCGTCTGGGGGAGTTCGACTGCATCGTGTCCAACCCACCCTATATCCCTGACGGCGACATCGCGGGGCTGGACCCCTCGGTGCGGGACTATGAGCCCCATCTGGCGCTGAAGGGCGGCGCCGACGGCCTGGACTTCTACCGCGCCATCTGCGAGAACTGGCGCGGCGCCCTGCGTACAGGCGGACGGCTGTACTTCGAGGTGGGTATCGGCCAGGCCGACGACGTGCTGCGCATTATGCGCGCCGTGGGCTTCGGCGACATTGAAGTGATCCCCGATCTCAACGGCATCCCCCGTGTGGTCTGGGGCATTCTGCATACGGAGATCTGAACTGTCCGTTTTTCGGGACAGCAGTTCCAATAAAATAGGTATAAACCAACAGAGGAGGACGGAACAATGGCAGCGAAGAAAGAACCTGCGGTCCAGCCCGCGGCGGCGTCCGACAAGAAAAAGGCGCTGGAAACCGCCATGCAGCAGATCGAGAAGATGTACGGCAAGGGCTCCATCATGCGCTACGGCGCGGAGAGCACCCTGAACGTGGAGGCTATCCCCACCGGATCTCTGTCGCTGGATCTGGCGCTGGGCATCGGCGGCCTGCCCCGGGGCCGTATCGTGGAGATCTACGGACCGGAGTCCTCCGGTAAGACCACGCTGGCCCTCCATGTGCTGGCGGAGGCCCAGAAGATGGGCGGCGAGGTGGCCTTTGTAGACGCCGAGCACGCGCTGGACCCCACCTATGCCAAAGCGCTGGGGGTCAACGTGGAGGATATGCTCATCTCCCAGCCCGACACCGGCGAGCAGGCGCTGGAGATCACAGAGGCGCTGGTGCGCTCCGGCGCCATCGACGTGGTGGTGGTGGACTCCGTGGCCGCGCTGGTGCCCCGTGCTGAGATCGAGGGCGAAATGGGCGACAGCTTTGTGGGCCTCCACGCCCGCCTGATGAGTCAGGCGCTGCGTAAGCTCACCGGCGTCATCAACAAGACCAACTCCATCGTTATCTTTATCAACCAGCTCCGTGAGAAGGTGGGCGTCATGTACGGCAACCCCGAGGTCACCACCGGCGGCCGCGCCCTGAAGTTCTACGCCTCCGTCCGTATCGACGTGCGCCGCATCGAAACGCTGAAAAACGGCACCGAGATGATCGGCAACCGCACCCGCGCCAAGGTCGTCAAGAACAAGGTCGCTCCCCCGTTCCGCGAGGCGGAGTTCGACATCATGTACGGCGAGGGCATCAGCAAGCTGGGCGACCTGCTGGATCTGGCGGTGAAGCTGGATCTGGTGCAGAAGAGCGGCTCGTGGTTCAACATGGGCGAGGTCCGTCTGGGACAGGGGCGCGACGCCGCCAAGCAGTACTTCCGCGACCATCCGGAGGAGGCGGACAAGCTGGAGACTGCTGTCCGGGAGAACTTCCACAAGCTGATGGGCGCCCAGTCCCGCACCGCCGCCAAGGCTGCGGGCCGTGCGGTGGACGTGTCCGCCGACGACTTCGACGACGCCGACTGATGCGCATCGAGCGACTGGAAAATTCCAAACACAAGCAGGAGCGCGTGCTGGTGTATCTGGAGGATGGAACGCTCCTCCGGATCACCGGCGCGGAGCTTCTGCAATTTGGCTTATATCAGGGCCTTGACCTGCCGCCGGAGACGCTGGAGGAATTGCGGGCCGCGGCCCGCCGCTCCGACACCAGACGCCGCGGCGCCAGCATGGCCTCCGGCCGCATGCTGTCCAAAAAGGAACTGACGGAGCGCCTGACGAAAAAGGGCGCTTCACCGGATGACGCCGCCGAGACGGCGGACTGGCTGGAGAATCTGGGGGCGGTGGATGACACCGCCTACGCAGGGGTCATCGTCCGGCACTACGGCGCCATGGGCTGCGGCGCTGCCCGCGTCCGGCAGGAGCTGCGCCGCCGCGGCGTTCCCAAAGAGCTATGGGACGAGGCGCTGAAGCAGCTGCCCCCGCCGCAGGAAGCCATTGAAAAATTCCTCTGCGCCAAGCTGCGGGGTCGCCCGCTGACACCCGAGGACAGCCGCCGCCTGGCCGCCGCCCTCCAGCGCCGCGGCTTTTCGTGGCAGGACATCCGCCCCATCCTCAACGGGCTGGGACAAGAGATCGATGAAACATGAGGTAACAAGACGTGAAAGTTTCCTTTATTTCCCTTGGCTGTGCCAAGAATCTGGTGAATACCGAGCAGATGATGGCCCTGTGCCGCGACGCGGGCCACGCCCTGCAGGAGGAGCCTGTCGGCGCCGATGTGGTGGTCATCAACACCTGCGGCTTCATCGACAGCGCCAAGGAGGAGGCCATTGACACGATCCTCTCCGTGGCGGCGCTGAAGGCGGAGGGTCAGGTGCAGAAAATTCTGGTCACCGGCTGTCTCACCCAGCGCTACCAGCAGGAGATCCTGACGGAGCTGCCGGAGGTGGACGGTATCATGGGCACCGGCAGCTACGGCGAGATCGTACCGGCGCTGGCGGAACTGATGGCCGGCGGCCGCCCCTGCCGCTTTGCCGACATCCATGGCATGATCGACGAGTTCGACCGCGTCCTCACCACCCCGGGGCACTATGCCTACCTGCGTATTGCCGAGGGCTGCGACAACCGCTGCGCCTACTGCGTCATTCCGTCCCTCCGGGGCCGCTACCGCAGCCGCCGCATGGAGGACGTGCTGGCCGAGGCCCGGAAGCTGTCGGACGCCGGAGTCAGGGAGTGCATCGTCATCGCTCAGGACATCACCCGTTACGGCATCGACCTGTACGGAGAGCGGAAGCTGGCGGCGCTGCTGCGGGAGCTGTGCAAAATGGACTTCCGCTGGGTGCGCCTGCACTATCTGTACCCCGACGAATTTACCGACGAGCTGATCGACACCATTGCCGATGAGGAGAAGGTGCTGCCCTATCTGGACATCCCCATCCAGCACTGCAACGACAAGGTGCTGAAAGCCATGAACCGCCGCGGCGACAAGGCGGAGCTGCTGGCTCTGTTCCGGAAGCTGCGCGGCCGTATCCCTGGTCTGGTGCTGCGTACCAGCCTCATCACCGGCCTGCCCTACGAGGACGAGGCCGCCTTCGAGGAGCTGTGCGAATTTTTGCAGGAGGTCCGGATCGAGCGGGCCGGCGTGTTCCCCTACTCGCCCGAGGAGGGCACTCCCGCCGCCAGGATGCTCAACCGCGTGGACACCGATGAGGCCGAGCGCCGCGCCGACCTGATCGTGGATGTCCAGTCCCGCATTATGGACGACTTCAACGACAGCCGCATGGGAACGGTGGCGGAGGTGCTGTGCGACGGGTTTGACAGCCAGTCCATGATGTTCGTGGGCCGCAGCTATGCCGAGAGCCCTGACATCGACGGCCGGATCTACTTCACCGCCGACCACGAGGTGGAGGCGGGCGAGTTCGTGCCGGTGCGCATCACCGGAGCCATGGACGGCGAGCTCACCGGCGAGGTCGCGGAGTAAAAAAACACTTTTCATTTCCTGCCGCCCGTGCTACAATACGGAAAGAATACAACGAAAGGCTGATACATACCATGACGACCGCGAACAAACTGACGATCCTGCGGGTGCTGATGATCCCCGTTTTCCTTGTGGTGCTGTACTGGGGCTTCCCCGGCTGCCGCTATGTGGCGCTGGGCATCTACATCGTCGCCTGTCTCACCGACCTGCTGGACGGCTACATTGCCCGTCACTACAACCAGATCTCCGATTTCGGCAAGTTCATGGACCCGCTGGCGGACAAGTGCCTGGTGATGGCGGCGCTGTGCTGGTTCGTAGAGGAAGGTACCTTTGCCGCGTGGGTGCTGGCTATCGTGCTGCTGCGGGAGTTTGCCGTATCCGGCATGCGCCTTGTGGCTGTGGAGAAGGGGCGCGTCATCGCCGCCGGTTGGTCCGGCAAGATCAAGACCGCCAGCACCATGGTGTGCATCTGCCTGATCCTGTTCGGCATCCCCCAGTGGCTGAACTATGTGTGCCAGGGCGTGATCCTGGTCACCACCGTCTACTCCGGCATCGAGTATTTCGCCAAGAACGCCGATGTGTTCAAGGTCATCAAATAACTTGACACCGGACGAAAATCCTGCTACCATAGGATGCAATCGAATAGCGCGATGATCGGAAAGAGTATGTCCACCCCACGGGGCAAGAGAGAGAGGGCCGCCGGCTGTAAGCCCACTCACCCGCTGCGGACAGAAAGTGCGTCTGGGAGCGCGGGGGCTGTGGATGCCCTCCGCATGGCCTGCGTCATGGGCTGCACCTGAGTGATAAACGAGAGTGGAACCGCGAAGCCTTTATTCGCCTCTCATGCCTGCGGGCATGGGAGGCGTTCTGCTTTCTGCGCATACTATTATAATGTAGATCATAGGAGGATCGTCATGTATCTGTATAATTCCGCCACCCATAAGAAAGAGGAGTTCAAGACCCACACCCCCGGCCATGTGGAGATGTACACCTGCGGCCCCACGGTGTACCACTTTGCCCACATCGGCAACCTGCGCTCCTACATCATGGAGGACGTGCTGGAGAAGTACCTGCGCTACGTGGGCTATGACGTGAACCGCGTCATGAACATCACCGACGTGGGACACCTGACCTCCGACGCCGACGAGGGCGAGGATAAGATGCTCAAGGGCGCTCGGCGCGAGCATAAGACCGTTATGGAGATCGCCCAGTACTACACCGATGCGTTTTTCTCCGACTGCCGGAAGCTGAACATCAAGCGCCCCGACGTGGTGCAGCCCGCTACCGGCCTCATCGACGACTATATCAAGATCATCTCCCGCCTGCTGGAGAAGGGCTATGCCTATGTGGCCGGCGGCAACGTGTACTTCGACACCTCCAAGCTGGAGCGGTACTACATCTTCAACGATCACAACGAGGAGGATCTGGCGGTGGGCGTCCGTGAGGGCGTGGAGGAGGACACCAACAAGCGCAACAGGAACGACTTTGTCCTGTGGTTCACCAAGTCCAAGTTCGAGGATCAGGCCCTGAAATGGGACTCCCCGTGGGGCGTGGGCTATCCCGGCTGGCACATTGAGTGCTCCGGCATCTCCATGAAGTACAACGGAGAGTATCTGGATCTTCACTGCGGCGGCGTGGACAACGCCTTCCCCCACCACACCAACGAGATCGCCCAGTCCGAGAGCTACCTGGGCCATCCCTGGTGCCCTCACTGGTGCCATGTGGCCCATCTGAACACCGACCACGGCAAGATGTCCAAGTCCAAGGGCGAGTTCCTCACCGTCTCTCTGCTGGAGGAGAAGGGCTACGACCCCCTGGCCTACCGTTTCTTCTGCCTCCAGAGCCACTACCGTAAGAGCCTGGTGTTCACCTGGGAGAATCTGGACAACGCCACCGTGGCCTACAACAAGCTGCTGACCCGCATCGCCGCCCTGAAAGACGAGGGCGAGGTAGATCAGGCCGCCTTCGACGAGTACAAGGCCAAGTTCACCGCCGCCATGGACAACGACCTAAACACCTCCATGGCCGTCACCGTGCTGTACGATGTACTGAAGGCCAAAACCAACGATAAGACCAAGCTGGCCCTGCTGGACAGCTTCGACACCGTACTGGGCCTGAAGCTGCTGGAGAAGGCGGCGCAGCTGCGCAGCAAGCAGGCCGCGGCGGCTCCTGCCGCCGGTGAGTTCACCGTCATCAGCGAGTCCGGCGAGTCCGATGCCGCCGTGGAGGCGCTGATCCGCGCCCGGGCCGACGCCAAGAAGGCCAAGAATTTTGCCGAGGCCGACCGCATCCGCGATGAGCTGAAGGCCCAGGGCATCGAGCTTGCTGACATCCCCAACGGCGCCAAATGGAAGCGGGTGTAAGACCGCGCTCCCCAAAACCGCCAAAAGAGCCGCCTTACGGCGGCTCTTTTCCTGCCTTGACCCCAGCAGGGGAGGGAGCGGCACGGCCCGTCGCACCCCATATCAAAACTTTGTCAGAACTGCCGAAAACGCCTCGGAAATTTTGTAAACAAAATAGAAAAATCCCCTTGACACCAGCTGTGTTTTCCTATACAATATACCGGTACGCGCGCAATGGGCACAACACGCCCGGAGGCGTTTACAAATGCGATGAACCGGGAGATTGCTCCACAAGGAGGTAACTTCCGGGGAGTATGTCCGATAATCGGGCGGCTGAGAGATTTCTGTTCGTCGGCGTAGATCGCCGCGCCAGAAGGACACCGGCCCAAAGCCGGTGTTTCTTATGAGCCGGAATGATACGCACGGAACGGTGAACAAGAAATTTCCCGCCGTACGGCAGTAGGTCACGCAGAAAAAACCGTACGAAAACATGGAGGAAAAGACCAAATGGCAAAAGAAATGATTCGCATCCGTCTGAAGGCCTATGACCATCAGGTCATCGACCAGTCCGCAGAGAAGATCGTCGAGACCGCCAAGCGCACCGGCGCCACCGTCTCCGGCCCCATCCCTCTGCCCACCAAGAAAGAGATCGTCACCATCCTGCGCGCTACCCACAAGTATAAGGACAGCCGTGAGCAGTTCGAGCGCCGCACCCACAAGAGACTGATCGACATCACCAACTCCACCCCCAAGACCGTGGAGGCGCTGATGGCCCTGGATCTGCCCGCCGGTGTGGAGATCGAGATCAAGCTGTAACCCACCTTATATAATTCCCCCGCAAACAATTTGCTTGCTACCCGACTGTCCGCCGACTTGCGTGAGGCGGGCGGGGGTTACGTCGGCAGAGCAAGCGATCTGATCCCAATGCAGATTGAATCTATGCCGACCAATAACCTTTAAGGAGGATCATACATGAAGGCAATCATTGGCAAGAAAGTCGGTATGTCTCAGATCTTCGACGAAAACGGCAAGGTGATCCCCGTCACCGTGATCGAGGCGGGCCCCTGCACTGTCGTCCAGAAAAAGACTGCCGAGAAGGAAGGCTACGCCGCCGTCCAGCTGGGCTACGAGGATATCCCCGAGCGCAAGCTGACCAAGCCCGAGATGGGCCACCTGAACAAGGCCGGCGTCGCCCCCAAGAAGTACCTGCGCGAGTTCGATCTGGAGAATGCCGCCGAGCTGAACGTGGGCGACATCGTGAAGGCCGACACCTTTAAGGAAGGCGACTTCGTGGATGTTACCGGCACCAGCAAGGGCCACGGCTACCAGGGCGTTGTGAAGCGCTGGAACGCCGGCCGTACTCCCATGAGCCACGGCGGCGGCCCCGTGCATCGTCACGCCGGTTCCATGGGCTCCACCACCGATCCCAGCCGCATTTTCAAGGGTAAGATCGGCGCCGGCCAGATGGGCTGCGACCAGGTCACCATCCAGAACCTGGACATCGTCAAGGTCGATCCCGAGCTGAATCTCATCGCTGTGCGCGGCGCCGTTCCCGGCCCCAAGGGCGGTCTGGTCCTCATCAAGAGCACCGTCAAGACCCACCGCATCAAGCACGCTGACAGCGGCATCAGCAACAACCCGCAGAAGGCTTCCGGTCGTAACCCGCAGAAGGCTTCCGCCCGTACTAAGTAAGGAAAGGAGTGCTTAAGGATATGTCTACCATCAAAGTTTTGAACATGGCCGGCGCTGAGGTCGGTACTGTTGAACTGAACGACGGCATTTTCGGCATCGAGCCGAACACCGCTGTTGTCCATGAAGTGGTGAAGAACCATCTGGCCAACTGCCGTCAGGGCACCCAGAGCGCTCTGACCCGCGCCGAGGTTTCCGGCGGCGGCAAGAAGCCCTGGCGTCAGAAGGGCACCGGTCACGCCCGTCAGGGCAGCACCCGTGCTCCCCAGTGGACCCACGGCGGCATCGTGTTTGCCCCCAAGCCCCGCAGCTACTCTTACGTTCTGAACAAGAAGGTCAAGAGACTGGCTATGAAATCCGCCCTGTCCGCCAAGGCTGCTGCCGGCGAGATCATCGTCATCGACAGCATCAAGATGGACAGCATCAAGACCAAGGACTTCCGCGCTTTCCTGACCGCCGTCAAGGCTGACGGCAAGTCTCTGGTGGTCACCCCCGCCAAGGACGAGGTCATCGTCAAGAGCGCCCGCAACATCCCCGGCGTCGTTACTTCCATGGCAAACCTGATCAATGTCTATGACATTCTGAACGCCAAGTATCTGGTGCTGGATAAGGAAGCCCTCGCAGTAATCGAGGAGGTGTTCGCATAATGGCTAACGTATACGACATCATCATCCGTCCGGTCATTACCGAGCGCTCCATGGCCGCTACTTCCGAAAAGAAGTACGTCTTTGAAGTGGCTCCCACCGCCGGCAAGATCGAGATCAAGAACGCTGTGGAGAAGATCTTCGGCGTGAAGGTCGCCAAGGTCAACACCATCAACTACGATGGCAAGACCAAGCGCATGGGCGCCGGCCGTCCCGGCCAGCGCAAGAGCTGGAAAAAGGCTTATGTCCAGCTGACTGACGATTCCAAGACCATCGAGTTCTTCGAGGGTATGGTGTAAGAGAAGGGAGTGTAGAGAATGTCTATCAAAACTTTTAAGCCGACCACCCCTTCCCGCCGGCACATGACTGTCTCCGGCTTCGACGGCATCGATAAGCACGCCAAGCCCGAGTCCAGCCTGACCGAGGTGCTGAAGAAGAACGCTGGTCGCAACAGCTATGGCCGCATCACCGTCCGCCATCGCGGCGGCGGCGAGAAGCGCAAGTACCGCGTCATCGACTTCAAGCGCGACAAGGTGGATATGGAAGCCACTGTCCTGCGTCTGGAGTACGATCCCAACCGCAGCGCCAACATCGCGCTGGTGCAGTATGAGGATGGCGAGAAGCGCTACATCATTGCTCCCGTCGGCCTGACCGCCGGTGACAAGGTGCTGTCCAGCGCTGCTGCCGACATCAAGCCCGGCAACTGCCTGCCCATCGCCAACATCCCCGTTGGTACTGTGATCCACAACATCGAGATGCACCCCGGCAAGGGCGCCCAGCTGGTTCGTTCCGCCGGCGCCTACGCGCAGCTGATGGCTAAGGAGGGCGCCAACGCCCAGATCCGTATGCCCTCCGGCGAGGTCCGCATCATCCGCACCAACTGCACCGCCTGCATTGGCCAGGTCGGCAATCTGGAGCATGAGAACATCCAGATCGGTAAGGCCGGCCGCAAGCGTCACATGGGTTGGCGTCCCACCGTCCGCGGTTCCGTCATGAACCCCTGCGACCACCCCCACGGCGGTGGTGAAGGCAAGTCCCCCGTGGGCCGTCCCGGCCCTGTCACTCCTTGGGGCAAGCCGGCTCTGGGTTACAAGACCCGCAAGAAGAAGAATCCCACCGACAAGTTCATTGTCAAGCGTCGCAACGTGAAGTAAAGGAGGCAAAAGAAATATGAGCAGATCTATCAAAAAAGGCCCGTATGTTGCCCCTGAGCTGCTGAAGCGGGTCGAAGAAATGAACGCCAAGGGCGAGAAGAACGTGCTGAAGACCTGGAGCCGCAGCTCCACCATCTTCCCCGCCTTCGTCGGCCATACCATCGCTGTCCACGACGGCCGCCGTCATGTGCCTGTCTACGTGCAGGAGGACATGGTAGGTCACAAGCTGGGCGAGTTCGCGCCCACTCGTACCTTCCGCGGCCACACCAAGAAAGCGTAAAAGGAGGATGCAGAGTAATATGGAAGCGAAAGCATATCTGAGATACGTCCGCATCTCTCCCCGCAAGGTCCAGATCGTCTGCGATCTGATCCGCGGCAAGGATGCCAAGACTGCTATGGCCATCCTGATGAACACCCCCAAGTCCGCCTCCGAGCCGCTGGTGAAGCTGCTTAAGAGCGCCTGCGCCAATGCTGAGAACAACTTCAGCATGGACCCGGACAAGCTGGTGGTCACTCAGGTGTTCGCCACCCCCGGCCCCATCCTCAAGCGCATGATGCCTCGGGCACAGGGCCGCGCCTACCGCATCAACAAGAGAACCTCTCACGTGACGCTGGCCGTCGCCGAGAGAGACTAAGAAAGGGAGGAACAGTTAAATGGGTCAGAAAGTCAATCCCCATGGCATGCGCGTGGGCGTCATCAAAGACTGGGATTCCCGCTGGTATGCCAGTAACGAGAAGGTCGGCGACCTGCTGGTCGAGGACCACAAGATCCGTGTGTACCTGAAGAAGCTGCTGTTCGCTGCCGGCGTCTCCAAGATCGAGATCGAGCGCAGCAACGAGGTCGTCACCATCTACCTGCACGTGGCCCGTCCCGGCGTGGTCATCGGCAAGGGCGGTGAGCAGATCGAGCAGTACCGCAAGGACGTGGAGAAGCTGATCGGCAAGACCGTGAAGCTGAACATCGTTGAGGTCCGCAACCCCGATATGGACGCTCAGCTGGTGGCCGAGAATATCGCCGCCCAGCTGGAGAAGCGTATTTCCCACCGCCGCGCCATGAAGAACGCCATGGGCCGCGCCATGCGCGCCGGTGCCAAGGGCATCAAGTGCAATTGCGGCGGCCGTCTGGGCGGCCGTGAGATCGCCGGCTCCGAGCATTATCACGAGGGTACCATCCCCCTGCAGACCCTGCGCGCCGACATCGACTACGGCTTTGCTGAGGCTGCCACCACCTTCGGCCGCATCGGCGTGAAGGTGTGGATCTACAAGGGTGAGATCCTGTCCCAGGCGCTGCGCACCACCCCGCGCACGCTGGACACCAGCAAGCCCTATCAGGAGCGTCGTGAGCGTCGCGGCAACCGTCGTGACGGCGACCGCCGCGGCGGCTTCCGCCGCGATGGTCAGAACGGCGGCTTCAACCGTGACCGCCAGAACGGCGGCTTCAACCGCGGTCCCCGTCCCGAGGGCGGCTTCCGCAAGCCCGCAGAAAAGAAAGAAGGAGGCGCTCAGTAATGCTTCTGCCCAAGAGAGTTAAGTACCGCAGAGTACACCGTGGCCGCCTCACCGGTAAGGCCATGCGCGGCAACAAGGTCACCTACGGCGAATACGGCCTGGTGGCTCTGGAGCCCAGCTGGATCACCAGCAACCAGATCGAGGCGGCTCGTATCGCCATGACCCGCTACACCAAGCGTGGCGGTCAGGTCTGGATCAAGATCTTCCCCGACAAGCCCATCACCGAGAAGCCGGCCGAGACCCGCATGGGTTCCGGTAAGGGTTCCCCCGAGTATTGGGTCGCAGTAGTCAAGCCCGGCCGTGTCATGTTTGAGATCGCCGGTGTTTCCGAAGAGGTCGCCCGCGAGGCCCTGCGTCTGGCCAGCCACAAGCTGCCCATCAAGACGAAGATCGTCAAGCGCGAGGATCTCGAAGCCCAGGAAGTAGGTGAATGAGATGAAGGCAACTGAAGTACGTGCAATGACCGTGGAGCAGCTCAACGAGAAGCTGGACTCCCTGAAGAAGGATCTGTTCTTCCTGCGTATGCAGCACGCAACCAATCAGCTGGACAATCCTCTCAAGATCGCCGAGACGAAGCGCGATATCGCCCGCGTGAAGACCGTTATCCGTGAAAAGGAGGAGAAGTAAAATGGAAGAGAAGAGAATTTCCTCCCGCAAGACCAGAGTCGGCAAGGTCGTTTCCGATAAGATGGACAAGACCGTGGTCGTCGCTATTGAAGACCGCGTCGCCCATCCTCTGTATAAGAAGATCGTCGGCCGCACCTACAAGCTGAAAGCTCATGACGAGCAGAACACTTGCGGTGTTGGCGACATCGTGAAGGTGATGGAGACCCGCCCCCTGTCCAAGGACAAGCGTTGGCGCGTGGTCGAGATCGTCGAGAAGGCTAAGTAAGGAGGTGCCGCAAGTATGATTCAGCAAGAGTCCTATCTGAAGGTTGCCGATAATACCGGCGCCAAGGAGATCAAGTGCATCCGCGTTCTGGGCGGCTCCAAGCGTAAGTACGGCAACATCGGCGATGTGATCGTTGCTTCCGTCCGCAAGAGCACCCCCGGCGGCCAGGTGAAGAAGGGCGAGGTCGTCAAGGCCGTTATCGTTCGCTCCGCCAAGGGCGTCCGCCGCGCCGACGGCACTTACGTCCGTTTCGACGACAACGCCGCCGTCCTCATCAAGGACGATAAGAACCCCAGAGGTACCCGTATCTTTGGGCCGGTTGCTCGTGAGCTGCGCGACAAGGATTACATGAAGATCCTGTCCCTCGCTCCCGAAGTTATTTAAGGAGGGCCGGTCACATGAATAGTCTGAAGATCAAGAAGAACGACAAGGTCGTTGTTCTGTCCGGCAAGGACAAGGGCAAGTCCGGCAAGGTGCTGGGCACTGTCCCCAGCGAGCGCAAGGTCGTGGTGGAGGGCATCAACGTGGTGACCTGCCACATCAAGCCCCGCAAGCAGGGTGAAGAGGGCGGTATCGTCAAGCGCGAGGCAGCCATCTACGCCAGCAAGGTCCTGTCTCTTATACACATCTCCGAGCCCACGAGACACTGAGCGATCTCGT
>ENA-UAKS01000202-UAKS01000202.1-human-gut-metagenome-genome-assembly--contig:-NODE-202-length-26455-cov-7.755379_pt1 | contig 26455 bp, 26 predicted proteins | sample MGYA00243692_ERZ654452 | MGnify/ENA primary metagenome ERZ654452 (study PRJEB26926, sample SAMN06164442) | human gut metagenome | biome: ENVO:00009003; feature: ENVO:2100002; material: ENVO:00002003...
CTTCGTCGGCAGCGTCAGATGTGTATAAGAGACAGATATTACACCTCAGACCTTCGGTTCTGGGGTGTTTTTTTATTTGAATTGTGGTATTATTATAAAATAATGATAAGAAAAATTATTTGAAGCGAGTGAATTAAATAAAAGATGTTGCAGAGATAATGCTAATATGATTATCATCTGAATGAAGATAAAACCGAATGAAATGTATAAACATGTGACAACTGTAAGTAGTATAAAATTATTAGCGAAACAGTTTAATGAATGGTATATAAAGAAAAATGAGAAGAAGAATATATGAGATTATTGAAGTAAGTGAAGACGGTGATTCGTTAAGTAAAGTATATGATATTTTTATGATGATGTGTATCATTGCTAGTCTGGTACCATTAGCATTCAAGGAGCAGAATGGTGTTTTTAATGTTATGGATTGGATTACAACAATAATATTTGTTGGTGATTATATGTTAAGACTGTTTACAGCAGATTATAAGCTTGGTAAAGGAAAAGTTTCTTATATTGAATATCCATTTACAGCTATGGCTATAATTGATTTGCTATCCATATTACCTTCTTTTATGATAATTAATAGTGGAATTAAACTTTTAAGAGTAACAAGACTTATTAAAACATTTAGGGTGTTTAGAGTATTTAAGAGTTTTAGATATTCAAAAAATATTGATATACTTGTCAGGGTATTTAAAAGGCAAAAGGATAGTCTTACAATAGTTGCTTTTCTAGCTATGGGGTACATATTTGTGACGGCACTTGTAATGTTTAATATCGAACCTGATACTTTTAATAGTTTTTTTGATGCGATTTATTGGGCAACCGTGTCATTGACAACAGTTGGTTATGGGGATATTTATGCTACGTCAGGTATAGGAAAAATTCTTACAATGATTAGTTCATTGTTTGGAATTGCAATTGTTGCGTTGCCAGCAGGCATTATAACTGCTGGGTATATGTCAGAAATTAATGCAGATGATAAATATAACTAGATTAATACGAATATAAAAGTGAATGTCATTGATGAAAAACTTACGTTGAAATGTTCACTTTTTAAAAAATATATTAAATAAGAGGCAGCAAAATGGATTTTGAAAGCAGAAGACAAAGAATTTTAGACAAGATGGAGGACAATTCTATAGCAATATTGTACTCAGGCATCGAGCACCATGTGAGTGCAGATGAGTATGATTTATTTACAGCACAGGCTAACCGCAATTTCTTCTATCTGACCGGACTTAGACGTGACAACATGGTCCTTGTCCTGGATAAATGTGTTGAGCCTGCTAAGACGATGCTCTTCATAGAGGAGGCAGACCCTACGATGGAGCGCTGGTACGGCAGAAAGGTGACTATGGAGGAAGCCGAGGAAATATCAGGAATTGATGAGATAGAATATATTTATGAGCTTGAGAGCACGCTGGACAGGATAATGACGCGTGAGGATGTATACACAGCATATTTCGACACGTATCGTCATCAGAAAGTGGATTTGCCGGATTACAATGTGGTAAAAGCCAATGAATTTAAGAGTGATTATCCGGGAGTTGCTGTGAAGAATCTTTTCCCGCTTGTGGCAGAGGAGCGTATGCAGAAGGATGAGGATGAGATTGAGCTGACCAAAAAGGCAATCGCTCTCACAAAGGACGGACTCTGCAATGTGATGGCTAATTTAAAGCCGGGCATGAAGGAATATCAGGCACAGGCAGACTTTGAATATATCATAAGACGCGGTGGGGCAGAGTGGACAGCGTTCCCTACAATTGCCGGAAGCGGAATGAATGGAACAATGCTTCATTATGACACAAATCGTGAGACGATGGAGGATGGAACACTGGTGCTTCTTGACCTTGGAGCCAGAATAGATGGCTACAATTCGGATATTACGAGAACATATCCGGTAAATGGCAGGTTTACCGAGCGCCAGAAACAGGTATATGATATCGTGCTTGCCGCAAACCGAAAGATTGTCGAGGCTGCAAAGCCGGGAATGACTACAAAGGAATTAAATGAAGTATGTAAGGATGTGCTTGCAGACGGGCTTATGAAGCTTGGACTTATAAAGAATTCTGTAGAGATTTCTAAGTATTACATGCATGGCGTGTCACACCATCTGGGAATTGATGTGCATGACGTGACAGTTGACTCAAACAGCAGGCTTCGTCCGGGAGCAATCATCAGTGACGAGCCGGGACTGTATATAGATGAATGGGAAATCGGTATCAGGATTGAGGATGATGTGCTTATCACCGAGGATGGTGCAGTGTGTCTGTCGGAGGATATCATCAGAACCACGGAGGATATAGAGGCCTACATGGCAGAGCACAAAAAGAATTAATCGTGATAAATGATAAATTTTACGGTTTATAATATTTTTATGTGACATAATCTGATTTATGTATTATAGTAGTGCTAGTACATCGAATAATAAGTTTCTGATGCATTGTTATTTCTTATTTGGTGTACTATAGTATAGCAGTTATTTTTTATTGCTGTATAGGTGCAACGAAAATAATTCGTTCGACAGATGGAAGGAGAACAACTATGGTAAAGAAGATTAATAGCAGTGAATTTGAACAGGTTAAAAATAATAAGGCTATCATTGTTGATTTTTCGGCAGAGTGGTGCGGTCCATGCAAGATGCTTGCGCCTGTAATGGAGCAGCTTTCTGATGAAATCACAGATGTGGAGTTTTACAATATTGATGTGGACGAGAATCCTGATCTGGCAAGAGAGTATCGTATAATGAATATTCCTGCAGTTATTGCAATCAAGGGCGGTCAGGTTGCCGGTCAGCAGATTGGTCTTGTGTCTAAGGACGATATGAAGGGCTTTATAGACGGAGTTTTCTAAGACAAAGCGTTTTATGAAGCTTTCTAAGAAGCGAGAAGACACCTGCAATGAGCTTTTGTGTGAATATGCATGGTGTGATTCTTAACAGTTATTATGGATAGTGTAAACCGGGCAGGATATCGTGCCCGGTTTTACATTTTTTACATTTAAATTAGTTCTCTCGGAAGATTTTTCCAAAGATAAATCAATAGGAAGTTGGTACTATAGAAAATATGATAATAAAAGATATCGAATTTAAATTAAAAGACGGCAGAACTGCCATTTTGCGAAGTGCAAATGAAAAGGATGCCAAAGCTCTTATAGAGTACATGAAAAAGTCAACCGGTGAAACGGATTTCTTACTGAGGACACCGGAAGAATGTGAGACCCGGACCATCGAGCAGGAGATTGATTTCATAAATAGCTGCAATTTGTCGGATACACATACGCTGCTGGTTTGTGAAGCAGATGGAAAAATTGCCGGAAATTGCATGGTCTGGTGGAATAAACGCGCGAAAACCGGACACAGGGCAAATGTGGCAATCGGTTTGCTGAGCGAATTCTGGAATCAGGGCATCGGAACGAGAATGTTCCGGGAAATGATAAAAATAGCAGAAAGTAATCCAAACATATTGCAGATGGAATTGGATTTTATTGAGGGCAATAGCAGGGCGAGAGCACTTTATGAGAAGATGGGCTTCAGGATAACCGGCATCAAATTTAATTCTATCAGACAAAATGACGGAACCTTGTGCAATGAGTATTCAATGATAAGGGAAATTAGTAGATAAGCAAACTTTTTATAAAAGCCACAATATGTATTTTAGAGAGTACCAGAGAGTTTATACCTTGTAAACGTTTACTATTATGTTATACTGTAATCATTGCCGGGCATACTAATGTGTGAATGTGAACGGTAAACGGAAAAAGTAATAAGAACAGCAGGAGAATGATTTTATGCTGTATCATAAATAAAAAATGAGGTGAAAATCGTGCTTAAAGCAGAAAATTTAACTTTAAACGTAGATGATGAAGGCGGAAAGAAATGCCTTCTGAACAATATATCATTTCAGGTAGAGGACGGAGAAATGCTTGTCATTACCGGACCAAACGGAGGTGGAAAATCCACTCTGGCAAAGACCTTGATAGGTATTCAGACACCGGACAGCGGAAAGATTATACTTGACGGACAGGATATCACAGAGCTCGACATCAATCACAGGGCAAATGCGGGAATAGGCTTTGCATTCCAGCAGCCACCGAGATTTAAGGGAATGACCGTCATGAAGCTGCTCAAGCTCGCCGCAAAGGATGAGCTTTCAGACAAGGAGTGCTGCGACCTTCTCACCGCGGTAGGACTCTGTGCAAAGGATTACATTTACCGCCAGATTGACGGCACACTCTCAGGTGGAGAGATGAAGCGAATTGAGATTGCATCAGTGCTTGCCAAGGAGCATTCGCTTTGCATATTTGACGAGCCGGAGGCTGGAATCGATCTGTGGAGCTTTTCAATGCTCATACAGAAATTCGAGGAAATCCATACTGAGAAAAAGCAGAGCCTCATAGTGATTTCACATCAGGAGAAAATCATAAATATGGCAGACCGCATCATGATAATTGATGGCGGAGAAATCAAGAAAATCGGCACAAAGGACGAGGTGCTGCCTTATCTCAATGGTGTACAGAAATGTCACAAATGCGTAGAGAGACTGGAGGGGAGAGCATAATATGGTAAAGCTTGACAACGTAACAGAGGGCGTATTGGACGTCATAAATGATAATAAATTCAGTCAGACCGGTGCCTTTAATCTGCGTGAAAACGGCACATCAATCTGCCACGGAGACAGCGAGCATATCAAGATAAAGAAAAAGACGGACAAGCCCGGCATTGATATTTATATTGATGGAAAGACCGACGGAGAGGCTGTCTATATCCCGGTAGTACTCAGCAAATCAGGCATGACAGACCTTGTATACAACGATTTCTATGTGGAGGATGGCGCAGATGTAAGGATTGTGGCAGGCTGCGGAATCCACAACAGCGGCTGCAACGAGAGCAGACACGACGGCATCCATACCTTCCATGTAGGTAAAAATGCGAATGTCCGATATGAGGAAAAGCACTACGGCGAGGGAAACGGAACAGGTGCGAGAGTGCTCAACCCTGTAACAAATATATTTGTGGGTGAGAATTCTGTTTTCACACTCGATACAGCACAGATAAAGGGTGTTGATTCTACAGTCCGTGAGACCAATGTGGAGCTTGGAAAGGACGCAAAGCTCTATGTCACAGAGCGTCTCATGACAGATGGAGATCAGAAGGCGGAGTCAAATATCGAGGTGCAGTTAAACGGAGAGGACAGCTCTGCACAGATTGTTTCCAGATCCGTAGGAAAAGGAAACTCAGTCCAGACCTTCCATCCAAATGCTATCGGTAACAGCAAATGTCAGGCTCATATCCAGTGTGATTCTATCATCATGGATCATGCAGAGGTCGGTTCAATCCCTGAAATCAGGGCAAAAAATATCGATGCAGCTATCATCCATGAGGCAGCAATCGGCAGGATAAACGACGAGCAGCTTCTCAAGCTCCGTACACTCGGACTTACAGAGGAAGAGGCAGAGGAAGTTATCATACAGAATTTCTTAAACTAAATCAGGCGTAAATAGAAACCCCGGAGCGAGATATTGATATGCTATCAAAGCATACAATACGCTCCGGGGTTTATTTTATGTTACTGTTCATGCCTGACAGTGTGACCAGTAACTATTTTACAACGGCAACCGGTTACTACAAAAATGCAAATCAGCATAAATGGTTTATATGATACGAATTATCATTAACTGTAATCTTGACATAAACAGTAAACAACAGTAAAATGAAACCAAAACAGTAAACAACAGTAAAAGACAGTAAAACAAATTCAAAACAGTAAACAACAGTAAAAATGGGAGGCTGATATGCAAAATCCATTCACGCTTACATTTGGAAGAAGTCCACTAGAGTCGGTAGACCGTCCGGTACAGATTAATGAGATAATTGAGAATTTTACAGCGGATACAATAAATCAGCAGATGTTTATAATTACCGGTGTGCGAGGTTCAGGAAAAACAGTAATGATGACAGAAATTTCGCATAGGCTAAGAGAAAATGATGACTGGGTGGTTATAGAACTCAATCCGGCAACAGAGCTGCTGCCTGCAATGCTTTCAAAATTGAATAGTGATAATATATGTGCGGGACTTATAAAATCGGCAAAGCTCGATCTATCATTTTTCGGTTTTGGAGTATCTATAGAGGGGACACAGCCGATTACAGATGCAGAGACAGCTATTATAAAGATTTTGGAAAGGCTTAAAAAGAGTGGTAAGAGACTGCTTATTACGATAGATGAGATGACAAATAGTGAGTACATGAAGGTTTTTGCCGGAGCCTTTCAGATATTTGTAAGACAGGAGCTGCCTGTATTTCTATTAGGAACAGGATTGTATGAAAATATTGAGGAGCTTCAGAATGAGAAGAGTCTTACATTTTTGTACAGAGCACCTAAAATCCAGCTCAAACCATTAAATAACGCAGCAATAATCAATAAGTATAAAACTATTTTTAACATATCTCCAGAGAAAGCAGCACAGATGGCGGGGCTGACCAAAGGATATCCTTTTGCATTTCAGGTTTTAGGATATCTGACGTGGAACAATGGTGGCGACTACAATGGCATTTTGGGCGAGTATGAACAGTATCTGAGCGAATTTGTATATGACAAAATCTGGTCGGAGCTTTCTCAGAAGGATCGCATGGTTGCAAAGGGGATTGCAGATGTACAAAGCGGAAAAATAAAAGAAATCAGGGATGCAATTGGGATGGAGACAAACGAATTCAATCCGTATCGTAAGCGCCTTATAAAAAAGGGAATTGTATCGGGAGAGATACGGGGATATGTGTATTTTACGCTGCCGCTTTTTGAGGAATATGTGATTGAAAATTATTAAAATGAGCACAGGTTCAGCAGATTAAAATAAGGAGTCAAAATGAAAGCGTATTATCATCTACCGGGATTGTTTGAATTTTATGAATTATACAAAGAATTTCTCCCACTGTACCGCAAGCACCGGGAATATTTTTATGACTGGTGCGACATAGGCTCAATATACGGTGCACCGGCAGACTGTATATGGGGCGGAGGCCGTGTCGGTTTTGGTGAGCACGATCCGAAGGAAGTGCTTAAGCTGATGCAGGAATATGGGATATCCGCGAGACTTACCTTTAGCAATTCATTGCTTACTAAGGAGCATCTTTCTGACAAAAAATGTAACGAACTGTGCAGGATATTTGATATAGACAGAGATAATGAGCGAAGCAGGGGCTTTGGAAACGGCATAATCATCTACTCAGATATTCTGCTTGATTACATAAAAGAAAACTACCCTGACTTTTATTTTGTGTCTTCAACCACAAAGGTTCTGACGGATTTTTGTGAATTTGAAAATGAGCTAAACAGAGAGGAATTCCGCTATGTGGTACCGGATTTCAGGCTGAACAAATCATTTGACAATTTGAAAGCACTATCACAGCATCAAAAGGAAAAAGTAGAATTTTTGTGCAATGAGTGCTGCTGGTTTGGCTGCATGGACAGGAAGAAATGCTACGAGACGGTTAGCCGCAAAAATCTGGGCGAGGATTGCCCGGAGCACTATTGCACTGCGCCTGATGCGGGGCAGGGATATCTCTTTTCAAAGGCAATGGAAAATCCGGGATTTATAGGAGTAGACGATATAAAGAACACTTATCTGCCGATGGGCTTTAGCAATTTTAAAATAGAGGGCAGAGGGCTTGGAAGTGCCATGATACTGGAATTTCTGCTCTACTATATGACGAAGCCACAGTATCAGATACATGTCAGAGAGCATATTTATCTCGATAATATGCTGGATTTATTTTGAAATATAAAAACTATACATTAACGACAACAGGAAGGATGATTCTCAAAAATGAATATTAGAAGAGCACACGAAAAAGACATACCAAGACTTATAGAATTATTAGAGCAGGTGCTACAGATCCATGCCGATATCAGACCGGATATTTTTATCCCGGGAACAACAAAATATACAAATGAAGAGCTCGCAGAAATGATAAAGGACGATACAAAGCCGATATATATTGCGGCAGATGATGACGATGTATGCATGGGATATGCATTCTGTCAGGTAAGACAGCAGCCGTTTTCCAACAATATGGTACCGTTTACATCACTTTTCATAGATGATCTCTGTGTAGATGCAAAGACCAGAGGACAGCATATAGGAGAGCAGCTTTTTGAATATGTCAAGAATGAGGCAAAGCATCTCGGCTGTTACGAGGTCACTCTCAATGTATGGAGCGGAAACACATCTGCTGAGAAATTTTATGAGAAGATGGGGCTTAAGACAAAGGAACGCCAGATGGAGTATATTTTATAGAAAACCAGAATGCCGACTAATCTAAAATCAGACTTTAGATTAGTCGGTGCTTTTGATTTTAATGCATAATATTATTTGAAAAATGTGCAGATACTGATTGAGCATCTGCACATTTTTTGATAAAATATATGCAGATAACAGGAGGACAATATGCATATATTTGACTATTCTTTTTTAGATGAGGGCTTATTACCGGCTGAGATAGTTAATCTTACAGCAACAATTACTGCATTTAATGCTATATCAGATACGCGTAAGGAAAGCAATAAAAGTATATATACTGAGCTGGAAAAGATTGCAAGAGTACAATCTGTTAAAGGTTCTAATGCGATAGAGGGTATTGTTACAACAGACGCACGTATAAAGCAGATTGTTGACGGTGACAGTGCTCCTCTTAATCATGATGAGCGTGAGATCGCAGGGTATAGGGATGCACTGGATGAGATACATTCTAAGCATGATCAGATGTCATTTAGTGAAAATATGATTCTGCATATACATGAAACGATGACAAATCTTGCAGGATATGAGCTATCAGGAAAATACAAAACGGAAGACAATCTGATAATGGAGATTGATGAAAGAGGAAGGCGTAGAGTTCGCTTTACACCGGTTTCAGCGGCAGATACAGGCGAAGCAATGCAGCAGCTTGTACTTGCATATATGGATGCAAGGGATAACCCAAAAATAAACAAATTGTTACTGATTCCATGTGTGATATTGGATTTTTTATGTATACATCCGTTTTCTGATGGTAATGTAACATTGAGATATTGTGAAAATGTGGCATAAACAGCGGCAAACTTCTTTTTACAATCTCTTATAAAATTGAATAACATATAATATATTAACGGGAACGCTAGAAATAGTGTTCCTTTTCTTGTTTAGACGTTCAAAATAGAGCGTCTATTTTTTTACCCAAAATGAAAGGAGCATTTAATGATGAAGAACATATTAAAACGAGTATGTACGGGTTTTCTTGCATTGGCAACAGTAATCACTACCCTGCCGGCGACAACGGCTCATGCAGCGGAAAAACAATACTGGACAGAAAGTGCCGAGCGTGTCGGTATCATAGAACAGGTAATGAATGACGGTTCTATCAAGGCAACATTTAATGAGGGCTATATGAAAGTTGAGGGCGAAACTGCATATTGTGTTGACATCAATACAGCTTTCAAAAATGGTTACAAAACCAGAGCAGACGCAAGTACGCGTATGAGTGCCAACCAGATTTCAGATGTGGCGTTATCTTTAGAGTATGTTAAACAGTATAGCGAAGCTCACAAGGAACTGAACTACAAGCAAGTCTATCTATTAGAACAGGTTGTTGTGTGGCAAAGATTAAGCGTGCATTTAGGCTGGCAATGTGATAACGTGCGTGCGGCATATAGTGAAATTCCAAAGGCAACGCAGGACGAAGTTTTCTCCGGTGCAAGAGCCTTTGTCAAAGAGAATAAAGGACGCTATGAATGTGGCGGTTATATCTACTCTGGCGAGGGGCAGGAATTAGGACAATTCTGGGCGAAACTGAATGTCGGAAATGCGAAACTGCAAAAGGTTTCCAGTGATACCAGCATTACAGACGGTAACGGGAATTACTCTGTCGCTGGTGCGACATACGGTGTCTTTGCTGATAAGGACTGCACAAAACAGCTTGCCACCCTTACGACTGATGAAAACGGAAATACAGATGTTGCAGAGGTAAAAGCAGGCACAGTCTATATCAAGGAATTATCCGCACCAGCAGGATATAAAGTAGATAAAACTGTATATTCCTTAAGGGTTGAAGCTGGAAAAACAGCGACTTTGAAAGTATCAGATACACCGAAAGTAACGGACACTTTGATTGAGCTTTTCAAGATAGATATGGAAACACAGAAAGACAATCCGCAAGGGAACGCTTCTTTAGCAGGTGCGGAATTTACATGGAAGTATTATGCAGGCTTCTATAACAAAGACAATCTCCCTGCCGAAGCTACTCGTACATGGGTTACAAAGACAATCGATGAAACAGACAGCGACGGGACAACTCATTACATCACAAAATTAGCGGACGCATACAAGGTATCTGGCGACAGCTTCTATATGCAGGACGGTAAAGCGGTTCTTCCACTTGGAACGCTAACCGTTGAAGAAACAAAAGCTCCAAACGGCTACTTGTTAGAGGGTGCATATATGCAGGCTGGCGATAAGTCCGAACAGATTAAGGGCTTGTATGTAACACAGATTACCGAGGACGGCGACCTTGCAGTATTGACAGGTGCGAACCAGTTTTCTGTATCGGATAAAGTCATTCGCGGTGGGGTGAAAATTCAAAAACGAGATTTAGAAACAGGCGATACCAAACCACAAGGAAGTGCAACCTTGAAAGATACTGCTTTTGACATCATTTCCTTAAATGAAAGTGAAGTGTTGGTTGAGGGCAAATTACACAAGAAAAATGAGGTTGTAAAAACCATTCATACGGATATTTCCGGTGTTGCAATGACTTCGGACAATCTTCTTCCTTATGGAAAATATAAAATTTCTGAACAGAAAGCACCAGAGGGATATTTGATAGATGGTGCCAAAGAAATCGAGTTTGAAATCACAGAAAACGGGAAAATCGTAGATTTAACGGATAAAGACCATTCTATCTACAATCAAATCAAACGCGGCGACATTGAGGGTGTCAAAATTGGTGCAGGTACGCATAAACGCTTGGCTGATGTTCCGTTCAAAATTACAAGCAAGACCACAGGCGAAAGCCATATTGTTGTAACTGATGATAACGGGCAGTTTTCCACTTCTGCTGAATGGGCTTCACATAAGCACAATACCAACAAAGGCCAGTCAAGTGAGGATGGTGTGTGGTTTGGGACTTCTGAACCGGACGACAGCAAAGGTGCACTTCCTTACGATACTTACATTATTGAAGAATTAAGATGTGAAAGCAATCAGGGGTTCAAACTTATTCCACCTTTTGAAATCGTGGTTTCAAGAAATAACCATGTGATTGATTTAGGGACACTTACTGATGAATACGAAAAGGAAATTACTATTCATACAACTGCAACCGGTAAAGACGGTGAAAAGACAATCCTTGCTGGAAAAGAGGTAGCAATCGTTGATACTGTGAAACTGGACGGACTTGTGAAAGGTACAAAGTATCAGTTAAAAGGCTGGCAGATGTTAAAGGAAGAAAATGCAGAGCTTATCATTGATGGGAAACGTGTAGAAAACGATTATACTTTTGTTGCTGATGATGAAGATATGAAAGTGGAAATTTCCTATACATTCAATGCGTCTGCTTTAGGTGGCAAGAACCTTGTTACCTTTGAAGAATTGTATGATTTCAGCAATCCAAAAGAACCGGTCAAAGTTGCGGAACACAAAGACATTGAGGACGACGGGCAAACCGTACTTATCACAGAGCGTATCATCAAAATTCATACGATTGCTACGGATAAGAACGGCAACAAAGAACTTGAAGCAGGAAAAGACGTTACAATCATTGATACCGTAACCTTAGAGGGCTTAGAAGTTGGTACAGAGTACAAACTTGTGGGCTGGCAGATGTTGAAAGAAGAAAACGTTGAACTTCTTATCAACGGAAAGCGTGTGGAAAGTGATTATACGTTTACTGCTGATAGCGAAACTATGAAAGTGGAAGTTGCCTTTACCTTTGACGCTACTTCTCTTGACGGCAAACAGCTTGTAACTTTTGAAGAATTATACGATTTAAGCAATCCAGACCAACCGAAGAAAGTTACCGAGCATAAGGATATTGAGGATAAGGGACAGACGATTACCTTTAAGGAAAAACCAGAAGAACCAGAGAAACCAGAAACACCACCGACACCAGAAAAGCCTAGCAGACCTAGCGACAGTCCCAAAACGGGCGACAGTACAAATGTAATGGTATTTATCGTGATGTTGCTTGCGTCTGCTGGTATGCTTGGTGGTACATATCTTTGGAAAAAGGTTCGCAAAAAAGAGGACTAAATCATGGCAATTACATTAGGAAGTCTGTTTGATGGGATTGGTGTATTTCCTCTGGCAGCCTCCAACTATGGCATTGTTCCCTTATGGGCAAGTGAGATTGAAAAAGTCCCAATTTCTATCACAAAGAAACACTTCCCTCAAATGCAGCATTTGGGGGATATTACAAAACTTGACGGTGCGAAGATACCACCTGTGCATATCATCACGTTTGGTTCGCCCTGTCAGAATTTATCAACGATCGGAGCGCGTGAGGGCTTGGCCGGTGCAAAGTCAGGTCTGTTTCATCATGCAATCCGTATCATACAGGAAATGAGGTGTGCGACTAATGGCAAATATCCAGTTATCGCTGTTTGGGAAAACGTTAGAGGAGCGTTTTCTTCAAACAACCGGTTGGACTTTAGAGCCGTGCTGGAGTCGTTCGCAGATACCGAAATTCCAATGCCTGCTTCTCGAAGATGGGCAAACGCCGGAATGGTTCGAGGGGGTAAAGTTGATGTGTGCTGGCGACTCTTGGACGCTCAGTATTGGGGAGAACCCACCCTCTCTCAAAGAAGAAAACGTATCTTCGTCGTGGCGGATTTTACAGGACAGCGTGCCGCAGAAATATTATTTAAACCCCACGAATTGCACGCACCTATTGACCCTAGCCGAAAGAGCTGGCTGTCCTCCGGCGAAAGAAATCGAATATCTGTTAATCAAGCAAGGGGGAAAATACCAGTCCTATGTCCCTTTGAGGAAAGAAGAACCAGAGGGAGCGCAAAACATCAGGACACGCAGGGGTTCGTCAGAAGTTTTGGACGGCCAAATGACCCTTTTCCCACCTTATTAGCCGGTGGTCCGGGTGTATTTTCCTTTTGGTATGAGGGCGAAGAAAAAGAGGGATTTATCCGTTATCTGACGCCGATTGAAAGTGAAAGGCTCATGGGCTTGCCGGACGATTGGACAAAGTATGGCAATACAGGAAATATCAACAGCGACTATGCAAGATGGAGAGCGTTGGGAAATGCGATTGCTGTTCCCTGTGCAGAACATATCATGGCGGGGATTGCAGAAGTCTTAAAGGAAAGTGAGGATTGAGAAAATGAAAGAACAGATAAGAGCGTCTCCCCTACATTAAATGACTTACACAAGTAATTATGAAACTGTTTCTTTGTCGTCAGTTTTTGAAAAAAAGTGATGAGAAAAAACAGTACACTAAGGGGTATGGGGAAATGTAGTGTCCCCATGCTTTATCAGGAAAATAGAAAACATAGAAAGAAAAGAGGTAAAAATATATGGAATTAAAATTTGTAGTGCCAAACATGGTGCAGACTTTTGGAAACTTGGAATTTGCGGGCGAAAACGAAGTCCGTCAGCAAAGAGTCAATGACAGAATGACGGTTGTAAGTCGCAGTTACAATCTGTACTCTGATGTGCAGCGCGCTGATGATATTGTGGTAACACTTCCGGCAAAGGCGGGAGAAAAGAACTTTCAACCTGAACAGAAAGTGAAACTCATTAACCCACGTATTACCGCAGATGGTTATAACATCAATGGGCGCGGATTTACAAACTATATCTTACTGGCTGATGATATGTTACCGGTGGAAAGCAAATAAAGGAGGATTTTAGCGTATGAGATTAGCAAACGGAATTGTAATTGATAAAGAAAAAACATTTGGACAGTTGAAGTTTTCTGCCTTGCGCCGTGAGGTTCATGTGCAAAATGAGGACGGAACGGTCAGCGAAGAAATCAAGGAAAGAACCTACGACTTAAAATGTCGTGAACAGGGGCGCATGATTCAGGTGTCTGTGCCGGCAAATATTCCATTGAGAGATTTTGACTATAATGCGGAAGTGGAACTTATCAATCCGGTGGCGGACACCGTTGCCAATGCGACCTATCGAGGTGCGGATATTGACTGGTACATCAAGTGCGACGACCTTGTATTAAAGAATAAAGGACAGACACAAAACAATCCAAATACAGCGCCTAAAAAATAGGCAGATAAGGAGTCAGCATGGCTTTATTCAAATATAAAGGAAATCGTATCCGTGCAAGCGATCAGCATTTAGTCTATCGCTTTTGTATGGGTGCTTTGATACTACTGTTTCTGTGTATCGTGGTGTTGTTGAACCTAAAACAGATCGTTCATACAGATTGGGAGAATTTCAATCTTTCAAAGATGGAGTTTTCCCTTTCTTCTTACAACTTCATAACCTTACTGATAGCGGCTGGTGTTTGTGCATTGGTCGCTTTTCTCTATGTTCGGTTTTGTTATGACAGTTTCAAAAAGATGGTACATCGTCAAAAACTAGCACGCATGATACTGGAGAATAAATGGTATGAAGCAGAACAGACAAAACAAAGCGGATTTTTCACGGATTTACCGAATTCTTCCAAAGAAAAAATTGTCTGGTTTCCTAAAATCTATTATCAGATGAAAAACGGGCTGCTTCATATTCAATGTGAAATCTCTATGGGAAAGTATCAGGAGCAGCTTCTCAATCTGGAAGATAAGCTGGAAAGCGGACTGTATTGCGAATTAACAGATAAGGTGCTGCATGACGGATATATCGAATATACCCTGCTTTATGATATGGTCGCAAACCGTATTTCCATTGAGGAAGTAAAAGCGGAAAACGGCGGACTAAAACTGATGAAAAATCTTATTTGGGAGTATGACGCACTTCCCCACGCTCTGATTGCCGGTGGTACTGGTGGCGGAAAAACTTATTTTCTGCTTACTATCATAGAAACGCTGTTACAGACTAATGCGGTGCTTTTTATCTTAGACCCAAAGAATGCCGACCTTGCAGATTTGGGAACAGTTATGAAAAATGTCTATCATACAAAGGAAGATATGATTGCTTGCGTCAATTCCTTTTATGAGGGCATGGTTTCACGCAGTGAAGAAATGAAACAGCACCCCAACTATAAAACGGGCGAAAACTATGCGTATTTAGGACTTGCACCCCACTTTTTGATCTTTGATGAATATGTGGCATTTTTTGAAATGTTAGGCGCAAAGGAAAGCATGAACTTATTAAGTCAGTTAAAGAAGATTGTTATGCTTGGCAGACAGGCCGGATATTTTCTCATTGTGGCATGTCAAAGACCGGACGCAAAGTATTTTACAGATGGAATACGCGATAACTTTAATTTTCGTGTTGGTTTAGGGCGTATGAGCGAACTTGGTTATGGTATGCTTTTCGGCTCTGATGTGAAGAAGAAATTCTTTCAAAAGCGTATCAAAGGGCGCGGCTATTGTGATGTAGGCACAAGTGTTATCAGCGAATTTTATACGCCATTTGTACCAAAAGGACACGATTTTCTAAAAGAGATCGGCAGGCTTGCCAGCCAAAGGCAAGAACAGTTTGAAGAACAAGGAAAGGATAATGACAATGTGGTGGAATAACGAAAAGAATACAAGAAGAAAGTACAGCACCAAAGCCGGTCGCGGTCAGCAGCGCGTACAAGACCGCGCCAGACCGGCGTGTTGTGGTGCAGGGCTTGCCCTGCGCCACCGTTATTGCCCCTCGGTATCTAACAGAGGGGCACAAAAAAACAGGAAACAGTCCAAAAAAGTCCTAAAAGACTGATAAACAGTAGACTTTTGCTTGTTTCAAGGCAAAGTGATAATGCCTGTAAAATATCACATTTGAAAAAGATGGGAGTGATAATAACTGAATGATAAAGAGTGGATAGAAGCATTTAAGGAAAAGCGAGCCTTATATGGTGTTACACAGTTACGGCTTGCGGTTATGGCAGGTATCAGCCGTGAACATTTGAACCGCATTGAAAGTGGTAAGGTATCGCTGACTTTAGAAATGAAAGAAAAGCTGTTGGTAGCGTTAGAAAAATTCAATCCTGATGAACCTTTGTTTCTCTTGTTTGATTATGTGCGTATTCGATTTCCAACAATGGATATAAAACATATCATCAAAGATGTTTTAAGACTGAATATCCAGTATATGCTGCATGAGGATTGGGCGTATTTCAGTTATACGGAACAATACTATATCGGAGATGTCTTTGTTTATACTTCTGATGATGAAGAAAAAGGTGTGCTGTTGGAACTGAAAGGCAAAGGCTGTCGGCAGATGGAAAGTTATCTGCTTGCACAGGAGCGGAGTTGGTATGACTTTCTGATGGACTGCTTGGTTGAGGGTGGCATTATGAAGCGTTTGGATTTAGCAATCAATGACAGAACCGGAATACTCAATATACCGGAACTGATTGAAAAATGTAAAAATGATGAATGTGTTTCCGTATTTCGTCATTTCCGCTTTTATGCCTCCGGGGAACTCACAAGCCGAAAAGAACCCCACCGAAAAGAAATGGGAACGACCATGTATATCGGTTCTATGAAAAGTGAAGTGTACTTCTGTATTTATGAAAAGAATTATGAGCAGTACATCAAGGCGGGTGTTCCGTTAGAAGAAGCGCCTGTGAAAAATCGTTTCGAGATACGATTAAAAAATGAGCGTGCTTATTATGCGGTGCGTGATTTGTTGACCTATTATGACGCAGAAAGAACGGCATTTTCTATCATCAACCGCTATGTGCGATTTGTAGACAAAGAAGAAAATAAACCTGTCAGTGAGTGGAAACTCAATGAAAAATGGGCTTGGTTTATCGGCGAAGGCAGACCGCCTTTAAAATTGACAACAAAACCGGAGCCGTACACATTGAGTAAAACATTACGCTGGATTTCAAGACAGGTTGATCCGACACTTCTTATGTTGGAAGAAATCGCAAAGAAAACAGGTGTCAATTACTTAAAAGAAATACGCCAGTACACAAAACTGACAGAAAAACATGAGCAGATTATCCGTCAGCAGACAACAACGATAGAAGAAATCGTTTTGAAATAAGAAAGGAATGAGGAAGATGTGGGTATTTTTTAAGGATTTACTGCTGGTATCCGTTGGAATGGGTATCGGTGTAGTCTTGATGTGTGTATTACAAGTCGGCAAGGACGCTGACAATATGATGAATGAATTAAAAGAAAATTTGGAAAGTGAGGAACAGTAAATGAATTTCGGACAAAATTTGTATCAATGGTTTTTAAGCAATGCACAATCTTTAGTGTTAATGGCAATCGTAGTCATCGGTATCTATTTGGGATTTAAGAGAGAATTTTCCAAACTGATTGGTTTCTTGGTTGTTGCCTTAATCGCAGTTGGATTGGTATTCAACGCCGGAGGTGTGAAAGATGTGCTTTTGGAACTGTTTAATAAGATTATCGGTGCATAAGTGATGGAAGTAAGCAGTTAGTCTTAGGATTGACTGCTTTTTCTATACCTAAAATTTCAGATTGGAGTGATGATATGAGCGATATTTTTAAGGATATGCAAGCGAAAACAGGTTGCGAGTATATTTCCGACCTGCCCTCTCACAAGAGAGCCATTTGGAAAGAACTGAAAAAACAAAATCTTTCCCAGTATAACAAAAAGCAGTTAGAGGATTTTTCCAACTATGTGTTTGGACTTTCCTATGACACTTTACAGGCTGTTATCAAGCAGTAGAAAGGACGTGAAAAACGAGTATGAAAGAATTACGTGTATGTATGGAAAGCGCACTTCCTGATAAAGAAGTGAAAAAAGCATGGTTTACCTTGCCGATTGATGAAGCAGATGTATTAGAAAAATTGGGTGTAGATGTGGACAATGATGAGTACCGCATTATCGAAACCGATGTACCATTTAAGACGGATATTAAAGAAAATACAAGCGTTTGGCGTCTGAATGATTTATTCTATACCTTTCTTGCACTTCCTCATTTTATGCAGTTAGATTGTGAATTACTGTTGGAACGATTGCCGAGTTTGGACTTGCTACACGCCTATCACGACGCAATCCATTTTTATGAGGGAGCAATCAGTATGATCGAGGTGGCAAGGCGAAAAATGATAGAATACAATTCCGTTTCAGAAGAAGCCATACATTATATGGATTTGGAAAAGTTTGCCGGATATTTGGAAGAAAACGGACGCTTTATAAAAAGCGAACATGGTATCTATCAGTTGCCGTAGAAATGAGGTGGTATGTATGACGGATGATATGCAGGTATATATCGCAAATCTTGGAAAATACAATGAGGGATATTTAGTCGGCGCTTGGTTCTCGTTTCCCATTGATGAGGAAGATGTGAAAGAAAAGATTGGCTTAAATGAGCGTTACGAAGAATATGCAATCCATGATACTGACAACTTCCCTATGGGAATTGGGGAATATGTTTCTATCTCGGAACTGAACCAAATGTATGAAATGATGGAAGATTTGCCGGAGTACATTGTGGAATGTCTGGACGAGTTTGTCGGTCATTACGGCTCTTTGGAAGAATTGGTAGAACATAAGGACGATATTTATTTTTACCCGGACTGTGAAACTATGACTGATGTTGCCTACTACTACATTGATGAATTGCAGACGCTTGGAGAAATTCCCTCACAACTACAAGATTATATTGACTATGAGGCCTATGGGCGCATGCTGGATATGGTTGGAACATTTATTTCCACAAGCCGAGGTATGTGCGAGATACCATATTAAAAGAAGAACGGATACGGACAGTCTGAAATACGGCTGTCCTTTCCTTTATAAAAAACAAAATAGAAAGGAGTTTTTGTAAAAAGATATGAAGAAAATCAAGAGTTATACAGGAATATGGAACGTGGAAAAAGTGCTGTATGCTATCAATGATTTTAACCTGCCGTTTCCTGTTACCTTTACACAGATTACATGGTTTGTGATTACGGAATTTATCGTGATTGTATTTGCGGATATACCACCGCTTTCCATGATTGAGGGTGCTTTCCTCAAATACTTTGGTATTCCGGTAGCGCTCACTTGGTTTATGAGCCAAAAGACTTTTGACGGCAAGAAACCATACAGTTTTCTAAAATCACAACTTTGTTTTTATTTTCGACCAAAAGTAACGTATGCAGGAAAAGCCGTAAAACTGCGTACAGAAAAATTCCATGAAACGATTACGGCAGTAAGGAGTGCGAAGTATGTTCCCGATTAAATATATGGATAACAACCTTGTATGGAACAAGGACAATGAGGTGTTCGCCTATTATGAACTAATACCGTATAACTATTCTTTTCTATCTGCGGAAGAAAAATTTATCGTGCATGATAATTTCCGCCAACTGATTGCACAATCCCGCGAGGGTAAAATCCATGCGCTTCAGATTGCAACGGAAAGTTCGATTAAGAATATTCAGGAGCAGTCCAAAAAGTTAGTGAGCGGAAAACTTCGTGATGTGGCAATCCAAAAGATTGATGAACAGACGGACGCGCTTATTTCCATGATCGGCGATACACAGGTTGATTATCGCTTCTTTCTTGGATTTAAGTTAATGGTGCCTGATGAAACGCTCAATCTCAAAAATATCAAGAAGTCGGCATGGCTGACGTTTCAAGAATTTCTCCATGAAGTGAACCATACGCTGATGAACGATTTTGTTTCCATGCCAAATGATGAAGTGGGCCGCTATATGAAGATGGAAAAATTATTGGAAAATAAAATCTCCAGACGTTTTAAAGTGCGTCGTTTGGAAGTGAGTGATTTTGGTTATTTGATGGAACATCTGTATGGCAGAGATGGGATTGTCTATGAAGAATATGACTACCCTTTGCCAAAGAAGAAATTGAAAAAAGAAACGCTGATAAAAACATATGACCTGATACGACCGACAAGATGTCTGATAGAAGAAAATCAGCGGTATTTAAGGCTGGAACATGAGGACAGCGAAACCTATGTTACTTATTTTACTGTCAATGCGATTGTTGGAGAATTGGATTTTCCATCAAGTGAAATCTTTTATTATCAGCAGCAACAGTTCACGTTTCCGGTGGATACTTCTATGACAGTGGAAATCGTGGAAAACAGAAAGGCACTATCTACTGTTCGCAATAAGAAAAAGGAATTGAAAGATTTGGATAACCATGCGTTTCAATCCGGCAGTGAAACAAGTTCTAATGTGGTAGACGCTTTAGAAAGTGTGGACGAATTGGAAACAGATTTAGACCAAACAAAAGAAAGTATGTATAAGTTATCTTATGTAGTACGTGTCTGTGCTGATGATCTGGACGAGTTAAAAAGGCGCGCTGATGAAGTGAAAGATTTTTATGATGATTTGAGTGTAAAACTGGTACGTCCTGCCGGGGATATGCTGGGGCTTCACTCTGAATTTCTACCGGCAAGCAAGCGATACATCAATGATTATGTGCAGTATGTGAAAAGTGATTTTTTGGCAGGGCTTGGATTTGGCGCTACACAGCAGTTGGGAGAAAACACCGGCATTTATATCGGATATTCTGTGGATACGGGAAGAAATGTGTATCTCCAACCCTCCCTTGCCAGTCAAGGCGTGAAAGGTACGGTTACCAATGCGCTTGCTTCTGCTTTTATCGGAAGTCTTGGCGGTGGAAAGTCCTTTTGTAACAATCTGCTTGTGTATTACTCTGTGCTGTTTGGCGGACAGGCAGTGATATTAGACCCAAAATCCGAAAGAGGAAATTGGAAACAGACATTGCCGGAAATCGCTCACGAGATAAATATTGTCAATCTGACAAGCGATAAAGAAAATGCAGGACTTCTTGACCCCTTTGTCATTATGAAAGATGTAGAGGATGGAGCGACTTTGGCAAAAGAAATATTGACTTTTTTAACCGGGATTTCTACCCGTGACGGAGAAAAGTTTCCTGTGCTGATTCGTGCCATCGGTAAAGTCAAAGACAGTAAGCAGAGAGGACTTTTGAATGTCATAAAAGAACTGAGAAAAGAAGAAACGGTTATCGCAAACAATATCGCAGACCATATCGAAAGTTTTGTGGATTATGATTTTGCACAACTACTATTCTCGGACGGTTTGGTGGAAAATGCAATCAGTTTGGATAATCAGTTAAACATCATTCAGGTGGCAGATTTGGTATTGCCGGATAAAGATACTTCTTTTGAGGAATACACGACCATTGAATTGTTGTCGGTGGCAATGCTGATTGTCATTTCTACCTTTGCTTTGGACTTTATTCACAGCGACCGCTCTATCTTTAAGATTGTGGACTTGGACGAAGCATGGGCGTTCCTCAATGTTGCACAGGGAGAAACCCTTTCTAACAAGTTGGTGCGTGCCGGACGAGCCATGCAGTCAGGTGTGTATTTCGTTACCCAGTCTGCTTATGATGTATCAAAAGAAAGTCTGAAAAACAATATCGGCTTGAAGTTTGCCTTTCGCAGTACCGATATTAACGAGATAAAACAGACCTTAGAATTTTTCGGAATTGACAAAGAGGACGAGAATAATCAGAAACGCTTGCGTGATCTGGAAAACGGACAGTGCTTATTGCAGGATTTATATGGCCGTGTCGGTGTGGTACAGATACACCCTGTTTTTGAAGAATTGCTCCATGCTTTTGATACAAGACCTCCGGTTTCAAGAGACGAGGTGGTGTGATGAATGAAAGATGGAAAGTTTCAAAGATAACAAAAAAGAATATCAAATCTATCAAACGATATATGACAAAACAAAAAGTATTGCGTTTTATCAAAATGACGCTTCTTGTGATTGGGATAACGCTGATACTGCTTTCTTTACTTGGAACGGTGGCACATGCGGCGGGATTGGTTGATGATACGGTCAGTGCTGAAAATCTCTACTCCAAATATCCGTTACAGAATTATACCTTAGATTTTTATGTGGATAATTCATGGGGGTGGCTGCCGTGGAATTGGCTTGATGGGATTGGGAAAAGTGTGCAGTACGGACTTTACTGTATTACCAATTTCATTTGGACAATCAGTTTATATTTAAGCAATGCCACAGGCTATGTCGTACAAGAAGCCTATAAACTGGATTTTATCAACGATATGGCAGACAGTATCGGAAAAAGCATACAAACACTTGCAGGTGTAACGCAAAACGGTTTTTCTTCTACGGGTTTCTATGTTGGTTTCCTGCTTCTCATTATCTTGGTGGTGGGAATGTATGTTGCTTATACCGGACTGATAAAAAGAGAAACGAGCAAAGCGCTTCATGCCGTGATTAACTTTGTGGTGGTGTTTTTATTATCGGCGTCTTTTATTGCCTACGCACCGGACTATATCAAAAAGGTCAATGAGTTTTCCAGTGATGTGAGTACCGCAGCACTTGATCTAGGCACAAAAATCATGCTTCCAAACTCGGACAGTGAGGGAAAAGACAGTGTAGATTTGATACGCGACAGCCTATTCTCTATTCAGGTGGAACAGCCGTGGCTGCTTTTACAGTTTGGAAATTCCAACAAGGAAGAAATCGGTGCAGAACGTGTGGAGTCCTTAGTATCTGTAAGTCCTGATGAGGAAGATGGAGCAACAAGAGAAGAAGTTGTGAAAACAGAAATTGAAGATAACGACAACACCAACCTTACGATACCGCAGGTCATCAATCGTTTAGGTATGGTGTTTTTCCTTTTGTTCTTCAACTTAGGAATAACGATATTTGTGTTTTTGCTTACAGGCATTATGATTTTCAGTCAGATACTTTTCATTATCTTTGCCATGTTTCTGCCTATCAGTTTCCTGCTTTCCATGATACCGGGATACGAAAGCATGACAAAACAGGCAATCGTTCGGGTGTTCAATACGATTATGACAAGGGCAGGCATTACGCTTATCGTAACGGTAGCGTTCAGTATTTCCAGTATGTTTTATAACATTTCCACAGACTATCCGTTCTTTATGATTGCGTTCTTGCAGATCGTATGCTTTGCGGGTATCTATATGAAGTTGGGCGATCTGATGAATATGTTTAGTTTAAATGCCAATGACAGTCAGGGAGTGGCACGCCGTATCTTCCATAGACCATATATGTTTATGCGCCATCGGGCAAGAAGAATGGAACGAAGAATGACACGGGCAGCCTCTTTAGGAGTGGCGGCTGGTACAGGTGCGATGGCTGGAAGTATGGCAGGAAAACAACATACACAGGCAAATGAACAGCGTTCCCGTAATAATGTTTCCAAAGGCTCTTTCAAAGATGTTCCGAAAAAAGCCGGCGCTATGGTAGGCGCAGTGATGGATACAAAAAACAAAATGAAAGAGAAAGCCGGCGCAGTCCGTGAAAATATCAAGGATATGCCGTTGCAGGCAACCTATGCGGTTCATTCCGTCGGCAGACAGGCAAAGGAAAGTGTTTCTGATTTTAAGCGCGGTATCGTGCAGGAACGAGAACACAGACAATCCGGTCGTGAGGAAAAGCGTCAGCAACATAGACAGACCATTGCAGATAAGCGTATGGCATTACAAAAAATGCAGGAACAGTCTGGAATACATAAGACACATGAAAGACCGGCTGCTGTTTCCAAAGAAAATCTGTCAGAGAACAAGTCAAAAGTACAGGAAGTGAAACGACCGGTAACGAGCGAAAAATCAAATACACCGGTTGTAAAAAGACAACAGAAAATGAATGTGGAACAGATTGAAAAAGTAAGACCACTCTCCTCTTATGAGAAGAACCATCAAAATGATGGTGCAAATAGACACAGTATAAAATCACAATCGGTACAGACGGTGCAAAAATCACAGGTGCATAAAGAAACAAACCGTAAGGTCGTATCAAAGAAAGGACAGAAGAAAAAATGAGATTAAAACAGGTGTTACTATTGGGAAGTCTGTTCCCTTTTCTGCTTGCGGTAACATTGTTCTTTGGTGTACTTGTGAGTGCGGATAATGACGATAGTGGCGGCGACTATTCTTCCGGTGTTACCGGAATGAATTTATCCGCAGAGGTGTTGAAACATCAGCCTATGGTGGAAAAGTATGCCAAAGAATACGGTATATCTGAGTACGTCAATATTTTATTGGCTATCATACAGGTGGAAAGTGGCGGTACGGCAGAAGATGTTATGCAGAGTTCGGAAAGTCTTGGGTTACCGCCTAATTCTTTAGATACAGAAAGTTCGATCAAGCAGGGGTGCAAGTATTTCGCGTCCCTGCTTTCTTCCTGCAAAAATCAAGGTATCGACGATTTGAATGTAGCGATACAGTCTTATAACTATGGCGGTGGCTATGTGGGATATGTGGCAGGAAAAGGAAAGAAACACACCTTTAATCTTGCAGAGAGCTTTGCCCGTGAGAAATCGGGTGGAAAGAAAGTAACCTACACCAACCCGATAGCCGTTGCAAAGAATGGGGGCTGGCGGTATGGCTATGGAAATATGTTCTATGTGGAATTAGTCAATCAATATCTGACCGTGGCACACTTTGATAATGCGACGGCACAAGCGATTATGAATGAAGCGTTGAAATATCAAGGTTGGAAGTATGTGTATGGTGGCAGTAACCCGAACACTTCCTTTGATTGTAGCGGACTTGTGCAATGGTGCTATGGAAAAGCTGGTATCTCCTTACCGAGAACCGCACAAGCACAGTATGACGCTACCCAACATCTTTCACTCTCGCAGGCAAAGGCTGGGGACTTGGTATTTTTCCATTCTACCTATAACGCTGGTTCGTATGTAACCCACGTCGGCATTTATGTAGGAAATAACCAGATGTACCATGCAGGCGACCCGATAGGATATGCAGACCTAAGTAGTAGTTACTGGCAACAGCACTTAATCGGTGCAGGACGAGTAAAACAATAGAAAGGACTTGAAAAATATGTTTAAGAAGAATAAGAAACAGACAGAAAATGTCAAAGAAAAAAAGGTGCGTACTGTCAAGGTAGGCACACATAAGAAAACCGTGATTGCGTTATGGGTGGTGCTTATCGCAAGCGTGAGCTTTGGGGTGTATAAGAATTTTACGGCTATCGACCAGCACACGACCCATGAAAAAGAAATCATTGAGCTTCGCTTGCAGGACACCAACGGGATAGAAAATTTCGTGAAGAACTTTGCGAAGTCTTATTACACATGGAGTAACAGCAAAGAAGCGATCGAAGCAAGGACGCAGGCAATCAGCGGTTATCTGACAAAGGAATTGCAGGTGTTAAATGCGGATACCATCAGAACGGATATACCAACATCTTCAACTGTTAGTGATGTGTTGATCTGGAATGTGGAACAATCCGGCAATGATGAATATGAGGTGCTGTATGAAGTTATTCAGAATATTAAAGAGGGCGACCAGACAAGAAATGTGCGTTCTTTCTATACGGTTACGGTTCATGTGGATACAAAGGGAAATATGATTATCGTGCAAAACCCTACCCTAGCGCCTATGATGGAAACATCAGACTATGAACCAAAAGCAGTAGAAAATGACAGTCAGGTGGACGCTGATACAGTTAGCGACGCTACCGCATTTTTAGAAACATTCTTCAAGTTATATCCAACTGCAACAGAGAAAGAACTTGCTTATTATGTGAAAGAAAATGTGATGAAGCCGGTGCAGCGAGAATATCAGTTTGCGGAAGTTTTAAATCCCGTGTTTACCAAAGACGGCGATAATATCAAAGTAAACGTATCTGTGAAATACTTGGATAATTTAACAAAGGCAGAACAGATTTCACAGTATGAATTGCTACTTCATAAGGATAGTAACTGGAAGATCGTAGGATAATTTTTTATAAAAATGTTTCATTGGCAGACTGTATCGTCATGGTATGGTCTGTCCTTTTCTCTTTTCTTTTCTAAAGACGCTGACGAATGAAATGCAGTCCGATATAATGAGGGTAGAAAAAACGCAAAGGAGTGAACCCTGATGTTTGAAAGAAAAGTTGATTTTGTGAAGATTTATGCCAAGCAAAACGAAATGTCAGTTAAGGAATATAAAGCCTATATGCAGGCGCGTATTGAAGATATAAAAACGAACCCGGAAACAAAGGATTGGTTCTATGATATGTTTGGGAATACGACACCTAGTGTTGATCGCTATTTTCAAGTCTGTGCAAAGGCAGCAAAAAAACGAGCAAAACGCTATTTATGATTGGGTAAAAGTAGAAAATATGCTTATTTTATAGGGTGGCTGACGATTTTGTCTTGACGGTAATTTTTACAACATTTATAATATAAATGTCAGTATTACCATGAGGATTTCCCCTTTTTGTGTATGCTGGACAACAGCATACAACAAGGAAAAATATTATTACAAAAGGGGTTGACAATCATGAAATATAACTGCTACGCTTGCGACAGACAGACAGACAGACAGACAGACAGACAGACAGACAGACAGACAGACAGACAGACA
>ENA-UAKS01000207-UAKS01000207.1-human-gut-metagenome-genome-assembly--contig:-NODE-207-length-26179-cov-5.416667_pt1 | contig 26179 bp, 25 predicted proteins | sample MGYA00243692_ERZ654452 | MGnify/ENA primary metagenome ERZ654452 (study PRJEB26926, sample SAMN06164442) | human gut metagenome | biome: ENVO:00009003; feature: ENVO:2100002; material: ENVO:00002003...
CTTTTGTGTCCAAGGTATGCGGCCATTCTCGGCATAATCTGCATAGGTTCATACCACTAATAGCAATACCAGTTGCGCGAGATGCATCCGCTAGAGATTCAAAGCATTCTCCAGTATTCAAGCAAACAACAGAGCGTGTTGGGCGTGACGGCGCAAAGGTGGTTGCTGCATCAAGCATGTTATCAATATAAGATTGCTCATAGTTGTGTGCTGCATATTCGCCGAGGAAAACATCGTAGTACATCCATACAAGACGGACACCATCTTTTGTGCAATATGTGTATATACCTCGGCAGCACCCTCCAATCTGTGTATCGCACAAGCCGATTTTACGCGCGGCATCTGCCACACTCTTATAAATCGTCATTGTGTTGAGGCATATAACTTGCCTTGAGTGCTCATCTTCCCATCCGCGTGGGCGTGAGTGCCAGGCAGAAGCTCCATCTCCACCCGGTGTAAGATTATAACCCCGAGGACCAAATGTCTGATATTGGGCTATCCAATATTGTTCACGCTCATTTAACAAACTAGCGTCGCATTCTTCAATGACCGAGAAGCTAAACGCACTTTCACCATACTTTTGAAACGCAGATTGCATGTGCCGATTGATGTGTGTACCTTGACGCAGATTTTGCAAATGATCGTGCCAACGTTTCTTAATATTTTTGCTTTGGCCAATATACACTTTCCCTGTTTGTGTATTGGTAATTGCGTAAATCCCAATTGCTTGAATATAAATTCCCCCATAATAACAAAAAGACGATTTGAGATACCAAACTCAAATCGTCACAACTATATTTTCGATATTTACTTAGAGCCGCTACGCTCCAAATGCCATACGGCCTCATGCTTTCACATGAGAGTAGACTATTTCATCACCCTCGCCATTGCGCGTTAGGGGTCACACGCTTCCGCTGCCAATCGCTTGCAGCGTACTCCCCGACGGGATAGTCGTTGAGGGCAAGCCTGTACGGCTTTTCCCTGCATGATCTACCATTTTACAGCTGTTTAGGATTTAACCATGCAGCTATCTCTACGTTCTTTCTACTTTCGTACCGTCACACATTATTTCTAACGTGTTGTGGTGTAGAGCTTTAGGTTTTACCTGCATATCCGTGTGATTGTAAATGCCGGTTTCCCGACAAGTCGCCTATCAATTAAGCGTCTCGTTGATCTTCAAGTGCATCCACCATCTGCTCATGCTCATACTTGATCAGATCCTCGACAAGCTTGAGCACGTCGTCCAGCGCAGACTTATAATCCTTCGTCTCGTTTTGCACCGAGTTCCGGACCTGCTTGCGGATGGTCTTGACTGTCGTCGTTGCGATTGACCGGAACTTGTTGATGTTGTTGATCAGCTGATTGTACTGATTGCCGTTTAGATTCAGAAGCGCCGCCTGCGCATACACAAGATCCCATGTGCTGCTGGCCGTGACCGATGTGACGTCCAGAAGCCGGTTCAGCTCCGTGACGTTGTTCTGCATTAGCGCATTGCGCACCTGCTCCACATAGCTCAGCGCGGATTCCACCGCGAGTTGCTGCGTCTTGGCTTCCAGAACGGCAGACACGGCGTCCTCGTTGAGCACCAGCTGCCCGTTCTCGTCCTTCAGCAGCGAGACGTATTCCACGCCCGCGCTGATGATCGCCTGCAGCGAATCAATGGAAATGACACCCGTGGAGGAGTATTCCTCCGCAGCCTTCTGCAGGCTGCTCCATGCGTTCTGGATGTCGTCAACTTCCTTGCTCAGCTTGTCGCGGATGGCTGTTGCGATCTTGTCGAGAGATTCGTCGATGGAATTCGCCGCCTCCCACCAAGCTTTCTGCAAAGCCTGAATTTCGGACTGCTGTTCAATGACCGCATCAGACATGCCCTTGGAGCGGTAATAAGCCCGGACCTGCTCCATGGCGCTTTCTGCCGCCGCCTGAATCTGCTTATAGTAGCCGACCTGATTCTGGAGCGCCTGCTTCATCCCGTCGTAGTCATACTCGCTGTCCGCGACGTTATAATACTGCTGCTCCAGATAGATCGAGTGCTCCATCGTCGTGTTCAGATCGTCGAACGCACTCTTGATCTCTTCGGCCTTTGTCGCGGAGGAGCCACCGCCGCCGCTGCCGAGGCCGGAGAAGTCAATCCCCGAGAACGGATTCGTGTTCTTAATCTGTGACTGATAAGCACGGCTGAGGAGCATCTGCGCAGCCGCTTCCTTGTTGGCCGCCTGCCCGGTTTTTACAAGGCCGTCAATGGTGCGGTTAATATCTCTACTGCTCCACCCGGTCATGCCGGCAATGGAATTTGAAACGCCATTTATATATCCAACTGTAATGCCACATGCTTGTGCCAACTGATTGAGCGCAGCAATCTTCTGCGACACATCCATATTGGTGTTGTTGAAGATGATCTGCGTCGCGTACAGCTCGTAAAGCTGCTGCTTGGTATAGCCGCACTGTAAGCCTTCTGCAACCAGCGCGTTGATGTCATCCGCGGAAGAAACGCTCAATGCCTTGGAAGCCGTCGCGTTGTCCTTCTTTGCCTGTTCAACAGCCTGATGCGCCGCGACCGCCGAATTTGCGACGCCTGCCTCCTTGAGCATCATTGCGACGAGACCTTCGTCTGCTTCTGCAAGTGCCTGCGTGGAGCCCATCGCATCGATCAGAGACTGATACAGTAGCGTGCCGATAATGTTGGAGACCTCTTCGGTGTTGGTTTTGGCTTCCTTGAGGTACTGGATGTAATCCTCAATGCCGTCCACGCCGCTGAATGCCTCCTGAATCGAGGACAGTGTGCTGAACGAAACGCCTTCGCCCTCACTCAGGTCATTGACAACTTTCCCCAGAGCAGATATACTATCCTTAGCGGTTGCAAGATCGTCAAAGACGCCGCCCGCGTTGAACTGGTCAAGCGCATTCTGGAAAATGCCAAGAAGCCTTGTCGCGGTGATCTGTCCCTTGCTGTACGCATCGAGCCAGCGCTTGAGCTTCGGGAACTGCGTCAGCAGATTCGAGAAATCCGTCTGCGTCAGCTCGTCCAGATTACCAGACTGCTTCAGCGACCGGATCGCATTCTCAAGCTCCGCTGCCTTTGTTTCGGTCGCTTCCAATGCTGCGCCAAGACCTTCCGTACCGCTCTTGAGGCCGTTCTCGTCCCACGCGGCATTGAAGATCGCTTCCAGCTGCTTGATGGCGTTCTGCAATTCTTCTACAGTGCCGTACTCAGCTTCGAGATCTCTCAGCTGCTTGCGCACGCGGACTGCTTCGTCCAACCCACCAGTCAGGTAGGCATTACGCTCCGCATCTTTCAGCTCCTCCTGCAGCGCCAGCTCTTCGGCCAACGCACGGCTTAAGTCAGCGACGCCGTTCTTTTCATAGACCTGCTGCTGAATGAACTCCTTGTAAGCCTCTGTGTTCAGCTTGATCTGGTCGCCTTCGATGGTCAGATAATCGAGATAATTCTCCCCGGCGGCTACCAGCGCGGTGTAGACGTCCGTCGCCGTACCGGAGCTGATCGTGCCGCCGTCGAGCATTTCCTTCTGCGCGTCGGTCAGCTGCTTCTGGAGCTTGGAAATCTCGTCCACGGCGTCGAAATACGACGTAAAGTTCTTCGCCGAACCCATGTTGCCGTTCGAGAGGAATTCCAGCGCCTCCGGGATCGTCATTCCGGCCAGTACCCGCTGGAGTATCTCGCTCATACCGATCAGGTCCTCGAAGCTCGTCCCCGTGCCGTATGCGGCATACTGCATGCCGTAGAGCGCTTCCTGTGCTGCGTGTAGATCAATATCCCACTGGTCGGCGTCAAAAAGTGCCGCAAGATATTTTGCCGCGTCCTCGATGGGAACGCCCGCGGACGTCATCGCGTCTGTGATCTTGGCGGTCAGCCCTTCCAGACCACCCTGCGCATAAACACCGGACAGCTCGTCATAAGCATCCCCGATGGCGTCCCAGAGCTTGTCCTTCTGCTCGTCACTCAGGGTAAAGTCAAAATCGGTGTCAACCTTGAGAATGATGCCGTTGTACTTTGCGTCCAACCCGATGAGCTGATCGACAGTAGTGTTGTCAACGGCAGCTTGAAGGTAGCGCTGTACTGCTTCATCGCTTAACACCTCTCCGTCCGGGAGGATGGGTGTGTAGTGGATAATCACATCCTGATTGTAGAACTGACGGGTTTTCTTGTCATAGCGTCGCGCAGTGTATTCTCCGTTCGATGAGAGAACCGTCGCAACCGAGCCGTCATCCATCTGCACCTGCGGCCGATTTGTTAGATCTACGCTGCCATACTTGGAGAGTTCTTCGTTCTCAGCTTTGAGCTTCTTGTATTTCTCAATCAGATAGTCGATGCCGGACGCCTGCTTTTCGGCGCCGTTCGTCGCGCTGGAAGTTGCCTGAACAAATTCCGGGAATGCGTTCTTGACAACCTCGATCATCGCGTCGCGCAGCTCTTTATTGCCACCCGTCGCGTTACGAAGACCGGAGATGTATTCGTCGAACGCTGCCTGATCGGCAAAACCGTTCTTTAGAACGTCGGCCTGGCTGACGATTGCCTCATTCTGAAGCCAGCCTTCATACGCTTCCTTTGCCTTAATGTATTCATCTGTTCGAAGGCTGTCGAGTTCGACTGAGATGCGAGTCAAGTCCTCCGCAACATCGTCAGATATCCTGTGCTCACGAGCGTAGCGATCTAGTTCGTCATACATTTTGGTGTATGCTTCTATAATCTCATCTATCGTGCCAGTAATCTGATAGCCACCGGTACTAGTCGTCGTGAAGCCAAACTTGTCAAAGTTTTCGCGCATCCAGATGGTTCCAGGGTTGTCGGAAAGTACGCCGCCGCTGCCGATTGAAGATGTGCGCTCCTTGCTTAGATATTTCTTGCTGCTTTGGATGCCACTATTGTAATCACGAAGGTATTTGCTTGCTTCCTCAACTGAAATATCCCTCAAGATGCCAAGCTGCTCATTTAGCTTGCCGTTAACAAGATCAATATTATGGCCGTGTTCGCCGACGAGATCGACAATCTGTTGCTCAAGATCTCTTACCGATACGAGAGATTCGGTATCCCAGTGCCCATTTTTAGCCTCGTAAAGCTGCTTGTATCGCTCTGTAAGATCGGAAAGTGAAGATTGCATTTCCTGCGTATCTCCAGCCGCATCTGCGGCCGCTTCTCGCGCTTCCTTTGCGGCGTTAGCCAACTCGACGATTTTATTAATTGCAAGGCTGGCAAGCATAGAAAGGCCAAACTGAATGGCAGCATTAAGCGCAAGTGTCGCTGCCTTTAGCGCGAGGGTCTTGCCCTGCGCCTTAATCAGGTAGCCGATATATCCCGCAACAGATGCTTGACCTGTCTTGCCGAGAGACTTGAAATAGCTTTCGAGTTTTGTGCCAGTACCCGCAAGCTTCGATATTTGCTGCTCCAGAAGATTTGTCCGTTTACCGGCAACCTTCAACATTGCGTTGTACTGACGCACTGCGTCTTTGACCGGGTTCATCTTTGCCGCAATATTTGAGAGAATTTTTCCATCTGCATATTTGAATATCAATCTACGATGCCATCCAATGACCAGTTGGAGTGGCGCGCCTAGTAAGGGGGAGTACAGATGTTCTTCAAAGATAGAACCAAAGAATGCCATAACTGTGCTTATGTCGCTGGAGATTTAGATTCAGCATATTTCAGTGGTGTGTGCCCATTTTGCGGGACAGAAATGGTGAAGGGGCCTCGTGTCAACAATTGCGCTGAATGTTTTAGAGAGCAAGAAGTCTATGAACAATTCCTCAAGGGCGACCCCGCGAAGGAAAAGCTTTACCATGAGCGTGTGGCACAAAGGCTAAAAGAGATTGAAGCAACTATAGAGAAAAATGCAGCAGAGCGAGCTGAACGCGAAGCCTGTGTTCCCACATGTCCGACCTGTGGCTCCAAGAACGTACAAAAGATCACCAACTCCAGCCGTTTCGGCAGCACCCTTGTTTGGGGTATCGCCAGTGATAAGATCAGCAAAACGATGGAGTGCAAGAACTGCGGCTATAAATGGTAGCAAAAACGCCTGACGAAATTCGTCAGGCGTTTGGTTCATTATGGAGTTATCAGGCGATGCGCTTGCACCGCAGGTAATAATTCGCCAGCCATTTCATGTCCTTGTGCATCAGAGCGGAATTGTTGCGGGAGTGTCGGGAGCCATTTCCGACCTCAATGTCCATAAACAGTATAAACTATTTCTTCGGCTTTTATTAGCCAGAGACTTCCGACGAACCTCTCATCGCGCAGTGCGCTATAAAGAATGAGTGGCATCCGGAAACGGGTGCCACTCAAATCACTATATCCTGCCGAAGCAGGTCTCAGGCGGTTGTACCTGACAGAAGAGACTGCCACACAACCTATCATAGCTATATCATAATATATGCTAACCCTATTGTCAATATCCACAAGTAAATTTTAAATTTCTTTCCATACGCTCCATGTCCGTTTCCCGAACATTACCACGTAGCTGGCGAAGACGAACAACGTCGATACTGCGAATATCCTCAAACTTAACAACAGAATCGCAATCAAGGAATGGATAGTCAGATTTTCTTAAAAGATAATGATTATGGTATTTAGGTAAGCCATGAGTATTTAAAACATATTTTGTGCTTAAAGGAACTACTATGACAGTATGCCCACGATTAAGTCTATTCGGAGAAATTACAAGAACTGGGCGGGTTTTGTTCTTTTCGCCGCCAATATTGCCTTCTCCAAGCTCGGCATCAAAAATTGCTCCACGATAGGCTTGTACTATCGCGCCAGCATTTGTTGTGACTTTACGTAAAAGCAATTGCTCCTTTTGCTCAATCAGCTCAGCCTTTCTCTTTTGCCACTTGATCGATGCGGACAGATTTTCCAAAACAGACCACGACATTATACTCACTTCCTAGCGTTTATAATAATACGACATATGAGTACAAATATCAACACTATTCGCATTATAAAAATATTTAAATCTGTCGTCAAGCTAACATTGCAGTAAAGACATGTTTCAACTGCTGATTCTGGTCTGCGGCCAGCAAACCGCATGTAATTTTTGCGCATATGCGCCAGATTTGGAGCACCCCTTCACGATCTCACTCAGTATCGTTGAGCGACCGTACAGACATTATGCTCTCTGAACGTTCTTGTCACGAATATAATATACTATCCGGGACAAGCTTCGCTGCGGATTCCTTTCGGTTCCCGGAGCGGAATTACCTAAACCGCCCGCCTTTCGGCCAGTTTCGTCTGTTTTTCTCATACCACCCTTGCCTACAGCACGCTTACGCTGCAAGCTCGTTCCGTGTCACCACCGGCGGTATCGCGGGCATATTCCTGAAACCCGTCTTTTTGGGTCTACCCGCGCCATTTCTTGTAAGCTTGATCGATGCGATCGCCGCCACGATCGCCGGGATCAAAGCCTTCGCTTTCGCAAGGGAGTCAACGACCTTCAATAAGCCGTTCGCAATGTCCAGGACCGTCTTGACAAGATCACTGCTCAGAACATCCTTCGCCAGTGCTGCAAAGGTCGTCTTGATCTGTTCCAGATGTCCGGAGATGGACTCCGTGTAGGTCGCGTAGGACTCGGCCATCGTGCCGCCGGCGCCCTCCATGCTGTCCATAACCTTCAGCGCGTCCTGGAAGTTCTGCATGATGGAGTAGAATACCGGCTGCTGCCGCGTTCCGGATACCAGCGTTGCGACGGCTTCCTGGTTGCCCGCTTCGCCAATGCGCTCCCACTGATCCGCGATCTCCTTCAGAATTTCATATGTAGATTTGAACTGCCCATTCTGATCTTGGATGTCCACACCGGTCAGAGCCAGAAGCTCCTTGCGGTACTTGGACGTGCTTCCCGCCAGATCATCGGTGCTCTCGCCAAGCTCCTCAAGCTCTGCTTTGGAGTTCGTCAGCCGCGCCGCGATCGTCCGAAGCGCCGTGGAGGACTTCGCTGCGTTCTGCGTAACGGTCTGTGCCGCCGTCAGAAGCGCGATGGACTGCTCCAGCGTGTTGCCGTTTGCAGCCAGAGCCGAAGCGGCGTTGTTCAAGCCTTCGCCGATTTCCGCAGAAGAGATCGCAAAATTATTCAATCTGTTGCTTTCGCCTCGTGGGCTACTGACCATGCAGTATGTACATGGCGGGTAGGTCTTTCGGCCTGCCTCTTGCGCTTATTTGGGTTATACGCAAGTTCGGACTGTATCTTCACCCTGCACGCAGGGGAGAGGCGGAACCGCTATATTGCTAAAGGCGTAATACTTCATACTGCGCACCGTCTCCAAGGAATACTTGAAGTCTGCGCTGTTGACCATTGTGGAAATGATCGGCACCAGCTGACTCTGGAATGGCTTGCCCTTATTCAGAGCGATCCGCTTCCGGTCCTCTTCGATCAGGATCTGTTTTGTGTATTTATTGCCGGCGCGCTCGACCTTCTTTTTGATGTTGTGAACGCTGCATAAAAAATCAAGCATCCGCTTGTGCGAATACTTGTCGAGAACAATGCTGCGATCGTCGTTCATCATAAGAAGCTCGTCGTCCTGACGCTTATACAGTTTCAGGCCGGATAGATCCAATCCTCCAAAGAAAATATGCGTGGATTCCGGCGTCAGCTGAGAGGTCATCACGGAGAACATTTCAATGTCAGAAAACTCCGTCCAGTCAATGCCGACGTCCCAGAGCGGCGCCTTCATATCCGACGGAATCGCCGTCAGCATCTGGACGACCGAGAAATACTGCTCTTCCCCGATGTCGATCACATCGCCGAGCGTCGGCTGACGGATCGTGATCGCATCGGTCAGCCTGTAATCGTCCCCAAAGTAGAGCTTGATCGGATCGACACCATTCATAGCTTTTCTCCGAAGCGGTTCCAGTCCTGAACGTAATACTTCAGGACGCGACCGTAATAGTCCTCATTGGGGTTGATGCGCAGGCAGGATTCCAGCCGGAGCCTGCCGAAGCCAAGCTCGGTGCTGCCGTTGAGCAGCCAGTCGATACGGGACGCCAGGAGATCGACGCGAACGCCATCCTTCGTCTGCATCAGAGACTTGTGCGCGAACACCCAGACGTAGAGGTAGCAATCCTTGACCGCGATCGTCTTAATCTGAGGAACATCAACGTCAAAGCACACAAATGTCTTTGCTATGGAAACCGTGTCGCCGATCCATCCGTAAGGTCACGCTGTTCGGGCTTCAGGCGTTTATCCGGGAGTATCTTGTGGAGGCGTTCAACAGATATTTCTTCCACCTTCCAGTTGATGATGTACTTAGCAATTATCTGAGGGTTTTGAAAGCAACGATCGGGACCTCTGGTATTGGCGCAACACGTCTCCGTAAGCTCCATGAGCTTGGCTACCTTCCGTTGGAGATCCGCGCTGTGCCGGAGGGTACAAGAACGAACATCCATGTCCCACAGATCGAGATCTCCAATACCCATCCGGATTTTGTCTGGCTCGTCAACAGCATTGAGACCATGCTTTCGTGTTCCATGTGGCATACGCAGGTTTCGGCCGAGGTCGGCTACCGTTATCGCCAGATCGTCAATGCATACGCTGAGCGTACCTGCGACGACAGCGTGTGCCGTGCAAAGCTCCTTGGAGATTTTTCCATGCGAGGACAGGAGAGCGTTGAAAGCGCGACAAAGAGTTCAGCAGCATTCTGCCTGAGCTTTTTGAATACAGCGACCGTCCCCGCAATCCTCTGGCTGGAAAAGAATTACGACTGCAACTGCGCCTATGAGCCGGTCGCATATGGCGGCATCTCCACGGAACACAGCGTCATGTGCTCCAGCTTTGCGGTGGACGGCGACGAGATCACCCAGATCCGCCGCCTGCTGACGGAGGTTTATCCGCATCAGAGCTTTTCCATGGTCAGCGACAGCTACGATTATTGGCATCTGGTTAAGGAAATCCTGCCGCAGATCAAAGACGAGATCCTTGAACACGACGGCTGCCTGATGATTCGCGGCGACAGCGGAGACCCTGTACAGGTCGTCACCCAGACGGTTTTCAGACTCTGGGAGATTTTCGGCGGCACAACGAATTCCAAGGGCTACAAGGTTTTGAACCCGCATATCAAAGCAATCTACGGCGACAGCATCACGCCGCAGCGATGTGAAGCCATCTACAGTATTCTGGAGCAGTATGGTTTTGCGATCAACAATGTCGCGCTTGGCGTCGGCTCTTTCTCCATGCAGTGTCTGGAAACGATTCAGGCCGGCGCGACGGAGTATAGCCCATACACCCGCGACACCTTTGGCATCGCCGTCAAGGCAACTTACGCCGAAGGTAAAAACGGCGAACCGATTATGATTTTTAAGGACCCCAAGACAGACAGCGGCCACTTCAAGAAGTCTCAGCGCGGTTGCTGCAGGGTTTTCAAAACAGAGGATGGCTATCACCCCATTGAGTTCATCACCAGCTATCTGAACAACGCCGCGAACGACGAGGACGTCCAGAGCGGCACGAAGCTTGCCAGTATCTACAAGATCAAGGTCACAAGCCCAAAGTATGGTATTTCTAGGAATGATTACTATTTTGACAGAGAGAAGCGCGAGATCTCAAAGGGACTTGGCTCTATCAAGTTCATGTCCGAGAAAGCAAGCGCCGAATTGTTTTCGCTGTACGACAAGCATTACGATTGCTTCGTCGATCTCCTGAAGGATCTGGCCGATAAGACATCGCTCAACGCACGGCAGCTGGCGATTCTGGTTAAGATCGACTTCTTCTCTGATTTTGGAAACCAGCGTGAACTGCTGCGCATCATCGAGCTGTTCGACCGCCTGAATTCCGGAGGCGCGAAGGAGGTTTTCCGTGAAGAGATCGACGGCGGCGCCTTTGAGCAGGCATTCCGTCGGCACTCTACATGGAAAACGAAGGCTGGCAAGGAAGCAAAGAAGTATAAGTTCTCCGATTGCATGGCGATCCTTCGTGAGTGCGAATCCATCATTAAGCAGTCTGGCATTGAAGATCTGGATAACATCGTCAAGGTCATGAACTATCATGAGGCGACCGGCACGTTCGGCTATTACACAGGGCTTGACGAGGACCGCCCCAAGCTTTTCGTCAAGGAAGTCTACCCCGTCTGCCGCAAGAGCGACAACAGGCAGTTTGGCTACAGCATCATCACACAGTCGCTCGGAAGCGGCAAAGAGTCCAGATTCACGGTTTTCAACCGTGTTTTTGATAAAGATCCGATTCAGAAAAACGACCTGATCTTGTGTAAGCATTACGCAAAGGACGGACCGTATTTCCAGTTGGATTCCTACACACATATCTATTGAGGAGGATTTTTATGGTACGATCATCAATGTCAATATCGACGATATGGATTTTGAGGACTCCTACAATCAGGCAATCGCCCAGAAACAGATCTCTCAGATGAACTACGAACAGCAGCAGATCGAAAATGAACGTTCCGTTGCCGCAGCGCAGGCAGAAGCCGAGAAGAAGGTAATCGAAGCGAACGCCGAAGCGGATAAAAAGCGCATCACGGCAGAGGCCGATGCGGAGCAGGCGAGGATTGCCGCGCAGGCGGAAGCGGACGCGATCAAATCTGTTGCCGATGCGCAGGCAGAAGCCAACCGCAAGCTGGCCGAGAGTGTGACCGACGCACTGATCGAGTATGAAAAGGTCAAATCGTGGGATGGCAAGCTCCCGAAAGTCACGGATGGTAATTCGCTGATTTCTTTCGGCATCGAATGACGTAAAAAATAGCCCGCCAGAAATGGCGGGCTGTACTTATCTCTGCATCATCTGCCGGGTCTTTGCGATCAAGCCCAGAACTTCCCGATACGACTCGTGATTGAGCTGGACGTTCTGCAGAATCAGTTCCAGAGCCTCGCAGATATTGCGGAGGTCGGAAGCGCTCAGAATTTTCTGTGAAATTCGCCCTAAAATCGACCGAAAATGGTCGCTTACCTGCGGATTTACGCTTCCATTGACGAAAAATTCACTCAAAAAGCCGTCTAAAATAACAGCTTCATATTCCGTGTAATACATAGTGCGCTCCATTCGTTTTTCTCACCACATCATACCACAAAGCGCGGAACGCATCAAGATTACATAATACATAGGAGGTTTTCATGAAAGACTCAGGTTCTTTGACCGCTATGCTCCTTCTCGCTGCGGTCGGTCTGCTCGGACCGATCCTCGTGTTTGGCATTGGCTGGGTCGGCGGTGCGATCCTGCGGTGGGCTTTCGGCGATATGATCGCGTCTGGTATGAATTTGCTTTTTCATACAAGCAGCTTTACGCCGGATGTCATTCCTATTGCCTGCGGCACACTCTCCGTGATCGGCAGTTATTTCAAATCATCGCTTACGACCAGAAAGGAGTAATCCATGCTCAAGAAACAGACCATTACAACAGAAGAATTTAATTCCACCGGCGACCTGACAAGGCGGATCGTCGAGGAAAATGAGTATAGTGAAGAGACACCGCTTCAGATGCCGTATCAAGTGCCGTATACGCCCGGCGATACGACGCCTGCAAAGCCGTGGCGGCAGGATGTTTACTACACTGGCACCAAGGTCGATGGCCCGCATTCCGACGGTGTTGCCATGACGTGCGGCGGCAATGAGGGGGTGCAGAATGGAAAAAATTAAAATCAAATATTTCGATCCTGCTCTTGAGCGGATCGCCAGGATCTCGCAAGGCGACTGGATCGATCTCCGCGCCGCCGAGACCTACTATATCCCGGCTGGTGAGCTTGCCATGATCCGGCTCGGTGTGGCAATGGAGCTTCCGGATGGCTATGAGGCAATTGTAGCTCCGCGCAGCTCTACATATAAGAAATATCACATTCTGCAGGCGAACTCCATCGGCGTCATTGATCACTCTTACTGCGGCGACAATGACGAGTGGATGTTCCCGGCATACGCAACCGAGATGACCGTCGTCCATAAGGGCGACCGCATCTGTCAGTTCCGAATTCAGAAGAATCAGCCAGAAATTGAATTCGAGGAAGTCCCGGCGCTCAGCAATGCAAATCGTGGCGGCTTCGGCTCCACGGGAATTTAATCAAACTGAGACAGGGTGGGCTTTATTGCCCGCCCTGCTCTTTTACATATGCGCAGCCCGTAGAAAGGAGGTCTATCAATTACGCAAATTCCATTTTGGGAGCAATACACACTGACAATTCAGGAAGCATCACAATACTTCCGCATCGGAGAAAATAAGCTGCGTAAAATTGTCAGCGAAAACAAAGACGCTGATTTTGTTCTTTGGAATGGGACGCGACCACAAATCAAACGCGCAAAATTCGAGCGCTTTGTTGATCAACTGAATCTGATATGATACCCAGCTTGAAAGTGAATCCAGACTATGGTATATTTCAAATGCCATGTTGATATTCATTTTCAGACAAAAAGGAGTAGCCATGCCTGAAAAAAGAAAAGACAACAAAGGTAGAATTCTGAGAGAAGGGGAGGTACAAAGAAGCGACGGAAAGTACATGTACCGTTATACTGATACTGGGGGAGAACGCAGAGCAGTTTACAGTTGGCGGCTTGTGGAGTCTGATAAGGTGCCTGATGGCAAGCGAGATACAGAGCCATTAAGAACTCAAATCAAGCGCATCCAGAGAGATCTGGATGATGATATCAACTCTTACAAGGCGTATAAGACGACGCTGAATAGCTTCTACGATGCCTATATCGAAACAAAGTATGAGCTCAAAGCTTCTACAAGAACCAACTACAAGTATATGTACAAGAAGTATGTGCAGGACGAGATAGGCTCTAAGAATGTTGCAGATATCAAGTACAGTGACATTAAACGGTTTTACATTCACCTCATTAAAGACATGGGCTTCAAGCCGAACAGCATGGAGGTCATTCATACAATACTCCATCCTGTCTTTAATGTTGCAGTGAGAGATGGATTCATCCGAATGAACCCAACTGACGGCGTGATGGCTGAAATCAAGAAGAGCCACAGCTGGGAGAAGCCCAAACGGCATGCACTGACGGAGGCGCAACAAAACGAGTTCTTAGATTTCGTATCCGGATCTCCAACGTATAGGCACTGGATGCCGCTATTCACGATTATGCTCGGTACAGGCACGCGCGTTGGAGAGGTGCTTGGGCTGCGATGGGAAGATTGTGATTTCAAGCAGAATATCATTGACATTAACCACAATTTGATCTATCGCCAGCAAGAAAGCGGAAAGATGGAGTTCCATATCACTACGCCAAAAACAAAAGCAGGCACACGAATCATTCCGATGTTTTCAGACGTAAGAGCCGCCCTGCTCCAGATTCGGCTGGAGTGTATGGAAGAAGGCTTCAATAACTGTGACATTGATGGATACACGAACTTCATTTTTAAGAACCGGTTTGGTGAGATGCTGAGTCCGCATTGTGTCAATAGAGCCATCGATAGGATCGTTCGAGACCACAACACAGAAGAGCTAGAACACGCAAAGAAAGAACACCGAGAGCCGATTTTACTTCCGCACTTCAGCGCACACAATCTCAGGCACACATTCTGTACTCGCCTTTGCGAGAATGAAACGAATCTAAAGGTGATCCAAGAGATTATGGGACACCAAAGTATCGAGATCACGATGGATGTTTATAACGAAGCAACTAGGGAAAAGAAGATATCCAGTTTTGAAAATCTCGAAGGGAAAATCAGGGTGGTATGAGTCGGCCTCGCCATCAGTTTTACACCAATTTTTACACCAATTGACCGAAAAGTTATAAAAACTTACGGGAAGTTATATCACTAAAAGTTCTGAAAACCGCATGAATAATGGAGTTATAAGAACTTATAAGTACCTATAATTAGTCGGGGTTTTATTCCCGACGATGAAGCCCCTCGATATGCCAAAGAAGGAAACTGCGAAGGCAGAAGCCGCACCCGCTGCGCCTGCTGCGGAGGAGAAGATCGACTTCTCCAACGTCGAGATCGAACCGCTGTTCAAGGACTATGTGGACTTCGAGACGTTCGCAAAATCCGACTTCCGCGCCGTCAAGGTCAAGGCGTGTGAGGCAGTCAAAAAGTCCAAAAAACTCCTGAAATTCACGCTGGACGACGGAACCGGCACTGACAGAGTGATTCTTTCCGGTATCCACGAATACTACGAGCCGGAAGAGCTCGTCGGCAAAACGTGCGTTGCCATCACGAATCTCCCGCCAAGACCCATGATGGGGATTGCCTCTGAGGGTATGCTCATCTCCGCTGTCCACCACGAAAACGGCGAGGAAAAGTTGCATTTGCTGATGGTCGATCCTCACATTCCGGCAGGCGCAAAGCTCTATTGATTGCCCCAAAATTGTCGGTGCTTACGCCACAACTTACGCCAATTTACTCCGAGCTTACGCCAAAAATGCGTTTGGAATTTTGCGATTGCAGACAAGTTCCGATAGCATACGATAAGTTCCTATGATTTAAGCCCGCTGATTTCGGTCAGCGGGCTTTCTATTTCTGGAGCTGCCTCTTAGTGAGACAGCCCCCTTTTATGTGGAATACTACGAAAGCTCGGCGGTGCTGCGCATCCTCCTCCGGAGAAGCGCCATACAGATGCTGATGCCGAGCATCACAGCTGTCGCGCAGACCCAGCCGAAGCCGACCGAATAAAGCGGAAGCCTGCGCGCGAGCGTACCGAGCGCACCGAGTGGGACACCGGCCGTATCCAGCGCATAGACGACACTGACAAGCCCCGTTCCGGCGACGGTGAGCGGATAGACATAGCTGTTCTGCTTCCAGAGGCCGTGGCTCAGGCCCAGAAGGATCAGCACGATGGAGACCGGATAGATCGCGTTCAGGATCGGGACGGAAATGTTGAGAATGGTGCTCAGACCGAGGTTGCAGATCAGGAAGGAAACACCGGTAATGACAAACACCCAGCTCCGGTAGGAGAGCTTGCGGAAAAGCACCGAAAAATACTGTGAGATGGAGTGGATCAGGCCGACGCAGGTCGTCAGGCAGGCAAGCGTGAAGATGGCGGCCAGCAGAACGGCGCCCGGCTCACCGAAAAGCTGGAACACGATGCGGCGGAGCGTCCACGCGCCGTTCTCCTGAACGGCATAGACGCCTGAGGAGCACATGCCCATATACGCAAGCAGAATATAGACGAGCGCGAGGATCGTTCCGGCAAAAACGCCTGCCAGCACGGTATGGCGCATTTTTTCGCGCTTTTCCTCCAGACCGAAGCCGCCGAGCGTCGCAGCAATGACAAGGCCGAAGTTCAGAGCCGCAATGGTGTCCATGGTCTGATAGCCGTCGGAAAAACCCTTGAAAAAGGGTGCGGCGGCGTAATCCTGCTGCGGCGCGGCGACATGGACGCTCCCACGAAGTAGGAAGTTCACGAACAGGAACCCGAGAAGCAGGAGCAGCGCGGGCGTCAGGACATGGCCGATCCGGCTGACGAGCTTGCTTGGCGTGAGGCAGAGCCAGAGGGCGGCGAAGAAGAAAACGAAGGAGTACACCGCCATCCAGACAGAGACGCTTGCGCCATCCGGAAGATACGGCGCGACGGCCATTTCAAAGGGCACAGAGGCTGCGCGCGGGATGCCGAGGCCCGGGCCGATGGAAAGGTAGATCAAAACGGCGAAGATCAGGCCGAAGCGGGGACTGACCTGCTGGCCAAGCCGGTCGAGACCGTCGAAGCGGGCGACGACCACGACGCCGAGCACCGGCAGAACGACTGCTGTGAGCAGAAAGCCGAGCAGCGCCGGAATAGTCTGCGCACCGGCGTTCTGGCCGAGGAACGGCGGAAAGATCAGATTTCCCGCGCCAAAGAACAGAGAAAACAGCATAAAGCTGACCAGAAGCATGTTTTTCTTACTCAGTTTCATTTTTTCGTCCTCTTTTTCTGAAAATAAAAAAGACCCGTCTCAAATTGCTTTGAGACGAGCCTTGATATACGATCAATACCCGCGGTACCACTCAAATTGCACAGCCGGACGGCTATGCCGCTTTCAGGCTCCAACAAGCCCTAGGCACTGACGCAACCTGCGCGGAGATCCCTACTTGCAAGGCGTTGGGGATTCAGCTCAAAAGGGATAAGATCCTGAACATTGTCTGCCGGGCTTTCAGCACCCCCGGCTCTCTGTGAGACGCACGAACAGATCCGTCTTTGTCATCGCTTTTCTATGGCGTCAGCCGACGCATTTGTCAGGAGCATCATAGCATTGCCGAGCGGAATTGTCAAGGTCAGTTTCTGGAAGGGAAGCGACGCTTTTTACAGCGAATCAGCAAGCGCCGGAGCTGCGGAGCGTGCGAGGTATGCGTGCGGTCAAGGAAAGCCGCCGGAACGGACTCCGTCCCGGCGGCTGCGGCTTGAATGCTCGATGTGCTCAGCGCCTGGCAATCAGTTCACATTCGACCAGTACGCCCTTCGGAAGTGCAGAGACCTCCACGCAGGAGCGCGCTGGGTAGGGCGCCTTGAAATACTCAGCATAGACGGCGTTGAACGCGGCAAACTGGCTGAGGTCGGTCATAAAGACCGTCGTTTTTACAACGTTGGAAAGCGACATTCCTGCCTCAGCGAGAACGGCCTGAATGTTGGCAAACATCTGGTGCGCCTGCGCTTCCAGCCCGCCATCGGCCACAAGGCCGGTCTCCGGTACAAGAGGAATCTGGCCGGAGAGGAAAACAAGGTCGCCGCAGTCGATGGCCTGCGAGTACGGGCCGACGGCAGCCGGAGCATTCTTTGTGCAGATAACATTCATAAAGCGATCCCTCCTTATTTCTGCTGCGTGAGACGCTCGCGCTTCCAGTCAAGATAGTCGTCGTAGGTTCCGGGACGGTCAAGGATCGTGCCGTCCGGCTGGAACTCAATGACGCGGTTGCAGGCCGTCTGCAAAAGCTCGTGGTCATGCGAGGCCAGCAGGATATTCCCCGGGAAAGCGCAGAGGCCCTTGTTGACGGCCTGAATGGCCTCCATGTCGAGATGGTTGGTCGGCTGATCGAGCAGAATGACGTTCGCGCCGGAAAGCATCATCCGCGAAAGCATACAGCGCACCTTTTCGCCGCCGGAAAGGACGTTTACGGGCTTGAACACCTCGTCGCCGGAGAAGAGCATCCGGCCAAGGAAGCCGCGCAGATAGACGTCGTCCTTCTTCGCGGAGAACTGGCGGATCCAATCGACGAGGCTCTCGTCATGGCCGTCGAAATACTCGCTGTTGTCCTTCGGGAGATAGCTCGTCGTGACGGTCTGGCCCCACTTGACGCTGCCCTCGTCCGGCTCCAGCTCACCCATCAGAATTTTGAACATTGTGGTCTGCGCAAGCTCGTTCTCGCCGACAAAGGCGATCTTGTCGTTCTTATTGACGATGAAGCTGACCTTGTCCAGAAGCTTCACGCCGTCCACGGTCTTGGACACGTCGGTGACGAAGAGAATATCCTTGCCGACCTCGCGCTCACGCTCAAAGCCGACGAACGGATACCGCCGCGAGGAGGCGGGCATTTCCTCGACGGAGAGCTTGTCCAGAAGTCTCCGGCGGGAGGTCGCCTGCTTGCTTTTGCTCTTGTTGGCGGCAAATCGGGCGATGAAGGTTTGCAGCTCGGCGATCTTTTCCTCGTTGCGCTTGTTCTTGTTGCGGATGAGCTGCTGGATGAGCTGAGAGGACTCATACCAGAAGTCGTAGTTGCCGACGTACTGCTTGATCTTGCCGTAATCGATGTCCACGATGTGGGTGCAGACGGTGTTCAGGAAGTGGCGGTCGTGGCTGACTACGATGACAAGACCGGTGTCCTCGTAGTCCATGATGAAGTTTTCCAGCCAGTCGATTGCCTCAATATCGAGATTGTTGGTCGGCTCGTCGAGCAGAATGATATCAGGCTTACCGAAAAGCGCCTGCGCAAGCAGAACCTTCACCTTCTGGCGGCCGTCCGTGTTGGCCATAAGGTCATAGTGCTGCTCGACCGGGATGCCGAGACCCTGCAAAAGGCGGCTCGCGTCGGATTCGGCCTCCCAGCCGTCCATTTCCGCAAACTCCGTCTCCAGCTCGCTGGCGCGAAGGCCGTCCGCCTCGGTGAAATCCTCCTTTTCGTAGAGCGCATCCTTTTCCTTCATCACGTCGTAGAGATGCTGATTGCCCATGATGACGGTGTCAAGAATGGTATATTCGTCGTATTGGAACTGATCCTGCTTGAGGATGGACATGCGCGCGCCCTGCTTGATGGCGACATAGCCGGAGGTCGGCTCCAGCTCTCCGGAGAGAATTTTCAAAAAGGTGGATTTTCCGGCACCGTTTGCGCCGATGATGCCGTAGCAGTTGCCGGGCAGAAATTGCAGATCTGCGTTTTTGAACAGAACGGAACCGCCGAACTGCATGGCGAGATTGGATATTGTAATCATGATTTGCTCCTGTTCGGTTTTTCTTTAATTGTATTATAATTGATTTTAACATAGTTTCTCCGGTTTGGAAAGGGGAAAAAGCGTCGATTTGCAGTTGGAAGGTGAAGCGGGGATTGACACGGCGGAAAAACTGTAATAGAATAATTCTGGAAACTCTCAGACTCGCCGGAGCGCGATATTCAGAAGGGAGAAAAAGATGAAAAGATTCCTCCGCAATTTCCTGCTGTGCGCTTGTATGATGGTGCTGCTTTCCGTGTGCGCGTTTGCCGCGCAGGTCTCCGTTTCTGATATGAAGGTCAAGGTAAACGGTGTGGAACAGACGCCACAGGCCTATCTGATCGACGGAAATAACTATTTTAAGCTCCGCGACCTCGCCATGATGCTGCGGGAAACGCCGAGTCGGTTTGAAGTCGGCTATGACAGCGAGACCAAGACCGTTACCATGACGCCCGGGAAGGATTACACGCCGGTCGGCGGCGAGCTGGAACGCGGCGAGGATCAGTCCGCCAGCTGCACGCCGAGCGTCTGCATACTCAAGATCGGCGACAGGGAGTATTCCTACCAGAGCTATAATATCGGCGGCAACAATTACTTCAAGCTTCGCGACCTTTCGTTCTCAATCAGTCTTTCCGTTGGATATGACGGCTCGACAAGAACGGTGCTGCTGCGCTCGCTTCCGCGCCGTTTGGTCCCGGGCGATTACGACATCAACACAATGACAAATTCGGAGAAAAAGACGCTGGAGGACGGCAAAACAAAGACGATCTTCCGGTCGAATGGAAAGCTCGCGTATTATTCGATCGAGGAGGATCTGGAGGACCGCCAGCATAGAACGACGTTCTATACGGCAGACGACCGCGCCTATACGGTGTTCACGGTACAGTATGATGAAAACGACAATTTGATCAAATTTACAGCCGCCCTTGGAAACGGAATGGTGCTGGGATACAGGCAGTTGTTCTACGACGACCAGAACCGTTGGATCCGTGAAGAACACTACTATGGCGACGGTGCGATGTCGTCGTATTCCGAGGCAGAGTATGATGAAAATGGGCTGCCGTGGAAGGAGCGCATCTACAGTGTGAATGATAAGAACGAAGTACGTCTGAGCACGGTGAATGTGTTTGAATTCCAGAACGGAGCACTCTGGAAGGTCAGCACCTATGATGCGTTCAATGTGCTTCAGAGCGAGAAGTCGTTCGCGGGACAGAGCGTCCACTCCTACGAGAGATTCAAATTTTAAGACATTTATATTACGATCAAAAACCGGCACGGGTCGCTCCCGCGCCGGTTTTCCTTGTGAACGCTTTGTGAATTTTGCAGAAAGGACTTGCAATCCTGTCAGAATCGGCTATAATACGATTAGCACTCAAAGATAAAGAGTGCTAATTTGTGAGATACAGGACGTGACATTATGGAAAAGAAACAGTTTCAGGCGGAATCCAAGCGGCTGCTGGATCTGATGATCAATTCTATCTATACCCACAAGGAGATCTTCCTTCGTGAGATCATATCAAACGCTTCCGACGCCATCGATAAGCTGGCGTATCAGGCACTGACGGACGACAAGGTCGGCCTCAGCCGCAGTGACTTTGCCATTACCGTCCGCGCGGACAAGCAGGCGCGCACGCTGACCGTTTCCGATAACGGCATCGGCATGAGCATGGACGAGATGGAGGACAATCTCGGTACGATCTGCCGCTCCGGCAGCCTCAAGTTCAAGCAGGAGATGGAGAAGAAGGACGAGCTGGACATCATCGGCCAGTTCGGCGTCGGCTTCTATTCGGCCTTCATGGTCGCGGACGAGGTGACGGTCGTTTCGAAGAAATACGGCTCCGACGAGGCGTTCATGTGGAAGTCGAGCGGTGCCGACGGCTATACCATCGAGCCGGCACAGCGCGACGGCGCAGGCACGGACGTCATTATGAAGCTCAAGGAGGACACGGAGGACGAAAAGTACAGCCGCTTCCTCGAGACCTACACGATCCAGAGCCTTGTGAAGAAGTATTCCGATTACATCCGCTACCCGATCAAAATGGATGTGGAGACGCAGCGCGTCAAGGAAGGCACTGCTGATTCCGACAAGCCGGAGTATGAGACCGTGACGGAGAACCGGACGCTCAACTCGATGGTGCCGATCTGGCAGAAGGCCAAGAAGGACGTCACCGACGAGGAGTACAACAACTTCTACAAGGAAAAGTTCTTTGACTTTGAGGACCCGTTGGCTGTGATCCATGCCAGCGTGGAGGGCGCTGTGACCTATAAGGCGCTGCTGTATATCCCGGCGAAGGCTCCGTATGACTTCTACACAAAGGACTTCAAGAAGGGCCTTCAGCTCTATTCCTCCGGCGTGCTCATTATGGAAAACTGCGCAGACCTGCTGCCGGACTGCTTCCGCTTTGTCCGCGGCATCGTCGATTCGCAGGATCTGAGCCTGAACATTTCGCGTGAAATGCTCCAGCATGACCGCCAGCTCAAGTTTATGGCCTCGAATCTTGAGAAGAAGATCAAGGCGGAGCTGACGAAGCTGCTGGAAAGCGACCGCGAGAAGTATGAAAAGTTCTTCTCCGTTTTCGGAATGCAGCTCAAGTACGGTATCGTTGCGGATTACGGCCAGAAGAAGGAAATGCTTCAGGATCTGCTGCTCTACTGGTCGAGCAAGCAGGATAAGCTGGTCACGCTCAAGGAATATACCGACGCCATGCCGGAGGATCAGAAGTACATCTATTACGCAAGCGGCGAGAGCCGTTCGCGCCTCGGTCAGCTTCCGCAGCTCGAGCTGCTCCGCCAGAAGGGCTACGATGTGCTGTTCATGACCGACGAGGTGGATGAGTTTGTTCCGCAGTCGCTGATGAAGTACGCCGACAAGGAGCTTCGCAACATCACGACCGAGGATCTCGGCCTTGCGACAGAGGAAGAAAAGAAGGCCGCCGAGGAGAAGGCAGAGCAGGCCAAGACGACGCTGGATTTCGTCAAGGATACGCTGGGCGACGCCGTGAAGGAGGTTCGTTTGAGCACGAATCTCGGCAGTCATCCGGCCTGCATGGTGCCGGAGGGCGGCATGACCTTCGAAATGGAGAAGTATTTCCGCCGCGTCAGCCCGGAGATGCAGGCAAAGGCTGACCGTGTGCTTGAGCTGAACCCGGATCACCCGGTGTTCGCCGCCTTGCAGCTGGCCGTTGCGCAGGACCCGGAAAAGGCAAAGAAGTATGTGAAGATCCTGCATACGCAGGCGCTGATGATGGCCGACCTGCCGGTCGAAAACGCGGGCGAGTATACCGAGCTTGTCTGCGAGCTGATGAAGTGAGCCGCAGGGGCTTGCAGATATTTCCCAATATGCGCAGTGCCGCCGCCCGGAATGGGCGGCGGCATTTTGTCTGCCGGTCTTGACCGGAACGCGAAAAATGTGCTATTCTGATAGCAAGGCGAAAGCGCCGGGAATTCAAATGAAATGAGAGGTCAGCGTTATGCTTTGTATCAAGAACGGAACCATTCACGACGCCGTACACCGCGAGGCGTATGTGGCCGATATTCTGGTCGAGGACGGAAAAATTTGCAGGATCGGCGAAAATCTGGAGGCGGAGGAAACGATCGATGCCTCCGGCCTGAACGTCTATCCCGGCTTTGTGGACGCGCACAGCCACATCGGTCTGGACGGCTACGGTGAGCCGGGCGTCGATTACAATGAGATGAACGACATCTGCTGCCCACAGTTGCGCGCCATCGACGGCGTCGATCCCATGGATCACAGCTTCGAGCTGGCGAGAAACGCGGGCGTGACCTGCGTCTGCACAGGCCCGGGCAGTGCGAACGTCCTCGGCGGCACGTTTACGGTCATCAAGACTGCCGGTAAGCGGATCGACGACATGATCGTCAAGCAGGCGGCAGCGATGAAGTGCGCCTTCGGCGAAAACCCGAAGCGCTGCTACAATTCCAAGTGCGATTCCACGCGCATGACGACCGCCGCGATCCTCCGCGAGGCGCTGATGAAGGCGCAGCTTTATCTTCGCAAGAAGGAGGCGGCAGGCGACGACCTGAGCAAGCTGCCGCCTTTTGACATGAAGCTGGAGGCGCTGATTCCTGTGCTGCGCCGTGAGATTCCGCTCAAGGCCCATGCGCATCGCGCCGACGATATTTTTACGGCCATCCGCATTGCAAAGGAGTTCGGCGTCCGGCTGACGCTCGAGCATGTGACGGAGGGGCACCTGATCGCGGACGAGCTGGCCAAGACGGGACTCTGCATGGCCGTCGGCCCGTCGCTCGGACATGCGACGAAGGTCGAGGTGCGCAACAAGTCCTGGCAGACGCCGGGCATTCTGAGCCGCGCCGGGTGCCATGTGTCCATTATCACGGACTGCACCGTTATCCCGCAGCAGTATCTTCCGCTGTGCGCCGGTATGGCCGTCTGCGCGGGCATGGATCCGTTTGAGGCACTCCGCGCCATCACCATCAATCCCGCCGAGCATATCGGCGTGGCTGACCGCGTCGGCTCCATCGAGGAAGGGAAGGACGCCGATATCGTGCTGACGGACGGGAACCCGTTCGAGGTCTCCACCTGCGTCCATCGTGTGCTCATCAGCGGCAAAACGGTCTATTCCGCCGAGTAAGAAGAAAATATAAGAAAATGACGCGGCATTTGCCGCGTCATTTTTGTATGCATCAAAGGTGCTGATCCTTTTTATCCTGCTGCTTCTCGTGCGCGACGAAATAGACCGCCAGCAGAATGAGCGTCAGGATATTGCTCAGGAAAAAGCCGAGTAGCGCCGTCAGCAGGAAGCTGTCCACAGAACCTCCCTCCGGCATCCGGAGGTTGCAGAAGTAGAACACCGTCGAGCCGAGAAAGGAAAGGACCGGCAGAAGCCATCCGAGCCACTTTTTCCCGCGCCGTGCGAGGAAGAATTCCAGCGCGCAGAGCGCAAGCAGTCCGATGATGGAGAGGATCGTTTTCATGCTATGCCGCCTCCCTCCGGATCATGCGCGGAAGCGCCGCGCGCAATGGCGTCACGCTCCTCGCAGAGCTGCTCGTGCAGCTCCAGCGAGTTCCAGCCGCGGTTGGACTCCGTCAGCACGCATTTGAGCGGAAATACGAGCCTCGCGGCGCGCAGCTCCTGTAAAAAGCGGCTGAATACGGACTGCGGAAAATGCGCCATGACGAGCATCTGGTCGGAGAAGCTTTCGCCGTCATAAAAGGACTCAAAGCCTTCGCAGTCTCCGGTGAAGCTACCGATCGGCTGGAGATACTCCCATTTTTCGACTGCGCGGACGCGAATGCCCATCCGCACGGCAAGCACGCGCAGCTTTGCGGCGTGCTTTGCGGGGACGCGGTAGGTGAGCAGGACAGGCTGCGGCATATCAAACGACCTCCTTGCGTGGATTTTGCAGGAAACCGGCCCAGACGAGCATGGCGGCGATCGTCCAGAAATAGACCATCATATACGGCTGCTCGAAAATGTTTTCGAAGAAGCAGTGCGCCAGCACGCCGCAGAGTCCCGCGAACATGCCCGCACAGAGGGGATAGAGCGTTCCCTCCATATGCCGCCGCTGGCCGCGGAGGCGGAAAAGCGTGCGGTTTCCGGTCCAGACGAGCGTCAGCATCATGACGGCAAAGGACGCAAGGCCGACATAGCCCATTTCCACAAGGATCTTGAGGTAATAATTGTCCATGTAGAAATACTCGATCCAGTCCATGATCTGCGTCTGCATGGCGATGGCGCCGCCGAACATGCCGAGGCCGTAGCCGAGCCACGGATCTGCCGAGTTCAGAAGGGCAAGCCCGGTAGCCCAGCGCTCGCTGCGGCCGCCGTTGTTGCTGGCCGCGACAAATTCATCTGTGAACAGGAAGCTGATGCGCGTGCGCACGAAGGGGACAAACATCAAAAGCGCGCAGGCGGCAAGGAGAAGGCCGAACAGCCTCCGGTCAACGAGCAGGATGAACAGCACGACCGCGATCACCATACCGACCCACGCGCCGCGCGACATGGTGAACAGACAGGCGAAGCACATGACGAAGGTTGCAAGCCACGCGGCCAGCTTGAGCGGCTTCCTGTCCGTGTAATAGGCGAGCGCCGCCGTCATGGGCGCGAACATGACCATGAAGTCGCCCATGATATTGGGACTGCCGAAGATGGAGAACACGCGTGTGCGGACGGCGGTCTCCGCCTTGCTCATCCAGTGGGACGGCATCGGGACGCCGATGATATACTGGTAAATGCCGTGGACGGCTACGCCGAACGCAACCGCGCAGAAAAGGCTGTACAGCCATGTGAGGTCGCTGCGGTCACGCAGGAGCCGCGTGACAAGATAGAACCAGAGAATATACTGCACCGTCGCGCGGTAGCCGTCCAGCTGAATGGACGGATAGCTCCCGACGACGCACATCAGCGCGAGACCGACGCAGAAAAACGCGAAGACCGGCAGGTCGAGGGGATTTGCACGCGTCCGGACAGGCTCCTTCCGACCCATCCGTCCCCAGACGATCCAGAAGAGCGCGAAAAGGATCAGCAGCTCGTCCCAGACGGAGGAGAGCAGCGGCACGGTCAGAAGCTCCCGCAGCGTATAGTCGATCAGAACGTAAACGCCGAGCAGCGTCAGAAGCAGTCCCGTCACGCCGCGCCGGAACAGCCAGCCGAGCAGACGGCTTTCCCGGCCGCAGCAGGCGATCGCGGAAAAGAAGCGGTGCAGGCATGAGGCGCTCCATGTGTCCTTGAGCCGGAAGCGGCGGGAGAGCCAGTCGTTGAGGCTTTGGAGCAGGCGCGTCGTGCGTGAGGATTGAACGCAGCCGTCCTGCGCGTCAAGACGGCGGCGGAACCAGCCGCGCAGCGCGGTGTTTTTCCATGCGCAGCCGACAGCCTGATTCAGGCCTGTCTCTTATACACATCTCCGAGCCCAC
>ENA-UAKS01000229-UAKS01000229.1-human-gut-metagenome-genome-assembly--contig:-NODE-229-length-24951-cov-7.510966_pt1 | contig 24951 bp, 19 predicted proteins | sample MGYA00243692_ERZ654452 | MGnify/ENA primary metagenome ERZ654452 (study PRJEB26926, sample SAMN06164442) | human gut metagenome | biome: ENVO:00009003; feature: ENVO:2100002; material: ENVO:00002003...
CAGTGTCTCGTGGGCTCGGAGATGTGTATAAGAGACAGCGCCGGTACCACGCGCCGTCCCACGCTCTCTCGGCCGCGCGCGTGCAGTGGTCGGCGGCGAGCGCGAGCTGTTCGGCCGCGTGCCCGCCCACGAGGGCGGCAAATTTCCGCGCCGTGATGGCAAAAAACCACGTCAGCCACACGCTCTCGCCCCGGCCCTGCGCGCCCACGCGGTCAAAGGCGTCGTTCCAGTCGCCCGTGCCGATCAGCAGCAGCCCGTGCGCGCCCACGCCGCGCGCGAGCACGCGCATCAGCGCCCGGCGGCAGTGCTCGAGCACCGTGCCGCGCTCCGCGCCCGCTTCGAGCGGCTGGTAGCGGTCGTGCTCGTTTTCCTCCAGCTCCTCGCCCGCGAGGAAGGGGTACTCGGCGCTTAAGATCTCGGCGTCGCCGGTCTTTTCCACGTACTCGCACACCGCCCACGGCAGCCACAGCAGGTCGTCCGAGATGCGCGTGCGCACGCCGTGCTCGGGTCCCGTGCCCGCGTGCCACCAGTGGCACACGTCCCCGGCGGCGAACTGGTGCGCGCACGCGCGGCCGATCTGCTCGCGCGCAGGCGCGCTGTCGAGCAGCAGGAGGTTCACCGCGTCCTGCAGCTGGTCGCGGAAGCCGAACGCGCCGCCGTTCTGGTACAGGCTCGTGCGTGCCAGCAGCCGGCAGCACAGCGTCTGATACGCCGCCCAGCCGCCGAGATAGCGGTTCATGTCCGCGTCCGGCGTCGTCATCCACAGGCGCGACACCGCGCCCAGCCACCGTTCGCGCGTTGCGCGCAGGGCGTGCGCGGCCTCGTCCGGCTGCGTCAGGCGCAGGAGATTCGCGCGCGTGTCGCACCCGCAGACGATCACGCCCTGCCGGTCGATCACGCCCTCGAGCGCGAAGCAGGGGATCAGCCCCGCACCGGCACGCGCGTCCATCTGCCCGCGCAGGAACGAAAACCGGTCGCACGTCCAGCCCGTGAGCGGCATGCCCGCCGCCGCGCAAAAGAGTTCGGGCGCGTCCGCGCGCACGTTCTCGGCTGTGAGCAGCCCGTCGGCGTACGCCGTCACGACGGCGGGGGCGTCCGCGTCGCGCCCGGCGCAGACGAGGTCAGTGTGCCACGTGATGCGCGCGCGCCCCGCGCACTCGATGAGCAGCACGCGCGCGTCCGCGTCCTCGGGCACGAACGCCGTCACGCGCACGGACATGCCGTCCACGCTGCGCTCCCACGCCGCCCAGCCGAAGCCGTATTCCACCCGCGCCGCCCCGTCGTCGTCAAAGAGCGACACCGCGCCCGCGCGCGATGCCATGCGCAGCGTCTCCGTGCCGCGCAGCACCCACGGGTCGCACAGCCAGCGGTTGATGCGCCCGGTGTGCGCGTTGCGGTGCCACATGTGGCCCGTGCCCGCGTCCGTGGCGAGAAAGCCGAAGCGCCCGTTTGTCAGCACCTGGCTCCACGCGCGCGGCGGCAGCCCGGTGAAAGACACCGTGCCGTCGTCGTCCCAGTGCACGTCGGCCCCCGTGGGCAGATACCGCCGGTCGCCCGGCGGGGGCAGCAGCGGCAGCGTGCAGCGCGTGCGCGCCATGCCGGGGCGGATGGCCGCGGCGGCCGCCACGGCGGGGAAGGCTTCCTCCGGCACGAGGTGCACGCCGCCGGGCGCGCCGAGCGTGTGCGCGAGATCGAGCGCCGCGAGCCACCCGCGCACCTTTCCGGCCGTCGGCTGCCGGTAGTCCCCGCCGTCGCCGCTGCGCAGCGCAAGGTCGCACGCCACGCCCAGCGCGCGCAGCAGTGCCCACTGCCGCACCACGCCGCGCTCCGCCTGCGCGCACCACACCGGCAGGTCGCCCGAGATGCCCTGCGCCCAGAGCGCCGGGCGCTCGAGCTGCCCGGGCGCTGCGCCCGCCGCCCCGGCCGGAAACAGCAGGGGAGAGACCGCCGCCATCGCGCCGTCGAGCTCCGCGCCCGTCATGCCGTACTGCGCGGCGAGCTCGCCCGGCAGCGCCGCCGCCGTCGCCGGCGGCAGCACGAGCGCGCGCTGCGCCGCCGTGAACGCATCGTCCTCGCGCGCGCCCACGCCCAGCGCAAAGCGCACGCGCCACGGCGTGTCCGGCGCTGTGTGCACCGGCACGCTCAGCTCCACGCGCCCCGCGCGCAGCCACCCCGGCACCGGCCCTTCGGCCCGCCACGTGCCCGGCCGGTCGCACGCGGCGCACAGCCACGCCTCCGGCTTCTCGCCGCGGCCGAGGTGCCGCAGCAGCAGCGCGTCGCGCCGCAGCACGCTCTGAAAGCCCAGCCGCGCGAACGCCGGGTGGTTGACATAATCCTCCCACGGTGCGAGCACGGCCTCGAACACGAACCGCACCGTGCCTTCGATCCCACGCGGGGACGAGAGCGTCAGCGCGCGCACCTCGCCGTTGGCGCGGCCGGGCACGGTCAGCGTCTGCACGGCAGTCACGTCCCCGTGCCGGGCGGTGAACTGCGCTGCGCGCACCGTAAAGCGCCACTGCGCGCCCGCGGCCGTGCCCGGCAGCAGTGGGCCGGAGAAATCGTCCGTCTCCAGCCGCACGACCGGCCCGGCGGCGGGGTCTGCGCGCGTGCCGCGGCGGCAGACGCTCAGCGCGTGCCAGCGCGCGAAGCTCTGCCCGGCCTCCGATACGGCGAGGCAGTACGTGCCGTTGGAGAGCAGCGCACAGCGCGGGGCTTCGGCGTCGATGCCCGTGCCCTCGGCCGCATAGTCCGGCAGGGCGCGGCGGCGCGCCTTTTCGGCCGGCTCCTCTGCGCGCCGCCGCAGCGCCGGCGCGCCCAGCGGCAGCCGTTCGGACAGCAATGTCGCGTGCGCGCGCATGGCGGGGTCGGCGAAAAACCACCGCCGCACCTGATCTCCGCACAGCGCGTTGCACGCCGCCAGCAGGCTCATGCCCTGGTGGTGCGCCATCACGCAGCGCACGATCTGCCCGCCGCTGCCCGTGCGCGCGCGGGTGCAGTCGAGCGCGTCGAAAAATCCGTGCTGCCCCAGCAGCCCGAGCGCCGCGAGTCTGCGCAGGTTGCGCATCGCCGCGCGCGGCTCGACCGCCAGCGCGAGAAAGCTGCTGTACGGCGAGAGCACCAGTTCCCTGTCCATGCCCGGCTGCAGGGCCAGCGCCGCGCAGCCGTGCGCCTTGTAGCGGTAGCTCAGCGCGCTGTCGAGCGCGAAGTACGCGCTCTCCGACACGCCCCACGCCTGCCCCGGGCGCACGCGCCGCCGCTGCACGTACAGGCAGAATTTCGCGCTCTCCCACAGCAGCGAGTCGCGCACCGGCGGCAGAAACAGCTCCGGCATCAGGTACTCGAACATCGACCCCGACCACGACACGCAGCCGCGGTAGTGGTCTTTCTGTACCTGCGCGCGCGACAGGGCGCGCCAGTGCTCGCGCGGCACGTCGCCCCGCGCCACGGCGAAGTAAGACGTCAGCCGTGCCTCGCTCGAGAGCAGATCGTAATAGCTCTCCGACCATTTGCCGCTGCCGGTGTCGATGCCGATGTGCATCAGCCGCCGCTGCGGGTCGTAGAGCGGGCCGAAGTCCATGCCGTCGCAGAGCATCTGCGCCCGCGCCGCGAGCTCGTCCCGCCCCCAGCCGCGCAGGGCGTTCGCCGCCGTGAGCAGGGCGGCGGCGCAGTTGCCGCTGTCCACCGTGGACACGTACAGCGGCGGCATCGGCCGCAGCGTGCACGTGTGATACCAGTTGTAAAAGTGCCCGTTCCAGCGGGGTAATTGCTCCATGGTCGTGAGCATCCGCTCCGCCAGCGCCAGCCCCTGCCCGTCGTCGATGCCCAGCGCGTGTGCGCCGAGGGCGGACACGAGCGCGAGCCCCATGTTCGTCGGCGACGTGCGGTGCGCCGTGCCGGTCGGCGGCTGGGCCTGCACGTTGTCCGGCGGCAGGTAGTGATCCTCGGCCGTGCAGAACGTCTCAAAATACTGCCACGTCGCCTTCGCCCAGCCCAGCAGCTCCCGCTGCGCCGCGCGCGATAGCGGCGCTGCCCCGGCCGCGTTTGGCGCGCCGAGCGCCGCCAGCACGAAGGGACTGAGCATCCACACGATGCCGGCGGCCAGCCCCGTCGGGCTCGGCGTCAGGACGGCCGTGAGCAGGCCCAGCGCGCTTGCCGGCCAGAGCGCGCGCCAATATGCGCCCAGTCCGTCGCGCCTGCCCGCGCGCTGCGCCGCCGTCTGCCACTGCAGGAGGTTTCGGTGCGACACGGCCATGCGCCACAGCGCCGTCACGATGGCGGAGGTGTTCAAAATTGCCTCCCACGGCAGCAAAATCAGCCGCAGCACCGTCTGCGCCACGGCGCTGGCCAGCCCGTGCAGCACGTCGCTGTGGTAGCGCACGCGCGTGTCCGCCGGGTGCACGATCGGCTGGCCGAGCGCGCGGATCAGCCCCTGCGCCAGCGCCAGCAGCGCCGCATACGCCGCCAGCCGCAGCCCCGGCCAGCGCAGCACGCAGCCGAGGAAAATGGAAATCCACGTCGCCGGGGCGACGAGCGACCGCCGCAGGTTGTCCGCCAGCCGGAACCGGTCGATCGGGTGCAGCGCCCGCGCGCGCCGGGAGAAGATCCACGGCGCGTTCTGCCAGTCGCCGCGGATCCACCGGTGCGCCCGCGCGCCCCAGGCCAGCGGGGCGGCGGGGAAGGTGTCCGTCAGCTCCACGTCGCCGAGAAAGCCGCCGTGCAGGTACGCGCCCTCGAGCGCGTCGTGGCTCAGCACGCGCCCTTCGGGAATGACCCCGCCGCCGCAGCAGTCGAGCAGCGCGCGCGCGTCGAGAATGCCCTTGCCCGGAAAGCCGCCGCGGTCAAAGCAGTCCATATACAGTTCCCCGCACGCGCCGCCGTAGGGGTCGGCGCCGCCCGGCCCTGCGAACACGCGCGCCCAGTCCGTGGCGTTCGCGCTCTGCAGCTCGGTGGCCATGCGCGGGTGCAGCAGGCCGTAGCCGCGCGTGACCACGCCGCGCTGCGCGTCCACCACGGCGCGGTTGAGCGGGTGGAGCATCGCGCCCACGAGCGCGCGCGCCGCGCCGGGCGTCAGGCGCGTGTCTGCGTCGAGCGTCAGCAGGTATACCGTGCCGCTCAGGCCCGCCGCGTCCCCGGCGGCGCACTGCAGCGTGCCCGGCCGGTCGAGCACCAGCCGCGCCAGCTCCAGTAATGCGCCGCGCTTGCGCTCCCACGCGCTCCATTTCCCGTCGGGGGTCTGTACGCGAGGGCGTGTGAAGAGATAAAACCGGCTGCCCCAGCGCGCGTTGAGCGCGGCGATCTCCGCGCGCGCCGCGCGCAGGATGGCGGGGTCGATGGGCGCGTGCGCCATGTCCGCCTCCGGCAGGTCGGCCAGCAGGCCGAACGTGAGCTGCCCGAGCGCGTCGCGGTTGCAGAGGTAGTATTCCTCCAGCCGCGCACAGAGCGCGTGCGCGTCGTCCGGGGAGGTCAGCAGCGCCGCAATCACGCACAGCGTCCGCCCCTCGGGCGGGATGCCCCGGCGCAGCGCCAGCCGCGGCACGAAGCGCGGCTTCGTCACGCGCAGCAATACCGCATCGAGCAGGCCCTTGACTACCTCCGACACCGGGATCAGCAGCAGCACCGCGCCCGACACGCTCTTTGTCGCAAAGCCCAGCAGCAGCGACAAAAACAGCGTCCCCACCACGACGGCCGCGATGTACCACCCGCCGTCGCGGCGACGTTCCGGCGCGCCGAGCACCTCGCGCAGCAAAAACCAGCCCACGTGCCGCCGCGCGCCCTCGCTGCGCTGCGCGCGCGCGAGTACGTCCTCGGCGATCTCGATCTCCGTCCGGCCCGTCCGTCGCGCCAGCCGCGCCACGGTCTGCCGGTAGTGTGCGCGCGTGGCCGCGTCCATCGCGGGGTAGACGCCCACCGGGTCGCGCGCGAGGATGCGCCCCACGCGGTCGCACCGCTCGGCGAGCATGCCCCACGCCGCCGTGCCGAGCGCGCGCAGCGACGTGAAGAGCGCTGGCGCGGCCGCGCCATCCCCGGCATAGCTCTCCGCCAGCGCGCACACCACGGCCGCCTGCAGCCCCGGCACGAGCAGGGCAAGCTCCGCCGTCTCGAGCGGCAGCGCGTCCTGAAACCCCTCCAGATACGCCTCCGCCGCCTTGACCGTCAGCGCCCCCCCGCACGCGCGCAGCAGCCCCGCGCAGCATGCGCCCAGCGCGGTCTGCCCGCCGGATGCGCGCACGCGCGCGTGCCGCAGAGCGGCCACGGCATCGCCCGCCGCGGCGCAGGCAAAGCTCCGGTTGTCGCGCAGCCACTGGCCGTTCGGCGTCTCGGGCGTGACGGCGCGCGCCATGCGCGTGAGCGCTTTTCCGGCGCGCCGGATGCGCCCGGTGTCCGCGCGCCGCCGGCCGGTCACGGTCAGGGCGCGGGCGTCGCGCTCGCCCTGTGCGCGCAGGGCGGCAGTGTTGGTTTCGGCCATGAAGATCCCTCCAGAAACGGTTTGCAATACCGGAATTTTTCCCATCCGGCGCGAGAACTATGCGGTGACAAGAAAAAATACTTGACACCCGCGCGGAATGCGCGTATACTACTCGTGCTGTAAAGGAAAAATGGTTTACAGCGAGGAGGGACCCCACCATGCCGGACGAGACCGTGTGGCGCACGATGCTGTTCGATTTTTACGGCGATCTGCTCACGGACAAGCAGCGGGAGTATTACGACCTCCATTATAATCAGGACCTCTCTCTGGCGGAGATCGCCGCCAGCAGCGGCATTTCGCGTCAGGGCGTGTGGGACAATATCCGCCGCGCGGACGCCGCGCTGCGCGATACGGAGGCCCGGCTCGGCCTGGTGCGGCGCTTCGCCGCGCAGCGTGCAGCCGCGGCCGCGCTGGAGGATACGCTCACGAAGCTGCGCGATACCGTCGGCGACGACGCCCGGCCTCTGGCCGAGCGGGCGCTGCGGCAGCTTCAGGATCTGAAAGGATAGATACCATGGCATTTGAATCCCTGTCGGACAAGCTGACCGAGGCGTTCAAACGCCTGCGCGGCAAGGGCCGGCTCACGGAGGCCGATGTAAAGGAGGCCATGCGTGAGGTCAAGCTCGCGCTGCTCGAGGCGGACGTAAACTTCAAGGTCGTCAAGGACTTTGTGCGCAAAGTGACCGAGCGCGCCACGGGCGCGGATGTGCTCGAGAGCCTCTCGCCCGCGCAGATGGTCATCAAGATCGTCAACGAAGAGCTCACCGCCCTCATGGGCAGCGAGAACCAGAAGCTGAACATCAGCTCCCAGTCGCCGAGCGTCGTCATGCTCGTCGGCCTGCAGGGCGCGGGCAAGACGACCAACGGCGCCAAGCTCGCCGGCCTCATGCGCAAGCAGGGCAAGCGCCCGCTGCTCGTCGCGTGCGACGTGTACCGTCCCGCGGCCATCCAGCAGCTTGAGACCGTCGGCCGCCAGCTCGACATTCCCGTGTTCCAGATGGGGCAGGGCGACCCGGTCGAGATCGCCAAGGCCGGCATCGAGCACGCGAAAAAGCACGGCAACGACCTCGTCTTTCTCGACACGGCCGGCCGCCTGCACATCGACGAGGCGCTCATGACCGAGCTGCAGAACATCAAGGCCGCCGTCAACCCCGCGGAGATCCTGCTCGTCATCGACGCGATGATCGGCCAGGACGCGGTGGCGACCGCGCAGGCCTTTGACGACGCGCTCGATATCACCGGCGTCATGCTCACGAAGCTCGACGGCGACGCCCGCGGCGGCGCCGCGCTGTCGATCAAGGCGCTGACCGGCAAGCCCATCAAGTTTGCCGGCATCGGCGAGAAGCTCGACCAGATCGAGCCCTTCCACCCCGACCGTATGGCCAGCCGCATCCTCGGCATGGGCGATGTGCTCACGCTCATCGAAAAGGCCGAGCAGAACCTCGACCAGAAAAAGGCCGAGGAAATGGCCGAGCGTCTGCGGCAGAACCGCTTCACGCTCACGGATTATTACGACCAGCTCCAGCAGCTCAAGGGCATGGGTTCCTTGCAGGACATCGCCGGCATGATCCCCGGCATGGATGCCAAGGCCCTCTCGGGCGCGAACGTCGATGAGAAGGCCATGGGCCGCATCGAGGCGATCATCCAGTCCATGACCCCCGGCGAGCGCGACAACCCCGCCATCTTAAACTCCAGCCGCAAAAAGCGCATCGCGGCGGGCGCGGGCACGAGCGTGGTCGAGATCAACAAGCTGCTCAAGCAGTTCGAGCTCATGCAGCAGCTCGTGCGCCAGATGTCCGGAAACAGCAAGGCCATGCGTCGCATGAAGCGCGGCGGCCGCGGCGGCTTCGGCGGTCTGGGCAATCTGTTCGGCGGCGGCGGCGGCCGTCCGTACGGATTCTGAAACCGATTCCATGCTCCCGCAGGGAGCTGGAGATACAGAGAACTTTGATGGAGGTGAAGATACATGGTCAAGATCAGACTTCGCAGAATGGGCGCCAAGAAGGCCCCCTACTACCGCATCGTGGTGGCGGACTCCCGTTTCGCACGCGACGGCAGATGCATTGAGGAGATCGGCACGTACGATCCGCTGAGCACGGATAAGAAGATCGTCGTCGACGCCGAGCGCGCCAACTACTGGCTCGCCAACGGTGCACAGCCGACGGATACCGTTCGTGTGCTGCTCAAGAAAGCCCTCGCAGCGGAATAAGGAGAGACCCCAAAGATGAAAGAGCTTCTGACCTATATTGTGCAGAACCTCGTGGAAAAACCGGACGAGGTCTCTGTGACCGAGCGCGAGGCCAATGGCGAGACCGTGTTTGAAGTGCGCGTCGCCGACGGCGATATGGGCAAGGTCATCGGCCGTCAGGGCCGGATCGTCAAAGAGATCCGCATCCTGATGAAGGCCGTCGCCCAGAGAAAGGGCAAGAAAGTCTCCGTGGAGATCATGGATTGACGCAGGAAACGCGCTGCACCCGTGCAGTGCGTTTTTTGCACCTACACCCAAAAAGGGGGACAACCAACGATGCAAAAACCGTATCTGGAGGCAGGAAAGATCGTCAACACGCACGGCGTGCGCGGCGAGGTGCGCATCCAGCCGTGGGCGGATGACGCGGCGTTCCTGCTCGGCTTCCGGACGTTTTATATCGACGGCGCGCCCGTGCCCGTCGCGCACAGCCGCGTGCACAAGGGCATGCTCGTCGTGAAGTTTCAGGGCGTGGACGATGTCAACGCCGCCATGACGATGAAAAACCGCGTCGTGTCCATCGCGCGCGCGGACGTCACGCTGCCCGACGGACAGTATTTCCAGCAGGACCTGCTCGGCATCGCCGTCGAGACCGACACGGGCGAGACCCTCGGCACGCTGCGCGAGATCCTGGACCTGCCGCGCGGCAGCGTCTACGTCGTGCAGGGCGACCGCGAGGTGCTCATCCCCGACCGGCCGGAGTTCGTGCGTAGCATCGACCCCGCCGCCGGGCGCATGGTCGTGCACCTGATCGAAGGGATGTGAGCGCGTGCGCATCGACATTCTCACCCTCTTTCCCGACACGATGCGCGCCATGCTCGGCGAGAGCATCCTCGGCCGGGCGCAGGCGCGCGGCCTGCTCGATATCCGCTGCCACCAGATCCGCGACTATACCGAAAACCGGCAAAAGCAGGTCGACGACTATCCCTACGGCGGCGGCTGGGGGCAGGTCATGATGGCGCAGCCGCTCAAAAGCTGCCTCGACGCCGCGCTCGCGGACAGCACCGTGCCCAAAGCGCGCCGCCGCGTCATTTACCTCTCCCCGCAGGGGGCGACGTTCACGCAGGCGAAGGCCCGCCAGCTCAAGGCCGACTATGACCAGCTCGTGCTCGTCTGCGGCCACTATGAGGGCGTGGATGAGCGCTTCATCGAGGCGTGCGTGGACGAGGAGCTGTCCATCGGCGACTTTGTGCTCACGGGCGGCGAGCTCGGCGCGATGGTCGTCACGGACTGCGTCTGCCGCATGGTGCCGGGCGTCCTGTCGGACACCGAGTGCTACACCGGCGAGAGCCATTGGGCCGGCCGGCTCGAGTACCCGCAGTACACCCGCCCCGAGACGTGGGAGGGCCGCACCGTGCCGGAGGTGCTGCGCGGCGGCAACCACGCGGAAATTGAAGCCTGGCGCACGCGCCAGAGTCTGGAGCGCACGCTCACAAAGCGGCCCGATCTCTTTCAGCAGACGCCCCCGACGCCGGACGAGCAGCGCCTGCTCGATAAGATCCGGCGCGACCGCAGCCGCCCGCAGCTTGTAGAGCCGCCCGTCTGCCGGATAGCAACGGAGGACGACCTCCCGGCCATCCTCGCCATCGTGCAGCAGGCGCGCAATTACCTGCGCCGCCACCGCGTCGACCAGTGGCAGGGCGCGTACCCGAACGAGGACACCTTCCGCGCCGACATCGCGGCCGGCACGTGCCATGTGCTCACGTATCAGGGTGCGGTCGCCGCCGTGTTCACGCTCACCTTCGCGCCCGAGCCTGCTTATGACGCGCTCACGGACGGGCGCTGGCGCTCGGATCGGGAGCACGCCGCCGTGCTGCACCGCAACGCCGTCAGCGCCGATTGGCGCGGTACGGGCCTGTCCGACCTGCTCATGCAGGAGGTCGAGCGGCTCGCGCGTGAAAGCGGCGCGCACGCCGTGCGCGTCGACACGCACCGGCACAACGGCGCGCAGAAAAAGCTCCTCGAGCGCCACGGCTACCGTTTCTGCGGCAACATCCTCTGCGATGAGCCGGGGCACGACCCGCGCCGTCAGGCGTTTGAAAAGCTGCTGAAGTGAGGGCCTGCGTATGAATCTGACAAATCTCGCGGACATCCGCGCGCTGCTCGCGCGGCACGATTTCCGCTTTTCCAAGTCCCTGGGGCAGAACTTTCTCACCGCCGCGTGGGTGCCGGCCGACATTGCCGACGCCTCCGGCGCGGACGCGCGCACCGGCGTGCTCGAGGTCGGCCCGGGTATCGGCTGCCTGACCGAGCAGCTCGCGCAGCGCGCCGGGAAGGTCGTCTCCGTCGAGCTCGACGAGCGCCTGCGCCCCGTGCTGGCCGAGACGCTCGCGGGGTATGAAAATGTGGAGCTCGTCTTTGGCGACGTGCTCGCGCTCGACCTGCCGCAGCTGGTGGCCGAGCGCTTCGCCGGCCTGCGCCCCGTCGTGTGCGCGAACCTGCCGTATAACGTCACGTCGCCGCTGCTCACGGCGTTTCTCACCGCCGGCTGCTTCGACACCGTCACCGTCATGATCCAGCGTGAGGTCGCGCGCCGCCTGTGCGCCCGGCCCGGCACGGCGGATTACGGCGCGCTGACCGTGTTCGTGCAGTGGCACGCCGAGCCGGAGCTGCTCTTCGACGTGCCGCCGCACTGCTTTGTCCCCGCGCCGAAGGTCACGAGCACCGTCGTGCGCCTGCGCGTGCGCAAGTCCCCGCCCGTCGCCGTGCAGGATGAAAAGCTGCTGTTCACCGTCGTGCGCGCGGCGTTCAATCAGCGCCGCAAGACGCTCATCAACGCGCTCTCGGCCGGCGTGTCCGGCTGCGACAAGGCGCGCGCCGCCGCGGCCGTCGCCGCCTGCGGGCTCGATGCGCGCGTGCGCGGCGAGACGCTCAGCCTGGCCCAGTTCGCCGCTTTGAGCGACGCGCTCGGCAGCGAGCTCGGCAATGACGCTGGTTGACATAACGAAATGAAACAGGCCGTTCCATATCCGGAACGGCCTGTTTTCTATGCATTTATGTTGATTTACAGTTTACATAATGTAGCGCATCGAACGCACAGCACACAACCGGCAGCGATGTTGGAAAGCGGGGGAGCCCGAGGGGGCAACGCCCGCCTCGGGTGAGATCGTGCATCGCCTTTGGCGCTGCCTTCTCCTTGCTGAGAGGGTGCTGAGCGCAGCGAAGCGGATGCCGTGGAAAGGTTCTTTCACTGCCGGTGCCGCCGGTGTTGCCCATCCATCCCCGCATACCGCCCGCCATCCCCGCATACGCTGGTAGCAAACCAGAACCGGGAGGGGAGCCTATGCCATACGAGGACAAGAAGGCCGCGCCGCAGCGCCGGCCGCACGCGGTCACGCTCGACGAGCGCAGCCATCTGACCGTCACGGGCGTCGACGAGGTCGTGCGCTTCGACGACACGGAGGTCTCCATGCGCACGTCGCGCGGGATGCTCACCGTGCACGGGGAGGGGCTGCGCGTCGGCCGCCTTGCGATCGACACGGGGGAGCTGGCCATTGACGGCGCGTTTGACGCGCTCGACTACACGGAGGAGACGGCGTCCGGCGGCGGCTTCTGGTCGCGCCTGTTCGGCGGATGAGCCTGCATCCGCTCGCCCAGCTCGGGCAGGTGGCGCTGGCGCTGGGGCTCGGCGCGGCGCTCGGGCTGCTGTTCGATGTGCTGCGCGTGCCGCGCCGCCATGCGCGCCGGGCCTTTCTCCGCGCGGTGCTCGACGCTGTGTTCTGCCTGGCGGTGGGGCTGACGGTGTTCGCCTTCGGCATGGCGGCCGGCTCGGGGCAGGTGCGCCTGTTCATGTTTCTCGCCATCGCAGCCGGCTGGACGGGCTACTTTGCCTGGGTCAGCGGACAGGTTTTGCCGCCGCTGGAGCAATTTTCCCGCCGCTGCGCGCAAAAAACGCGCCAATTTGCCGCCCCCGGACAGAAATTTGCAAAAAAAGTTTGGATTTTTGCAAAAAAACGCTTCCAAAATCGCCGCAGATGTTTTAGAATAGACTGTATTACTGGAAGCAGATACGATCCGGGGGGAGGTTCTGCAGACTGTGAAATTCAAAAGGGCAAGCATCTTTACAACGCTGGTCATCGCGGTGCTGATGGTGTACGCGCTCATCAGCCTGTTTGTGGTGCACCGGCAGACCCGGCAGCTTCAGGATCGTGCGGCGACGCTGCAGCAGCAGGTGTCCGAAATGACCCAGGCCAACGCCGAGCTGCAATATCAGATCGACCACAGCGAGGACGACGACATGATCGAGTCGGTCGCGCGCGAAAAGCTCGGTCTGGTCAAGCCCGGTGAAAAGATTTTTTACGACACGAGTGATTGAGCAAGGAGAAACGAACCGTATGCAGGTGGAAGTCGGAGCAGTTGTGGAGGGTACCGTCACCGGTATCACGAAGTTTGGCGCGTTTGTGAGCCTGCCGGACGGCAGGAGCGGTCTGGTGCACATATCCGAGATCGCCAACACCTACGTCAACGACGTCAACGAGTTTTTGAAGCTGGGTGATAAGGTGAAGGTGCGCGTGCTGGCCGTGACGCCGGATGGGAAGATCAATCTGTCCATCAAGAAGGCAGAGCCCGCGCCCGAGCGTCCGAACAACCGCCCGATGCACGGCGGCCGTCCCGGCGGCAACCGCCCGAATAATAACGGCGGCGCACCGCGCGCCGCGCGCCCAAACAACCGTTCGGCCCAGCCGGCGGGACAGGTCAGCGGCCCGAGCGGGGACGCTGCGTTTGAAGACCGGCTCAAGCAGTTCATGCAGGAGTCGGACAGCCGCATGGCCGGCAACCGCCTCTACAGCGACCGCACGCGCGGCCGCCGCCGCGGCAGCGGCCGCGGCTGAGCGCGCCCTGTTTCGCAAACCCTGCTGCCGATTGGCGGATCGTCAAAACATCAGAATAAAAAAGATCCTCTGTATGATGCGCTCATACGGAGGATCTTTTGCTGCAAAGGCGCTTTTCTGCTTGTCAAACCGGAGGTTACCGCTTCGTTCGTTTCTCGATTCGGATTGACGAGATAATTGCATATACAACAGCACCGATGATCAGGGGAATTTCAAGCAGCATCCATTTCCTGATCTGAAACATTACAGAGAGACCGCTCACAAGAAATACTGCACTCAACAAACAGAATACAATGGCAGATTGCCTGTAATGCGGTTTTTTATCCATGCTTGCGCGCTCCTCTTTCGAGGCCCACAGATAGGCGTTGTTGAACAGGAATCCTTTTTCCGCAAATTGACGGGCACTGATGCATGCACAGAGCGCCATGCATACAAAGCTGATGATCGCTGCGACCAGATCTGCTGTATCCATATCCGTTCTCCTTTCATTCGTCTCCGCTTGCGCGCCCGGCGCGGATGTAGTATGATCGTGTTGCAGATTTGTTCTGGCACGTTTATTCTAACACAAATCGGCAGTTTCGTCATCTGCTCTTTCACGGGAGGAGTCAACCATGCAGGTCTATCTGAGTGAACACATCGCGCCGTCGGCGTATGCCCGGCTCGCGCGCCATTTCGAGATCGTGGACAATTTCGACCACCCCGAGCAGCTCGCCGCCATGATCATCCGCCGCGCGGTCGTGCCGCGCGCGGTCATCGCGCGCGCGCCGAACCTGAAGGTCATCGCCATGCACGGCGTCAGCCGCGACACGATCGACACCGCTGCCGCCGCCGAGTACGGCGTGCCCGTGCCGAATGTGCCGGGCCTCGGCGCGCCGGCCGTCGCGGAGCTGGCCGTGGCGGATCTGCTGGCGCTCAACCGGCAGCTGAAATTTGTCAACAACGGCCTGTGCGCCGGCCGTTTCGACCACTTCGGCGCGGAGGAGTTTGTGTGCCACGAGATGACCGGCCGCACGCTCGGCCTCGTCGGAACGGGCAACATCGCCCACCGCGTGGCGGACATCCTGCGCGCGGCGTTCGACGTGCGCGTCCTGTGCTGGAATCCGCGGCGCACGGCCGCCGAGTGCGCCGCCTGGGGCTATGAGCAGGTGGCGACGCTGCCGGAGCTCTTCCGCCGTTCGGACTTCGTGAACGTGAGCATCACGCTCTGCGATGCCACGCGCGATCTCATCAACGCGCCGGTGTTTGCCGCCGCGAATCCGGACCTGCTGCTCGTCAATACTTCGCGCGGCGGCATCGTCAACGAGCACGATCTCTATGTCGCCCTCACCACGGGGCAGATCCGCGCCGCGGCGAGCGACGTGTTCGTGCACGAGCCACCGGCGTGTGATGACCCGCTCATCCACCTGGATAATTTCATCGCCACGTTCCACATCGGCGGCAGCACGTATGAGTCGCTCGAGCGCGTGAGCAACCGCGCCGTGGACTACGTGTTCGAATATACCGGCGTGCCGGAGCAGAAGGAAGTCATAGGATCCTGACGGGGTCTCCCCGGTGTAAGGGCCGCGGCAGAAAGCCCCGGAGCATTTCTGCTCCGGGGCTGCTGCAAACCAGATCAGTCGATCGGCATGGTCAGAGAGTTTGCGATCTCCTGCACGATTTCCTGTGCTTCGTATTCCTTGCAGATGCCGAGAATTTTCGCAGTCAGTTCCAGAGCGCCATACAACATAGTCCGTTTACCCCTTTCGTCAGATTTCCAATGCCGCCGCACACATTCGGCGACACCGGATGGTTGATATTACCGGTTACAAGGCCACAATACCCGAAAAACAGGAAAAACACAACGGACAAATAACGAAGAATGTAACGTTTAGCTGAAATTCGCAACCGTTTGTCATTTTTTTCGTACCACCGGCGGATACAGCCGTTTTCTGTGCGCTTCGATGCTGCGGGCTGCGTAGGGCACGCGGGAAGCATCCGTTTTTCTGACAGAAAAACCCCGGAGCCGAAGCTCCGGGGTTTTCCTATGTTCGCAAATTACATGGCGAGCCAGTTCGGCAGCGCATCGGAGATCGCATCAACGATCGCCTTCGCCTTGTCCTCACCGCACTTGCCGAGGATATCGGAAGCGATGCCAAGACCAGTCTGAATAAGACCCATGTTACTTTACCCCTTTCGTAAGATTTCCAACGCCGTCCCACACAATAGACGACATCGGATGGTTGGTATTGCCGGTTACAAGTGCATTATACGCAAGAAACGGCCAAAACTCAACGGACACATACCCACGATGTGTAACAAATTGATTGAATTTGTCATGAACTTTGATGTCAAATTGTTGTCAAATGCAATTACCGTTCTGCTGCTCGCTTTTTCGACTCCAATATGGATACCTGCGCGCTGGTTGCCGGGTTTCGCGGCCAAAAACGGCGTTATGGAAACCATTTTTCCACATTGCCAACAGACTTTTCAACATAAATGCGGTGCAATTAACGATGTTATGTAAACAAGCCGCCGTTTCCCATGACCTTTCCCGGCTCTCCGCGGCGGCTCTGCCGGCCGGGCACACCTGTCCGCTGCAGCCGCACATTTTTGCCTGTCCGCGCCGTCCCGCACCGTGCGCTCCGCCCGCGCCGTCTGCCCGCGCTGCCCGCATCGCACCATCCTGCACCGTCCCGCCCTGCACCGCGCCGCCGTCCCGCACCATACCGCACCGCGCGCAAAAAGCCCCGGGAGCGTTCGCTCCCGGGGCGGGGTGCTATGGGGCGGCAGTGCCGGCTCACGCGCCGATGAGCTGGCAGTAGCGCATGATGATGGTGGCCGTCTGCGCGCGCGTGGCGCTGCCATTCGGGTCGAGGTAGTCCAGGCCGTTGTCGTGCCCATTGCCCTTGATGAGGCCGTTGCCGACGGCCCAGGACATCGCGGCGTAGGCCCAGTTGGCCACACTGCCGGCATCGGGGAAGGCGCTGATCGGCGCGGCGTTCCCGGTGAATTCCGGCGCGTACTTGACCGTGTACCGGTACAGGAACGTGACCAGCTGCTGGCGCGTGATGGCGGCGTTGGGCGTGAACGTAGTCGCGCTCGTGCCGGAAGTGACGTCGTTGCAGTACGCCCAGGCGACGGCGTTGTAGTACCACGCGCCGGGGGCGACGTCGGTGAACGGCAGGTAGTAGTAGCTGTAGTCGGCCTGATTGCCGGAGCGGTTATAGAGGATCTTCACGATCTGTGCGCGCGTGCAGGCCGTGTCCGGCGAGAACGTGCCCGCGCCGACGCCGCTCATCAGCCTGTTGCGCACGCAGTAGTCGATGCCCTCGTGTGCCCAATAGCCCGGCCCGGCCACATCGTGCAGGCCGTAGCTCGGGCAGCTCGGGCCGCCGGTGCAGGTGCTCGCGCCCGTGGCGTGGATGGCCTCCGTCCGGGTCTGGCCGCAGACGGTGCAGGTGAAGGTGCGCACGCCGGGTGTGGTCTCGGTCGGGGCGGTGGTCACAACGCCGTTGCCCCACTTGTGGCCGGCCGCGTCGGTCAGGTTGCGCCGTTCGGTCGCGCCGCAGCCGCTGCAGGTGTAGAGGTCATAGCCGCCGTCCGTGCACGTCGGGTCGACGGTTTTGGTGAACCGGTAGTCGTGCGCGCCCGTGGCGGGGATGGCCTCCGTCCGGGTCTGGCTGCAGACGGTACAGGTGTAGGTGCGCACGCCGGGGGTGGTCTCGGTCGGGGCGGTGGTCACGGTGCCGCCGTCCCAGACGTGCGCGCCGGTGGGCGGGAGCTCTCTGGTCGAGATGACCTCACCGCAGTTGGAGCAGATGGTGTCGACGCGGCCGGCCTCGCCGCAGGTGGCGGGCACGGTGTTTTCCGTCGTGCCGTAGTCGGTGTGCAGGCACGCGCCCTTGTCGCTGACGGTGTAGCCCTGCCACTTGCCGTCCGCGTCGAGCGTCCAGTTCATGGCGGGGTTGTAGTGCACGGTGACGGTGGCGGGCTCAAAGCTGTGTGCTTCCGAGTTGCCCGGCTCGACCGCCGGGGCCGCGCCGTAGCAGCGCACGTCCTTAAGCGCGGTGCAGCCAGTGAAGGCGTTGTAGCCGACGCTCGTCACCGTGCCGGGCAGGTCGATGTCGGCCAGCGCGGTGCAGCCGCGGAAGCAGTCCTCGGGGATGGTGCTCACGCCCGCGGGGATGGTCACATCCGTCAGCGCGGTGCAGCCGGTGAAGGCGGCCTTGTCGATGGCGGTCACCGTCTCGGGGATGGGCGCTGCGGTGAGCGCCTTGCAGCTTTCAAACGCGAGATCGCCGATGGCAGTCACGGTGCCGGCGTATTTGACATTCAGCAGCTTCGTGCAGTCGGCAAAGCACTTGCCGGGCACGGCCGTGATGGCGGCGGGCAGAGTGGTGTTCGTGAGGCTGGCGCAGGAGTCGAACGCGCCGCGGCCGAGGCTCTGCAGCCCGTCGGGCAGCGTGACGGCGGTCAGCCCGTTGCCCGCGAGACCAAAGTCGCCGATCTCGGTCACGCCCTTGGGGATGGACATGCCCGTGAGCTTGGAGCACATGGCGATGCCGTAGCGGCCGATGCTCGTTACGCTCTCCGGCAGCGTGACCTGCGTGGCGGCCGGCAGGAAGAACAGCGCGTAGTCGCTCACGTTCGTGACGCCGTCCTTGATGACGACCTTCTTCAGCTCGCCCTCCAGCTTGAAGTTGCCGAAGCTCGTGAGCATACCCAGCGCTTCATAGTTCCACCACGGTGCGAGGTTGCCGTTGGGAAAATCAAAGTCGGGCATGGCGCCGGTGCCGGAGATGGTCAGCGTCTTGCCGCTGAGCACGCCCGTGGAGACCTCCCAGTGCAGGCAGTTGTTCACACCGAAGTCGCCCGAGGTGGCCGCGTTCGTAAAACTGCTGAGAATGGCATCCGTGTTCAGATCCGGGATCTCAAACTCCTCCTTGAGCTGCTCGATCTTCTCCTTGATGAGCTTCTCGGCGATCTCCTTTTTCAGATCGTCGAGTCTGCTTGCCGATGCGTTCACGGTCAGGCCGGAGAACAGCCCCACGACCAGAACGAGACACAGCGCCAGCGAGAGCACGCGCTTTTTCATCCTTTGTCCTCCTTTGTTGTGATGCATGTGTACAACCGTAATACCTATCTGTCGAAAATATACCATATGCCTGGGAAAGTGTGCAATGGGGATCGCCGAAAAAACGTTTTGAGTGTTACATTTTGTTGCATTTGTGTAAACAAAATGTGCATTTTTTCGCGCCCAAGCGCGCACGACCCGTTGCAAAAGCGGGGCGCGTCCTGTATACTGGCCGTGTAGACATTGTTACCGGAGTGTCCATTTCGGAGGGAGGAACCATATGAAAAAACGAGTGTTGTCGCTGCTGCTGTGCTTTGTGCTAGCGGCCGGACTGCTGAGCGTGTGCGCCCCGCCGGCGCAGGCGGGCACGATCGCGGGCGTGGTTGAGCAGTTTCTCAAGCAGCCGGATCAGATCAAAAAGCTCTTCGGCAAAGAAGTCGCGCATGGCGACTGCGGCCCCGCCGAGAACGAGGCCAGCGTACATTATAAAATTTACGAAGTCACGAACCCCACCGTCGTGCAGGACAACCCCCTCCTGCAGCAGATCTGGCAGGAGCACGACTACCGCGAGGACGCGCAGTATTACGGCGTGTACATCTTCGGCAACGGCCCGATGGCGGACTATGGGGTCACGGGTCAGAAAGCCCCCTGGTTGCGTGATGTCGAGGGCGTAGATTTAGATGCCGGGGAAACCATCGGCGAGGACTATCTCGTCCTGGCCTACATCGCCGGTGCGACGGATGAGGAGTGGGACGGCCGCACGGAGCACTACACCGGTGTGCCGAACGTCGGCGACCGCGCCTTCAAGGACTGCAACTATCTCACCTGCGTCTACCTGAACGACGACATCACCACCATCGGCGACCATGCGTTTTATAAGGACGAGTACCTCTCGGCCATCAACATGCCGCGCAAGCTCGAGCTCATCGACAAGTACGCCTTCTACGGCTGCGACACGCTCACCTTCGTGCGCGCGCGCGCCTGCAGCCGCCTCAAGCGCATCGAGGATCATGCGTTTTACAGCTGCACCACGTTGGCCGAGCTGCGCCTGCCGGACTGCCTGACGTATATCGGCCCGTGGGCCTTCGCGTGGGACCGCATCCTCGGTCAGGAGGACACGACGCTCGGCCTGCCGTCGAACCTGCAGACGATCGGCAAGGGCGCGTTCGCGTTCGTCAACCACCACAAGAAGCTCAACATTCCCTCGCAGGTCACGAGCATCGGCGACTACGCGTTCATGTGCGACTATTATATGGAGGAGCTCACCTTCAGTCCCGGAGACAAGAAACTCACCATCGGTGTGGCCGCGTTTGCCGGCGATAACCACATGAAGTCCGTCGACCTCTCCAACCGCGTCGCGCAGATCGACCGCTGCGCCTTTGCCGGCTGCGAGCTGCTCGAGGAGGCTTACTTCGGCGACAAGATCGACACGATTCAGGCCCGCGCCTTCACCAGTGTGGACGCCGCGCTGCAGTTCGCCATCAAGGCTGCCTTCAACAGGATCCTCGACCCGGACAATCCGGATGGGAACGAAGAGCACGCGGATGATATTGCTGCGGGCCTGACCCAGATCGCAAAGGTCACGCAGCTCAAGCGCGCCATCTTCAAAAACGACCCCGCCAAGACCATCACCGGCGCGGCGGACACCAACAGCTCCTTCCCGCGCGACTGCGTGGTCTATTACCCGCAGGGCAGCTACGCCTGGGCCGCCGAGCTCAAGGACGACGGCACGTGGCAGGGCTACAAGACCGGTCTCTGGCACGGCGACCACATCGCCCAGTTCGCCGACACGGTCGTCGCCCCCACCTGCACCAAGCAGGGCTACACGCACCACGCCTGCACGGTGAAGGGCTGCACCTATGCCCCTGTGGACGACACCTATGTCGCCGCCACCGACCACACCTGGGTGACGCAGACCTTCCCGGCCTCCTGCACCGAGCAGGGCACGGTGTTTTACAAGTGCTCGGCCTGCGGCGCGACCCGCACCGAGAAGATCGCCGCGCTCGGCCATGACCTGAGCCGCTGCGACCTGTTCCCGGCCACCTGCACGAAGCCCGGCCGCGTCGTCGGCACGTGCGCGCGCTGCGGCGTGCAGATCGACGAGGTCATCCCCGCCAAGGGCCATGACTACAGCTATGCCGACGTGCGCACGGAGCCGACCTGCACCGAGTCCGGCCACTACAAGGGCACGTGCCCGACCTGCGGCAAGGACTATGACGATACCATCCCCGCCCTCGGCCACGACTGGGGCGAGTGGGTCGTCGCGCAGGAGCCGACGTACACGACCACCGGCTACCGCTATCACATCTGCGCGCGCTGCAACGCGCGCGTGGGCGAGGACATCCCGAAGCTGCACGAGCATGTGTGGAATGCCGGCGTCGTGACGCAAAAGCCCACCGCGACCGAGCCCGGCGTCAAGACCTACACCTGCACCATCTGCAACGAGCAGAAAACGGAGTCTATCCCCGCTACCGGCGTGCCGGACACCTGCCCCGGCGGGCCGACCTGCCCGGGCTACGCCTTCCGCGATATGCCCGCGCCGGACTCCTGGGCGCACGCGGGGCTGGATTACTGCATCTACAGCGGCTATATCAACGGCCTTTCGGCCACGACTGTCGACCCGAGCGGCACGTGCACGCGCGCACAGCTCGTGTGCATCCTCTACCGCATCCAGGGCGAGCCGAAGGTCGTCGAGGGCTATGAGCTGGCCAAGCTCCGCGCTCCGTTTGACGATGTGCCGCGCGGCCAGTGGTATACCAACGCCATCTTGTGGGCGAAGCTCACGAGCATCGTCAACGGCACGAGCGCCACGACGTTTGACCCCAGCGGCCAGATCACGCGCGAGCAGCTCGCCGCCATCCTGTACCGGTACACGGCCAAGTACGCGCCGGACGCCACCGGCAACGCCGCCTCGCTCGCCGACTACCCCGACGCCGGCAGCGTGTCGGCCTATGCCCGCGACGCGATGGCCTGGGCCGTCGGCAACGGCCTTATCAAGGGCCTTCCGCACGACAAGACGGACTATCTCGAACCCGGCGGCAGCACCACGCGCGCGCAGGTCGCAACCATCCTCATGCGCTATAAGCAGGCCACGGCCTGAGCGCAGACACAGCACGCAAGAATCCCCGGAAGCAGTTTGCTTCCGGGGGTTTTTCATCAGGCCGAAAGCCCGCGTCGGGCTTTCGGCCTGATGAAAAAGAAGATCCCATTCGAGGCGGCCTTGCCCTTTCGAGCGCCCCCGCTGCGCAGAGGCTTGTGCGTCTGCGCAGCGACTTTTCCGACAGCACGCAAAAGTCCCGGAAGCGTTTTCGCTTCCGGGACTTCTTTCCTTCGCACAGTTTACATAACTATTTTTTGGTGGAAGGCATGACAGCGACTGATTGCAGCGAAACCGGCGCTAAGTTTACATAACGCTTAGCCCTTCCGCCCGCGCAGCATGGCCGCGATCGTCACGGCGCTGTAGCCGCTCTGCTCCCAGAGGTCGTTGGGTACGGTGCCGCCGTTGCGCAGGATGAGCGTGATCTGCCGCCGCGCCTCACTGCGCGCGGCCTTGTCCGCCGCTTCCTGCGCGGCCTTTTCCTCCTTGGCCTTCTTGTCGGCGGCGGCCTTGCGGTCGGCCGCGTCTTTGGCCTGCTGCTGCAGCTTGCTGTCCGCGCGGTCGTAGTCCGCGTCGTCCATGTCGAGCAGCGCGGCGATCTGCGCCTTCGTCACGCCATCGCGGCTGTCGGCCGCGTCGAGCATCGCGTCGATCGCGCTCAGGCGCGTCTTGCGCTCGCCGTTGTAGCGCTCGTAGGCGAGCTGCGCCAGCTCCGGCAGCTTGCCCGCGAGCATCGCGCGGTAGTATCCGCCCGCCTGCTGCGCCGCCGCCACGGCCGCCGTCGAGGCCCGTCCGCCCGTCAGCGCGGCCGCCGCGCCGAGGGCGTTGGCCGATGCGAGATCCGCCTGCCGCTCATACTGCTGGCGGTAGGCGGCGTAGAGCTTGTCCGATGCCGGGTCGTAGTCGAATTCCTCGCCGAGCAGCGCGTCGAGCATCTGGTCGATGCGCGCGCGCTGTCCGGTCGTGTCGCGCTCGGTCAGCAGGGACTCTGCCTGGCGGCGGTGCGTGTCGTCGTAGTCCGGCACGTCCTCGAGCGGCAGATACTGCGCGTAGTCGTTCGACTGCGTCACATCGGTCATGCCCTCGCCGCGGATCTTCGCGTTGCGCTGCTGCTCATAGATCGCGGCGGCCGCGTTGTCGCCGCGCTGCGCCGCCCGCTCCATGAGCGCGGCGTAGTCGGTGTCCTTGTCGTATTTGTATTTTGTGGCCATAAGGTCTCCTTTCTTCAGTGCTGCGGTCCGGCGGCGGTCTCCGTGCGCGCGAGCGACAGCAGCCGCCACGCCCCCGTGCCCGTCAGCCGCAGGCGAAAGTGGTCGCACCGGCGCGGCAGCACCGGCAGCGTGACGGAGCGCTTCGCGCCTGCCGCCACGGTCGCCAGCGTGTGCCACACGCCGTCGGAGTCATACTGCACCGCCGCCGTGACACTTGCGCCCGCGTCCGCCTCCAGCCGCAGCTGCACGCGCAGCAGGCGCTTGCAGTCCGGGCTGCCGCTGACGAAATCGCCCGTCTCCAGCATGCTCTCCAGCTGCGCCGTGCTGCCCGTGCCGAAGCGCCAGACGCCGCTCGGATCCTGCGCGTAGAGCGCGCCGTCGTGCCGGGCGAACCCGGATGCGTGAAATGCGTCCTCGCGGCTCCACAGGCCGCTGCGCGTGTCGTATACGAACAGGTGCCAGGCGTTTTGCGGATCGTGCGCCGAGAGATACCAGCGCGTACCGTCCGTGCCCGCCGCGCCGGCCGTGAGCGTGCGCCCGAGCGCGTCGCCGATGCGCACCGGCCGTCCGCCGGAGGTGCGCGCCGGCCCGGCGGGGGAGAGGTAGTAGAGCGTCTCCGCCGCCGTCACGAGCGAGCGGCCGGAGTTTTTCTCCGTGCCGAGCGCCGCCGAGGCGATGAGCTGGAAGTTGTCCGGCTTCGTGCCGTAGAGCCGCCAGAGCCCGTCCGGCTTGAGAAACACCACGCCGCTGCCCGTCGCCGCGCAGCCGGAAAAGTTGCCCGGCGTGCCGACGTCCACGCTCCATGCCGCCGTGGCGACCGTGCCGTTTTCGTCCGCCTCGTACCAGTACCAGCTCAGCGGGTCGCCGAGCTTCGTGCACCAGACGGTGTCCTGCGCGCAGGCCCAGATGCGGTTGGCGTATGTGCATGCGTGCAGCGCCAGGGGCATGCGCCGCGTGACCGTGATGTGCTCGACCGCTCCGACGGCAGAGAACGTGTCGGGGTCGAACACGAGCACCGCGCCCGCGATGGCGCGGATGATGTAGGTGCCGTTGTCCTCCGGCGTGGAAAAGCCGCTGAACGTCACGGCGTCGCCCACGCGAAAGGGCGTGTCGATGCCGCTGGCGGCGACGGAATCGGCGCGCGCGCCGCTGCTGTCGTCCGAGCGCTGGAGCGCCACCGTGCCGCTCCAGCTCGGCTCGGCGCTGCCGAACGTGCCCATATCCGGCCGGTACCAGACCTTGTCCGGCCAGATGAGCACCGTGCCGCCGAGCTCGGCGAACACCTTCGGCCCGTTGACGAGCGTGCAGCCGTCGACGGGCGTGCCGTTAAAATACAGCGTCTGGCCCGTGCACCAGAGCAGTCCGCCGTCGACGGCGAACAGTCCGTTCGCGCTGCCGCCGCCGGTCGGATAGGTCAGCGTGCGGCCCGGCCGCGTGGAAAACAGCGGCGCGTCGGCTGCCGAGCCGTTCGTCATCTCGTAGATGCCGCCCTCCGGGCAGCCCGGCCGGTGGTCGTAGCCGCGAAAGTCGGTCTGTACGCGCCGCGTCACGGGCATAGCGCGGGGAAATGTGGGTAGATGCATTGCCTGCCTCCTTACTGGTTCGTGGTCTGCCCGCTGCGCAACTCGGCGCGCAGCCGTTCGAGCGCGGCGGGGTTGAAGTTTTCGCGCCCGAGGTTCGTCAGTGTGTACTGCAGCGCCTCCAGCAGCCGGACGATCGTCTCCTCCAGCGCCGTCACGCGCGCGTCGAGCCCCTCGGCGCCGGTGCGCTCCGGCAGCGGGAAATTCAGCGGGGAAAAGTCCGTCATGCCGCGCCCCCTCCGTCCCCGTCTCCGCCGCCGCGGTCGGAAATGCCGGCGCGCAGGGCGGCGATCGCCCGCATGAGAAACTGCGGCATCGGCGCGCCGAGCGCGCCCGCGTTTTCGGCGATGCTGCCCAGCTCCGTCAGCAGATACCACGCCGTCACGAGCGGGCACAGCAGCACGTCGTAGTCGATGCCCAGTCCCGGCACGCTGCCGAGCAGCACGCGCAGGGCAAAGTCCAGCAGC
>ENA-UAKS01000231-UAKS01000231.1-human-gut-metagenome-genome-assembly--contig:-NODE-231-length-24890-cov-10.230924_pt1 | contig 24890 bp, 17 predicted proteins | sample MGYA00243692_ERZ654452 | MGnify/ENA primary metagenome ERZ654452 (study PRJEB26926, sample SAMN06164442) | human gut metagenome | biome: ENVO:00009003; feature: ENVO:2100002; material: ENVO:00002003...
TTACATAAGGATAGAGCTTGACAGGAGCAATGTCGACGGTCGGAGTTTTCAGGCGTATCCTGATAAAATGCTGTGTTTTCAAGGGTTGTACGATTTTCAGCGAGAACGTCGGCCTTTTCAGGATTATTGCAAAATCATTGAAAACACTGGGCGAACCGGCTTTTTCGGTTTTGCAGGAGATAGTAGTCAAACAGTAGTCACACCCCTGCCGGTGACGGCAGGGGTGATTCAAGGAATCCTATAAAACAGAGGGTGGATGGGGCGTGTGCTTACAGAGATCCGGCAGAGAAGATCTGATCAATTGACATGGTGCGTTCTGCGGTATTCAGAGGGAGAGGTGCCGGTTTCCTGCTTGAATTTACGCCGGAAGCTGGAAGGAATATCATAGCCAATTTTTGCGGATATTTTATCAATAGATTCTTCTGTCGATTCCAGCAAGTATTTTGCCCGCTGTAGCCGCAGCTCCCACACATAATCTGTAAGGGTGGTATTCATCCGTTTTGTAAAGAAGGTACTCATATAGACCGGGCCGACGTGAAAATGATTGGCGAGATATGCAAGGGAGAAGTCTGCTTTGAAACAATGCTCTTCAACGAATGCGACGACCTGCGGGAGTTGAAGCCCGGTACTCAGGGATTCAACCTCGAATTTGTCCAGGATCGACTGGATGCTGCGGCAGATAGCCGTCTGGTCGTTTGCTGCCCGCATACTGCGGCATATCCGCAGAGCCTCATTCAGCAGCGGCTCATATGCTTCATAGCGGACGGAGTAGGCATGCATGGAGGTGTTGAGCAAAGAGAGAATGTCCATATAGATGCACCGGACGAATAGCACCGGATAGGCAGCCGAGGTTGAGACGATGCTGCTTATTTCATCGCGCGCCTTTCGGAAATCCAATTGGCGCAGACAGATTGATAGATCGTCAAGGATCTGATAGGGATATTGAACTGCGGGCTGGTCCTCGCAAAGCTGCCGGACAGACGCATAGCTTGTAACAGGTGTGGAACCGGCGTAACGCTGCGCCTGTTTTGCCATATCGTAGAGGCGCGCGATCTCTAACGGGTTGGAGGAGAAGTCGCCATATGAAATGGAGCAGGGAAGTTTCACGGCTAATTCCTGAAAATAGTATTCAGCAGAGGAAATGCCTTCGTTGGGCATGACTGGAATCCATAGCAGGATGATGCGCTGCTTTGGGCAGGCCTCCAGATCGATTACAGTCCAACCGTCTGGAGGCAGAAACTCCGACCAGTCCAGTACCGTGCTTGCAGACTGAAACCGAATGATTGCAACGGTCAAGGTGCCATAAAAGTCCTCACTGAACAGGCGGTCGAGCTGCGTATCAGAAAACGCGGAAAAGTCAGCTGAAGTGAAGCGGATGCTGTCCTTTACCATGGTTTTATAGTAGCCAATCTTTGCTTCCAACAGCTCCTTTTCGCTACGCGTTTCATCGAATGCGCGTCCGATCTCCGAAAGCTCGTTCCCGGCGACAGAATCCTTTTTCGTGATGCGTTTGGTCAGAGCATGGAGCGGAAGATAGGTCACTTTTAGCGAAAGAAATACCAACAAAATGCCAAGTCCAAGGAAAATGCCCATGACCGCATAGGATTTTTCAAATGCTGCAGTGGCATAGTCGCTGAAATAGCCTGTATTGACCCGAACGATCAGTGCCAGGCGAAGCGCCCCGACACCCTGAATATACAGCGCACTGTCCTTGCCATCGGCGATGAATGCAGAGCGCACCATGGTCTCTGGAGCATCGACGGAAGAAAAACTCTCCGGGTGGTTTGAAAAAACGAGAATGTCCTCGGACAGCAGGCCAACTGCGTCAATCTCCTGCGTTGCGTATGTATTGATCCATTCATGAAGCTGCGTATCATTGAGGAGGAAAACAGTTCTGAATTTTGAGGAATTTTTTGCAGCCGGGAAGAAATAGAAGGATGTTTCGCCGATGGACAGAGCAAACAGCGTGTTCTCGCTGCTCTTTTCGAAAATAAGCTCCGGAGGAATGAGCAGCTCACCGGCAGCAGTTTTCAAATAGTAGTCTCCGTCCTTGCAGGCTACGGAAGTATTTGCGGACAGAACATCTTCATTTTGAATATCGAAATACAGGATGTCCTTGACGAGCGCGTTGGTCATGGATAGCTTTTTCAGTTCGGAAACAGCCAGATACCGATCGTAGCTGCTTTCCGAGTAACGGGCGAAAATAAAAGCTGTGTTATTTTCAATGATATAGTTCATCACCAGTATGTCAGACAGGTCCTGATCCAGAACAATGGATATATTTTGTATCTTGCGCTCGGTTTCGTCCTGATAGACGGAGCGGTATTCCCGTTCCAGCTGAAACTGGACTACTGCATAAAAGCCGACAAAAGCTACGGACAGAACGAGAACATAGGAAATGACATATTTGAAAAAAGTCGAGTTGCGTAATTTCATGGCATGTCTCCTTATGCAGATAGACGTGACGCTTTGCGCTGCAAATATTATACCGAAGGCGAAATGAAAGCTCAAGCACTTGCCATGGTGCAATTCTTCACGCCATACATAATTTTTGTGCGGTACTCTTGGTAGAGACGGGGTGTATAATATAGTTGCAATAGTTAGAAATAAAAAGGACGGAGAACGGACATGACAGAAACACAAAACGAGTACCGTGAGGAAAGCGGAGCCGGGAATCACTATCGGACGGCTTACCATCAGGGACTGGAAGCGCTCCTTGCACGGCTGCAAAAGCAGTCGGACGGATTGCGGAAGCAGCTGCATAAAATGCTCCTTGAGCGGCCGGAAGCTTTTCGCAGACAGATTCGGCAGTCACTCGGCTGGCCGCTGACAGAGAAGAGAGAAGATGTGCCGACTGTGAAAAGGGAATATGTTGCCTCGGACGAAACGACAGATATCTATCGAATGCAGATGGAAATACAGCCAGGGCTTTGGATGTATGGAATCCTGTTTTTGCGGCGCTCGGAAGAGGCGCTGCCGCTGGTCATTTCTCAACATGGCGGCTTCGGGACGCCGGAGCTTTGCAGCAGCTTCTTTGACAGCGCGAATTATCATGATATGACGCGCAGAATCCTGCGCAGGGGCGTGCATGTGTTCTGCCCGCAGCTTTTTATGTGGCATGCGGAGTTGTTTGGCAATAGGCCGTATGACCGCAGAGCATTTGACGACCGGCTTAAGCGTGTGGGCAGCTCGATCACAGCAATTGAAATAGACGGCCTGCAAAAATATCTGGACTATTTCCAGACAGCGCCGCAGATCCAGCCGGACAGGATCGGTATGATTGGATTGTCCTACGGGGGCTTTTATACGATGCTGCTTACGGCGTTGGATACAAGAATTCGTGCAGCAATGAGCGCTTGTTTTTTCAACACAGCGCAGGCACATGACGAATTCTCGGATTGCTTCTGGGCAAATTCGCAGAATTGCTTTCAGGATGCGGAGCTTGCGGCGTTAGTATACCCGAGAAGGCTTTGGATCGACGCCGCGGATGGGGATGAGCTGTTCCCGTGCAATATGGCGCAGGCAGAGCTGGAACGATTGAAAGCGATCCGCGCGGACGGCTGGGACGGACTGCGGTTTCGTATTTTTAAGGGCATACACGAATTTCCAATAGATGACGCAGGAATCGAATATGTGGTACAGGCGCTGAAATGATCCTGCGCAGGAAACAATTTTTATGCAATATGAAATAAAATTTGTGCGCTTCCCAAGGCGGTTTTGTTCGAGTAAGATAAAACCGCAACAGGCGTTGAAATCAAACGCAAAATAAAGGGGAGGTACCACATGAAACAGTTGACCAGAAAAATTCTCGCACTTTTGCTGTGCGCCGTGCTGCTGCTCGGCATGACGGCATGCACACAGACTCCAAATGAACCGACAGAAAAGGAAAACGAGCAGACCCCGACGGTATCGGAGGATCAGAACAGTGAAAACACGCCGGCTGCTTCTGAGAATGAAAGCAAGCCCGCAGAGGGGAATGATACGATCTCTTTCCCGCTCGAGACTCCTGAAACATTCAGTATGTTTGCAATCGTGAACGGAGACGTTGCGCTTCCGGACTGCCTGGCATGGCAGGAGGTCGAAGCACAGACCAACGTCAAGTGGGATATCCAGTCGGCGCTTGGTGTTGAGATCGAGGAAAAGAAAAATCTTCTGCTCAACAGCGGCAAATACCCGGATGTTTTTTATAAGGCAAATCTGACGCCGGATCAGGTCAACAAGTACGGCTCGGAGGGCGTGTTCATTGCGCTCAACGATCTGATCGACCAGTACTGCCCCAATCTGAAGGCAGAAATGGCAAAGCGCCCCGGCGCAGAAGAACGCATTACGGCACCGGACGGCAACATTTATTCTCTTCCGTTCCTCGGCCGTTCCGGCAACGGCTGGATCAATTCGTTTATCAATCAGCCGTGGCTGGATAAGCTCGGGCTGGAGATGCCTACGACGCTGGACGAATTCTATGAGGTCCTGAAAGCGTTTAAGACGCAGGACCCGAACGGCAACGGAGAGGCGGACGAGATCCCGTTTGCCTGCACACAGGATTTCCTGTACTATTTCATTCCGAACTTTGATATCGTCATTGACAATAACTGCGGCGGCTGCAATATGGCGCTCATCGATGGGGAGTATCAGCATCTGTATTCCAGTGAACGCTACAAGGAATTCCTTGCGTATATGCGGAAGCTGTATGCTGAGGGCCTGCTTGACCCGAATACCTTTATCCAGAACGGAGAACAGATCCACGCGGTCGGACAGTCCGGCGATACCATCGGCTTCTTCTTTGATCTGGCGTCCTATCTGACGGTCGGACGTGAAAGAGATGCGGACTTTGTGCGCGTTCCTGTATTTGCAGATCATGTGCTCCCGTTCTCCCTTGCGGTCGTGCCGGGAACACTGGCAATTACGGACAAGTGTGAGCACCCGGAGCTCGTAATGGCCTGGGCAGACCGCTTCTACACGCAGGAGGGCGGTGCGCTGGTATTCATGGGCGTGGAAGGTGAGAGCTACGAGGTCTATGACGATGGTACCTGGGGCTGGATCACGGGCGACTATCCGGACATTACGACGCTTCGCGCGGCGACATGCATTACGGGCGGTGCATATGATTCCTCTGTACAGCCGGAGCTGTGGTTTGAAAATTCCGGCGATGCGGCAGAATACAAATTCAACCATGATATTCCGTCCGACCGCGAATACAATCCGAACAGCTTCTCTGCACTGAACTTTACAGATGAGCAGCAGAGCGAGCTAGCGACAATTCTGGCCGATCTGGATCCGTATATCAAACAGTATCAGGCACAGGTCATCACGGGCGACGTTGATCTGGAAACCAGTTGGGATTCTTATCTGGAAACGATGAATCAGATGGGCTTGCCGAAGCTGATCGAGATCGTGACCACTGTTCGAAACGCCGCAGACTGATACATAGACCGGCGCAGAGAAACAGAGCTGTTTCTCTGCGCCCTTTTAATAATCCGGCTGTGAGCCGATGCAGAAAGCGGACACAGGCAAAGAAAGATGGTGCAACGAAATGACACGCAATCAAAACACAATGCCGCAGGAGCGGTTAAGACAGAAGCAGGATGCTGGAGGGCTGCGCAAGGACTTCCGAAAAAACTGGATTCTGTATCTGATGATCCTGCCGGTCGTAATATATTATATCATTTTTCATTATGTTCCAATGTACGGCGTTCAGATCGCATTCAAGGACTATGTGGGAAGGCTGGGGATATGGGGCAGTCAATGGAACCATTTTGCCCATTTCAAGCGCTTCTTCAGCAGCTATAAATTCTCTGCACTCTTAAAAAATACGCTGACGCTGAGTATCTACTCGCTTCTGGTAAGCGTCCCGATCCCGATTATTTTTGCGCTGCTGCTGAACTATCTGCCGGGAAAGCGCTTTCGGAAGTTTATCCAGATGGTCTCCTACGCTCCGAACTTTATTTCCATGATGGTCTTGTGCGGCATGATCACCATCTTCTTTTTTCCGGGAACGGGTATTATCAATCAGATTATCCAGCATTTCGGCGGAGAATCTATCCCGTTTTTGTCAAGTCCGCAATACTACCGGCATCTGTTTGTGTGGTCTGGTGTCTGGCAGAGTATGGGTTTTTCGGCGATCATGTATATTTCTGCGCTTTCCGGTGTTGATCGGGGGATGCATGAGGCCGCTATTATTGACGGCGCAACCAAGCTTCAGAGAATCTGGTATATCGATCTGCCGACGATCATGCCAACAGCGATGATTATGCTGATCTTCGCGATGGGCGGAATTATGGGCGTGGACATGGAGAAATCCCTACTGCTCCAGAACTCGCTGAATCTGCCGGTGTCTGATGTGCTGTCCACCTATGTTTATCGTGTCGGACTGATCGACAGCGATTTTGGATATTCAACGGCGGTCGGGCTTTTCAATTCGCTGTGCAACATCATCCTGCTGGTCACGACGAATACGATTGTAAAAAAGAAAACCGCGACAGGGCTGTGGTAAGGAGGAGAAGTAAATGAAGCTGCATCATACAAAGAGCTCTTTCCGGAAGCAGTGCATGTCGGACAAGGTGTTTGACGTAGTCAATGTGACGCTGATGGTCGTGCTGGCTGCCATTTTTTTGTGGCCGCTGATTTTTGTGCTGAGCGCATCCTTCAGCGATCCGGCTGCTGTAACATTGGGCAAGGTTTGGCTTTTTCCTAAAGGTTTTACGCTGGAGGGGTACAAGGCAATTTTTGAGTATAAGAACATCTGGATCGGTTATAAGAATACACTGATCTATACGGTGCTTGGGACGTGCATCAATCTGGTCATGACGATCTGCGCGGCGTATCCGCTTTCGCGCAAGGACTTTCGTCCCGGAAAGCTTCTGTCGAGGATGTTCATGTTTACCATGTTTTTCTCAGGCGGACTGATCCCGTCGTACATGGTTGTTGTAAATCTGGGAATATACGACACGATTTGGGCGATGGTTCTTCCGAGCGCAGTCCATTTTCTTTACATCATTATTATGCGGACATACTTCCAGACGAATATTCCGCAGGCGTTGTTTGAGGCGGCGGAACTGGACGGGGCGAACACGGCACAGGTCCTGTTCCGGATCGTCCTGCCGCTCAGCGGACCGATCCTAGCTGTCATGGCGCTCTACTACGGCGTTGGTAAATGGAACAGCTACTTCGATGCGCTGGTTTATATGGGAACACAGACCAAGTATCCGCTGCAGCTGTTCCTGCGCGAGATCCTGATCAACAATCAGATCGATCTGAATATGGCGGGACTTGATATTGCGGCGGCAGAAGCCAAGCTTCAGCTTGCGCTGATCATCAAGTACGGCGTTATCGTTGTTGCGTCGCTGCCTGTTTTGTGCGCATATCCATTTGTGCAGAAGTATTTTGTAAAAGGAATTATGATCGGGGCGGTGAAGGAATGAGCATTGCAAATAAGACGTCAGATACGAGCACGCTCCGCGTCGAAAAGATCACAGCGGACCGGGAACAGGTCTGTATCGATATCCTTGGTACGGCTATGAGTGAAGATACACAGTTCGAGGTTGAATTTCGCGCGCCGTATGAGATCCCGGAGCGTCCAAATCTGGAAGAATACGCGACGGTGTCCGTTCAGAAGGATTTGACACAAGGAAGCGTGCGGATATCCTTTTCCCGTATGCTGGGAGAACACGATCTGCTCTATTGCAAATTGTTTGTATATGAGATAAGAGACGGCGAGGTACTGCGCATTCCGGGGCCATGCTATGCGGAGCTGCGGGAAGCTGGCGCTGAATGGGACTACCCGTATCCGGCTGCTTCGACGATCAAAGGGCTACAGGTCAAGACATTCGAAAATGTGCAGGAGCTGGGACTTGGACATGCCGCGCTCAATGTCAATCTGCCGTGTATTGTGCAGTCGTCCGATGAGAACCGTGCGATCACGTTTCCCTGTATGGGAAGAATCTATTATTTTAACCGCGCGTATATGGAGCAGCTGGACGGGCGAATCAAAATGCTGTCGGATGGCGGAACAGTCGTTGACCTGATCATTCTTACGCGGGGAGAATGGCATGGCGTTTGGGGCGACCCGGTGCTGACGCCGCTGCTGCTGCATCCGCGGTTCGATCCGAGCGGCATTGTCAGCGCGTTCCATGTGACCGCAGAGGAACCGCTGATGCTTTTTATAGCGTGTATGGAATTCCTCGCTGAGCGGTATATGCGACCGGATGAAAAATACGGCAGAGCATGCGGATGGATCATCGGCAACGAGGTGAATGCGCAGTGGATTTACTGCAATTGCGGAGAAATGGACATGGATACCTTCCTGTCGGAATATCAGATCGCGCTTCGGTGTGCTTTTTATGCAGGCAGGAAGCACTATGCGCAGGCCAGAGTATATATTTCGCTCGATCATTGCTGGAATATGCTGCTGGAACCAAATGAAAAGCACTTCTACAGGGGAAAAGCCTTTCTGGACGCCTTGCAGCGAAATGTCCAGGCGGAGGGCGATTTTGACTGGGGCGTTGCGTACCATCCGTTCCCGGAGGATCTGAAACGGGCGGATTTCTGGAACGATACAACGGCGATACAGAGCTTTGACACCGGAAAGATCACATTCCGGAATGTCGAGATACTTGCCGCATATCTCAAGCAGAAGCAATTTCTGCACAGGGGAAAAATCCGACATATCATCCTGTCCGAACAGGGACTGTGTTCCGGTGATATGCCGGAGGGTGAGCGGCTTCAGGCAGACGCATTTGTGCTGGCATTTCATAAAATCAAAGCGATATCTGAGATTGAAGCATTTATCTACCACAGCCATCTGGATGAAAAAAACGAGGGATTGCTGTTGGGCCTTTTGGCGGAGGACGGACGGAGAAAACCAATCTATGACTGCTTTTCTGCGATTGACGGCCCGGAGGGAGAGGAACTGCTCCGTGCGGCGTGTATGCGCATAGGGGAAGAGAATTGCCAGAAAATCGGCCTTCAATAGGAGTAAGAGAGGTACATGGAATGGGTTTAAGCTTTCAACCATTCGATTTGAGAATCGACTGTGGACGTTGGAAGGATCTTGATTTTACAGATAATCCAAGACCGACGTTCTCGTGGGCCGTACAGGGGACGGGAAGCGGTCAGTATCAGACTGCATGCAGGCTTACGGTTGCGGATGCACACGCCGAACTGTGGGACAGCGGATGGGTCAGAACGCAGAAACAGTGTCTTACATATGATGGCGTTGCGCTGAAAGGCTCCCACATATATACCATTTCGCTTCAGGTTCAGAATCAAAGCGGAGAACGCAGCGAATGCGTGCGGCGGCGTTTTGCTACGGCACTGCTGGAAGCGTGGCCTGCATCGTGGCTCGAGCCGGCTGATGATTACGGTGACGGTGCAATTTATACAATAAGACGTTTCGAACTGTCCGAAATGCCGGAAAGCTGTTTTTTCTATGCCTGTGGCCTCGGTTATCATAGTCTCTATCTGAACGGGAATCGAATTGCGCCGGATAACTGGATGACACCGCCTTTTACGTCTTATCACAAGCGCTGCTGCTATACGGCGCATACGGATTTGCAAAAGCTGCTGCACATTGGAAAAAACGTAATTGGAATGGTGATTGCACCGGGGTGGCGGCGGAATGAAGGCGAATATCTGAAGGCGACAGGCGGCAGAGAAATCCCGTTTATGGGAAGACCTCGTTTTACGGCAGTACTGGAGCTTTTCGGGGAGAACGGGAAACACGCCCGAATCTGTGCAGATGAGAAGTGGGAATCTACACGCGGCGCGATTGTGCAGACAAATATTTTTCAGGGCGAGACATATGATGCGCGAAATGAAATACCTCACTGGTGTACACCGGAGATGGCATATGGTACGGGATGCAGACTCGCAGAACCACCAGCAAAAGCGTATGCAATGGAACTTCAGAAACTGGAGCCGGTTCAAATCGGGAAAAGATACCGGCCGCAGGCAATTACAATGCCCGAACAAGGCAGGTATATTTTTGATTTTGGGCAAAATCTTGCCGGAGTATGTGAACTTCGCATTCCGGCTGATCTTCCGGAGGGCAGCCGGATTACAATCCGGCATGGGGAGCTTTTGGACGAAAACGGGATGCTCTACACAGCTCCGCTCAGGAGTGCTGCGGCGACAGATTGCTATATTTCAGGGGGCGTGAATAAGAATGGTCAGCTATGGACACCTTCGTTTACATATCACGGCTTTCGCTATGCAGAAGTTACAGGACTGAATGCCGTTCCGGATTCGGAATCCATAACTGCGCTTGCCTTGTATAACGCAGTGGATAATAGCAGTACGTTCCGCTGCGGCAACAGTATGGTCAATGCATTGCACGAAAGCATTGTAGCGACAGAACGCGCAAACCTGCACAATCTTCCGACGGACTGCCCACAGCGCGATGAACGGATGTTCTGGCTGAATGACGCGACGGTTCGGTTTGAAGAATTGCCATTTAATTTTGAAACAGGAAGACTGTTCCCCAAAATTGTTCACGACATTATGGATGCGCAGGATGAAGTGGGGGCGATTCCATGCACGGTGCCATTCATTTATGGAACGCAGCCAACGGATCCTGTTTGTTCATCATTTCTCATTGCCGTCAAACAGGCATATCTGCATCACGGAGATACGACGCTGCTCCGGGAGGCATATCCCGCACTCTGTGCATGGAATGACCGTATTTATCAGATGTCGAACGACGGAATTGTTTCCAATACACTGTATGGAGACTGGGCCTCTCCGGAAGACTGCTGCATGGAAATTGCACCGTTTTCAGTGGTTACGCCCGGAGCGATTTTGTCGACGGGCTACTGCTATTACAATGCACGGCTGCTTGCGCGATTTGCAGAAATCTTGAGTCTGGAGCAGGATGCGGCGGCGCATCGTAATAGAGCGGAAATGATTCGAATGGCCATGCTGCAAAAATGGCTTCAAGAGGATGGGACATTTGCAAGCGGCTCACAGGCATGTCAGGCATTTGCGTTATGGCTGGATATTATTCCGGATGATAAGCGGAAATTGGCGGCCGAGAAATTGCATAAAGCTGTGGAAAATGCAGGATTCAGACTTACAACCGGAAATCTTTGTACGCTATATGTGATGGATGCACTGGCTGAAAATGAATGCATAGAGGATGCGTGGAAACTGCTGACCCGAGAGGAATACCCGTCATGGGGGTATATGCTGCAAAACGATGCTACAACTATTTGGGAGCGGTTTGAACTGAAAAAGGATCCGACAATGAATTCACACTGCCATCCTATGTTTGGCGCTGTTGATGCATGGCTTTATGCGTATCTGGCTGGTATCCGACCAACGGATGTGGGGTTCTCGAAGGTGATGATCCAGCCGGTGATTCCGAAACAGCTGACCTTCGCTGAAGCAGTTTTGGATACCTGCAAGGGGTGCTTCTATGTCAAATGGAAGAAACAGTACGGAAAACTCGCGCTTTTTGTAGAAATACCGTTTGGTGCACAGGCGGAAATACGTCTGTGCGGCGAAATACACCATGTAAGCAGCGGCTCGTATCATTTTTTGTTCGACCAGCCAGAAAGAATGTATATGTGAATCGAGGAGGATATTATATGAATACGAACAGATCGCAAAGATATATTCAGCTTTTCTGTATTTTAGTGGTATTGATGATAGCGCTAACTGTAAGTGCAGCTGCTTATGAGGCCTCTCCCGCAGATTGGGACTTTAGCACAATTGGCAACACGGAGGGATGGACAGCGAATGATTCTGTTCAGGAAATGTTCGTTCAAGACGGGAACCTCTGTATTCATATACATGGAGACAGTCCAGCTATTACTGCAAATTCTATTGCAGTCAAGGCATCGGATTTTAACGTAATAGATATTCGCATGAAAAATGAGACGGATTCAACAACAGCTGCGCTTCAGTGGACAACGTCAGCTGATGGAATTATGGATAGCAAAAAGACAGCTTTATTTGCAATTGAGTCCAATAGTTCTGATGTTAAAGAATACCATGTGCAATTAAGCGGAAATGAAGAATGGAGCGGGACGATTACGTCACTGCGCTTGGTATTTCAAAGTTCATCGGGATATATAGGCATTGACGAAATCCGTTTTGACGTGTGCAATAGGCCCGCTGTTGAATATATTGGAAGCATTAACCCGATTTCAGCAGATGAAACCACGATTAGCGTCACTGGAGTGATTGCAGCTGATAACGATCAGACTGCTGTGCAACTGAAGCTATATGAGTTGGCCCCATATCAATATGAGCAGGACATATCTGATCTGATCCCGGTTTCTGTTCAGTCTGCGCCGATGAACGGGAATGTGTTTTTGTTTTCCATACCTAGATATGATGGACAAAGAGACAGAGTATATTCAAAGTTTGTGGTTGTTCAACAATTCGTAAATACACAGGAATTGCAATTCGTTGCTGCGCCTCGTTATGTAACAGATATTCAATTTGCGGCAGAGAATTCATTCTCGTACCCAATTATAGAGACGAAAAAAGGCCTTCTTGTTGAAATGACTGATGACGCGGAAGAACTGGGAATTGATCACGCAATTGTAAACGTTGAGTTTTCCACTATGATGTATGAGGAAAACCTAAATCCGAATGATACGATCATATTCCAGATGGACGGGACAAACTATTATTTCAGCAAGTCGTATTTTGAAAGCTTAGACAAGAAAATCAAGCCATTGTCTGACAATGGGGTTATTGTCAATCTGGTCTTGATTTTGTATCCCAATTTTCCAGACAACAGCATGACGGAAGTACTGCACCATCCTAATGCGGTAATGGGTACCGGCGGCGGAGGCGTGTTGGCTTTTAACACAGCGGAAGAAGCCGGTGTACAGGCGTTTAAGGCGGCGATGGAGTTCCTTTCCAGAAGATATACAAGGGACGATCAATTGTACGGAAGGGCTCTCGGCTTCATTGTAGGCAATGAGGTTGACGCACAATGGGAGTGGCAAAATATGGGCTATACTACTCTCGATCAATTTGTTGAGCAATACGAACCGGCTCTTCGAATTGCGTATATGGCCACACAAAAATACTATAAATATGCTCGCGTTTACACATCACTTACAAACCATTGGATGAGCCCTTATGATTCAAACCCATTAAAAGGATATGCGGCAAGAAAGGTTATTGACAAGCTTAACTGGCAGAGCAAGCAAAACGGCGATTTCCCATGGAACGTTGCATATCATCCCTATCCGGAGGATTTTTTTAACGCAGATACATGGAACGACGAAAGAGCAACCGACAGCGTGGATTCTGAACTGTTAACATTTAAAAACATACATATCCTTAATGATTATATGGGGAACAATTCCTTAAGGTTTGGATCGGAAAAAAGAAGAATCATTCTTTCGGAACAAGGATTCCATACAGCAAATAGTTCATTGGAAGCACAGAAAGAGCAAGCTGCGGCATATGCATACGCATATTATAAAACTGCCTTTTTGGATGGAATCGATGCATTTTGTTTGTTTAGCCATGTGGATATTCCGTCCTATGGGTTAAATATGGGGTTATGGACGCAGGATGCTTCCGTTACAACGCCTATGGTGGCCAAGGAAAAGAAATATATATATGATGTATTTAAGAAAATCGATACTGATCAATCTCTGCAAGTGACAAACTTTGCAAAAAGCATCATTGGTATTTCTTCGTGGGCAGATGTCGTATCTGATTTCGAACCAGATGCACTCCAGAAACGAACAGTTCCACAGGAATATACGCTGGTGAATGAGCCCTTTATTCCCGGTAATGTACTTGGAAACTCTTTCGAGACTGGCACAGAAGGCTGGCGGGCTGCTGATAATACCAATGAAGTGGTGCATACGACACAAACGGTATTTTCTGGAACGGGGGCAATTAGCGCAGAGTTTAACGCCAGAGCATTGAACTGGCGCGGGGCAGAAAAGCACTTTGCTTCGAGTATGAATATGGAAGATAGGCCTTTTTTACACTTGGCATACCAAATTACAGGTGAACAGCCAAGTGGTGCATGCGCACTAAAAATCAAAGTGTATAGTGGATTAGAAGCTGCTGAAGGTATCATAGCAGTTGATTCGGCTGAAGGCTGGCATACGCTGTGCATGAATCTGACAGATTGGAGCGGACTTCAAAACATTGATCGAATAAAGGTTTTGGTGCGGTCGGAAGGAACTGATTTTTGGGCTGGAAGTTTGATGCTGGACGATATTGGGTTTTCCAATGAAGGCGTTAGAGATAATAACAATACAGATGCGAATACACTGCCATCTAATGAAAAAATACTGTTTAACTTTGAAAACTCATTGCAAGAATGGTGCGCAGGGGCAAATGTCAGTTCGGTGACGAGCGTACAAACAATGCAAAATGCACCGTTTATACCAGCACTGGGAGAATATATGTTGGAAGCAGTATTTCCGACATATGCAGCAAATGCATGGCGTTCGATTGAGGTAATGCCAGAATATGCGTTGAATTTCATGGGAGCGGATGGCATTGCATATGCAATCAATGGGTATGGCGGAAGCGGAGGCAATGGGTACGAAACCAGAATCCGACTGTTCAATAATGAGCATATGTTTGAAAAATGCACGACGGTTTCGGCGGATTCCTGGAATCAAATCTATGTGGATTTGTCAGGATGGAATTGGCGAAACAATATAACAAAAATTGAGATTTCGTATCGTGCAACTGGCACAACAGCAGTGTGGTACGGCTCTCGCTTTCAGGTAGACATGATTAGACTGGTTGAACATGATAATTTGGAGAATGAAGTCGATTTGAAAGAACGCAGTATGCAGCCATTTTGGCAAGGCACAACAATGTATAATGAATCCATTTTGATGGTTTCTCATGATGGCGGGATACCGGAAGGAAAACTGCTGTTCCAGCCGACGGAAATCCTTTCGGTCAGAAGTGCGCGACTCGATCAGGAGTATGAGGAAGGGGTCGATTGGATTCTGGAAGATGGGAAAATCAAGCGAACGGTAAATTCCAGAATCCCATATTTGTCAACGGACGATTTGTATTTCCCGAGTTATATACCTGGCCTTACAATGCCGAAAAAGGATGGCGGTGCAGTGCTGTACAGAGAGGAATCCTATTTTCACGATAGACAAATCGTTGTAACATATACCCATGCTGAAAATGCATGGAATGGGCCGATTCCCCAACTGGCGGATGATGTACTGCAGAAAACGTTCTATAAACTTCGCAATGGTGAACCGCTGAAAATTGTCCTGTACGGTGACAGCATCTCCGATGGTTCAAATAGCAGTGGGTTTGTAAATGCACCGCCGTACCTTCCAATTTGGGGTAGATTGGCAGCGGATACGCTGGAAAAGTACTATGGCACGCGGATCACATTTGTAAACAAGAGCGTTGGAGGGACAGCGTCGCAATGGGGCGCAGAACAGACGGCCACTCGAGTTGTCAGCCAAAATCCAGATCTGGTTATTATTGCGTTTGGAATGAATGATGGGGCTGGAACCGGAGCTGGAGATGGAGTCCGGCCGCAAGTGTTCAAAGAAAATATTCAATCAATTATCAACCAGGTTAGAGCGGCGAATCCTTCGGCAGAATTCATTTTGGTTGGCACAACACTCCCAAATGCAGAAACGATTTGTTTTGACCAACAACCGTATTATTTTGAAAAGCTACAGGAGATTGCTGATTCGTGCAGTGGCATTGCAACAGCGAATATGACGGAAGTCCACAGAAAATTGTTGGAACGTAAAAGCTTTGCGGATATGACCGGGAATAATGTCAATCATCCGAATGATTTCCTTGCGAGATGGTATGCACAGTACATCGTTGGAATGCTGAAAGATAGTACATTTTCTTCTGATAGACCACTGAATGCCAGACGCCTGTTTTCTTTTGAAAATGGCGTACAGGGATGGAGCGCAGGGGAAAATGTGAGTACCGTCAACACTGTTCGCTCGTTTGCAAACTGGCCGTTTGCACCACAGGAAGGAAGCTGCGCGTTAGAGGCTGAGTTTCCAACGCAGGAGGCAAATGCTTGGAGAACCATTATGATTTCGCTGGAGGAACCGTTGGATCTGTCGGAAGCGGGCTGTGTTTACTATCACATCAATAGCTATGGTGGAAGCGGTGGAACTGGATATGAAACGCGAATTCGGTTGTATAGCGGCTCCAATATGAAAGAGGAAATTAAAGCAATGCAGGCGGATTCCTGGAATTACATTTGTACAGATGTTGCATCTTGGCCATATAAGGACAATATAACCAAGATCGAAATTGCATTCCGTGCTACTGGAAGCACTGCGGCGTGGTATGGTTCGCGATTCCAAATCGATAATGTGGGCTACTTGCTGGAAGGCACGCTCCTTTATGATTTTGAAGGTACAACGCACAGCTGGATGGGCACCGAGAATGTTATGTCAGTAAACAGTGTTGCTGCTTTTGCAAATAGCCCAATGAAACCTGTCAGTAATGCATATGCTTTGGAAGCCCTGTTTCCCGATATGGCGTTAAACGAATGGAGAACAATCGCTGTTGAATATGATCAAATGTTGGATCTCTCGGAAGCAACACATTTTTACTACTATATCAACAGCTATGGCGGAAGTGGCGGAAGTGGATATGAGACACGCTTGCGGTTATACAGCGAAAATGACGTATGGGAACAGACCGTGTCGATGGATGCTGATATGTGGAATCGTATCGAGGCAAATATCGGCAATTGGAGTGGGCGCGGACACATAACAAAAATCGAGATTGCATTCCGTGCGATTGGTTCAAATGCAGTATGGTATAGCTCAAGATTCCAAATTGACAAGGTCGGATATCGGAAAGTTTCGTGATCGGTTTTCAAAGGTGCAATGTTACAGCGGGCTTTTATCTATCCAGGCTTTAGAACTGCAGAGAGACGCCGACGAAAGGAATAAAAATGCTTACAATTCTTGAAACAACATGTGAATATAGGAAAGATCCGCTTGGGCTGGACGAGCGACGACCGCGTATCAGCTGGAAACTCCGTTCCGACCGGAGAAATACGCTCCAGATATCCTATCGTCTACAGGTAGCGAACGATCCGTATTTTTTGGAGCCGCTGTGGGACACAGGCGACACAGCCTCCGATCAGTCCGTCCTTGTCGTCTATGAAGGCCCGGAGCTGCGCCCGAGGACCAGATACTATTATCGTGTCAGCGCAAGGGATAACCATGGCGAATGCAGCGGCTGGAGCGAAACCGCTTTCTGGGAGACCGGAATGATGGACTGCGCAGAATGGAAAGCCGATTGGATCATGGCGGAAGAGGAGGCGCGTTTACAGCTGGATGTCAGTCCACTTCTTAGAAAAGCATTCATCCTCGACGGGCAGATCGCCTCGGCCCGTGTTTATGTGACGGCACTTGGTCTTTATTTGTTGGATATCAACGGGAAGCGTGTCAGCGAAGATTGTTTCACGCCCGGCTGGACGAGCTACCGGCACAGACAGCAATATCAGACCTATGACGTGTCGCCGCTGTTGCAAAGCGGAGAGAATGTGATCGGTGCGACGCTTGGAAATGGATGGTATGCAGGGTATATTGCATGGAGCGGTGAACGCGGGTTTTACGGAAAGAAACGGGCACTGCTGGTGCAGCTGCACATTCGCATGGCGGATGGAACAGAGCAGGTCATATGCTCGGATGAGAGCTGGCAGTCAAGCGAAGGCCCGATCCGAATGTCAGAGATATACCACGGAGAGCGCTATGACGCAAGACTGGAACGGGTGGGCTGGAATATGCCGGGGTATGATGCGTCAGAATGGAGTGGTGTAAAGCAGCTGGAATATCCGAAGGACATTCTGGTTGCGCAGGAGGCGCTGCCGCCGCGTATCATGGACGAACTGAAACCAACAAGGCTGTTCCGTACACCTGCTGGTGAGGCGGTATTGGACTTCGGACAAAACATGGTCGGCTTTGTCCGCTTCCATGTGAAGGGAAACGCAGGTGACCACGTGGTCCTGCGCCATGCGGAGGTGCTGGATAGAGACGGAAACTTTTATACGGCTAACCTGAAGGGTGCGAAGCAGACGATTGAGTATATCCTGAAGGGCGGCGGCGAAGAGCTTTATCAGCCAAGCTTTACATTTCAGGGTTTTCGGTATGTCTGCATCGACAGCTATCCCGGAAAGATTGAGCCAGAGAATTTTACCGGCTGCGTGGTACATTCACAGATGAAGCAGAGCGGGAGCTTTGCTTGCTCCAATGAGTTGGTAAACCAGCTTCAGCACAATATACTGTGGGGACAAAAGGGCAATTTTGTGGATGTTCCGACGGACTGCCCGCAGCGCGACGAACGCCACGGATGGACGGGCGATGCGCAAATGTTTATCCGCACAGCGTGCTTCAATATGGACGCGGTGCTGTTTTTCCGCAAATGGCTGCGGGATCTGGCTGCCGATCAGACGGATGAGTATGGTGTAACAAATGTTGTCCCGAATGTACGGGAGGTGTCCTATGCTGGCGCGGCGGCGTGGGGAGATGCCGCTGTGATCTGCCCGTGGACGCTTTTCCTGTGCTATGGAGATAAGCGGGTGCTGGAAGAACAGTACGACAGCATGAAGCGATGGGTGGAGTATATACAGCGGCAGGGGGAAAATCCATTCCTCTGGAATACCGGTGAACAGTTTGGCGATTGGTTGGCTCTCGATAATGGGCAGGGCGCTTGGATCGGCAGAACACCGACCGACTATATTTCCACGGCGTTTTATGCAAACTCGGTAAAGCTGTTGGCGAAAGCGGCCAAATGGCTGGAATATCGAGAGGAAGCAGAGAAATATCAGAGGCTTTATGAGTCTGTCAGAAGTGAATTCCGAAAAAACTTCGTTTCGCCGAACGGCCTGCCGTGCGCAGACACGCAGACGGCCTATGTGCTCGCGCTGATGTTTGATCTGCTGGAGGAAAAAGATCGGAACAACGCGACTGAGACGCTTGTAAGGCTGCTGCATGACAATCGGGACCATTTGAACACTGGATTTGTTGGTACGCCATACCTGTGCCATGTATTGAGCGGATTCGGTCATCATGATCTGGCATGTAAGCTCCTGCTGCATACAGATCTTCCGTCGTGGTTATACCCGGTCACCAAAGGCGCTACAACGATCTGGGAACACTGGGACGGAATCCGGGAGGACGGAAGCTTCTGGGATGACATAATGAATTCCTTTAATCACTATTCCTATGGCTCGATCGGAGATTGGATGTATCAGGAAATTGCCGGCATTCAGGTTGACGAGAAAATACCGGGGTACCGGCATATCCTTCTTCGGCCGCGCCTTGTCAACGGAATGTGCTTTGCCAGAGCGGTCTATGAATCGCCCTATGGACAGATTGTTTCCGGTTGGAAAAGAAATGAAACGGAAATTGAAATTGCGATTTCAATCCCAGCGAACTCTTTTGCGGCAGTCACATTGCCAAAGGCACGGATTTCACAATTGCGGAGCGAAGGCAGCGGAGAAGAAGTTATTGCCGCTCTTGCGCGGGCAGTGCAGACAGAAGACGGCATGGCGCTTGAACTTGGCTCCGGAGATTATATTTTTCAGTATGCGCTGGACGCAGCGTTATGATATCGGTAAAAATGAAGAAATGCTGTGCTGAAGGATGTACTTTATCTTGAAACGCAGCGGAAAGGATTGGTCAAGCATATGAAAAAGATTACAGATAAGCAGCTGTTGATGGGGGCGGATTTTGCGGGTTATCCGTTGAAGGAAGCAATCAAGGAGTATCTGGAGAAAAAGGGCTGGACAATTACAGATATCGGAGTTAAAGCAGACTCTGACCCCAATGATACCGAGCTGATGTTTCATCGTATCGGCCTGCGGGTCGGGGCAATGATCACGGAAAAGGAATTTGAACGAGCCATGATTTTCTGCGGAACCGGTATGGGAATCCATATCGCGGCTTCAAAATGCCCGGGCGTTCATGCCGGCGTCGTGGAATCAGTTCCGGCAGCCTTCCGCGCAATCACAGGAAACGGCGTCAATGTTCTGGCCATGGGTGCATTTTATGTAACGCCAGAGCTGGGAAAGCAGTGTGCGGATGCGTATCTTTACAACGATTTTGGAAGCGGATGGGAATGGTGGCCCGACTTTGACCGCTTCCATCAGATCGCAATTGATGAACTGAATGCGTTCAACTACGACGAATACAAGGCGAACGGATTTAAGGTCAAACACATTGACGACTGCGGCTGCGAGCTGTATGACCGACCAGAGGGCTTATCTCCGGTGCCGCTGATGTGTAAACGGTAAGTTAAGAAAAGTGCCCCAGAAGCAGAACGTGCTTCTGGGGCACAAATCGGATATGATATCCTAATCCCCTTTCTCAGCACAACGGCATCTTTACGCGAACTTATTGCTTTAACCACTGTGCAAATTCCCTCTGTGAGATCTTGCCGCTCTCACACTTCTCCTTTTCCTTCTGCGCTTCCTTGCTCCAAGTGGAGAAATCATCCTGCGAGATCTTGCCTGCGCGAATCCACGCGAAGCGGCGCTTGTACTCGCGGCGGTAGATTTTCAGCAGCTCGTCCTGTGCGTGGCTTTGCATATACTGGCGCATCGCGCCGACCTCTTTGCAGGTGCGGCCACGGCTGTCGAACACGCGGCTGCAATATTCCGTGCTGCCGTGAACCGTGAGCGCGAAATACTTGCCGCAGTTTTTGCAGGTGCGCATCGCGAGCCTTTGACGGACACATTCCCGCAGGGAAAAGTCGATCAGGTCGTACATACTTTGTGGATAAAGCACCTCGGTGAGCTGCTTTTCACACACAAACTCAAACGAAATCTTCATCGGCTGGAAGTCAAATTTCTGCAAAGACGGAGCCTGCTCATACGCCTGCACCCGCACAGAAAAGTCAATATCGGTAATACCTGCGTCCAATACCGTTTGAAACAGGCGCAGGATTTGCTGCTGCATGGTCGCCAGATTGCTTGGAACGTGCGCCAGCTCCTTGTGCGGCAACAGCTTCGTCGGATTTTTGCAATCCGGTGTCGCCTGTTTTAATCTATTGCTCCAATCCAGCCACAGGTAGAAGAAATAAGGATGCCCGTCCTTAAAATCGTCCAGAAGCTTCTGCACCGGCTTCAGGCACGTTGTGTCTCGCGTCTGATAAAATGCCATCAGCGAGCGCTCCGCTTCATGGAAACGCGGTTCCCATTGATTCACGTCATAATATACGAACGACAGCAGGCTGTCCGGAAACGGACGGTCTGCTATTTTTGCGACATACTCTGCATTACCATCTTTGCACTCCAGCGTCTCCGCGCCGTCCAGAAGATAAAACTTGCACTGAAAATCAGACATGACTGCACCTCAAAATAGATTTATAGAAATTTATATTATAAATTGGTCTTGACAGTGGTTTTGGATTATGTTAGTCTAAAAATAGAAAACGAATCTATTGACTAATTATAAGTCTAAATCATGAGACGCAGAATGTCAATAGCAAACGGAAAGGAAGTGAAAAAATGACCAAACTGGAAACTATCAACGCAGAAGATCTGCAAAATCGGACGTATGAACCAACGCCGTTTCTCGTCGACGAACTCATTCCGGAAGGCTTGCATATCCTCGCGGGCGCGCCGAAAATCGGCAAGTCTTGGCTGGCTTTGTGGCTTTGCTTATGCGTCGCGCAGGGACAGGCACTCTGGAATTTTGCAACAACGCAGGGAGAAGCGCTGTATCTCAGTCTTGAAGATTCGTTCCAGCGTATCCAGACGCGACTCTTTGACCTGACGGAAGATGCCCCGCCGACGCTGCACTTTGCGATCATGGCTGACACATTAAAGCACGGATTGGAACAGCAGATCGAGCAATTTTTGACCGAGCATCCCGATACAAAATTGGTTGTGATCGATACTTTACAGCGCGTTCGGAGCGCCGGAAACGACAGCAATCTGTACGCGAATGACTATCAGGACATCGGGCTTTTGAAACAGCTTGCGGACAGGCGGCACATCGCAATCCTGTTGATCCACCATCTGCGCAAGCTCCACGACGATGATCCTATGAACATGATTTCCGGCTCGACGGGTTTAAGCGGCGCGGCAGATTCAACTTTCGTCCTGCAAAAGAATTCAAGACTTGCCAACATTGCCTCGTTGCACTGCACCGGGCGGGACATCCCGGATCGGACTTTGAAACTCGAATTCGGGGAGGAAGATCACGTCTGGAAACTGCTTGAGGACAGCAAAACTTGCAGCGGTGCTTCTAGGATTTCAACGCTTCAACTCGTACATCTTTTCTCTGAATTGCTCCGTGCCGATTCTGAATATCTCGGCTCACCATCGGCACTGTCTGCAAAGATCGACCCTGACGGCAGCATTGGTATCACGCCGAAAAAGGTCACGAGGCTGGTGCGGGAAAGCGTTGCGGCTCTAAGGGAAAATGGGATTCTGGCTGATACCTACCGCAGCAATGGAAAACGGTGGATTTCCCTCAAGCGTGCCGAAAGTGCCGATTTTCTGCCCGTGAAAAAGATCGGCACGATCGACCCTGCGGGTGTGCCGAGCGCCTGCACCGCACCGTGAGCCGCGTGTCGCCGCTGTGTGCGGCTTTCTGCCCCGACAGCGAGTGTGTGCGCGGCAGAGCCGAAAAAACCCGTGTTGCGCCAACGTGCGGGCAAGTCCCGGAGCAGCGCAGAGAATCCCCGCCGCAGCGGGGAAAAATCCTCCCGTTTGGGAGGAGCCAGCATCGCATTTGGCTAGTCGCCGGCACGCCGGCTCCCTGCCAAATGCCTCAAATCGGGCAGAAGCCCACACCCACTTCATGCGAACGGAGGAAAATATGCGAAAAAATAAACAATTCAGCATTCGAATCTCAGCACAAGACTTAGAGACAATCCGCCAAAAAGCGGTTCAGGCGCACATGAGCCAGAGCGACTATGTGACCGCGTGTTGTCTCGGAAAACGCATCGTGATTCTTGACGGACTCAGGGAAGTCCTGCGGCAGCAGAAGGCCATCGGCAACAACCTCAACCAGCTGACGGTACTGGCGAACATGGGGAAAGTCCAGTTCGCCAATCTGGACTCCGCTGTGCAGGCGTTCGCCAAGATCAACACTGCTCTGCGGGAGATACAGGAGGGAGGTGCGCCAAGATCGCAATCGTCCATTTCGTGAACTACAAAAAGGGTACGCAGACGCGCGGCTGCATGAAAAGTGTCATGCGCTATGTTTCTCAACTCAGCAAGACGCTCTGGGATGGGCAGCAGCTCGTCAGCGGCATTGGCTGCCAACCGGAAACGGCATTCGACGAATTCCTGAGTACGAAGCTCCTGCACCACAAGGACGGCGGTGTCCAGTTTTACCACATGGTGCAGAGCTTTCCAAAAGGCGCGGACATTGACCCGCGCGCAGCCCATGAAGCGGCGCGGCGGCTTGCCGGATACTTTGAGGGCTGTGAGGTGCTGGTGTGTACCCATGTTGACCGCGAACACATCCACTCGCACTGCATCATCAACAGCGTCAATTTTGAAACCGGCAAAAAGATTCACATGGCGGATGCGCAGATTCAGGCGCTGCGCGTCCGCAATGACCAAATCTGCGAGGAACTCGGTCTGCCGAAATTCCAGAAGGACGAGCAGCGGCAGTCGCGCGGAATGTCCAACGCGGAATACTACCCGGCGGACAGGGGTGAAAGCTGGAAGTTCGAGCTGATGCGCGTGATCGACGAATGTATGCGCTGTGCCGGGGACCGTGAGGAATTTCTGGTTCTGCTCCGCTCTGAGGGTTACGACGCTACTTGGACGGACGGCCGCAAGAACATCACCTACACCACACTAGACGGGCGCAAATGCCGTGATAACAAGTTGCACATAGAAAAATACTTGAAAGAAAATATGGAGGCGGAATTTGAATACAGAGCAGAGATTGACAACGGAGGAATTAGCGGTACGGCATCGAAAGTCGATGGACGAGGCGCAGCGAGTGGAGACAGGTGTGATGGTTACAGAGAAAAATTGGAAGGCGATGCTCGAAATGCAGGACAGGCTGTTTCGGCAGCAGATGCAGTTGGACACGGACCTGAAAATGCTTCTGACGAAAGCAGAAGCGCAGGAATCTCTGATCAAGATGCAAACGAGCGCAGAAAATTTCGAGAAACAGGCTGGGAGCCTGAACGAGAGGTATTCTTCCAACTGCAAGGCGCTGACAGAGAATACGAAGCTCTCCCTGACCGCGATCCTGAACGATACGAAGAAACAGCTTTCGGATACAGTACAGGAAGCGCGGAAGAAAATTCACCTGTGCGCATGGATCTCAATCGCGGCATTGATCTTGTGCGCGGCGCTGTGCGCCTTGGTCGTGCTGTGGAGCAAATGACGGACACAGTGCTGACGCGCGATGCCTCAACCACACCAATGCACATTGACAGCAAGCGCCGGAGAAAGTTGCAGCAGAAGAAAACCGCCTTCGGACACAAAGAGGACGATCACGAAGATAGAAAGATGGAACAACAGTTATAAAAATAGCCTCTGTGTAAGAGGCGGAAAGGAGCTTCATGGAGAAAGACTGGGAGGTTTATCGGGACACCGGCGTTCTGGGTAGTTACAGACCGGAGCGGAGCATTCTCCGCCGTACAGAGGACGGCGCGGTCGAGAGCAATTTCCGGGACACGGTGACATGGGCGGATGCGAACCGTGTAACGCGGCAGCGTGAGATGCTGATCGGCAGCCGCCGGTTCTGTATCACATCCGTTTTTCCGGCAGAGCCGTCTGCGACGGCAACGGACAAGCTGCTCGCATACATTGATGCGGAACTGAAAAAAGAAGCGCACAGCGCGTGAGGTTCTCATAGACTTGTGCCAGCCGGTGCGGTATACTTGCCTTACCGTACCGGCTTGCCCCACAGAAAAGGAGGTTACAATGGCAAGCCAAAAACAACAATACACCATTCTCTATGGGC
>ENA-UAKS01000235-UAKS01000235.1-human-gut-metagenome-genome-assembly--contig:-NODE-235-length-24575-cov-11.983116_pt1 | contig 24575 bp, 26 predicted proteins | sample MGYA00243692_ERZ654452 | MGnify/ENA primary metagenome ERZ654452 (study PRJEB26926, sample SAMN06164442) | human gut metagenome | biome: ENVO:00009003; feature: ENVO:2100002; material: ENVO:00002003...
AAATGGAGTAACGGCGGAGAACGGCACCGCACCTCGGGACACTTTGTCTCGAAGTCTGGAAAGCAAAATGCGCCTGCGCGACACGAAGCCGCACAAGCGCACGAAAATATATTATCGGTTATGTACTGTTTAATTTCACATTCAAAACCGGACTGCTCCGATGGAGGGGCTATGCTTTTTTTAGCTGGTGCAGTTCACGAGAATGATGAAATAATAAAATGGACACGGCGATACCTCCTCGGACACCGCCGTATCCTTAAAAAAGGGCGACTTTATCACACCCTCCGTAAATCCATTTTTTCAAAAGGAAAACGGCGGCCTGAAATGCAATATTTTCAAGCCGCCGTCATCTTTGCAAAGCCGGACGGCTTTTGCTCAGGTGTTATTCGATATTCTCAATTGTTTCAACAATGTTCATTTTTGCAATAGAGTGCAGCGGGATCGCCGTTGCCAGCAGACAGGCAGCAACAGAAACCACAGCAGCCTCTATAATCGCAATAACGGGAACGGCAACCAGTTGTAAGGCATCCGTCTTTGCAGCCCCGACAAAGATACAGCAGACATAGCCAAGCACTGCGCCAATCACAGAGGCAAAGATAGCGTAATAGGCACCTTCCCACAAGAATGTTTTATAAAGGCTTGCGGCACTCATGCCAATAGCCCGCTGCATACCAATTTCATTGACACGTGTATGGATGTTGCTGTAAACAGTGTTTATGATATTCAATATGCCAATGATGCCAATAAAGATAATCAGTACCCAGCAAAGCATTTTGATTTGTTCAAAACTCTCTGCCATTTCATTGCTGCTTTCAAGGTAAGAAAGCCAGTGAGCACCCGGATATTTGCTACACCAATCATCCAATATACTTTCAAAAGAATTCGTATCTACGCCATCCTGCAATGTCAAATAGATTTCAGAATAGGTATCATCCTGCATCAGCGAGCAATATATTTCTTCGTTCACGATAAGTTGCACACCGTTGGTGAAACCTTCATTGTTGATTGTAATAGGAGTATCAATTATCCCTATCACACGAAGCGCCCTGCTGCCCAACTGGATCGTATCACCAATAGAAAGCTCCGTATGCTCCACAGGCGTATCCCCGTAAGAAAAGGGAATAGGATTTTTGACAAGGCAGCCTGTTCCATTATTTAGCGCCTGCTTATCCTGATCAGAAAGATTGGGAGCGTAGATTTCTAATAGCCCATCGTCAATATTGACAAGCTGAAAAGTTTCGTGGCTCTGCACGGACAAATCTGTTTCAAAGGGAAGTTCGTCACCAGCACCCGGCGTAAATACAGAAAGCCTGACAGTGGAAATGTCTTTTACAGTGTCGTTTGCCTCCAATGTGCTTATAGCTTCTGCCGGAATACCTGATGTTTCATTTGTAACAGCATAATCGCTGAAATACATATCCTGAATCGAACTGCTGGCATCAAGCAGCCCAGTAAAGCTCTGCAGAGCAACAAAGACGGTAATGCTCATAACAAGAGACAGTATTGTAAGAAGCGTCCTGCCACGCCCGCGTTTCAAATTGAGTCTTGCATAGTAGGCTTCAAAATTGTAGATTTTGTGATTTCTTTTTCTGCGGCGTTTGATCTTAACAGACTGGCCAGACATAGCAACTGTCGGGGATACACGCGATGCGTACCGAGCAGCTGGAAATGCAGCCATTAGCGCAAATAAAAGTGTGACCGCAATACTTGCAAGGAGCATGGGGAATTTTACCGTACTGGCAGCGCTGATTGCTTCGTTTAATTCGGAAACACTATTTGCCATGAATATATCAGGATTGAGAGCACCCGTAGCAGCAATTAGCGTAGCCTTTGCTGCTAATGTGCCAAGTACCAGCCCAATCGGAATACCGATTCCGCAAAGGATCAGGAGCTGCAAGGAAACAAGACGATAGATTTGTCCACGCTCTCCGCCGATTGCACGAAGTGTTCCATATTCTTTAATTCGTTTTGTAATGGAAATTTTTAGAATATTATAAATTACCAGTCCAGCTGCAAACAAAACCAACAAGCCTACCAAAACACACGCCACCGTCATAAAGGAAAAACCTGCACCAGCATCACTGTTGGATGTCTCATCATAAGAAATACCGACAGCATCAAGAAGAATCCAGTTATATTGGATATACCGATCCTCTACATCCAAGTTCTTCGCAAGATCATAAACGATGCTCTGAAAGTTTTTCTTGTCATGAGTCTTAAAGTCAGTAGAATAAAGCAGATATTCTTCTGGTAATAGTTTTTCTGCGGTTCCGTTTCCTACAATTCCTTCAACTGTACCTGTTGAATAGCCGATATAGCTGCTTTCAAGAATACCCGTTAATATGAATTTTCCGCAATATTCAAATTCAGGAAGTGAACCATCCATAACCGATACGCGCATATCCAAAGAAACGGTATCTCCAACCGCAGCATCTAATCCAAGATACCTCAAGCTGTCCTCTGATAATGCAATTTCACTTGCTTTCTCCGGCAAATGCCCCTCTTTTATCTTGCTGATTGCTGGGTACATCGCCAAAGCGTTATCATGATACTCTCTGAGATACAAGTTCAGGCTGCTATTACCAAGGGTTGTGCTGCCTACAAAGACGGTATCTCCTACATCATATACTCGATCATCCTCATGGAGTTTCTGTGCTTGTTCCTTGCTGAGTTGATGAAATGTTACATAGCGGTTTCCGTTTAGACTCGCAGCCTGCTCTATTCTCATAGACTGCAAAATTCCAATGGACTGACCAACAACGGTTGTTATGATCGTTGACATGATAACTGCAATCAGGATTAAAGTCGCTGTAATTTTTTGCGTTTTTAGTTCTTTCCATGTAAGGGCTAAATAGGATTTCATCTTACTGTCACCTCCGAAAGCACTCCGTCAATGATGGTAAAACGACGCTCTGCCATTTCTGCAATATGAGGGTCGTGAGTAATGACAATAAGTGTCTTTTTCATTTTCGCCCGAAGATCGCAGAGCATTTTCATGACCTCGCCGCCGCTTTTGCTGTCAAGGTTTCCCGTAGGTTCATCAGCAAAGATGATGTCTGGTTTTGTAATCAGAGCGCGGGCGATAGCCACACGCTGTTGCTGCCCGCCAGACAATTCATGGGGCAGATGGTTCAAACGGCTGTCGATCCCTAAAAAGGCTGCGATCTCCTGTAAATAGGCATTGTCCGGCTGGCGCTTGTCGAGAAGCAGCGGCATGATGATATTCTCCTGCGCTGTCAGCACCGGGAGCAGATTGAATTGCTGGAAGATGAAGCCGATCTTTTGGCGGCGGAACGCCGATAACTCCTTGTCACTGCCGTGATGGATGTCGGTATCGCCATACAACACCTTGCCGGAAGTTGGCGTGTCCAATCCGCTGATGATGTGAAGCAGCGTACTTTTGCCACTGCCTGACGGCCCCATAATGGAGATGAAGTCACCGGAGTGGATTGTCATATTTGCATGGCACAGCGCAACGACTTTGTTCTCGCCTGTACCGTAGATTTTGGAAACATCGTTTACTTGAATATCCATGAAAAAACTCTCCTTATCGGTTTGATAAGGAGAGTATAAAAGGCAAATCTCAAAAAACGCTCAAGAGTTATGAGATTTTCAAAATAGCGGAGGCAACAGCCCCGATATCGGTATTTGCGATTTTCAACGTACCGCCGTGTTTGCGGCAAAGAAGATTGCAGATATAAAGTCCCATGCCCAAATGCTCCGCTTCTTCCGTACCTTTGCGGAACGGCTGGATGCCGCTTTTCAAAAGCTCCGCCGGAAACCCGTCGCCATCATCCGCAATTTCCAGTTTCAGATTTTCGCCCTCTATGGAGAGTTCTACCGAAACATTCTCTTTTGCAAATCGGAGAGCATTTGTTGTAAGGTTCTCAGCAACTTGAAACAACATCCCTTTATCCAGTGTGACAGTGCCGCCTGCGGATAGACCGTGAAAGTAAAGCTGCTTTCCATGATCGGCTGCGGAAAAGCCAAGGGCTTTTTCCAAATCGGCGCTCAGCGCAGCGGTGTCAAAAGTCACTTTTTCCGGCTGCACCTGCTCCAACCGTTGAACCTTGCTCATAGTTTCCACATAGCGTTCGATGCGCCCTGTATAGGCGTCCATGCGCTCAAGATTATCCATGAGCTGCGGCGTATTGCCGCTATCTGCACACTGTTTTGCCATTTTTGCCGAGCCTTTTAAGACCGTTATCGGGTTTCGGAGATCGTGGGAGAACGCGGCGTTCAGCCGTTTCCGTTCCTCAGTTTGCCGCCACAGCTCGCGGTTGCTGTTCAATAGCGATTGCCGCATGGTTTCAAATGCAACACAGAGCTGTCCCAGCTCGTCCCCAGACACGGATGGAATGGTAAAGTCCAAATCATTCTCCATCATGCGGTTTGCTCCATCCATGAGAATAGCAAGCGGCTCTTTCAGTTTCCAGCGATAGAACAGCGATGCAGTTAATATCAAAGCGACAATGAAGAATAGCATCGGTAAGCAAAATTGTAAAACCGCCAGCACATTCCCGGCTACGGCTGTTCCGGCTGTTGGCTCTGGAAATTCTGTTTTTGTAATGGCATCTGCGCCGACAACAATTTGGACGTCGGATGGGTCAAGTGCCGCGCTTAATTTTGTGCAGCTCCAAAAGACGACAGCGGAGAGGATCACTGCCAGCAATAGGTTCACGAACGTCAGAGTAAACAAGGACTTTTTCAGGCTCATGTTTTTTATCCATTCCATTTGTAGCCCACCCCCCAAACTGTTTCAATATAGCTGTGACGCGACAAGGCAGCAAACTTGTTTCGTATTTTTCGGATATGCTCCATAATGGTATCACTGTTGCCTTCGCCATCAAGTCCCCACACAGCTTCATAAATCCGTTCCCGGTCAAATACCTGCCCAGCGTTCAGTGAAAGCAGCTCCACAATGTCAAATTCCTTTTTTGATAAGTTGACAGGCGTTCCGTTGATAGATACCTCCCGTTTGGAGTAGTCGATCACCATTTCAGAGAAAAAGCGGAGTTCGGATTGCCCCTGCTTTCTGTTTTCCCGCCGCAAGTGTGCAGCGACCCTTGCGCCTAATTCATCAATGTCAAACGGCTTTATGATATAGTCATCCGCTCCAACCTGAAACCCTTTGATCTTATCGGCGGTTTCTATTCTGGCCGTCAAAAATAAGATGGGACAAGAAATGTGGCTGCGGATTTTCTCGCATACGGTAAGTCCGTCCATGCCGGGCATATTGATGTCCAGCAGCACAAGATCAGGATGGCAAGCCGCCTGTTTCAATGCTGTTTCGCCATCATACGCCGTATAGACCACAAAGCTCTGCATTTCAAAATAGCTTTTCAGCATATCAACAACGCCTTTTTCATCATCCACGATGAGTAGCTTTTCATTCATGGTATTTCCTCCTCTCCGACAAGCTGATATAGCATTTAATTCTCAAATTTCTCTCAATTATTATACTTTCTTTTTGCGGCATAAGCAATTATATGAAATTAAATAGTCAGTAATATGAAATACATAGTCGTTCAAATAATATCACATGAAATGTAAAATCATATCAGGTGATGTTATGAAGATAGAACGAGATGAACGGCGATTTGATTTTCACGATATAGGGCTTGCTATCAAGCGGGCTCGAGAAGCCAGCGGCATGACACAGGAGCAACTGGCCTATATTGTTGACCGCGCTCCGCGTACCATTATGTATAACGAAAATGACGGCCAGCATCCAAGCCTCAACACCTTTTATCAGATGGTCACAATGTTTGATATATCGGTGGATCAATACTTTTACCCGTCCCAAAATAGCGGGAGCGAGTGCAGAAAGCGGATTGATGCCATGTTGAACGCCTTGGACGAAAGAGAATTGAAAATCGTTGAAGCTACAATCCAAGCGATGAAAGCATCGAAAGAAACGGAGGAAACGTAAAAGAAAGCGTAACCTCCGTTTTTTTGCGCCATGTTGCGGGTTGCGCGTTTTGGCAAGCAATTCGGGTGTGGCCACACTCCGAAATTTTTGCAGGGCGCAGGGCCCGCAAAAATGCTTGTTGGGGAGCTCCCCAAACCCGCTGTACTTCGGGACAAATTGTCCCAAAGTCCCGGTGCGCTGCACCGTAGTCTGCGGCCCGTCACTATCGTTCCTGGGCCTTATTTTCACGCTCGTCTGTTATGCCGAGCAGATGATCAATGTTCGCTTTTATTGCCACGGCCTCCCGCATTTGCCGCTGGGCATCCCGGTATTCTGCATAAAGCTCTTTCTTTTGTCCCGCCAGCTCACGGCGGGATTTTTTTAGTGCTTCAATCTTAGGGAGCTTTGCGCCGTTCAGTATGGTGTTCATGGTATCCTTTGCCGCCCGGTAAGTGGCAAGCTCCACTTCATGCTGGGCCAGATACTTTTTACTGTACCGCGCAGCCTTGTACCCATCGAACACCGGGCGGGTCTTGGCATAGTCCACCGTGGCAGCCATCAGCTCCGAGGTTTTGGAAAGAGCCTCCTCCGTTGTGCGGAGCTCGTCAGACAGCTTGTGAAAGTGATCCACCGCAGCCTCGGTGCGGGCCGTCAGCGCCGCATAGTCTGTCAGATGATGCTCCTGCAAATACTGGAGCGCGGCAGCCATCTGTTTTAGGTTGTATACCTTGGCCCATCGTTCATAGGCCGGGCCCTTGCCTTGGGCCATCCGCTCTTGAATGTCGATGATGAGATTAACTCGCCGTGGCGGAACCTTGGGCTCCTCTGGCAGCTCGGGGAGCGGACGTTCCCCGGCAATTACTGCCTTGATGTCCTCCGGGTCAAATCCGGCTCCCAGTGTAGAAGCCCGGAGCCGGGTCGGTTTTTCCTGTCCGGGCGCGAGAAATGAGATGACACCGCCTCGTCCCTGTTTCACCGAAAAGCCGGACTCCTCCATAAGCCGGAGAAAATCGGCAAAGTCTGTGGGCTTTTTCTCCAAAGCAGCGAGAATCGCCAGACGTACCCGCTGCTTGGCAGAGGGCGGCTTTTCCCCGATCCACTGGCCATAGTGAAGAAAGCGGCCCTTGCTGTGCTGGCGCGGTTTTTGGATAACCGACAGCTCGTGTTCGATGCACACGCGGTCAGAGAGCCGCCGCAGGGCAAAGGACGAACCAATGAAATTATGAAATTTCCGGGAGCGGTCAAAGGCCGTCGCATTGAAATAAATGTGATTGTGAATATGGGCCTTGTCGGTATGCGTACAGACGAAGAACTGATACTTTCCCTTTGTCCAGCGCATCGCCGTTTCATAACCGATACGATTTGCTTCTTCCGCCGTAACCTCCCCGGGCAGGAACGCCTGCCGGATCTGAAAGAACAGGGCCCCGCGAGATACGGCCCGGCCTGTCTCTGCAAGGTATTGACTTTTTACCAGAAGAAACTCGGCGGGAGCCGTGTTCGGATCGCAGAGATAGGAAGATACGGCTCCCAGCTTTTCCGGGTTCAGGCCATAGGTGAAACGATCCTCCATCGTTTGAATTGCACTTTTTCCCGCCGCTATTTTATAAGGGCGGATGTAGGTGGTCGCCGTAAAAATTCCTCCTTCCGGCAAACAGTATTTTTACTTTGGGACACTTTGTCCCGAAGTAGAAAAAGCCGGGGAGCGGTATCAACCACTCCCCGGATGGATCAGAGCTCTACCAGCGCGGAGAGCTGTTTCAAGAGATCAGACAGCGGCCCCCACAAAGCGGCATAGTCCCGCTGCAAGGCCGCGAGTTCTTCGGGATAAATCGCGCCGTAGGTGTTGGCTTGAATTGCCACTTGGTTCAGATTGTTGGAGCAGCGCCGCTGGAGCGAAACCAGCTCACGAACAGGCGAAAGGTCAACATGAAGCACATACCCACTCAGGGCCATTTTCCGCATATAGGCTCCCATATTACGGATGCCAGCCTCCGCCATACGTTCTTGAATCAGAGCCTGCTCCGCCTCCGACACCATCACATGAAGATGGATCGGACGGCGGCGCTTTTTTGTCATCGCTCCTCACGCTCCCGGCTGCGGCAGGCGCGGGGCGGCTCCTTTACCTTATCCAGCGGCTTTTCCTGTTCGTCTGCCGGAACAGGGTGCGGCAAATGAAATTCACGGTGCAGGCGCAGTACCTCCAGTACAGACAATTCCTGTTCACGTTTCTTTTCCATATACGCACCTCCTTATCTATCGCCACGGTCAGGCTGCCTACGCTGGGGAGCCGGAGCCTCTGAGCCGCGATCTGCCTCCGCCAACTTTGCCGCATTTTTCATCTGCTCGGCAATCGGACGGGGCCTGTCGGGATTATCAGGCGCAGGACGCAGCTCATAGTCGGATGCCTGTTTTTCCGTTAGCGGGCGGGTATAGGTAAGATAGCCCCAAGCCAGGAACGAGCCATTTTCCACCGGGATGCGCTGATCGTAATTGAAGATTTCATCCGGCTTGTTATAAGGCGGCTTCGGGAATGTCCCGATGTCCACAGGCCGCTGGGTCGAATAATACTTGTAAAGGCCGGGAGCCTCGGTCTGCCTGATCCCGACGTTATAAATACGCTGATAGTCCTGCACCCGGTCTGTGAAATCCTGTTCCATCGCGGTGCGGTCATTTCCATAGTGACCCCATTCATACTGCCGCTGGCCGTCCTTGTCATCATAGCAGGCCCATGTGACATAGCGGGATGGCGCGGTGGGATGTTCGCCCAATGCAAATCCTCGTCCATTTTCCAGCATGACCGCCTTCAAAATGGCGTAGCCTTGATTTTTGTCCATAGTACACCTCCCATCATCGAGACATTTCTTTGTTTTCTCTTTTCACAAACGGCTGGAGCTGATAGGGGCTTGTACCGTCCTCGGGCCGCAGAAAGTCTATCCGGGCCGCAGCACGGATGGCGTTCTGGTTAAGCTGCCGCTGCCATGCCCCTTGGCTGGGAGCCCACTTAAAGCCGTTGCTTTTCAGTTCCTGCCGCTGATTGGCATCGGGCTTTTCCTCAAAAATAAGCTGCAAACGATTTTCAGCCTCGTTGATTTTTGCCTCGCCTCCGGGGAATGTCCAGCCTGCAAACTCGGAGCGGCTGCTCAGTTCCTCAATGCGCTGGCGCACACAGCGGATGTTGGCGTTGTTGTTGGAAAGCAGATAGGCGGGGTATGGCTTGCTTTTGTCCAAGTGCCATGACTGCGCCATATCTGCTTTGAGCTTTTCGGCCTGCTCCGGCGTAAGCTCCGGGCAGCCGTCCAGCGTTTTGTGTTTCCGAAAATACGCATTGACCGCCTTCATGGTGGCCTGCAGGGACTCCAGCCCCTCCAGCTTTTTTGTCAGCTTTTCCACGGCCAGATCGTCATCCGCGCTGATTCCGCCCATACCAACAGAGCGGATTTTATCAAGCAGCTTTGAAATCTCCGCATACTCTCCATAGTTGCGATCCCGGGCGGCGTTCTGCTTGTGCTTTTTTGTCACAGGGAAATTGCCGCCCCCGGAGATCAGAATAGAGGGCACCCGGGCATCAATCACATTGCGTTCATTCAGATTTTCCGCAAGTTTCCGGGCATAGCGATCCACCAGAGCGTCAATCTTATCGTGGTACATGGGATCGACACGGGCTTTCTGGCGTTCCGCCGCTGCATACGCTTCATCGACCATTGCCCGGTAGCCCGCCGTAGCGGAGCCCGGCTGATAGTCGGAAAAGCTGTTCATATCCTTTGCCCGCTTTGCGGCTTCTTCATTGATCGGATAATATTTCGGCATAGTACCTCCTTCCACAAAAGCCGGAACTTTGGGACAAATTGTCCCAAAGCCCCGGCAGCTAAAATGTTGACAGCATCTCACGGAAACAGGGCCGGACATAGAAATATACGCCTCCCGCAGAAAAGGGCCTTAAAAAGCCTTGTCACAGGCGGGTTTTGGATGTCCTAATTGTCAACACATCAGCCCCGTTTTTTCCGCATATATTCCCGCTGCTGTCTGCGGTGTGCCGCCTTTGCACAGGCCGCCGAACAATAGGTTTGCCGTCCATCAGGAGCCACGGCTCTGCCGCATACCGGGCAAGCCTTGAAATCCGGCCTTGGCCCCTCTGTCAGCAGCGCAGCCTCCAGCGCCGGATCAAGGGGCAGAACAGCCTCGCGGAAGTAGCGGCAATAAGCCCCCGTCCAGCATTTCCCAAACATATAGCACTCGCAATCCAGCGGCAGGCAGCCGCAGTCCCGGTCATAGTTGGCACACCATTTTGACACCAGCCTGCGGATTGCCGCTTTTTCTGTCCGGGTCAGTTCTCGGCCCACAGTATCACCTCCCGTTGCCCGGTGGTTTGAGCTGCTCCCGGTAGCAGAACACGCAGCCGATCCCGCGCCAGTAAGGGCAGCTGTCACAACGGGAGCCCTTCGGCGGCAGGCTTGGCGGCACACCCTTAAAGTAGCTTTTTTCTTTCATAAATCCCTCATAGGGGTTGTTGGTAAATCTCATTCATTATCCTCGCTTTCGGTATCGTCCTCGTCCCAAGGCGGCCCATCGTCCTCGGGATCGTCATAATCAGCCAGTTCCTCGCTGTAATCCTCTTCGGGTACAGCAGCTTTTTCATGCTTCGGGCGATAGATTTTGAAATACCAGCCTGCACCGCCGCCCAGAACAGCCACTGCCAAGATCAGCAGAAGCGTCCCGGTATTACTTTTCTGCTGGGGCTCGGGTTCCGGCTCCTCCGCAGGTTCCGTCACCGGAGCGGGTTCGGGAGCTGTGCCAGCACACTCGGTCATGTTGACCGCGCAGACCTCGCAATCCGTATGGATGGCTCCGGGCGCACATTTTTCTGTGCAGGAGCAGGCCGGAAGTTCTCCGCCAGCGGCCTCCAGTGCCGCCAGCAGATCGGCTTCATCCACCATGTTCAAAAAGTAGGTGTGATACTGTTCGCCGTCCTCGTCCACAGGCTTGTCATAGTCAATGACAATGTAAAAGGTGTTGCCGCCGCTGGTTTCCACCGTGATGAACTGTTTGTTGGTTGCGGCATCGTAGAGCAGATCGCGGGTCACAAGGTTTCCATCCTCCGAAAAGCCCTCGCCCGGGGTAATGGTAGGCGCTGGCTCCGTGGCCGGAGTTTCTTCCACAACAGGCGGTTCCTCATTCCCGCCGTCCGAATAGGCATAGGCCGGGATTGCAAAGCCGCATAAAAGAACGGCGGAGCAAAGCCCCGCCGCCAACATACGAAAGTGTTTCATATTCAGTTTTCCTCCTTTTCTTCTTCGGACTTCGGGACACTTTGTCCCAAAGTACCTCCGTCCTTCAGCTTTTCAAACAGCAGCGGGAGCTCCGTAAGGGAAATGCTCATACCGCGCACAATGTCCACGATCTCGCTGTTTTCCGCCTCCAGCTTTTTCTGCTCCAGTTCCTTGAGCCGGGCCTGCTGTTCACTGATTTTGGCCTTGACCTTATCAATCTCGGCCTGAATTTTCATGCTTTTGGTAGTTGCCATTTCAAAACCTCCTGTCACGGTAAACGCCCGTAGGCGTAAAAATGAGATTGCCAGTAGCTTGTATTCAAATTTGCGTAGCCGATGGGATCTCCGCAATGCAGCATTTTTCCGTCACCGACATAAATCCCGCAATGGCTCACGCCCGGCGTGTCATAGGTGCCTTTGAAGAACACCAGATCACCGGGTTTGGGAGAACTGGTCGGCGTACAGATGTTATAGAGCCCCTGGGCTCCCAGCCTGCCCACATTCCAGCCGGAGTGATTGATAACCCACGAAACGTAGCCAGAGCAATCAAAGGAAGTGGCAGGAGAACTGCCTCCCCACACATAGGGATAGCCGATGTATTTCTGCGCTTCAGCAAGCATTGCAGCAAAGGCTTCATCGTCCAGATATTCTCCGGGCACTTCGTAATCACCGGGTTTCCCGGTAATGTACTTGTTCACATAGGGAGAATCCGGGAACAGATCGGGGCGGTTTCCCAGCGTTGCCATATAGATGGCATACCGGGAAAGCTGATCCTCGCCCATGACATACACAGGCACATGGGATAAATCAAAGTTCTCCAGCGTGACCGTACAGATGTAATAGTCGTAAGGCACCTGATAGGTGTCCGTATGGGAGTTGCCGTCCTCGTCCGTCCATGTGTCGGTTTCCGTGCGATACCGGGTTTCCACCACCACATCCTCGGTCAAAATGTACTGGCGGTCAAAGAGCATTTGCAGCGTTCCCTGTACCTCGCCTATTGTCCATTGTCCCTCATGGAGCGCACACAAAAGAGAAAGCAGCACATAGGGGTCATGTTCGATTTCGTCCAGATCGAAGTGGTATTCGTCATAGTCATGGGTGCTTTCATAGGTGTCCAGATAATGCTGCAAATCATCTTCCAGCGCACAATAGGCGGCTTCGGCGGCCAGCATATCACGATCCTCGCAAGGATAGGTGCTGGCTCCTAATGCACCGGCCCCGGCGTTCCCCAGCATAAGCATGGTAGAGGAACAGGACTGCATAGCAAACAGGAGTAACACACAGAGCACCGCAATCACGGCACCTGCGGGATGACTTTTGACAAATTCCACTGCCCGGGCAGTCAGGCGTTCTGTGGCTGTGGCAGTTTTCCCAGCCGCAGCCGCGCTCTGCTTTGTAGCCTCCTTTGCCTGCTTGCGGTATTGCCTGCGGAGCCGTTGCTTCTGCCAGTAGCGGGTAAGGGCATTTTTCGTCAGCTCCGGGTGCTCCTGTGCGGCGGTGTGAAAATGGTAGTCCGCCGTGTACTTGGTATAGCGGGCCTCGGCCTTGCGTACCACTTTTGCCGGATGTTCCCGGACTTTACGGCGCACAAAGCGAGAGCCATGCCGTAGCGCGGTTTCTCCCACAAGCTCAGAACGGTGTGCGCCTTCCGTGCCGACATTTTCCTGTTCCACTTCAAAAATCTTGCCATGCACGAAGCTGTGAACGGAACCGCTGGCAACACGGCCTATGCGTTTTACCGGGCCGGGCTTTTTCGGCGGCTTTTGCTTTGCCAGCTTCTCCCGGGCCTGTTCCAGTTTTTCGCCTTGGGACTCCATGTGGAGCTTTGCCGCCGCAGCCTGTTCCTGCTGGCTCTTTTTGCGGAACTTGGACTTCGGGACACTTTGTCCCGAAGTGTCGGAAGCCTCCGGCCCGGGCTGTTCCCCGTCAGGGGCGTGGGCGGTCTGCGACCAAGCCTCCTCCTTGGTTTTATTCGTTTTTCGTTTCATTCTTCATATCCTCCGGGCGGGTAGTCAGCAGGTCATAGATTTCTCCGCGAGGGAACCGATCCACAAACGGAATGGTTACATTTCCATAGAACAACAGCCCCTCGCCGGAATTGCTGTGTGTGATATAGGAAAGCTGATGCTCGGAAATACCGAGCTGTTTTGCCAGAATGGTACGGTCACTCTGCGCCTGCGAAAGCAGAATCATAAAATCCGTGTTGTCCAGAATGTTCTCGATTTCCCGGCTGGCCAAAAGGTCTTTGACGTTCTGCGTCAAAGCAGACGGCACACATCCTTTTTTACGCAGCATTTTCCAGACTGCCACAAAGTAGCTGGCTGTCAGCGGATCGCGGAGCAGGATATGAAACTCGTCAAAGTAGCACCAAGTCGCCGCACCCTCGTGGAAGTTCTGATCCACCGCCTGCGAAACAAACTCATTTGTGATGTGCATTGCAATCTTTCTAAGGTTTTCGCCCATGTTTTTCAGAACGATGCACACCACACGGCTGTCCGTCTTGACGTTGGTAGGATGGTTAAAAAGATTGAGGGAGCCTGTACAATAAAGCTCTAAGGCAGTTGCCACGCGCCGAGCCTCGGGCTCCGGCTGGCGTAAGAGCTCTTCGTACAAATCCTGCAACAGCGGCGTTTTTGCGGTTTCCAATCCGAGCGCCTGCTCCCGGTACACCAAACGCACACAGCGGTCAATGACCGTCTTTTCAATGGGCTGCAAACCTTCCTTGCCGCCGACCACCAGCTCGCACAGGGACAAAAGAAAATCCGCCTTCATGGAAAGCGGGCTTTCTCCGGCGGCCATATTGAGCTCCACATCCATCGGATTGAGGTGGTGCGGGCTGTCCGGGGCAATCTCGATCACCTGGCCGCCCAGCCTTCGCACCAGCGGCGCGTATTCACCCATCGGGTCAACCACGATGATCCGATCCTGCGGGATGGTAAGAAACACATTCAAGAGCTCGCGCTTTGCGGCAAAGCTCTTGCCGGAGCCCGTAGAGCCCAAATACATCCCGTTTGCCGATTTCAGCTTTTTGCGGTCAGCCATGATGACATTGTGGGAAAGTGCGTTCATGCCATAGTAGAGGGCCTGCCCAGCCATGCGGAGCTCCCTTGTCATAAAAGGAATAAAGATGGCTGTGGAGCTGGTGGTCATACCGCGCTGGATTTCCACCTCGTTGTAGCCAAGAGCCAGCGAGGAAACAAAGCCCTGTTCCTGTTGCCAGTCCAGACGGCGCAGAGCGCAGTTGTATTTCTGCGCGATGCCGCCCACGGTAAACACATCGTTTTCCAGCCGCTGGCGGGTAGGGGCAAGGTTTACTACCGTAAAGGTCAGCAGAAACATTCGCTCATTGCGGGACTGCAGATCGGCCAGAAGCTCCGCCGCGTCCTTGCTGAATGTGATTAGGTCAGGGGGAAGAATATCCGGGTCATAGCCGGAGCGCACAGCCTTTCTCTGTTCCTCCACTTTCATTTTTCCGATGTCCGAGATTTTCCCCTTGATGGTCTTGATTGCCTTGAGCTGATCCACGGTCTGAATGTGCATGGTCACGGTCATTTCCGCATCCAGCTCCAAGATTTCCGCCAGCAGCTTATCCGAAAGCTCCGATGCCATAATCTGCAAGTAGGACACCGCGCCCCAATACTGGCCGATACGGAATGTGCGGGACTGGCGGAAGTCGAGACTGTCCGGGGCAATAAAGTCTTTTGTGCCAAGCCCGGTCTGTGGGATGTCTTTCCACGAAAAGCGGAACGGCTCGCGGCTCCCCGGATGCATCTGGCTATGAAGCAGCGCAAGGCGGGCCCGCCCGTCCATCGGCTCCGAGGGAACGCCCAGCCGCTTAAAGTTTCCCATGACATCGGCCTCCACACGCTCCAGACGGGGCCGTGCCTCCGCAATCCCCTCGGCGGGTATGCCAAAGGTGATGTATTTTGAGCGTTCAATGCCGTTGTTGCTTTTGGCAATCTGATTTTTCAGCATCCCGGTAAACTCGTCCCGGACGCTGTTATAGTTGTCATCCGCTTTCGGGATATTGACCTGATAGCGGCTGCGGGAATGGGAACGGCGGTTGATAAAGGAAAGCTGGAACGGCAGCGAGCTGTCAAAATAGTTGAGGAATGAGCTCCATCCGCTGAATATGGCGGTCTGATCCTCAGTGGATGCCACAGAGTAATTGATGTCCTCATATTCCACGGTCTTTGTATAGAGTCCGCCCGGGAGCTTGCACACACCGTCCGGGTGCATGGACAGATACGGGATCGTCTGCTGGGCGGACAGGGCCGCCCGGCCTTTACCCTTGGCGGCGGCTCCGTTTTTCTTCTTTGCGTTTTTCAATCACATCCTCCTTTCCAGCGCCCGGCCCGGCAAAGGGCGCATAAATGTTTTCGGTTCGGTAGGCCCTGATCCCCGGCCTTAGAAACTTGGCCCGGATGATATTCCGCACAACCTTTTCAAAGGGCAAGCCGTCCTTTTCATACATGGCCAGCAGGAACGCCGGGAGCATAATTCCCAGCATGAGAAACATCGCCCCGGTATTGCCGAGGGTGCCACGGGTCAGCAGATAGGCCGGAATCCCCACCGCGCCAGCGCTGCCGAAGCAGACAAGCTGGCGTTTGGTGAGGTTGAAAGCCATCTTTGTTTTGATTTTGGATAAATCGTTTGGTACGTTTACATAGGGCATAGATCACACTCCTTTCTGCACTTCGGGACAATGTGTCCCAAAGTCCGGGATGGTTGGTGTTACTTCATTTCCCCATACAGCCCAACCGGGCGGGGTCTGTCTGGCAAAGAGCTCCACGCGGGGCAGATCGCCCATCAGGGAAATGATTTTGGCGCGGGCCTCGTCCGGCTTTTTGCTGTGGGCCTCAATCGGGGAAATGATAAATTGATGGATGTTGGCAGCCTGCCGCTTCGGGTGTCCCTTGGTTGCCAGCAGGCAGATTTCCGCGTTGCCCCTCGTCCAGAAGCCAAGGCCGTAAAACCAGCTATCCGCCTTCTTGTTCTTTTTCAGCCAGACGAAAGCAACGCTTTTGTAGGTGAAGCCCCAAGCCTCGATCAGCCGGAGCGCCTCCGGGAGCTGCGGGAAAGTGGCCCATAAAAAGAGTGCGCTGTCCGGGGCTGCAAGATCAGCCACAGGCAACGCACATAACTCCTCAATGCTCATAGTGGGATAATGTTTTTCCGCCGCGCCCTGTACTTTCTTAGCCGAGTAGCGCCAAGGGGGATCGGCGTAAATGATAGAATACTGCTGGATAATTACACTCCTTTCTCGCCAGAGCTTTTTACTGCCTGCGCCGCACGGATGCGCTCACTGGCAGCGGCATAAAAGGCCGGGGCCGTTTCAAAGCATACAAAGCGGCGTTCTGTGTTGATAGCTGCAATCGCGGTTGTGCCGGAGCCCGCGCAAATGTCCGCGACCAGTTCGCCGGGGCGGGTATAGGTGCGGATCAAATACTCGCAGAGCTCCACGGGCTTCTGCGTGGGGTGGATGCCGCCGGACACCGTAGGCACAAAAAGCACATTTCCGGGATAGCGGCGGCCATCGTTGGACTCCGAGCCCTGCCGTTCAAATTTTCCATAGTTGGAGCTTGTACCGCTTCGGGAATGTACGCGGGTATAAGGCTTGCCATAAGTAAACTGCGGATTGTAGACCGGGGACTTCTGGTAAAACACCAAGATATTCTCGGACTTTTTCAGCGGAGCCCGGTTTGCATTGAGAAAACCTGTTCCGCGCTCCTTGTACCAAATCCACTCATAGCGGAGCATGGCGAGGTTGGATGCGCCCAGCACCTTGTCAAAGGGGCACTGTGCGAAGAACAGCACCGCACCATTCGGCTTGACCGCCCATTTCACCGCCTCCCACAGTTCCGGGAGCGGCAGGGGCACATCCCAATAATTCCGGGTTGTGCCGTAGGGCGGATCGGTCAGCAGCATATCCACGCTATGTTTTGGCAAAGAACGCAGGCCCTCGATGCCATCCATGAGAAACAAGCCCTCCTTCGGGACACGTTGTCCCAAAGTGCGGCTATCGGTCATTGCGGGCCTCCTTTGCCTTGGCAGGTGCAGGCCGAGCGGCGTTTTCTTTTCCCGCCTGTTTTGCGGCCTCGGCCATCTGCTCCTTGATCGGGGCAGGCCGTACCGCCTGGGCCCGTGCAACAAGCTGTTCCACCGCCGCATGATACGCCTCCACACCAGCCGCATTGATCCGTTCCTGTGTGGCGCGGTCAGAAATCCGAACCGTAGCCCGGTATCCCGTCCGGCTGGCAGGATCGGGCTTAGATGGAGCACCGAGGAAAATCCCGTTTTTCCCGTCCACAACCTTAAAATCATCGATGACCACACCGCCAAAATTGACGCTGGCGAAGCCGATCAACTTTCCCTGCGGCTCAATCGGGCGAACAGATACCGTGATCGGAACAACCGCCTCCTGCAAGACAGCATCTGTCCGCATTTTTACTGCCTCGTCAATGCTAACGCCCTTGACTTCCGCAAGCTCCGCGATGGGGGCCTCAAACAGCCAGCGCCGCTCCTCCGCAGCAATCTGCTCCGGGGTCAGCAATACATCGTCTTTCTTACTCAGATAAAATTCCTCCTTTCCGCTTGCCGGAGCAGGCTGGGCGGGGTCGTCCATCAGCTCTTTTCTTTGTAGGACGGCCTCCGTTTCCGCCATAAAGCGGTAAGCGTCCGCTTCAGTAAACTCCTCCGGCGTTTTTCCATTCCACAAGCGCGTTCCATCCGCCCCGTATCTTCTCGGCATAAGCACCTCCTCCTGTTAATGAGCGCCAAAGATACGCTGGGCAATGCTCCCTGTCTTAAAGAGCATGAAGCAAAGCAAAACCGTGTAGCCCACAGTTCCCCAAATCGCCCCGATGGGATCGCCGCTTGTTGCGATGCCTTGAATGAGCACCGCGTAAATTGCAACACATACGAGGATCAGCAGCCCTTGAAAGCCCACGGCAAACAGGGACTTGATATAGTTCTGCCCGGTGCCGCCAAGCTCCCGGTTGGAAAGCGTAGCAACGGGGATGGGGGCCAGACTGGTCAGCAGATAGATTTCCAGCATCCTGCCATACACCAAAACGAAAATGATAATCCCCATCGCCTTCATCGTAAATCCAATGAGCGCAGACTGCAGCCACAGCCCCAAAAGCGGCCCCAAGTCCATCGTCTCCAGCGAGGTTTCCAGTTCGGCAAGCATATCCGCCGAAACATCGGTAGAGCCTTGAATGAGCCCGCCTGCCTGTGCGATAACGCTCTGCGACACATCGAACACAGCCATGACGATATTGAATGTATTTGACAGGATTAAGATTGCACAGGCTGTTTTGAACATCCATTTATAGAGGGTCGCAACGTCAACCTCGTGCATATTGTTCTTTTCCAAAAGCATCTGTATGAGCTCATAAGTGGCAACAAAGGTCAGCACCATTCCGGCAATCGGCAGGATCACCGTTTCGGAAAGCTGTCGGATCAGGGAGAAAACCCCGGCGTGCCACGCCGCCGGGGTAGTCCCTACCTGTGCCGCAATCTCTCCGACTTGGGCATTGACGGTATCAAAAAGCCCTTCGAGGTTTCCCATAATCCCGCCAATCAGAAGCTCTTTGAGCCAGTTTGTGAGCCAGTCGGTGAGAAAATCCATAAGCGCCTACCTTAAAACAGGCCAGACAACAGAGGGATCAGTGTGGTGCCAATGACGATGATGCCGCCGCCCGCCATGAGCTGCTTCATGCCCTGGGACTTGGAGCCCGGGTTATCCGAGCCGTAGCCCTCCAGCAGATTAACCACGCCCCACACGCCAAGGCCAGCGCCGAGAGCAATAACGAGGGTCTGTAAAGTGTCGATTGCAGATGAGAAAAATGCCATATAAGCCTCCATTTCTCCGGAATTTTCCCGGTAACAAAAAAGCCGCCCATACAGGCGGCAGGTTACAAACTTCGGGACACTTTGTCTCGAAGCGTTTATGCAAAGGCGTCTGGATCGTCGATGTCATCATAGTTGAGGATGTCCTCGTCCTCTTCCGTGAGTGCATCGTCCGGCACAGCCACCTCATACATCGTACACGCCTCGTTCAGCCCGGGCCGCCTGCGGCGGTTAATGAGCCTGTCGAGGTCAAAAGCGTTTTTCTGTTTATCGGCCTCCGCCGTATAACGGTAGTTCGGATGCTGTTTCAGATCATACTTGGGAGAGAAGAACGGGGGCAGGCCCCGAAGCTGCAAAATACATTTGTCTCCCGGCATGGTTGCAAGTTCGGCTGGGGTCATTAGTTCCCGGCCCAGCCGCTGGGTATTTTGACTGTAGCTTTCCGACTGGCCACGGGAGCGGCTGTCGGTCTGCATACTGATTGTGGCTTTTCCCAACCAGTTCTCGGATATTTCCTTGATGGTGCTGGCTTCGCGGCCACCAAGGAACACCACGCTGTCCATGTTGCCGAGGATTGTCTCAGCGTGTTTATCGTAAATGGCCTTGCACTGTGCCAACTGCTGATACAACAGGCACAGACTCACCTCGCGGGAGCGGATAACCGCGACCAGCTTTTCGAGCTGGGGCACCTGTCCCGTGTTGGCTGCTTCGTCCCACAGCACCCGTACATGGTGCGGCAGGCGGCCACCGTGAACATTGTCCGCCCGTTCACACAGGAGGTTGAACATCTGCGAAAATGCCAGCGCCACTAAAAAGTTGTAAGTCTGCGTGGTATCGGAAATAATGAAGAATACCGCCGTTTTCCGATCTCCGATGCGGTCAAGCTCCAATTCGTCATAGGCCATGACCTCACGAAGCTGCGGGATGTCAAAGGGAGCCAGTCGCGCACCGCAGGAAATCAAAATGCTTTTTGCCGTCTTGCCGCTGGCCAATTTGTACTTTTTATACTGTTTGACCGCGAAGCAATCCGGCTTACGCTTTTCGAGCCCGGCAAACATATAGTCCACCGCGTTCATAAAATCCTCGTCATCCTCCTTGACCTCCATGCCGGAAATCATATCCACAAGGGTATTCATGTTCCGATCCTCGGCAGGCCCCTCGAAAATGATGTAGGCAATCAGGGCGCAGTACAAAAGCGTTTCCGATTTTGTCCAGAATGGATCGCCTTCCTTGCCTTCGCCCTTGGTGTTGGAAATCAGAGCATCCACGAATTTCAGAATATCGGCCTCGTTGCGGATATACGCCAGCGGGTTATAGTGCATGGATTTTGAAAAATCTATGCTGTTGAATACCTTGATTTTGTACCCGCGTTTTTGCAGGAAACCCCCGACCTGTCCCAGCACACCACCTTTCGGATCGACCACCACATAAGAGGAATGAGCCTGTAAAAGCTGGGGCGTAAGCCAGAAGCGGGTTTTGCCGGAGCCGGACGAGCCGATAATGCAGCAATTCAGGTTTCGGGCATTTGCGGGGATTTTCGGACGGGTGTTCATCGTGAGAAACTCTGTCCCGGTCAAAATCACGTTGTTTTCAAACTTCGGATCAACAAACGGTTTGATGTCTTTTTCCGTTCCCCACCGGGCGCTGCCGTATTCTGCATCCCGCCGAAACTTCTTAGCGTTCTTGCTTTTGAAATAGATCAGCAGCCGGAAACCAACGGCTCCTACAATACCGACAAGCCAATCCAGCGGAGCAAGACCGGGTGCAAAGTCAGCAAAGGCCGGGCCAATCGTCTGGCCCAGCCCGATGAGCTTATGTGCAAAATCGTTACCCGCCGCCAGCCGGTAGGCTGTCCCCAGCTTGAGGAACGCCCACAGGATGAACAGATAGGGAATGTTTGGAATCAGATATTTTCTAATCTTATCTGTCCTCATGGGCCACCTCCTTTGCACGTTCTTTCTGCTTCGGCTTTTCTTTGGAAAGCTGATCTGCCGCCTGTTTCAGTTGTTCCCGGATGGGAACACGGTTCGATTTTGCTTTGCTTAACACCTTCCGGGAATACTCAGAAAAGCAGGCGGTCATTGCGTCTGCCTGTCCAGCCTTGAAAAACAGCAGGTATTTGTCCGATCCGGTTTTATAGAACGCATAGTCCACATTCCATTTCCGGGCCACGCGGTCAAAGGACTTGGCATCCCCGGATAGCTCAATGCTGTTTGTGGCTGTGCCGTGGGCCATGAGCTTTCGCACACTTTGTTTGCCATGCGGTACTTGCCTTCCACGGTATGCCTTGCGGATCTTCCGGCCCACCATGCCCAGCACATACGCCAGTCCCCGCGCTGTCAGCTTGGTTGTTTTTACAGATATGGCTATCGTGCGCCGGGAAATATCTTCATCAATCAGTTACACCGCCTCCTTCCTTGGGACAATTTGTCTCGAAGTGCCATCACCGATCCCCACGGTCTTTTTTCTGCATTTGACGGTAGCCCTCCAAAGAGGAACCGTCTATGATTTCCTGATAAGCCGCCATCTGCTCCCGGATCGAGAACTTCGGGAAAGAGAACACCTTATGTTCCTTGGGAATATCCTGCAAGCCGTGATACACTTCCACGAAATGATCGCTTTCTTTGACAATATAGCCGCCCGGGGCAAAATGACCGTTTTCGTGGATGCAGGCATCCCGGCCATACGCCTCATAATCGAAATACGGTTTTACCTGATCCGGCACATCCAACATTTCCAGATCGTCCACATAAATACGCCCCAGCGTTTCCTCATCGGATACGCCGGGGTAAAAGCTGTAACAGTCCAGATTTTGTGTCAGATTGATGATGTCCCGCACCGAAGAACAGTGATCGCCACTGTCGAGGACGGCCTCCAGTGTTTCCAGCTCCGATGAGGTAAGCTCGGAAAGCAGGCAGGCCAGATGATTAAGCTCGTCCAGATTTTCATACTCGCTCAAATGGTCATAGAGCCCCAGCACATCCCCATCGAAAGAGGTAATAAAAATTTCCTGATAGCGGACGCCATCCACGCCGATCCGTTTCAAGAGAGCCTCCACCTCCTGGGCGGTTGTGGGAAATTTCAGTGTTTCACCCACAAGCTGGCCCTCGCTGTACTTTCCGGCGTTGGTAACGTAGGCTTCAAACAGGGTCGCCATCAGCGACGGCCCTGCCCCTTGACGGTCAGGATACCATCAAGGGTTGTTGCCGTAATTCCCAGCCGCTGGGCCACGGCAATATCATTTTTCATGGCTTCGGTCATACTGTGTCCGCAGACAACCAGCACATGAGAACGGCGGAGCAGGTCACGGCTCATGTCGATGCCGCTTTTATGCTCCTCGGGAACAGCATCATTGAGAAACAGGGGCAAGTACAAAGGCGGGCAAATAGGAGAAAAGCCTGCCTCATACACGGTGCGGCAATACTGCGCCGCCAGTTCTGCGTTTTCGCTATCGCCGCCGAGCCATGCAGCGGTGATATAAGCAAGGGGTCGTTTCATCGTTCATACCTCCGATATTTTAATAAGAAAGTTCAACCCAAACCCCACGCCCTTTCCCAGTCTTGGGAAAGGGAGCGGCTCTGAAGGATATACCCCCGCCGCTTGCCGGGGAAATAGCACAGCCGGGGCAGACCGTCAAGGGCGAGCCGCCGAAAACGGCGGTGCGCTGCACCCTTGACGGCCCACTCCCGGCTGTACTAAAAAACAGGCGGCGACGGGGGATATATACCACCAGAGCCTCTGCGCGAGGGCGGGGCCCTCGGGACAAAGTGTCTCGAAGTTGTTACTTGTCAAGTTCCTGCTTTTTCGGGGCTTTTGCCAGCTCCGGCGGCTGTTTTTCTTTCCAGTCATCCAGCAGGGACATAATCTGTTCTTTCATTTTGGCGGGAGTGACCTCCTTGCCAAAATACTTTTCCAGTTCCGCAGTAGAAATAATCACGCCTCGATCCTCCTTTTTCTGTTCTGATAAGATACCGTCAATGACATCGCCGTTAAGCTTGCCTTCCTTATCCAGCTCCCGGAGCCGTTTAGCCTGGGCCAGCGAGGGCGAAGCCTGCTCCCCGTCAATGGAAACAGCAATAAGCCTCTGATTTTTCGGTTTGATGTAGGAAAGCTCCACGGCAGGCATGAAGCCCATCTTTTTATCGTCTACCTTATCCAGAAGCTCCGGCACAAGGGAGTTGAGCCGCAAGTAGCGCATGACCTTTTTATAGTTCATTTCATGCGCCTCGCCTACAATCTCAACCGAGCGTTTCCCGACATCGCCTTCCGCAACACCTTTCAGCCGCCCGCCTTGATGCTTGATGTCCTCAACCTCGAGTTCCAGCAGCGCGGCCAATTCGCTGGGGAGCATCCCGTCACGCTGCTTGTTGCTGTCCTTCATGGCCTGTACCGCTTCGTGGTCGGTCATTTCACGGACGATAAAGGGCATTTCCTCCAGTCCAGCCAGCTCACTGCCGTGAGTACGGCGATGGCCCGCTACAATTTCATAGCCGTTTCCGTCTTTTTCCGGGCGGGCAAGACCGGGAACCATTACACCGTTTACGCGGATAGAAGCAACGATTTCCTGCATTTTCGCATCGTCCCTTACCTTAAAAGGATGCGGACGGAATGTGTGAAATGGATGAACCTCGGAAAGTTTCAGATAAACCAGCTTGCCTTCCTCAACCGGGCGGGGAGGTGTGGTCGGCGCGGGAGCCGTCTGTTCCACAGCAGCTTCCTTCGGTGCCGTATCCTGTGTGGGCTTTACGGGCTCCTTGGCATCCGGGGCCTTTCCGTCACTTCGGGACACTTTGTCTCGTTTGGACGGCTTGGGCTTGTCAGGGGCCGCCTTATCCGCCTTGGGTGGGCGGCCCTTGCGGGCCCCAGCCGATTTCTCCGCTTTCTGATTTTCAGTCGCAGCCTTTTCCGCTTTCGGCGGACGACCACGGCGCAGCTTTTTCGGTTCCTCCGTATTGGCGGGCTGCGGTATTTCTCCGGAGGCTGCCGCCTCCGGCGCTTCGGGGGTTTCCGCCTTTTCGACTTCGGCGCGGGCGTGCTGTCTCTTTTCTGCCATAAGCTCATTGATTTTGTCAAAGGACACAACCACATCGCCGGGCTCAGGTATGGCAGGCCCGGTCTGTTCCTGCCGGGGCTCAGACGCTGCGGCCTGTTCGGGTGTGGTGATAGGCCCGGCGGCCTCCGGGGAAGTATTCTCCGCAGGGCCTGTGTTCAGTTTTTCATCGGCCATTTACGATCCTCCTTTTCGTTAAAGTTGCACAAATTTGAACGCTAAAATTTTGTAGTTATTTTTGTGCCTCCTTTCCGTCTATCCACGCAAAAAAGCCGCCCGTTTTTCATGCCGGACGGCTTTTTGCGTAATGTGATAGATCAAATATTATTTTTTCTGGTTTGTAGGCTCCGAAAAGCCTTGTATTTACAGTGTTCCTAATAGGAAGTAATCATATCGTATTTGCGCCGAAATACAGGAGACAGATCATATACGGAAAGAACAAACAGGATATCGGACAGATGCTCAGAAAGCTGTGCGAATATAAGGGTATCGAG
>ENA-UAKS01000255-UAKS01000255.1-human-gut-metagenome-genome-assembly--contig:-NODE-255-length-23670-cov-8.850603_pt1 | contig 23670 bp, 23 predicted proteins | sample MGYA00243692_ERZ654452 | MGnify/ENA primary metagenome ERZ654452 (study PRJEB26926, sample SAMN06164442) | human gut metagenome | biome: ENVO:00009003; feature: ENVO:2100002; material: ENVO:00002003...
ATCCTCTGCAATATGAAGGACTATGCCATCTGCGTGGTGAAGCTGGTATGGGAGAGCAAACATGATTCAAACTGATCTAACCGCGCTGATGACGCTCCTTTGCGGGGCAAAAGAACGCGAGAAAAAGAATCAGACGGATTCTACGGAGCACTTAAACCCCTACCTTGTGTATCGTGTGGTTCTCCCGTTCTTGACCGGTCAAGACATCTTCCTGGAGGATATTTGCTATGAGGAATTTGAATTGGAAGATATATGGCCTGTTGCTGATTTCTTTTATTACAACTGGCCAGGCAGCTACTATAGCTGCGTTCTTGCAGACGGCGCTGCATCACTTCCGGCGCAGGCACAAAAAATGAAACAGTTTTGCTAAGGAGAAGTTATGGAGCTTACGCTTATCTTTTATGCGATCCAAATCGCAAAATCCTTTTATGATCACGGACGGTTTGATGTGTTCAAAAAGGCGTTTCCCCAGCATATTTTGCGGGAAGATTCCTTCTATGAGCTTCAGGAACTGGCTCTGGATATCGTCTCCGAATTTCATTGTTTCAACCAGAAGCTGGACTATGAATATGATATATCCTCCTATTATCATTATTTTTCGTCTGAAAACATGACCGCTTATATCCGCCTTTGCAGACAATATGAATCGCTGCTTCACATGAAACCCGAAGAAAACCCATTTTGGCGTGAGGCCAGCACGTGCATCAAAAATGCTTTATGGCTGGATTCCTACTGCTATGATTGGGCATTGAAAGAGAAAACCGGGAAAAAGTTTTCCAGCGGCATTGTTTTCGCATATGATGATGAATTTTGTGATTATGTCCAATTGATCGATGGTCTGCTTGACATTTTCACATTTTTTGATAAGAGGCTATGCGGGCTGGAAAAAGCGGTTGAAGCAGCACAGCGCAATGCGCGGTGTACGGAACGGAGGGCTGCGTGATGGACAGAACACAAAAACTGGTTATTGAGATCGATCCCCAGCGGGCAACAGTGGTATTGAAGCAGGAAATCCTTGGTGTGATCAGCAGAAAGGAAATTTGCCCGGAGGATCTGTTTCAGGCAATCATCCACGCAACAAACCGCAATTCGTTCATTTCAAGCGGTCTGCTTCCGAAGGGGTGCTTTTCCGTCGAGATCTGTGAGAGCGGCGCAAAACGGTACTGCCTGCTCTGCCAGCAGCGTTATGCGGACATCACCTACCATAATACGCTTTATGAAAGATTTCCGCTGCCGAAGCTCGTCTTTGGGTTTCAGATCTCTGAACTGGGCAAGGTCAGTGATTGCCGGGTAGGTGTCGTTGCGGATGAAGATCTGAAAAGCAGCACAGAAATGTTCTGCTATCCATTTTCCAACGTAACACAGAGCAATTTTCATCTCTGCACCGGAAACAACGTGCTACCGGTCTATAAGACAACGGGCAGCATCTCCAACCTGCCGGGATATTTGCTTCGGTTGCCGAACAATGACGATAATTTTGACGTCAGGGATAACAAGCTGAAATTGGAGTACCGTGATCTTCTGGAGCACCTGAAGGACAAAGACCCGTCGTACTACTATTCCGATGTGCTGCTCCCCAACGGAAAGACCTTAAAAGACTTTATTGGAGGGTAAACGTATGGCAAAAGACGCAAAAACCATCCGGGAAGAACTGACCCGACCATTTGCGCCGGAGGACTTGGAATGGCGGATACAAGTGACATCGAAAGATAAGACCAGCGGCCTTGCCATTCCGTATGTCACAAACCGCGCCATTCAGGACCGTCTGGATGAAGTCGTGGGGCCGGAGAACTGGTACAACGACTACAAGCCGTGGCACGGCAATGGAAAGAAGGACGCGCAGATCTGCGGCATTTCCATCTACTTTGAGGGCAAAGGCTTCATTACGAAGTGGGACGGCGCGGAGGATTCCGACATTGAACCCATCAAGGGCGGTTTGTCGGATTCCATGAAGCGCTCCGCTGTGCAGTGGGGCATTGGACGTGTTCTCTACAAGATGACAAAACCGCTTTGGGTCAGTGTGGAGCAGAAAGGAAATTCCTGCGTCATTCGTGACAGTGAGCGTCCGAAGCTGAACGCCGCGTACTTGGAACTGCTGGACAAGCTGCATCTGATCCCCGCCCCTCCTGGCGCGGCACAGGCGCAGCTCAGCTACAAGCGCGACGGACAGACCGGACAGCAGACACAGAATACCGCCCCGACAGCCACGCCGCAAAAGCAGCAGCAAATGCCGCAGCAGCAAGCACAGCAGTCTCAGCCGCTCCCGTTTATGACACGGCAGGTCTGCCAGTACGTTGTGGTATCGGTGAGCAATCAGCAGGATATGTCCGGCCAGCCGTTGGTCTGCGCCGTGCTGCAAAACGCAGAGGGCAAGCAGGCGAAGGTCTACGCACAGGGCAGTCATCCCATGCTCATGCCCGGTGCGCAGCTCTATGACGCGCAGATCACGATGCGCAAACAGGGAAACGTCGCATTTTACACGCTGGACGGCTATCAGGTCGTGCAGCAGGCAGCGTAATAGGAGGTGTCAGTAAGCAAAATGGAAAAGATCAAAGGCTTTCAGATCAGCAGCATGACTGTTTCGGGCTTCAAATGCTATGAAGCGCCTATGAAGATCACGTTTGGCAATCCAACCATCGTCACCGGCGGCAACGGTCGCGGCAAATCCAGTCTGGCGGACGCGATCGCGTTTGCCGTTACGGGACTTCCCTTTTTCGGGGAGCGCGGCATTGACCGGCTGCACAACGAGACGAACCCGGACCTGCAGATCACGATGCGCTTTACGGATGATACCGGCAGAGCGCACGAACTGACCCGCAGCCGGCAGAAGGATCGCATGAGCATCACCTACGACGGCTATGCCATCCGGCAGACGGATCTCAACGAGATGTTCGGTGAACGGGATGTGTTTCTCTCCATTTTTAATCCCCTGTACTTTATCGAAGAACTCGGTGAGGATGGAAAAAAGCTGCTGGAGCGGTATTTGCCGCCCATTCCGCAGGCTGATGTGCTGGCGCAGCTCAATGAGCAGACGCAGCAGCGGCTGTCCGGTGTGCAGCTTCCGTCCCCAGAGACGTTTCTCAAGAATCGCCGCGAAGAAATTCGGGTGCTGGAGCAGAACGCAGTTTACCTGAGCGGCAAACTTGATCTGGCGCAGAAGCAGCGGCAGAGCAGCAAAGACCTGTCCAGCGGACTGACTGTGCGGATTCAGGAATTGCAGCGGGAACTCTCGCTCTTAGAGGCGCGGCAGTTTGAAAACGTTAATTTGGAGGACTTGCAGGAGCAGCTTGTGCAGGCCAGCGAGCAGTATGAGGAGCTTTCCGGCGAAGCGCCGGAAACACCGGATACGGCAGAGTTGGACGCGAAGCTGCAAGAATTTCACGCGAAGCTGGGCGCCCGGTCATCCGAGGTCTACCAGCCAAAATACGCAGGCCCGCTGGCGGAGGATACGGCAAAGGTGCAGGCGCTTGGAAAGCGTTATCAGCAGAACGCCGCGCTTTTGAAGCGGTTTCAGCCGGGTACAAGCTGCCCGGTCTGCCGCCGTGTCCTCTCGCAGCAGGAATATCCGGCGTTCCGTCAGGCTTTACAGGCGGAAACGGAGAAAATCGCTGCCGACGGCACACAGCTGAAAGGTCAGATCGCAGAGCTTCAGGAGCTGGAGCAGAAAAGTCAAAGCACGTTCGAGCAGTTCAAAGCCGAAGATATTGAAAGATATCAGGCTGAGATCAGCGCGCTGAATCAGAAGCGAGAACAGCTTCAGGAGAACGCTGCACAGCAGAATATGCAGCGCCAGCAGACCCTGGAGCAGCTGCGCACACACATCCAGAACCTGACCGCCACCATAGAGTGCGGCACACTGAATCCTGCGGACAGCGAACACCTTGCGGTGTGCAAAGCATCGCTGGAAGACTGCCGGGTGCAGCTTGCCGCCGCGCAGCAGGTTCTGAGCGCTGCGCCGGAGAATTTTGACGAACGGATTCACAAAATTGAGCAGGAGATCACGGAGAAAAAGATCGTCATGAAAGACGTGATCCTCTACATGAGCAAGCGCGCGGAACTAACGTTCTCCAAACTCGCGCTGAACCGCGTGAAGATCTCGCTCTACGATGTGGTCAAGACGACCGGAGAATTAAAGGATGTGTTCCGCTTTACCTACAACGGCCGCCGCTACGACCGGCTCTCGCTCTCTGAGAAGATCCGGGCAGGCGCGGAGGTGTCCGAACTGGTGAAGCGGCTCACAGGCCGTAATTACCCTGTATTCTTCGACAACATGGAATCTGTGGACGATCTCAGCAACATCCGTCCGACCAGTCAGATGATCCTCGCCAAATGCGTCCGTAATGCGGAGCTTTCCGTGCGGGCTGGCAGCACTGCAATGCCGAAGGCAGCGTAACCCTTCTTTTCAGAAAGGGGGCGCGCCGTCTGGCCTATCAGAAGCTGCCGATCCTGGAAGCCGCCAGACGGTGCGGGCTTGTCCTCAACGACCGAACGCTTCACAGCGAGGAAGTTGAGGCAAGCTGCCCCTTCTGCGGCGACCACGGAACCGGCAAATATCATCTGAGTCTGAACACGCGGACCGATCAATACCGCTGCAATCTCTGCGGCGCAAGCGGCAACAGTGTGACACTGTATGCGCGGCTGAATGGTCTGACAAACAAAGAAGCATACTTGGAGCTGGCTGCAAAGAGCAACGTCTACAAGCTGCCCTTACAGCCCAGCTCCCCAAACACAACGAGCCGGGAGCCGTATGCGCTGGAACAGCGTCATGCGGCGTATTCGGAGATGCTGTCGCTTCTGACGCTCTCCGACCGGCACAGAGAAAACCTCCATGAGCGTGGACTTCCTGACGAAGTTATTGAGCGGAACGGCTATAGATCCATGCCGGAAACGGAATCCGAACGACGCTTGCTGGCGTCGCTTCTCCGGTGCGACCACGAATTGCACGGGCTGCCCGGCTTTTATACGAAGGACGGGACATGGACGCTGGCTGGCGCAAACGGGTTCCTCATTCCGGTGCGGAACAAGGATGGTTTCATTCAGGGCATGAAAATCCGGCTGGACGACGACGCGGCGCGAAAGTACCGCTGGCTGTCCAGCCGGTCAAGCCGCATGGAAAACGGCACTCGCAGCTATTCGTGGATCCACGTCACCGGTGATACGACACAAAAGCGCGCCTATCTCACCGAGGGACCGCTCAAGGGCGATATTGCAAGCTATTTTGCAAATAACGCGCTTTTCGTGTGTCTTGGCGGCGTGAACGCCCACAAGGGCCTGCGGGAAACGCTCTTGTCGCTCGGCGTCACGGAGGTCATGGAGGCGATGGACATGGATCAGTTTACGAATCCGCAGGTCCGGCAGGCGATCACCACCCTGCGCCGCGAGGTGCAGTCAATTCCGGGCATCCGGTACTATCAATGTACATGGAACCCGCGATTCAAGGGTGTGGACGATTATCTGCTGGACTGGACGAAACGAAAGACGGCTTAGAAAGGAAATGCACATGACAAATATTACAAATTTTCAGGACATCCTTGGCGCAGCCAACGGTGACAAGACCTCCGTGCTGGGCAAGTTTCTCTATTTCTCGCTTGCCAACATTCTGGTGGAGAAGGAGGCGCTGGCGCAGCTCTGCGAGGATCTGAGCATCCCGTATTCCGGCAGCAAGCGAATTTCCGTGTCGGATGCGTTCCGCTCCGCGACGGGCGATATCAAGGATCGGATCACGGTAAAAAGCCCCGGTGCGCATCATATCTACGCGGTCTACTGCCGTGACAATGCGCACACCGAGGACGTCTATTCCCGCGAGCTGGTCAAGGAAACGCTCAACCAGCGAACAAATCAGTATGAAAAGCTGGCAAACATCTTCTATGACCGGCGCGATAATCGGTTTGGGTATGACAACATCGGCTTTGACGCCGATATTGATCCCCTGAACTATTGCCGCCGGGCGGAGGAACTGTTTGAGCTTTATCAGGTCTGCGCGAACCGCAGACAGATCGAGACGATCTGCCTGAGCTATCTGCGGATGCTGGAGGCTACCAAGGTCAGTTCGACCGGGCACCTCTATTTCATCCCTCGACAGCACATGGACAAAGTGGATACGTTTGAAACGTTCATTGAGCAGCTCAGCGATATGAACCAGAATAACAATGCGCTCAGCGTCAACAGCTTCTACATCATTGACGATGCCAAGCAGCGCGACAAAATGACGGAGGAATTTTATTCCGCGGTCAAAAAGGAGATCGCGCTGTATCAGGAGAAGGCCGACTATCTCATCCAGAGTGGCAGCCGCAGCCCCAGCGTCATGGAGCGGTGGGTCAACAAGATTGCCACGCTGGAGCAGAAGAAACAGCACTATGAAGAAATTCTTCGCCGGGAGCTTGACGGCCTCGACGATGAATTTGAAACGCTGCGCCTTCTGTCGCAGGAGCTGTCCATAAGGGCAACCGGCCTGCGATTTCGGAAAGCGGCTTGACATAAATTTTTGATGGACATACGGCAGCCCCGACTCGGAATACCGAGCCGGGGCTGCCATCTATCTGTATAGGGTGATAAATCTTAAAACTCTCTCGCGTCGAGCTGGAGGGTGTAGTGGACGTCGTGGGCTTTTTCTTCGTCGGTGTACTTGCGGAGGGTGTTGATGGTCTGGCCGCCGTGGAACTTGCGGTCATTGACATCCTCCGTCGTGCCCATGACGGTGACATTCAGCTGACGATGACGGGCGCGGACGTGATCCCAGTCGATGAAGTAGATGTGGGCGAACTCGCCGCCGTCGAGGACGCCGTCCTTGATGGTCATGGTCTCGCTGCGGCCGAAGAAGACGGAGCGCAGGTGGCCGTCGGTGTTCATGCTGGTGTAGTCGCCCGGCTCATTGACATAGCGGCCAAACTGCGTATGGATGGGGCCGGGGTGACGGTACTGATGCTCCTCGGCGAAGTCGGGGATCATCTTGCGCATGATGTCGAGCAGGTCGTGCTGCAGGTATTCCAGATCGAACGAGTCGATGTCGTGGGAGCACTCCTGGATCATGACGGAGCAGGTGGTGTGATGGGACGCGATGCAGACCGTGCCGTTTTTGATGCCGGATTCCTTGACGATCTCAACGACCTCACGGGAGACATCGTGGAAGGTGGGGATCCACCCACGGGACTGCAGCTCGAGTTCTTTCTGATAAACCTTGAATTCCATTGTGTTTGACCTCCAAATCAATTTGTTATATATTATTTTGTATGTCTTTCATCCCATGCTTTCCGCACGGCGGCGATCATCTCATCGACCATGGCCGCGCGGTCGGCTGCCTTGGCAACGCCGGAGGAAGAACCGGTCGCGTCAGCGCCTGCGATGATGGTGTTGTAAACGTCCTGTCCGTTGGAAATACCGGCGGCGGTCAGCACCAGAATATCGGGGTTGACCTCCTTGACGCCGCGGCTGGCAGCTTCCACGTATTCCGGGCCGCTGGTGAGACCCGTGCCGATCAGCTCACTGGGCTCAGCCACGATGATATCGGGGTCCAGCTTGGCGATCATGCTGGCTTCCACGATGGAGTCCGCGCAGACGATGGTGGTCAGGCCGACCTCCTTGGCGCGCTCGATCGTCTTTTTCAGAACGCCCAGCGTCAGCGGCTTTTCCACATGATTGAGCATGACGCCCTCTGCGCCTGCGGCGACCAGCGATTCCGGCAGAATGTCGGCAAGGCCGCGGCCCGGCTCCAGCGGGTCCATATGCGGGGCGAAGACGTGGATGTGCTTCGTGGCGGCTTTGACCGCGCTGATTGAAATAATTGGAGTTGTGAAAATAATATCGACGCCGTATTTCTCAGAGGCTTTGTCGGCAGCGATCGCAAGGTCGACAACGTCCTGCCCATAGAGATAGGATTTCGGCCCGATCTCGAAAAACGGCGTGCGAATGGTATGCTGGTTCATACGGTCACCTCATTTCCTCGGATAGTCTGATTATAAATCATATTTGCGTGAACGTCAATTATATTTGTCTATTTCTGCGTTTTACACAAAATGCGGCGTAAAAACTAGTTAAACGCAAAATATTATTCCTTGAAAGTAAATAATATTTGTGCTACACTGTTCGCAGAACAAATTTCAGGAGGAATATTCTGTGAAAGTGGAATCCATTCAGGCAGCAAAGTCCGCGTATGACATTGAAGCGCAGTGCATTCAGGAGATGAAGAATTATTTCGACGAGGTCGCGTTTGCGCGGGCAGTGCATTTGCTGGCGCAGGCTCCGCGCATCGGCGCTGCAGGCTGCGGGCATTCGGGCATCATCTGCCAGCACTTTGCGCACCTCATGTGCTGCATCGAGTGCCCTTCCCGGTTCATCTCCCCGGCAGAAGCCGTCCACGGTGCGACGGGCTTTTTGCAGAAGGGCGACGTGATGGTCTTCGCCTCGCGTGGCGGCAAGACGAAGGAGCTGCTGCCCATCGTGGATATCTGCAAGGCCAAGGGCGTGTCGATCATCACGGTGACAGAGAATCTGGAGTCTCCCTTGGCGCAGGCGGCGGACGTCGTGCTCAAGCAGCACGTGAACCGCGAGACGGACAAATGGAACGCACAGGGTACGACCTCGACGACGGCGCTCTGCATGATCTTCCACGCATTACAGGCGGCGCTCATCGAAGAGACCGGCTATCAGGCGGAGCAGTTCGCCCTCATCCATCCGGGTGGAGCGGTCGGCGAACGGCTCAATCATAAATCTCTATTATAAAGCATCATAAAAGGACGTGTAACCTATGGCAGCAGGCAGACTGAAAATTGACATTCGCAGGAAGAAAATTCTGGAGCTTCTGGTGCAGAACGGACAGGTGACGGTCACGGAGCTGAGTGAGCTCTTAAACGCGACGCAGACGACCATCCGAACGGATCTGGACACGATGGCGGCAGAAAATCGACTCATGCGTATTCCCGGCGGCGCGATCGCTGTCCCTGCGCAGCCGGTACAGCCGCCTGTGCAGGAGGCCGCTCCGGACGCGCTTGCCGCGCAGAAGCGCGCCATTGCAGCCAAGACGCTTTCGCACATTCAGGACGGCGATACGCTGTTTCTCAATTCCGGCTCGACCACGCTGCGCGTGGCCGAGGCGCTCTGCGTGCGCAAGCGCCTTTGCGTCGTGACCAATTCCATCCGCGCGGCGGAGGTTTTGGCCGGGTACCCGGAAACGCATGTCGTGCTGCTAGGCGGCGAGATCAACGCGATCTACGGCTTTACGTTTGGCGACGACGCCGTGCAGCAGCTGGGGCGCTATCAGCCCACATGGGCGATTTTGTCTGTAGACGGTGTGAACGCTGCGCAGGGCATCACGACCTATCACGCGGAGGAAGCCATGGTCAACCGGGTCATGTTCCAGCAGGCGCACCGGACAATTATCGCTGCCGACCGCCGCAAGATCGGACGCGCAGGCTTCACCGGCATCTGCCGTCTGGATGATCGATTCACGGTCATCACAGACAGCGGGGCCAAGCCAGAGGAGCTGGACGGGATCCGCGCGACCGGCGCGGCTGTGGAGGTCGCAGAGGAAGCATGAAAACAAAACTGTGCCCTGGATGGGTGCTGGCGCTGCTCTGCACGGTGCTGTTCTTCTACGGTTTTTATCTCGGCGGCGTGCAGCTCGTCATCAGCGAGGTTTCGCGGGAATACGGCCAGAACGCCGCGGGCATGGGCGGACTGGTGGCCGCGCAGCATGTCGCGGCGGTCGTACTGCCGGTCGTGCTGGGCGTGTTGGCAGACCGGATCGGGAAAAAGCCGGTGCTGTGTATCTTCGCGGCGGTTTTCGCCGCGGGTTGCTTCTTGGCGGGGCTTTCCAAAAACCTCGGCGTGTATGTGATCGGTGCGGTCTGTGTCGGCGCGGGCTACAGTGTGTGCGAGAGCGTATCGTCTGCCGTGCTGTCCGAGCTGGACGCGAAGAAGGGCGCGCGCTATATCAATCTGTCACAGGCGCTGCTCTCGCTCGGCGCGGTGATCAGCCCGTTTCTGGTGCAGTGGCTGCAGAAAAGCCGCCATGTAAGCTGGCGGCTGCCGTTTCTGATCTGCGCGGCAGCTTATACGCTGCTGGCGCTGCTGCTTCTGCTCACGGTGTTCCCAAAACGGCAGGCTCTCACGCAGAAGGAAGCGAAGGCACGGACGAACTTTTTCGCCTCACGCGCGTTCCGGCTGTTGTTTTTCTCAATTTTGCTGTATGTCGGGCTGGAAAACGGCATCAGCTATTTTGCCGAGAGCCTGTTTTCCGTGCGCTTGTTGGCGGGCGGTCTTGCCGCTGCGGCGATCTCGGCCTATTGGGTCGGCATGACCGTTTCCCGGATGCTGTTCAGCGCCGTTCTGCGTAACCCGAAAAAGACGCTCATTGGCTGCTTTCTGGCAAGCGCGGCGTTCCTGCTGATGCTGACCGTGTCCAAAAGCCCGACGGTGTCGCTCGTGTGCTGCTTCGCGGCAGGCTTCTCCTACGGTCCAATCTGGTCTACGCTCGTTGCGCAGGCGACAGGCCTTTTCCCTGAAGCCAGCGCGGGCGCAGCCGGTGTCATGAGTGCAGGCTGCGGAATCGGTGGAATGCTCGCACCGGTTCTGATGGGCGCGGTGTGCGATGCTGCCGGACTTCCTGCTGCGTTTGGCATATTGACTGCAATGGCAACTGCCGGAATGATCCTTTGTGCGTGCCTGCGGAAATCAGAACTGTAGCGCAAATGATATGCAGCAGTATTTGCATTGCTTTTGCGCTTTTGTTATAATGGCGGTATCGCAGATGAGCGGAGGCAGGATCTATGGCAAATCTTAAGGATATCGCAGCGGAACTTGGCGTCAGTATTTCGACAGTTTCCCGTGCTTTGAACGGGAGCAGTGAGATCAGCCACAGTGTCACCGAGGAGGTGCGGGCCTGTGCGGATCGACTGGGATATAACGTGCAGGCACGGCGCAGAGCCGGAACGGTTGACAGCAACACTGCGGGGATTATTGTCCCTGAAATTACCTCTGATTACTATGCCCAGTTGATCCAGTTGGCAAAAAAGGCGCTGACGGCCAAGGGATACTCCACGATCATCAAGCTGACGGAGTTTAAAACGTCCGAGATGGTGCAGGCTATCTCCTCCATGAGTCAGATCCAGGTGCAATGCTTACTGATTATCATGGATACGGAAGAAGCTATGAATACGCAGATTGTTAACGCGATGCGCCGATGCAGCAACATTATGCTGATCACGTCAAAATACTATCCGCTTCACGAGTTTGATTGCATCTATCTGGATGAATACAGTGGAATTGTCATGGGTATCCAGCATTTGAAGCAGCGCGGCTATACACGGATCGGCTGCATCAGCGATAAAATCTCCGCAAGCCGGATCACCATCTTCAAGCAAGCGATGAAGCTGCTTGATATGCCGGTGGAACCGCAGTACATTTGCGTCGGCAGTGAACGGGCAGAAAACGGCGGCTATCTGCGGATGAAAGAGCTGCTTGCTATGAAGACACCGCCCGACGCGCTGTTCTGTGCCTATGACCAGATGGCAATCGGCGCGCTTCACGCCATGCATGAAAATAACCTGCACGCACCAGAAGATATGGCGATCATTGGATTTGACAATATCACCGTCTCCAAGTACATTGAGGGCGGCCTGACGACAATCGAAAACCCCTGCGAGGATATGATCTCAATCGCCGTCAGCATTCTGGACAAGCATACGAAGAACCGGCGTGCGGCGCAGCAAATTGCGCTGCGTCCGAACCTGATCGTAAGAAGCACAACCTAGTACGCAAAATTTGCGGTATCAATACGCAAATTTCCGCAGTCTTTCCTTGACCTTTCTGCACATGACAGGATAGAATGAATTGTGCAAAGAAGGATAAAGGGAGGGCTGCGGTATGTTTTTAGGGATTGATCTTGGAAGTACAAATATCAAGGCAATACTGTTTGACGAGGAGATGCACGTTTGTGCCCAGCAAAGCCAGCCAGTTGTATATCTGCGAGAAAACAGATTTGTGGAATTTGACGCAGAAGCGTATTATCGCTCACTGCAGGCGCTGATCGCCAGTCTAGTAGCACAGGTGCCGAATGCGGGCATCACGCAAATCGCACTGACAGGACAGGCAGAATCGCTGGTCTGCGTAGATACGAATGGAAACACCTGCATGAATGCCATCTCGTGGATGGACGAGCGTTCACAAAAGCAATGTGAGACACTTGCTGCGCAGTTTGACGCAAAGATGTGCGCTCAGATCACTGGACAGCTGGCCGTTCTGCCGACGTGGCCTGCGAGCAAGATCCTGTGGCTGCGCGAGAACCGGCATGACGTGTTTTCCAGAACCGCAAAATTCGTGCTGCTGAAAGATTATATCGTGTATAAGCTGACCGGCAAGATGCTGGCAGATATGTCGATTGCAACGTTTACATTTTATTTTGATATCTATCGGAAGTGTTATTGGAAGCCGATGCTGGACGCTATTGGGATTGATGAAAGCCGTCTGCCACCCTTAGCGGAGCCATGTAGCATCGCGGGGCCTCTGACGGCGCAGGCCGCGGAAGCGATGGGGCTGCCGCAGCAGACGCTGGTCAACATCGGCACACTCGATCACTTTGCCGGTATGATTGGCACCGGGAATACCGCGCCCGGCGGAGTGACGCTTTCGACGGGAACGGTCATGGCGCTGGCCGTGATGGCGCGTGAGCCTGCAGTCAGGGATTGCGGCATTGCGCTGCATTACGGCTTTTTGCCGGACACCCACGTCATGCTGCCCGTGGCGGAATCCGGCGGCGTCAGTCTGGAGTGGTTCCGGCGGACGTGCATGGGCGATACATCCTATGAGGAGATGAACCGCGTACTTCTGGCACGCGCTGGGCAGACGCGGCAGCCCATCTTCCTGCCCTATCTGGTGGGAACGAACGCGCCGGAGTTTGACACCGACGCGACCGGCATGTTCTGGGGCCTTCGACAAGAGCATGACCGGTTTGATCTGGCACATGCGGTGATGGAGGGCGTTACGTTTATGCTGCGCCGGAATTGCGATGCGATCCGTGCCTCTGGAACTGAGCTGCGGCAGATTGTCGCGACCGGTGGCGGTGCAAAGAGCCCAGTCTGGTGTCAGCTTCAGGCGGATATCACCGGACTTCCGGTCGTCGTACCGCAGCAGACCGAAGCCGCCTGCCTAGGTGCAGCGATGGCAGCGGCAGTGTCAGCCGGCAGATACGCAGACTATACATCAGCGGCCAAAACCTGCGTTGCAGTCCGTGAACGCTATCTTCCACATCCGACGGCACTTCTCGAACGCCGGTACCGGCAGTTTGAACTTTTGTATCGCGCGGATATCGAAGCAGCGCGCATCGAATAATCGAATAATGGTATTCAAAACAGCTGCCTCCAAGCATGACGCTTAGGGGCAGCTGTTTTGAACCATGCGCGCAGAAAACCCGCCTGATATATATGTAATTGCTACGCAAAAAGCAAATTCAGATTTGGTCGAAATGCGAAAAGACGTTTTCACAGATTTGTGGAAATTGACACATTGCAGCTGCTATCCAGTGCAGCTGTTATGGCATTTTTTCTTTGTAAGTTGAAATATTTTCTATATATTAGAAAATTCTATTAAAATACTTGACTTTTTCATTTCTAAATAAAAATTTTCCTCACGAAATTCGGCTTGCAATTATCGAAATGTTTTTGCGTAAATCAACGCAATTTGCGTTGCGTGCGGTTGACGGAAACCGGTAGATTCAGTATCATGAATTCAGTCGCTTTGATAGGCACAATGTTTTCACATATTTCGGAGGAAACTACATGAAAAAGCAAGTTGGATTTGTGTGCTTCGGTGAAGTTAACACGCCAATCGAACGTCTGCGTATGAAGCATGACGAAGCGCTTGCCGTTTTGCAGGAGAGGGGCTACGAGCTACAGGATGCTGGTCTTGTGATTGATGATCCTGCCTATGAGACGGCAGATGCAGCGGCACAGAAACTAAAGGGCTTCGACATGGCCTGTTTAGTCGTCTGTGTTGCGGGATGGATTCCCACGCATGCGGTAATCCGCGTGACCGACGCTTTCCGTCATATCCCCATGCTCCTTTGGGGCCTGTGCGGCTGGCGGGAGAACGGCAGGATCATCACGACGGCGGAGCAGGCTGGTACAACTGCCCTGCGTCCAACATTTGAAGCGCTTGGATACAGCTTCAAGTATCTGTATAACGTGATTGGTCAGCCCTATCCCACGAAACGGATTGATGCGTACATTACAGCGTGTGCTGCGCAGAAGCAGCTGCGGACCCAGCGCATTGGCACGATGGGTTACCGTGATATGCTGCTCTACGGCACACAATACGAAGGAAATTCCATGCGTGCCCAAATTGGCATCGAAGTGGAACCTTTTGAGATGCTGGAGATGACCCAGCTTGCCGACACGATCTCGAAGGAAGAACTTGACGCAGGGATTGCTTATGTCCTGGAAAATTGGAGCTTTGAAAAGCCCTGTGACAAGTCTGTCATTGAAAACGGCGTACGTTATGCGCTGGCGATTAGCAAAAAAATCAAAGAACGCGGCTGGGATGCGTTGACGCTTATTGATGTCGATGGAATGAAAAAGCTGCTGGGGTTCCCACCGGCCATGGTTTTCATGCTGATCGGACATGAATTTGAGATCCCCACCATCCCCGAGAACGACGTAATGGGCGCGGTTACGCAGCTGATTATGAAGAATCTGACGGGGCAGAACGTTCCGTATCTGGAATATTACGAATTCTTTGAGGACAGCATGCTTGCCGGTGTTCCAGATTTCATTCCCGAAAGTGCAGCAGACGGCGGTACGCACGTACTTCCAGCAGCTTTCGGTCTGCTTAACACCTCACTTCTGAATGTGAGCAAGGTCAAGACTGGTTATGTGACCTGTGCGCGTCTGGCTTATATGAACGGAAAATACCGGATGCATGTCTACACCGGCGAGGCCAAGCAGCCGCCCGCATGGAACGAATACGGCTGGGACGATCCTGCGCCTCAACTGCCCAGCCTGCGGATCTACCCGGATTCGTGCACCGTCGAACAGTTTGCTCAGAATGTACTTTGCCAGCATGTGATCGTGGCATACGGCGATTATAGTGAGCATTTGCGTGATTTCTGCCGCTTGAACGGAATTGACCTGGTAATGTGAATTCCCTTTTGCCGTCAGATTCCCTGAATTTCATAGTCCAGCACAAAATGTTGTGCAAAAATATAAACGGAGGAAAAAGAAAATGAAAAAAATCGTATCCCTGCTGCTTGTTCTGATCCTGTGCGTTGCACTGATCGGCTGCGCAGCAAAAACGCAGGCCCCCAGCAGCAGTGACGCTGCAGACGCGAAATCCGAACTGATTGGCATCGTTCTCCCCACAAAAGAAGAATCCAGATGGCTCAACGACCAGAAATACTTCAACGAGATTTTCGGCAGCGATTACAACTATGAAATCCTGTTCAGCCAGAACAACTCCGCGACCGAAAAGACCAACGTTGAAACGCTCATCAGCAAAGGCGCCAAGATTATTGTCCTCTGCTCTTACGACGCAACTGCTTCTGCTGCGGCTGTCAACGACGCCAAGAAGGAAGGCATCACCGTCATCTCCTACGACCGTTTGATCATGGGCACGGATAAGCTCGACTATTACGTCACCTTCGACAGCTGCTCTGTCGGCAAGGCACAGGCTGAATATCTGATCCAGCAGGCCGGCAGCGAAAAGGGTATCAACCTCTATATGTATTCTGGCGCTCTGACCGACAACAACTCCGTGCTCTTCTTTGAGGGCGCATGGAGGGCGCTTCAGCCTTACATTGCCGATGGCACCTTTGTTGTCCGCAACTGCGACAAGGCTGTCGAGTTTAAGGATAAGAACGACCTGACCCGTGATGAGATGATCTCTATCATGCAGACCATCGACTCTGAATGGAACATGGCGACCTGTAAGGCGCTGGCCGAAGCACATCTGACTGCTGTCGGTGCGGACGCCAAGGGTAAGACCTTCGTTCTTGGCCCGGCAGACGATGACTGCTGCCGCGCACTGTCTGATGCGTTCCGCGCAGATCCCGATGTCACGAGCCTCACAATCACTGGTGCTGATGGCGTGGAAGCGTCCGTCCAGTATATCATTGACGGCAAGCAGTCTATGACGGTCTATAAGGATTCTCAGGCGCTTGTTCGTGGCACGAAAGCGATCGTCGATTCCCTGCTGGCTGGCGAAACGCCCAAGACCGACACCACCTATAACAATGATGCAATGGATGTTCCGACCGTGCAGGCCGACGTCGTAACTGTCACCGCCGATAATATTGCCGAGGTATTCTTTGACACTGGCGTGTACGATGGTTCGAAGTTCACTGGCTGGCAGAAGTGATTAGCCGACATCACAACTGAAGATACACAAGGGCCGGCATTACAGGCCGGCCCTTTCTACTATGGAAAGAGGCCAGAGGTGTTATTGTGAGTGAAATTCTTCTCCAAATGAAAAATATCTCCAAGTCCTTTCCCGGCGTCAAGGCACTTCAGAATGTGAATTTCTCCGTTCGTCGCGGGGAGATCCACTGCCTTGTCGGCGAGAATGGCGCGGGAAAATCCACTTTGATGAAGGTCCTGTCCGGCATTCATCAATATGGCAGTTATGAGGGCGACATTATCCTAGACGGAAAGGTCATGCAGTTTCATAACATTAAAGAGAGTGAACTTGCCGGAATCGCCATTATCAACCAGGAACTTGCCCTTATTCCGGAGTTGAGCATCGCGGAAAACATTTTCTTCGGGCATGAACTGATGAAGGGCAAATGTATCGACTGGAACGAAACAGCCGTACAGGCGGCAGAATATCTGAAAAAAGTGCGTCTGAACGTCAACCCGCGTATGAAGCTGCGCGAACTGCGTGTTGGTAGCCAGCAGCTGGTGGAGATTGCGAAAGCACTTTCAAAACATGCCAAGCTGTTGATTCTGGATGAGCCAACCTCATCCTTGAACGAGGAAGACAGTCAGAATCTGCTTTCTCTGCTGCGGGAACTCAAACAGCAGGACGTTACGATCATTATGATTTCGCACCGCCTCAAAGAGGTCGTTGCAATCGCAGACACTGTGACTGTCATCCGTGATGGTGCAACAATTTGTTCGATGGACGCATCCAAGCAGCGCATCACAGAGAGCGAGATCATCAAGTATATGGTCGGCCGCGAGATGGAAAACGTGTATCCCAAACGGGAAGCGCACACTTTCGGGCCGGAACGGTTCCGCATCAAAAACTGGTCTGTTTACGATCCGGCAGCCGGTCGTGAAATTCTTCATGACATCAATATGTATGTCCGCGAGGGAGAGATTGTCGGGCTGGCCGGCCTGATGGGGGCCGGTCGTACAGAGCTGGCGCTCAGTCTGTTCGGAAACACGCCGGGTTATCAGATTACAAGCGGCGAGCTTGTGATGGACGGCAAGCAGGTTCGCTTCCAGTCTTCCAGCGATGCCATCGACGCCGGTGTTGCATACGCGACCGAGGACCGGAAGCACAATGGTCTGGTGCTGATTCAGGACATTCGCTTCAATACCACCTTTGCCAACCTCAAGTCTCTGGTCAAAAACCACGTGATTCGTGAAAATGAGGAAATCGTTCAGGCTGAGAAACTGAAGCGGGATCTTGGAATCAAAGCGCCGTCCATCCAGCAGAAAACAGTCAATCTCTCCGGCGGTAATCAGCAAAAGGTCGTCTTGGCAAAGTGGATTTTCGCGAATCCGAAACTGCTGATCTTGGATGAGCCAACCCGCGGTATTGACGTGGGTGCCAAATTTGAAATTTACTCTCTCATGAATGAGATGGTCAAGCGCGGTATGTCGATTATTATGATCTCGTCCGAGCTCCTTGAAATTCTCGGCATGAGCGACCGCGTCTATGTCATGTGTGAGGGCCGTCTGACAGGCGAACTGCCGATTGAACAGGCGACAGAACAGTCCATTATGCGGCTGGCAACAAATACGGAGGAAAGCGTGTTATGACGAACCAAACAAAACGTGATGGGCTGGGCAATGAGATTGTCGGCCTGATGCGCAAAAATATCAGAAATTATGCCATGTATATTGCACTGGCAGTGATCTTTATTGTTTTTCAGATTTTAAGCAAAGGTGCGTTCCTGACGGCGCGGAATCTGACCAACCTGATCAACCAGACCGGTTATATTGCCGTCATGGCAGTCGGCATGACACTGGTTCTGATTATTTGCCAGATTGACCTTTCTGTCGGTTATGTAGCAGGCTTCCTCGGCGCATGCGCCGCACAACTGCTGCTGCGCGGGATTCCGGCATGGCTGGCGATTCTGATCATCCTTGTGGCGGGCGCACTCATTGGCCTGATGCAGGGCCTTGTGATCGGCAAGATTGGTGTTCCTGCGTTCGTGACAACGCTTGCATGTGAGTTTATTTTCCGCGGACTTCTAACACTCGTTACCGAAGCCAGTGGTACTATCCCTGTCACTGACGAGGTCTTCAACAGTCTTTCTAACGGATTCCTGCCTGAGCTGTTCATGCTCGGTCAGTTGCACGGCCTGACCGTCATCGTCGGTCTGCTCGCAATCGTCGCCATCATCGTCTCGCAGATTCAGAAGCGCAAAGAACTCAAAAAATATAATTTTGAGATCGTCTCCATGCCGATTTTCATCTTCAAAATTGTTTTCTTTATTGCGTTGATCGGTGCATTGACCTATGTGCTTGCAGCCTACAACGGTCTGAGCTGGACAATTGTGATCGTTGCATTGATCGCGGGTGTTTATGCTTTCGTCATGAATAAGACGCGTACCGGTCGTTATATTTATGGTATGGGCGGCAACCGTGAGGCCGCTGCGCTTTCCGGCGTTAATGTCCGTCGTGTGCTCATTGGTGTCTTTACATCTATGGGCTGCATGGCTGCTCTGGGCGGCATCCTTTATACCTCCCGTCTGGGCGCAGCTACCCCGACTGCCGGCAATGGCTTTGAACTTGACGCCATCGCCTCCGGCTATATTGCAGGTGTCTCCACGACAGGCGGTATCGGCAGCGTCATCAGCTCCGTGGTCGGTGCGTTTGTCATCATGTCTTTGACCAACGGCCTGAACCTGATCGGTGTCGGCATTTCCTATCAGTACGTTATCAAGGGCATCATCTTTATCTGCGCCGTCGCACTTGATGTACGCGGACGCAGCAAAAAGGCCGCATAAATCAGCTGACGGGAGCGAGAGTGCACAACATTCTCACTCCTGCCGCATAATAGGGAAATACGATGGAAGTACGTTCAAAACTATTCGGGAAAACCGAAGCGAATCAACTCGTTTATCTTCATCGATTGCAATCTGAATCTGGCCTTTGTCTGCAAGTGATCGATTACGGAGCCGTTATTCAGTCCCTCTGGGTACCAGATTCTGACGGAAACGCGGTTGATGTTGTTCTTGGGTATGATACACTTGCTGCTTATTCAGAAGGAACTGAATATCTTGGTGCATGCATCGGTCGCTGTGCAAACCGAATTGAAAAAGGCGTTTTCGAATTAAATGGGAAAACATATGCCCTCCAGAAAAATGACGGAGACAACCATCTGCATGGCGGTGTCTGCGGCTTTGACCGGAAGGTCTGGCAATATCAGATCCTTCCAGACGGAATTTGTTATACCTGCGTTTCAGGGGATATGGAAGAAGGTTATCCTGGCCGCTTAAGGGCGAGCGTTACTTATCGGCTGCTGCCAGACAACGGTTTGCAAATTACGTATGAGGCTGTTACAGACAAAGAAACAATTTGCAATCTCACAAATCATAGTTACTTTAATCTCAACGGTTCCGGCGGGCTAGAAGCACATTTGCTGCAGATACGTGCTGACTGGTATGGAGAAAACAATGCGGATTGCTTAACAACGGGAAGGCTTCTGGAGGTTGAGAATACACCGTTTGATTTTCGAAAAAAAGCGCTTATTCTGCCGCGTCTACAAGAAACGCACACTCAGCTCGCCGCGTGTAAGGGCTTTGACCATGCGTTCCGCCTTTGTGAAGATACAGCGCAGCCGGCAGCGATTCTATACGGGCTGCGCAGTGGCATTTGCATGGAAGTGTGGACAGATCAGCCGTATATGCAGTTTTACACAGCGAATACAATGCCGCACTGTATTGGGAAAAATGGCAGAGCATATGGACCTTTCTGTGCTGCTTGTTTTGAAACAGAACAATTTCCCAATGCCATGGCATACCACGGATTTCAAAAGCCTGTCCTTTCTCCTGCACATAAATATCAAACGCAAACGAATTTCTTATTTTCTGCGCAAAAGTGTGCATTTGAATCAGCATATCTTTAAGCACTAATGTTGTAATTGGAAACCTGAAAGGTATAAGTTATTTAATCAGTTAATGCTGCCGTAGAAATGGGTCACCACTGTACGGCAGTATTTCACAAGCGCGGAATGGAAAAATATGTATTTTCTCGTTTGCGGATAGTATTGGAGAAATAAGTGTGTTCAAATCAGCGTATTATCCTTGTCGCTATTTTGTCGCACATTTTTCACAGATTCGCTCTGCTTTGGCTCTTGTAATGTCGCGCTGCTCTGTGATAATCTTATCATAGAAAATTACGGAAACAGATGTTTTGCGCGGCACTGCGCGGAAACATCTGTTTTTGCTTTCCATTTTGATTTTGCACGGATGGGAGGAACACTATGGGGGTTACATGCAAAAGCTACATTCTGGAACTCCTCGAGAATTCTTCACATCGGCTGCGGCAAATTGAACTCATGCGGTATGAGCTTCAGCATATACCGCAGGTCTCTGACTCAGAGATGATTGAGGCAATGTCTTTGCCGTCTTTGACAAGCGGCGAAAAAGTCGCTGATTCAAAAGCTGTTCCGGACGTTGCGCTTTCCTATAAGAAAACGGCTGAACGGATGAATGCTGAGGCGCTGGGCGAACTTGCGTCTGCCTATGTGAATCTCTGGCGGGAGCATGACCGACTCCAGCATTATATTGGATTACTGGATGAGCGCCAGGGCAGAGTACTCCGGCTATACTACTTTGAGTCGTATGTGTGGACAGACGTTGCAAAGGTTATGCACATGACTGTACGGACAGCACAGAGAATCCGGCAGCAGGCGGTGGATGAGTTGACAAAACTTTACGCATTTGCCGATTCCTTTTTCAAACTATAGATTTTAACATAATTAAAGATATTAGAAAGGAAGGGCAGAATGAAAACTCATGATCTGTTTGCGGATTATCCGGATTTGGTGAATGTGAAGCAATTTCAGACAATGATGGGCGGTATCAGCGTAAAAGCGGTCTATCAATGTTTGCATGATGGCGAAGTGGAGTTTTTCAAAATCGGCCGGAGGTTTCTGATTCCCAAAGCAAGTGTGATCGCGTTCGTCAGGCGAAGAACAAATTCTAAAGATGTTTGACGCTCAAATAAAACATTGTGCTCAGTTTATGGGAGTGGTAAAATAAAGTCAGTCATTGGCAGAAATTTTACCGCTACCGAAAGGAGAGTTTATGATGGTAGCAGGGCATCTGCAAATCAAGAATGAGAAATACTATATGGTTCTCGAACTCAGGACCGAGCAGGGAGAACGCAAGACGAAGTGGATCGGAACCGGATTGGCGGTAAAGGGCAACAAACGCCGGGCAGAAGCCATGCTGGAGGAAACACGAACGAAATACCTTTCACCGGTTGTGAACAATAAATCCCAAATGCCGTTTGCGGAGTATATGGGCTATTGGCTGGAAATTGTAAGACCCAATCTGGAGGAAAACACGTACGCCGGATACAAAAGCAATATCGAAAAAAGAATTGTGCCGTTTTTCAAACAAAGCGGTGTTACGCTCGGCGAAATAAAAGCTGTTCAGATTCAGGAATTCTATACATACTGCCAGACGGTTTTGCATGTCAGCAATAATACCGTGATCCACTACCACGCGAATTTGACGAGCGCATTCAAATATGCGCTGAAAATGGATTTCATTCGTGTAAATCCTATGAATAGGGTCAAGAAGCCAAAGCCGATACAGCATAACGCGAATTTCTATAGCGCGGAAGAAGCGGAGAAACTGATTGCAGCAGTGCATGGGGATACGATTGAATTCCCAGTCATGATGGCTGCATATTATGGACTCCGGCGGAGTGAGATCGCCGGTCTTCGTTGGAGGGCTATTGATTTCAAAAGCAACCGGATAACGATCGAGCATACTGTGACGCAGGCGATCGTAGACGGAGAGCGGAAAATCATTGCAAAGGATCGGGCAAAGAATAAATCCAGCTGCAGAAGTCTTCCTTTAATGCCGCAATTCAAAAAGATATTGCTTCAGATGAAAAAGCAGCAGGAGACCAACAGAAAACTCTGCGGAAACTGCTATCACGAAAGTGAGTATGTATATGTCAATCAGCTTGGCATCCCATATACGCCGGACTTTATAACAGATCATTTTCGTAAGTACCTGAAGAAAGCCGGATTCCGGAAGATCACTTTCCACGAACTTCGTCATAGCTGCGCCAGCATGCTGCTGAAGCAGGGCGTTGGAATGAAAGATATTCAGGCGTGGCTCGGTCACAGCACATATAACACGACAGCGAATCTCTACGCACACCTTGATTCTGAATCCAAGGTCAGCGTAGGCACAGTTATGGAAAATCTGCTCGATCTCTCATCGGCACTCGAAAGTGCGTAAAAGCCATCGCGAAGCGACACGGCTATTGCTCGGATGTGCTTCAAAAAGCAAAATCGTAACCCAGCGTTAGCGGTTACGATTTTGAAAGGAGGAGCGACGGAGAAGCCGAATTGCAAACCAACGAAGTGTTTGCAATTCGGAAACGAAGAAAGACCTTTGCTGTCGAGATGGACGCGCTTGCGCGGTCATCTGACACCCAAAGGTCATTTCTGAGTGGTGCCGCTGACGGGACTCGAACCCGTACAGAAGTAAAATTCTGGCAGATTTTAAGTCTGCTTTGTCTACCGATTCCAACACAGCGGCATATTCAAAAAGGAGATGCGGCGGACGGAGAGAAAACAGGAGAGAAATTCCGGCTTGCTCCGGCCATTGAAAACTGAAAACGCTTGATTTTACTGGGGACTTAAGATTCGGCGGGGAAACAGACCCACCGGATTTTAAGTCCCTTGTGTCTGCCATTCCACCACACCGGCAAGTGGGAATATTTTAGCACTGAATGGCGGGCGCGTCAAGGATAGAAATCGGGGCTGGGGCGGAAGAATGGGCGGAAGTCCGGTTTTTGGGACAGTATGACGTTCGGGCGGATAGAAAATTTCGCCGATTCTTTGTAGGTTCTGCCATATTGCAAAAATGGAACAAATGTTTTAATATACAAATACTGCCTCATACATCAGCTGCCGGAAGAACGGAACGGAATTTTAGGAGTGGATGCAGAATGACGAAACACCGAGCAGACAGACAGGACGCATGGGAAACGGCGGACGAGCGGATCGTCCGGCTGTTTGCGGCGCTGAGCCGGGAGGAAAAACAGCAGTTTCTTACTTTTTTTGAAAACGCTCTAAAAACGCGATCATGGCCTGCTTCAGATCATCGTCAGCATGGGAAAGAAGCTCCCTGAGCTGTGCGTCGAGCGGGTCCTCCTCACCGGACGGTGCGCCGGTGGGGAGCGTTTTTTTATCCGTCGCGCCGGTGAGGTAGGCGGGCGTTGTGCCGAGGGCGGCGGCGACGATCTGGAGCTGGTCGGCGCTGGG
>ENA-UAKS01000256-UAKS01000256.1-human-gut-metagenome-genome-assembly--contig:-NODE-256-length-23614-cov-6.816758_pt1 | contig 23614 bp, 16 predicted proteins | sample MGYA00243692_ERZ654452 | MGnify/ENA primary metagenome ERZ654452 (study PRJEB26926, sample SAMN06164442) | human gut metagenome | biome: ENVO:00009003; feature: ENVO:2100002; material: ENVO:00002003...
CTCGTGGGCTCGGAGATGTGTATAAGAGACAGGGATAGGGGTGTCTCAAACGATAGCCCAGCGGAGCGGGTATCGTTTGAAATCATTTAAGAGTGGTACTCCTTGCAGGTACACTTCTTCCACTTCAGACCGCTGCCGCAGGGGCAGAGGTCGTTGCGGCCCACCTTTACCACGCGGGTGGGGCGCTTCTTCACGGTGCCATCGCCGCCCACATTCTCGGTGATGCCGGAGGCCACGCGCTCGCGCTTGACCTCCTGGTTCTGGCGCAGGCGCACGGAGTACAGACGGCGCACCGTCTCCTCCTTCATGGCATTGACCATCTCCTCGAACATCTCCAGAGACTCCTTCTTGTAGGCGTCCACCGGATTGGTCTGGGCGTAGGCCCGCAGGCGGATGCCCTGGCGCAGATCCTGCATGGCGTCGATGTGCTCCATCCAGTACTCGTCCACCACACGCAGCAGGATGACACGCTCCAGCTCGCGCATGACAGGGGGTGTGATCTCCGCCTCCTTCTTGGCATAGTAGTCGGCGGCCGCGGCGGTGAACAGGTCGGTGAAGTCCTGCTGGGTCATGGTCTTGAGCTGATCCTCGTCGATCTTCACGGTATACTTGGGGAAGTAGACGCCCTCCACGCTGCGCAGCAGGTCGCGGCAGGCGGCCATGTCCAGATGCTCGCTGCCCAGGAAGGCGGCGTGGACCAGATCGGAGATGGCGCCGTTCATCATGTTCATGATGATGTTCTTGACATCCATGCCGTCCAGCACCTGCTTGCGCTGGCCGTAGATGATCTCGCGCTGCTTGTTCATGACATCGTCGTACTCCAGCACGGACTTACGGGTCTGGAAGTTGCGGCTCTCCACGGTGGTCTGTGCCTGCTCAATGGCGCGGGAGAGCATCTTGCTCTCAATGGGAGTGTCCTCATCAATGTCCATGCGCTCCATCAGAGAGGTGACGCGGTCACCGCCGAACAGGCGCATCAGATCGTCCTCCAGGGAGATATAGAAGCGGGTCTCGCCGGGGTCGCCCTGACGGCCGGCACGGCCGCGGAGCTGGTTGTCGATGCGGCGGGAGTCGTGACGCTCCGTGCCGATGATGAACAGGCCGCCGGCGGCACGGACCTTCTCGGCCTCGCCGGCGATCTCCGCCTTGTGCTGAGCCAGCTTTTCGGCAAACAGCTTGCGGGCGTTGAGGATCTCCTCGTTGTCCGTTTCGGCGTAGCCGGTGGCCTCGGCGATCAGCTCGTCGGTGAGTCCAGCCTTGCGCAGGTCGTTCTTGGCCATGTACTCGGCGTTGCCGCCCAGCATGATATCCGTACCACGGCCGGCCATATTGGTGGCCACGGTGACGGCGCCGAACTGGCCGGCCTGGGCCACGATCTCGGCCTCGCGCTCGTGGTTCTTGGCGTTCAGCAGGTTGTGCTTGATGCCCTCGCGGGTCAGCATCTTGCCCAGCAGCTCGTTCTTCTCAATGGAGACGGTGCCCACCAGCACAGGCTGGCCCTTGGCGTGGCACTCCTTCACCTGCCGGATGACGGCGTGGTACTTGCCGTTCTCGGTCTTGTAGACGGAGTCCTCATTGTCGATACGGGCGATGGGGCGGTTGGTGGGGATCTCGATGATGTCCAGCGCGTAGATGGTGGCGAATTCTTCCTCCTCCGTCAGAGCCGTACCGGTCATGCCGGACAGCTTGCGGTACAGGCGGAAGTAGTTCTGGAACGTGATGGTGGCCAGCGTCTTGCTCTCGCGCTGGACGGACAGGTGCTCCTTGGCCTCGATGGCCTGATGCAGACCCTCGGAGTAGCGGCGGCCAAACATGAGACGGCCGGTGAACTCGTCCACGATGACGACCTCGCCGTCCTTCACCACGTAGTCCACATCCCGCTTCATGATGCCGTGGGCCTTGATGGCCTGGTTGATGTGGTGGGCAGTGGTGCTGTTCTCGGGGTCACTGAGGTTGTCCAGATGGAAGAACTCCTCCGCCTTCTTGATGCCGCGGGCCGTGAGGGAGCAGGTGCGGGCCTTCTCGTCCACGATGTAGTCGGCGTCGATGTTGACGTCCTCTTCCTCCTTGTCGTCCGTCTCCGCCACCACGTACTTCTTCAGGCGGGCGGCGAAGGACTCGGCCATGTCGTACATCTGGGTGGACTTCTCGCCCATGCCGGAGATGATCAGGGGGGTGCGGGCCTCGTCGATGAGGATGGAGTCCACCTCGTCCACGATGGCGAAGGCGTGGCCCCGCTGGACCTGCTCATTGGCGTAGATGGCCATATTGTCGCGGAGGTAGTCGAAGCCCATCTCGTTGTTGGTGCCGTAGGTGATGTCGGCCTGATAGGCTTTCTGGCGCTGCTCCTTGGTCATGTCGTGGATAATGAGGCCCACGGTGAGACCCATGAAGCGGTGGACCTTGCCCATCCACTCGGAGTCGCGCTTGGCCAGATAGTCGTTGACGGTGACGATGTGGACGCCCTCGCCGGTCAGCGCGTTCAGGTAGGCGGGCAGCGTGGCCACCAGCGTCTTGCCTTCACCGGTCTTCATTTCGGCGATGCGGCCCTGATGCAGGACGATGCCGCCCACCAGCTGGACAGGGTAGGGGCGCATGCCCAGCACGCGGTCCGCGGCCTCACGGACAGCGGCAAACGCCTCCGGCAGGATGCCGTCCAGCGTCTCGCCGTTGGCAAGGCGCTCCTTGAACTCCGGCGTCTTGGCCTGCAGCTGGGCATCGGTCAGGGCCTTGTACTCCGGCTCCAGTGCGGTGATCTTATCCACGATGGGATAGATGCTCTTCAGCTCACGCTGGCTGTATGTGCCAAAAAGTTTGGTGATAAGTCCCATATATTCGTATCCTTTCCGTATAAAAGAATATGCGCATACAATAGCAATAATATAGTATAGCACAGGATATTGTCTAATGCAAAAGAATTTCTGTGAACAATCTGCGATGGACAGAATGCGCGGTTTGCGGTTGATGAAACTGTAAAGATGTGGTATACTTGTCCATATATAATATGAAAAGGAGTTTCTGCCATGAAGCTGAGCTTTTACGGCGCTGACCAGTGCGTCACCGGCAGCTGCCATTGTCTGGAGGTCAACGGAAAGAAGATCCTGGTGGACTGCGGCCTGCAGCAGGGCCGCGATGAGATCGACAACGCCGCTCTGCCCTTCCACCCGGGCAGCATCGACGTGGTGCTGGTGACCCACGCCCACATCGACCACTCCGGCCGCATCCCCATGCTCATCAAAAACGGGTTCCAGGGCCGCATCATCACCACGCGGCTGACAGCGGACCTGCTGGACATCATGCTGCAGGACTCCGCCCACATCCAGGAGCAGGACGCGGAGTACCAGAACCGCAAGAACAAGCGGGCCGGCCGTCCGGAGGTGCAGCCCATCTACACCGTGGCCGACGCCATGCAGGTGCGGGAGTACATCCAGCCCTGCGAGTACGGCCAGAAGGTGCAGGTCACAGACGACGTGACGGCGGAGTTCATCGATGCGGGACACCTGCTGGGCTCCGCCAGCATCAAGCTGACGTGCCATGAGGGCGGCGAGACCCGCACCGTGGTGTTCTCCGGCGATATCGGCAACGTGGACCAGCCCATCATCCGCGACCCCCAGTTCTACGCCGATGCCGACTATGTGCTGATGGAGTCCACTTACGGCGACCGCAACCACACCGAGGTGTGGAGCTACACCGATCAGCTGGCCCAGATCATCGACGAGACGCTGGCCAAGGGCGGCAACGTGGTCATCCCCGCCTTTGCCGTAGGCCGCACCCAGGAGCTGCTGTACTTCATCCGCGAGATCAAGGACCGCGGGCTGGTGACCTCCGTGAAGGATTTTCCCGTGTACGTGGACAGCCCGCTGGCCAAGAAGGCCACCACCATCTTCTGCGGCGACCTGCGGGGTTATCTGGACAAGGAGGCTCTGGCCCTGGTGCAGGACGGCACGCATATGTTCAACTTCCCGGGCCTGCACCTGACGGAGACGGTGGAGGAGTCCAAGCTGCTGAACATGGACAAGACCCCCAAGGTCATCATCTCCGCCAGCGGCATGTGCGATGCCGGACGTATCCGCCACCACCTGAAGTACAACCTCTGGCGGGGCGACAGCGCCGTGGTGTTCGTGGGCTTCCAGTCTCCGGGTACGCTGGGCCGGCACCTGCTGGACGGTGCGCCCAGCGTGAAGCTGTTTGGTGAGGACATCGCCGTGCGGGCCAAGATCGTGAACTTCCAGGGCCTCAGCTCCCACGCCGACCACGATCATCTGGTGGACTGGATCAAGCACTTTGATCCGGCAAAGACCACCCATGTGTTCATCGTACACGGCGACCGCGAGGTGGCGCCGGTGTTCGCCGAGACCGTGTCCAAGCTGGGCTTCGCGGCTCACGCGCCCCAGTACACCGAGGAGTACGACCTCATCGCCGACAAGAAGCTGGCGGTGGGCTATCTGCCGGAGCGCAAGACCCGTGCCTACGAGGGCGCGCCCAAGGCCACGCCCGCCTATCAGAAGCTGGTGCAGATGGGCGATATGCTCATCGGCCTTATCCGCCGCAGCAGGGGGCGGGACAACAAGACGCTGGCGGCCTTTGCCGAGGCCATCAGCAAGATCATCAGCAAGTTCGAGTTCTGAGCCGTGCTGGAGAAGAACAAGGTGTACCGCGCCCGCATTCAGGGGTACACCTCCGAAGGACTGGGCGTAGCCCGTATCGACGGGCAGGCGGTGTTTGTGCATCAGGCACTGCGGGGCGAGGAGTGCGACATCCTCGTTCTGAAGGTGCTGAAAAACGCCGCCTTCGGCAAAGCGGTGCGGGTATACGAGCCATCGCCCCACCGCGTGGAGCCGGACTGCCCGTACTACGGACGGTGCGGCGGCTGCGACTTCCGCCATATGGACCGCGCCGAGGAGCTGGCCGCCAAGCGGCAGCGGGTGCAGGATGCGCTGGCCCGCATTGGCGGCAGCACCGTGACGGTGGAGGGCATCGACGGCGGAGAACCCCTGCACTACCGCAACAAGAGCCAGTACCCCGTGGCGGCGGATGGCAGCGTGGGGTTCTACAAGGCGCGGAGTCATCAGGTCATCCCCGTGGAGCGGTGCCGCATCCAGAAGCCCCAGGCCGACGCGGCGGCCCAGGCCCTGCGGACGTACCTCCGGCTCTACGGCGTCAGCTGCTACGATGAGAAAACGCGGCGGGGGCTGGTGCGGTACCTGTACGTCCGCACCAACGGCGCGGGGCAGTCGCTGCTGTGCGTGCTGGTGAACGGGAAGAAGCTGCCCCATGAACGGGAGCTGGTGGACCTGCTGCGGCAGGCGGTGCCGGAGACCGTGGGTGTGGTGCTGGGGGTGAACACCCGGCCCACCGGCGCGGTGCTGGGACAGGAATACCGGACGCTGTGGGGCGCGGACGTGCTGACCGATACCCTGTGCGGCCTGACGTTTCGGCTCAGCGTGCCGTCGTTCTATCAGGTGAACCGCGAAATGGCGGAGGTGCTGTACCGGCGCGCTGTGGAATTCGCGGGACTCACCGGCACGGAGACGGTGCTGGACCTGTACTGCGGCGCAGGCACCATCACCCAGGTGATGGCCCGCCACGCGGGCCGTGTGATCGGCGCGGAGATCGTGCCGGAGGCCATCGAGGACGCCAGGGCCAATGCGCAGCGCAACGGCGTGGAGAATGTGGAGTTCTTCTGCGGCGATGCGGCGGCAGCGGCGGCGGATTTCGCCCGGCGCGGACTGCGGCCCGATGTCATCTGCGTGGACCCTCCCCGCAAGGGGCTGGCGCCGGAGGTGGTACACGCCGCAGCTCAGATGGCGCCCAAGCGCATCGTATACGTCTCCTGCGATCCCGCCACGCTGGCCCGGGACGTGAAGCTGCTGGCCCGGGAGGGCTACCGGGCCATCCGCGCCGCGGCGGTGGACATGTTCCCGGGGACCGCCAACGTCGAGACGGTTGTCTTACTTTCCAAGGGAGAAATCGACTCCAAGAAGGTTCGTGTGGAGTTCTCTCTGGAGGACATGGATATGTCCGGTTTCCAGAACGATGCCACCTATAGTCAGATCAAAGAACGTGTTTTACAGCAGACTGGCTTGAAGGTTTCCTCTCTCTACATCGCTCAGATCAAACAAAAGCATGGCATTATTGAACGGGAGAACTACAACAAGCCAAAGTCTGAAAATACCAGACAGCCGAAATGCCCGCCGGAAAAGGAAGCGGCAATTACGGAAGCATTGAAGTATTTTGGGATGATTTGAGAATTGCCAATATTGGGGAAATTGATCGTAAAACAGTACATGCGACTGTCTTGATAGATAAAACAAACTATTCTTTATAGTCACAAAAAACACAACACCGTTCACTGGTCATCATGACCGGTGAACGGTGTTTATTTATAGCACTTCATCTGTTATGGTAGCGCTAAAAGCTTCTCGTACAAACTTTTTAATTTGGCGAGCATTTGAAAGACGGTAACTATTTGTTTTGAGTAATGACACAATTTTTCTTGAATCAATAATGGTTCGTTCTTCTTCATCTAGCTTGCTATACTGTCTGTCAATCTCACGATCCAAAAGTTTTTGTACTGCTTCAGGTTGTAAATCTGTAAAATGAATAACCGCATCAAATCTAGAGTAGATTGGGTCTCCAAGCCGTTCACGAATTTGCTCTTCAGACAAAAAGTTTGATGTGCAAATAATAATTGCATTTTTCATTGTTACAGTGTAATTTTTGTCTGCAAAAACACCTTCGTCAAATAGCTGATAGAAAGCACTGTAGAAAACCGGGTTTGGCTTATCAAACTCATCCAACAAAATGACATTTGATTCACGCTCAAGAAGTTCCTTAGCAAAGCTATTTTGATTGTGTTTTCCACCAAATAGGTACGAGGTAAATTCCTCACTATGCAACATAGAAAACTGCTTGCGGAACAACCTCTCATTGAGCTTTTCAGCAATATATTTGGCAGTTTCCGTTTTTCCTATGCCTGTATTTCCGTAGAAAAGCATAACGCATGGTTTATTAAAACGTCCCTTTGCAACATCATACAGCGTTCCAATAATTTGCCTTTGAGCAACGGGTTGTCCTATAATTGCATCTGGGAACTCTTGTTTGATTTCTCTGAGCATATCCATATTCAAAACTTTGTAGTCTTGTCGCTCTATGGAATGTTCCGCAGATGAAAGTTCATTAATATGTTTTGCAATGCTGTCTGGAGGATTTTGCAAATACAAATTGTCGATGTCAAAGCGGAAAATAAAACTAACAAAGCTTTCAATAAGACTTTCTGTTAATGCGGGATAATCGTCTGAAAAAGCAACAACATTTTCGTAATAAGGCAGCTCCTCATCAACATCGTCACGTCCATCATCAAGTTTTAGTTTCCGGTGTTTCTCGTCATCACGAATTGCCAAATCAACTATTGAGTCATAGTTATTAGGAAGTTTCTCGGTAAAGACTGTAAGGCTACCGTAGTAAATATGGATGTTCATACGCAAACTCCTGCTAGAATGACATCATATACTTTAAGGGATGTTGTTGCACTTACTGTGGCATCAGATTTGACAATATCATATCCACTAATTTCTTTTTTCTTTTCACTAAACTCAGATTGCATTTCCAGACTATCTTCAAATATTGTTCCAACATATATTGCATGGTAATCTAATTCCATCTTAACAATATCAGAAATGGAATAATTATTCCTAAATGCGTTGATATTGAAGCGAAGAACCACTTTTTCTGAAGGCTGTTGAACAATAAGCTCGTAATAGCCACGGCTAGAACTTAGCGCCTGATCCATAAGAGCAAGATTAAAATTTAAGCCTTTTGCTACTTCTACTTTACCGTCTGTCATTGTTAAAAACGGAGTAAGCATTTTGAAGTAGGTAAATGATCCAGGAAAAGCGTAAGGCTTGCATTTTGTAAAAACAGTTATATGAGATTTAGCTTCATTCTCTGTACATCTAATATAATCTGTTAAAACAGTGCTTTCTATTGCCTTGGAGAGAATAGATCGACCTTCTCTTGAGGCATCAGCACTCCCATCAATGCCCATACCAGCAGTTATTTTGGTCAAGAGATTGATTTTAGCTCCAGCCTGTGCCTCTGCGCCAGCTGCTAATTGCGTAGTTTTTGTCACTATTTTTTCTTCCTTATCGGTGCTCTTTCCGCCACCAAGGATATAAAGCAAGTCGGTTGCTGATCCTTCATCAAAATAGATAATTTTAATGAAGGTCTTTGACTTTTTAGTTTTGGACATTATCGAACCTCCACCTTTAGGTATAATTTATGAAAGTTAACGTTCATGTGTTTGATTCGTTGAATCTTCTTCACAATGTAAACCTCGTAGATATTCTCTTAATTTTATTGTCTCATCGAGAGCACCCACAATATTTTCGATGTGAGTAAAGGAATCAATCGTAAGTGCTTCATCCTTATGTTCCTTGAACCACTTGTCCAACACTTGATGCCCACCAATTTGATATTTCCATACTTCTTGAGAAATGCCGGTGATACGTTTATTGGCATTTAACTGGAGCGCTCCATTTTTATATTTGATGGCTCCGACTTCCATATCATCGGGGGTATTGGGTTCAAGAGCGAGTTCTGCTGGGGCTTTAATTTGCATTAGATGCAGCTTTCTCAATCGCTCACCCGCAGAAACATACTCTCGATATAGTTCTTCGCTAACATAAAATTCCCCTTCGTCTCGTTCTTTCTCCGGTGTGTTGATGATTGGGACACGAGGAAAATCCCTGCAAAGATACTGTTCGTATTTCTCACAATATATAGGGTCATGTAAGATACCATACACATAATCAAATATCTCTATTGGCTCCGGCTTTTCAGACAGATATTGCGTTAATTTATTGAATGCTTCGTCGTTCAAATTGGCAGTCCAGCTTTCGCCAGTCAGTCCAGATTCAGAGCGGAGATAAAGTGGGGCAATATAGGTAATCTCGCACATAGCTGAGAACAGCCGATGGGCAATAATATTTTGTGATACAAACGGGGAAAAGAAACTTCTGGAAGTTTTGCAAAAGACCAAACCGATATTCGCTCCAATCGGGCAATTTGGTTCTGCCAGCAAATGTCCCATCGTGTTCTTTTCTCGGGGCCAAAGAACCCATCCACAAGAATTCCCAGAATAATATGTCCAACGAAAATCAAACGGACGAAATGAAATCGGAGTTATAGTGCCTCCGGACAATACATCATTTTGGATTTTCTCAGCTGTTTGTCCACGGCTAAATCTGCCCCATAAATCGAAAATATCTTTTTCCTCTGTGGCATTCTTAACAATGTCCATTCTCCTAATCAATTCAGCTTTTGTAGGAGCAATGGATGCTCCGTCATTACCAGAGACAATCCCTGTCACATTTACTGGGAACAGTTCGGCTACGCTAACACCTTTATCATAGGCTTCCTTATCATTACTTCCAAACGGGATAAAATACGCCATCTTTTGATCTAGTTTCAACTGAGAGAAAACCAGGTTGCCCTTGGCCAAGGCTTCAAATTTTGCTTCTCGAGTTCCCCAAATATCCGTGTAGTACACCTTTGCCCAATCGGTTTTTTTAGTTTTCTTGACACCAATAAACAAAGAAACCCCCTGCATAATGTCAAAGATGTTTTCATCCTTGCTTCCATCTGGAGCAGTTTCCTTTTTGTTGGCACTACCGTGAAGATTCACAATATAAATTTTATCAAAGGTTCGCAGAAGGCTACCACGCATACCTCTAAAGGTCGGATTATCTAGATATCCATTATTAGATACAAAGGCGAGGACACCTTCTTTATTCTTATCAATGATCTGTTCGGAAAAACGGAAGAATTTTACGTAGTCATCATTCAGCCAGTGTTTCTTTTCACCGAAGTCGGTTACTCCATCTGTTTCGGTCTTGTATGCTGAAATGTCGTACGGGTTTGTAGATGCTGCCAAATATGGGGGATTGCCAATAATCACCTTAATTGGGCGGCGTGTTTTCCATGTATCAGCATTATAGGCTTCCTCTGTTATGGCAGCCGAAAAATCAAACAAGGTCAATTGTTCTCCACGTTCCAAATCGGACATGGGCGGTGTCAGAGTGTTGGTCAAAAAAATGTTTGTGGGAAGCTGAGTTGTCGGCAAATGACCAAGTGTTTCATCAATGGTACGGCGAATCTTCAAGTGTGCAACAACATAGCTCGTCATCATAATCTCAAACCCAATTAAGCGGGAAAGCAAGCCGTTCTCTTGCTGAATATAGTTTTCGTAAAATACTGACCGAGCACCAGAAAAATATGTGTTTTTAATGTATTTGATAATTTCCGCACCAAAAGAGCCAGTACCGCAGGCTGGATCTAGAATGGCTACACGGGGTACGGAAATCGTCATCTCGTCTGACCACTTGTTTTTCGTTATCTTGTATGGCGCACACGGAACTTTCGCAGTGATCTGTTCGTTATTAGACAACCCACCTTCAATAGCAAAATCTTCGACCAAAATTTTATCTACAAAGGAAATCAGGTATTGCACAGCTTGAACTGGTGTGTAAAAAACGCCAAGAGATTTTCTTAATGCCGGGTCATAAAAAGTCAAAAATTCCTCGTAAAAGTGGATGATCGTATCTTTCTTCTCGTCTCTTTCCAGCAAATTAGAAATATTACAAATGCGGTACAAAGAGCATAGCTTATCAATAACACCTTCAAGGGTGGGATGTTTTCTTCCAGTTCCTGTAATATGTAAAAAGAACTGCTTGAGAAGTTCAGATTCTTCTTGTAAATATTTGATGGCCTCATACCTATCAAATGAATCCGGCGTTGTGTCATTATACCTGGCAATAAATAACCCATAAACGATAGTCTGGGCATACATATCTGCAAACTCACGAGTGTTCATTAAGGGACGAAGGTCAGATTTAATCCTGCGATATAACCCGTATAGCTCCATGAACATAGGCAACTTCTTTTGATTATCAGTCAAGAGCGGTTGCCCAGTACCATCATCTTTAAGAATACCAGAAATAATGCTGCGTATTGTACGGGCGTGCATTGCCATATACTCAGCCAGCTTAGTAGATGATTTTATTTGTGCGGGGTCACGGAGCAAAAAATCTTCTAAAAGGCTAAAAAACAATTCGATATTGTCTTCTCTCAGAACTAGCTTTCCATCAACCAATTCCATAATTCGCAGACCGGTATACATCTCTGTATCACCTGCACGCCAAAACCGCCATTCAATATTGTCAGTCAAAATAGCGTTGCCATATCTATCAGCTTCAATCTTGATCTGAGAGAGCGCCCTTTTATCAATGCCACCAACCTTTTTAACTTCAACGCCGGCAAAAGGTTCGGTTTCTGTAACTTCTTCTTCGGTATGCCAAAGCTTGATATCAATATTCTCTCCAGATTGTCCTTTGCGTTCACCAGACAAATCACGAGCTGCACAGCCAATATCCGTAAATAAAGCTATTATTGGGGCATTATAAGATGATTCGACATTCCCGAGGCTATATGCGTCACACACCGCCTTGAAGTATTTCGTGATAATTTCTGTTATATTGGTTTTCTCCATGTTAGCCTCCTGCTTATACTCTATATAAAATCATACGAAAATCGTTCTTTCTTCTGCTTTTGCCATAGCGGACACATGGGAATTTGCAAAAACAAGGCAATATCCCATGTAGGAAAATCTGAGAACCACGACCCTATGGTGAAAGTGTTTTTCAGATTTTACATTTTTGACAGCGTGGAAAACACCCAGCTTTGAGAGGGTGGATACCATTGCTGCCAAAAATAATAGGGTATCCAAAGGGGAATATCCCCTTGGCTCTGGGTTTCCAATAGGGGCGAGCAGCATCCCTGTTGGCACACGATTTTCCGTAGGAAAGTCTAGTGTGTTATACCTTTGCTTCCGGCTGATGCCGGGAAGGGGCTGTCTGCGGCATCTGCAACCTGGGCAGATGGGCAGCGGACAGACACTTTTTGGCGGCAGTAGGGCAGGCGGATTTTGTACGATTGCGGACGAAACCGGGATTTGCACACAGGGCAAAATCCGCCTGACCGAAAAAGGAAGCAAAGGTATATCAACCCCTCGTCCCGCCGCAGCGACAGCGCACTAATACCACCACGGCAGTTCCAGCCAGAGATTGTCCAGCGCCAATGCTTCAGTTGACCTTGCACGGCTCTCACTAAGATGGAAATGCAGAGCTGTTCCTACAAGAGGATGCTCCATGTCATCCTCAAAGCCAAAACGGTACAGCAGATAAACCCGCTCCCGTTCTGATATGCGCCGCAGTCCTTCATAGAGCTCTTTCCGGTTTTCCGCTTCCTCCATAATCTTATCCGGCTCTGACGCATAGGGGTCGGCAATCAAGTCGGAACGCTGCATGGAATCCTCGCCGGGAAGCAAATCATCCAGATTGATTCTCTCCATGGGGATACCATCTTTGTCAGACTGCATCCGCTGTTCAAAGGTCGCAAAAGCAGCCGAGATCAAATCCATCATGGCGTTGCGGATGGCAGGCCCCGCATAGGTCAGAAACTTAATTTTTTTGCCCGGGTCATACAGGGAGATAGCCCGGAGCAAGCCGATACTCCCCTCCTGAATCAGATCATCGTGGTCGATACCCAGTTCACTGTTCCCAAGGCCAACGCTGATGTACAATTCATTTGCAGTTTTTCGGATATATCCCAGATTGTTCTGCACCAGTTGCTCCTGCGCCTGTGTATCTCCTCGCTGCGCCAGCGTGCAAAGCCGCTCATTGGTCATCGTTTTCATCGCTTTGCTTAGGCTGCATACTTTCCATCATGTGAAGCAGCGCCTGCTGTAATTCCGCCAGTGATTCATCCTCTGCCAGCCCCATCTGGGATATAGGCTGCACGACCATAGCGGCAAGCTGCTCTGGGGAAACCGATGGATGATGAAGATCCTGTCCTTTGGTCAGTTCTGAGAACATCTGCTCGGTAAGCTCTTTTGTCATGTTCTGGGAAATCCCCTCCCCAGAAGTCATTTCCTTTTTGATCTCTCGAAGAACGGCCATAAATTGATTCTGAATATTGGTCAAATCGGCTTGGAAAACCGGAACCTTGTTAAGAGAGACCGCCTGTGCCGCTTGCTGTGACGCTTTCCGAATGTCCGGCTGTTCTTTTCCGGTCATCAACAGCATGGAACTTAACGATTGCAGGATTTGGTTCTGTGCGGCAAATCCGGAAGCCATCGTTTCATCAAAATACAGGGCAATCATACTGGTCAGCTGGGCAAAACGGCGATTTTCCAGCAGGCGGCTCACCACTTCCGGGTTTACCCGTCCCGTATAGAGATTGCGTGCGGCTTCGGCAGAAAGGCCAAGCTCAGAGATGTCATAATTCTTCTTGTCCGGCACATTGGTCAGACAAAGGAGAAAATCCGAGGATACATTAAAAATCCGGGCAATACGGATGATTTGCTCGATAGTCAGTTTATTCTTTGTCCCATTCAGAAAACGGCTGATGGAGCTTTCCGCAACGCCAATTTTAGAAGCAAGCTCTGCCTGCGTAATTTTATACTCCTTCATCAAATCTTGTAATCTCTGCTGTGGAGTATCACCAGGGAGATATTCCTGTCCCATAGGCAGATCACCTCGTTTCTTTTCTATATTTCCCGCTTTTAATGCGGGCATCGGTTGGTTTTTCTGCATCCTCCGGGATGATCCAGCGGCTTCCTGCTCTTTGTGCACCGGGAATCCGGTCTTGGTTGCAGAGGATGCCGACCCGTCGGGGAGAAATCCCCCATTTCTCTGCAATTTCAAACGTAGAAAGATATTTCATAACCAGCCCTCATTGTTTATAATTCTACTTTTTATTATATTCCATAACAGGAATAATCTCAATCCATATTTTAAGAATCCAGCCGCCTTCTATCTTGCAATTTTGCAAGTTTTGGAGGCGGTATTTTATTTTCTTGCAAGACTGACGGATTTTTTGAGCCATGCCCTTTTTCTCCGTACATTGAGGTGACAGGAGAAACCTGTACAAAGATGAAGGAGGAACATGAGATGGATATTTTTACGACTGTAAAGGCAGCGGTTACCGTAAGACAAGCTGCTGAACACTATGGATTGCAAGTCAGTCGAAACGGTATGACTTGCTGTCCCTTTCACGATGACCGGCACCCCAGCATGAAGCTGAACGAACGGTATTTTTACTGCTTCGGCTGCGGAGTAACCGGTGATGTGATCGATCTTGTGGCGAGGTTATTTGACCTGAGCAGTTACGAGGCAGCGCAGAAGCTGGCTCATGACTTCGGGATTGACCCGGACAAGCCACCAGCGGCAATCGCCCTGCCCAAGCCAAAACGTCCTCTGCTGAAAGCATACCGGCAGGAGGAAGTGCGCTGCCTGCGGGTGCTGTGCGATTATCTGCATCTTCTGGAATGCTGGAAGGTGCGGCACGCGCCTAAGACGCCGGAAGGTGCTCTGGATGACCGGTTTGTGGAAGCCTGCCAGATGCTGGACTATGTGGAGTATCTGGCGGATTTGCTCATTGCCGCCGAGCTGGAACAGCGGGTGAAAATCGTAGAAATGTTGAACAAGGATGGTCTGATTGCCGGTTTGGAGGAACGGTTAAAAAGATTGAAAAAGGAGGAAGTCACCCATGAAGAAAAACAAGCAGCCTGACGCAATGCCCGTTTGGTTTGATGGAAAAAGCATCAACGAAGCCCTGTTTTGTGAGGAGTTCTTGCAGACACACAAGATCATCTTCACAAACGGGGCTTTTTTCACGTCCGAAGGCCGTGTGACTGATGAACTTCCCCTGCGAGGAGAGATTTTTGAGGGGCTGAAATGCTGTGCGGTCAGCAATATTCCCCGCAAAATCAGCAACATCGTGGAACTGATGAAGCTGGTGGCACTGGTGGAGGATTTTCCCCCGGAGCCGGACCGGATTCATCTGGCAAACGGCACCTTGTTCCTGGACGGCACCTTTGAGGAAGGCAAGCTTAAGATTGTCCGCAACCGTTTCCCTGTGGACTATAACCCTAACGCTCCGAAGCCTGTCCTTTGGCTGCAATTTCTGGATGGCCTACTCTACCCGGAGGACATCCCCACCTTGCAGGAATATATAGGCTACTGTCTGATTCCCAGCAATAAGGGCCAACGGATGATGGTGATTAAAGGTAACGGCGGCGAGGGGAAATCTCAGATCGGCGCTGTGCTGGGAATTTTGTTCGGCTCCAACATGAAGGATGGCAGCATCGGGAAAATATCGGAGAACCGATTTGCCCGTGCTGACTTGGAGCATATCCTCCTGTGTGTGGATGACGATATGCGAATGGAAGCCCTGCGCCAGACCAACTATGTAAAATCCATCGTCACCGCCCAGGGCAAGATGGATTTGGAGCGTAAGGGCAAGCAGAGCTATCAGGGATGGATGTGCGCCCGGCTGCTGGCCTTCTCCAACGGAGATTTGCAGGCGTTGTTTGACCGGAGCGACGGATTTTACCGCCGCCAGCTGGTGCTGACCACAAAAGAAAAGCCTGCTGGCCGTATAGATGATCCCGACCTTGCCGAGAAGATGAAAGCCGAGGTGGAGGGCATTCTGCTGTGGGCTTTTGAGGGATTGCAGCAGCTGGCCGCTAACAATTTCAAGTTTACCGAAAGTGACCGCACCAGAGAAAACCGGGAGGCAGTCAAACGGGACAACAACAATGTCTATGATTTTCTGGATTCTGACGGGTATGTTCGCCTGAAAGCCGATCTATCTGCCAGTTCCAAAGAGCTGTATGAGGCGTACCAGATTTACTGCACCGAGAACAATCTGCCTACCCTGAAACCCCGCAGCTTTAGCGAAGCCCTGATTGCCTGCCAGAGCCGCTACAATCTGGAATACTGCAACAATGTGACCAACGCAGCCGGACGGCGGGTGCGTGGATTTCTGGGGATTGAGGTACTGGTGAGAAACAATATGTCGGTGTTTTCCGGTGATTCGATCCGTACGTACGTACCGGAAGATGTGCCGGAGGAATGGCGGCACTAACACTGGGAATCGGACGCTGTACGTACGTACGCAGTGATTGACCGCTGTTCTCCCTTTATTGCAATTCGGTGGTTATGGTTCAAAATTACCGGCAAAATTGGAGGGGTAAATCAAGGCAAGTGAGAATCGAAAAGTATTTGACGATTGGCAGAAATTATTTTACGAAACCGTGCTTCTCGCCCCGGTGAACCGGGTGCATGGAATCATGGGAAAACGCACGGTTTCGAGCCAAGTCATACGGAACGGGAAAGTCGGAAGGTGCGGATGATGGACAGGACATCGCACCGGCAATTCTGAAGGAATTTGGTAACAAGAGAATTTTTCACGACACGGCGAAGCGGCTATGCCTGAGGGCGTACCAGCTTCGCTTTTTTATCAAGTAAATGTAGGAGGATTTTTGATTATGACGGTACGCAACGAGATTAAGGCGCAGATCGTCCGAGCGGGATACACAATGCAAGAGGTAGTTGACCTACTCCATGAGGAATACGACTGGTCGGACAGTGTTTCCAACCTGTCGGCCAAGCTCCAGCGTGAATCTATTCGCTACAAGGAGGTTGTGGAGCTGGCCGATGTGCTGGGCTACGACCTGATCTGGCAGAAACGGAGGGACAGAGTATGAGCAAGCCGCAGTATGCCATTCTCCGCTTTGCCAAGTACAAGGGGCCGGAGATCGGGAATATTGAAGCCCACAACGAGCGAACCAAAGAGAAATACGCCAGCAATCCCGATGTGGACATCAGCAGGAGCAAGTACAATTTCCATTTGATCGAGTCGGAACGAAAATATCGTGCGGAGGCAGAGCGGCAGATCAAAGAAGCCGGTTGCCGTACCCGGTCAGACAGTGTTCGAGTCGTGGAAGCCCTGGTAACTGCCACACCGGAGTTCTTTCAGGGAAAGAAGAAATCTGAAATCAGAGCCTATTTTCAAGAGGCGCTGGCCTTTCTCCAGCAAAACCAAGACCCCAAAACAATCATATCCGCTGTGGTGCATATGGACGAAAAAACGCCCCATATGCACCTTTCTTTTGTCCCGCTGACTGCGGACGGCAGGCTCAGCGCCAAGGAGATCGTAGGAAACAAGAAAAAGCTGACCCAGTGGCAGGACAAGTTTTGGGAATACATGGTGCTCAAATACCCGGACCTGGAGCGTGGGGAAAGCGCCAGCCAGACCGGACGTGACCATATCCCGCCCAGAGTGTTCAAAGAGATGACCCGACTGACCAAGCAAAAGGCCAAACTGGAGGAACTGCTGTCCGGTATCGGAGCCTTTAACGCCAAAAGCAGAGCTGCCGAGATTTCGGCCCTGCTGGATAAGTATATCCCTGCGGTAGAGCAGATGCACAGCACCTTGAAGAAGTATCAGGTGGCATTTACGGAAACCACCGTAGAGAACAAAAAGCTGAAACAGGAGAATGCTCTGCTGGAGCAGTCTCTGAAAAAAGCAACCCAGGAAAGCACTTTGAAGCAGCTGGCCGATGCCAAGCTACGGCGGGACTATGCTGACGCTGTTGCTGTGTTGGATCGCATTCCAAAGGAAGTGCTGGATGCGTATGCCTGTGGTGGTCACAGGAGAAAGGAGCGGCCTATTGAGCAAAATCTATGATGATCCGAAATATAATGCGGCTTTTGATCGCTGTATTGATGTAATGACAAAATTGATGCTGAAATATGGAAATCAAGTCTTAGAGCGGCACCAGATGGCTGCTCCTGTTTCTTTGCAGGAACAGCCAGGCACGGAGCAAAGCAGCTCTTTTGCCGACGCTGCTTAAAAGTTTACAATTTACACGTTGTGTAATTATTAAGCCAATGCTATAATAATTACGCAACGTGTGTTTTTTGTTTATGGAGATGGTGCGATGGACTGCAAAACCAAAATAAAAGAACTGCGGGAAATGACCGGTATGAACCGTAAGGACTTTTGTAAATTCTTTCATATCCCCTATCGGACGGTAACGGAATGGGAACTGGATAACCGCCATGCGCCAGAATATGTCCTGCGTCTTTTGGAGTATTACATCCGCAATGAGGGATTGATAAAATCACCGGCTGAACAGAAACATGCCGGAGAAAGGAGTTCCAGTCATGAAAAGACGGACTAAGTGCTATATTTACACAAGAGTTTCCACCTCCATGCAGGTGGATGGATACAGTCTGGACGCCCAGAAGGATAAGCTGCGGAAGTATGCCGAGTATGAAGATATGACCATTGTCGGAGAGTATTCTGACGAGGGCTTCTCCGGCAAGAACATCCAGGGGAGGCTGGAGTTCCAGCGGATGCTGAGTGACATCCAACAGGGCAAGGACGATATTTCGTTTGTACTGGTGTTCAAACTCTCCCGCTTTGGAAGAAATGCGGCGGATGTTCTCAATTCCTTACAGCTGATGCAGGACTTTGGTGTCAACCTGATTTGTGTGGAGGATGGCATTGATTCTTCCAAAGATTCCGGCAAGCTGATGATCTCCGTCCTTTCTGCTGTGGCGGAAATTGAACGTGAAAACATTCGGACGCAGACAATGGCAGGTCGTGAGCAGAAAGCCCGTGAGGGAAAATGGAACGGCGGATTTGCCCCGTATGGCTACAAATTAGTGGATGGCAAATTGGAAATTGCCGAAGATGAAGTGGAAGTGGTACGGCTTATTTACGACAGATATATCCATACCAACGATGGGATCAACGGTGTAGCAAAGTATTTGAATGACCACGGATACAAAAAGAAAATCCGTCAGAATGGTACTATCCCTGGTTTTTCTTCCAATTTTGTGAAAGATATTCTGGACAATCCTGTTTACATGGGGAAGATCGCCTACGGCAGACGCAGAACGGAAAAGAAGCTGGGAACAAGAAACGAGATGCACGTGGTCGAGCAAGACGAGTTCCCAATCTACGATGGCCAGCATGAGGCAATTATTTCGGAAGAAGATTGGAACCTGGCACAGGATAAACGGAAGGCCAACGCCTTTAGGAGAGAAAAAGTAATTGACCCGGAGCACGCACATATATTGTCTGGTATCCTAAAATGCCCTTGCTGCGGTAAAAGCCTTTATGGAAATATAGCCAAGGCACACAGCAAGGATAAGAAAACCCGCTATTACTATTACTGCAAAAACACGTTAGGCGCAACCGGGCACAAATGCACCTTCCGTGTGAACATTGAGCAGACGGAAATGAACCGCATGGTTGCGGCAATCATTTCGGCTATGGTCAATGACCCGCAATTTTCAAAGGCAATCAAAGAGAAAATAGGGACATCCGTTGATACCGAGGATTTGGAAAAGCAGCTTTCTACACTCCAGGCACAGCTTCGTCAGACCTTGGGCATTAAAGCAAGGCTGGAGCGTCAGATGGACACGCTGGATATTAACGATCCCTATTTTGATAGAAAAATTTTGGATTTGCAGCGTCGATATGACGAACAGTATGGTAGAATAGAAGAAATCGAGACACAGATAGATGAAGTGAAGAGCCAGATTCAGAGTATCCGCCAGGAGAAAATCTCCGGCGATAATATTTACCAACTTCTACTGGCCTTCGATGAAGTATACAGTGCTGCCACGGAAATCGAGCAAAAAGAGTTTATGAGAGCGTTTATTGAACGAATTGACCTGTATCCAGAAAAAAAGAAGGATGGAAACTGGATCAGGAACATGGTGTTCAATTTTCCGGTTCCTGTGAATGGGCAGGAAGTAACAGAACTGCCCTTGGAATCTGGGACAATGCTCGAGACGGTAGTCTTGCTGGAGCCGGGACAGACATGCTGACGGCGGAGCCGGACGGGCGCAGAAGCCGGACGCAGCGGAGCGGCATAGATACATGGCGAAGGCCCTGCTCCCCATCATTGACGGGGGGCGGGGCTTTTCTTGCACTGAGAGACGCATCTTTGACGGGTATCTGTATCAGCGGCGCGCTGCGGTGTGATAAGCAGACGGGGACTCTCGCGGGAGCGCTCTTGCGGGAGGCTTTATGCGACAGAGAGCGTTAAGAAGGTGTAAAGAAATTACTTACAACAGCGATAGAATGTTCTTGACAAATGCTTAGCCGCGTGGTAAAGTGAGGACAACCGAAGAACGTTGGGCAAACCGGTCGAAAGATCGGGACGCAAAGCCAGGTGTCCAAACGGAGTTATCCGCATGATCGACCGGCTGCAATCGACACGATGTGTGTTGCTTTGCAGCTGGTTTTTTTGCACCCATCACGGCGTTTTTTGGCTGTCTGACTCTATCCCCCCCCTTTTAATAGAGACGTACACACCCCTCTCCGGAGGGACGCCTGCGTATGCTGGCGACCCTCCGGCGTGTACGCAGACCCTCCGGCGAGGCGGAGGTCCTGCGTATGCGCCGGAGCAGTCCCGGAGGGGATGGCACGGACATAGTCTGACAAAAAACAGGGTACACCTGAGCGGTGTACCCTGTTTTTCACGCGTTTTACCGATGGGACACCGGCTTTGAGCAGAAAAAAAGCGCCCCGGGGCGCGATACAGGCTTGACAGTCCATCCAAATTTTGATATAATAAGGCGCTTATATTGGGAAGATGGGCGCAAACACCCCCACTTTCATCTGACCATAGTATACCATCTCTGGCGGCGGAATACAAGGGCAGCGATGTAAAAATCGCCAACAAGCCCGTGCGTGTCGCCGCGGAGCCGCCCCTCAGAGGCCCTGAACGGCTTTGGCGAGGCCGGACGGGGTCGGAAATGAAGAAACAATAGAAAGGCGTGATCGTTGAATGGCCAAGGACAAATACTACGGCAAGACCCTGCGCAAGAATTTTGCCCGACACGAAGAAGTCATGGCGATGCCCAACCTGCTGGAGATCCAGAAGAAGTCCTACAAGTGGTTCCTGGAGACCGGCCTGCGTGAGGTGTTCGCCGACGTGGCTTCCATCACGGACTATGCCGGCAATCTGGAGCTGAGCTTCATTGATTACAGCATGGATGAGAAGCCCAAGTACGATGTGGAGGAGTGCAAAGCGCGGGACGCCACGTATGCCGCTCCCGTGAAGGTGCGGGTGCGCCTGCACAACAAGGAGACCGGCGAGATCAAGGAGCAGGAGATCTTCATGGGTGATTTCCCGCTGATGACCCATGGCGGCACCTTCGTCATCAACGGCGCTGAGCGCGTGGTGGTCAGCCAGATCGTCCGCTCCCCCGGCGTGTACTACGGCAAGGAGATCGATCTCAAGACCGACCTGCCCCTGCTGACCAGCACCGTCATCCCCTACCGCGGCGCGTGGCTGGAGTACGAGACCGACACCAGCGAGGTGTTCTGGGTCCGTATCGACAAGAACCGCAAGCTGCCCATCACCTGCCTGATCCGCGCGCTGGGGCTCAAGACCGATGGCGAGATCCTGGAGCGCTTCGGCGATGACCGCCGCATCGTGGCCACCCTGGAGAAGGACACCTGCAAGACCTATGAGGAAGCGCTGCTGGAGATCTACCGCAAGCTGCGCCCCGGCGAGCCCCCCACGGTGGATTCCGCCGAGACCCTGCTGCAGGGCCTGTTCTTCGATCCCCGCCGGTACGACCTGTCCATGGTGGGCCGGTACAAGTTCAATAAGAAGCTGACCATCTGGTCCCGCGCCAAGGGCCAGAAGCTGGCCATGCCGGTGGCAGATCCCACCACCGGTGAGATCGTCTTTGAGGACGGCCACGTGCTGACCGCCGCCGACTGCGCCGAGCTGGACGCCATCGGCGTGTACGAGATCACCGTGGCGCTGGAGTCCGGCGAGACACTGAAGATCTTTACCAATAAGATGTGCGATATGTCCCGCTACGTGGACTTCGATCCCCGTGAGAAGTGCGGCATCAAGGAGCGCGTCCGCTTCGACGTGCTGCAGGATCTGCTGAGCCAGTACAGCGGCGACGAGCTCATCACCCAGTGCCGTCTGCACGCCGACGATCTGGTGCCCAAGCACATCATCGTGGAGGACATCTTCGCGTCCATCAACTATATGAACGCACTGGCCCACGGTCTTGTAGCCAAGGACGATATCGACCATCTGGGCAACCGCCGCCTGCGCTGCGTGGGCGAGCTGCTGCAGAACCAGTTCCGTATCGGCTTTTCCCGCATGGAGCGCGTCATCCGCGAGCGTATGACCATCCAGGATCTGGACGTGGTGACGCCCCAGAGCCTTATCAACATCCGGCCCGTCACCGCAGCCATTAAGGAGTTCTTTGGCTCCAGCCCCCTGAGCCAGTTCATGGACCAGACCAATCCTCTGGCCGAGCTGACCCACAAGCGCCGTCTGTCCGCTCTGGGCCCCGGCGGTCTGAGCCGCGAGCGCGCCAACATGGAGGTCCGAGACGTACACTACAGCCACTACGGCCGTATGTGCCCCATCGAGACGCCTGAAGGCCCCAACATCGGCCTGATCTCCTATCTGGCCACCTACGCACGCATCAACGAGTACGGCTTTATCGAGGCGCCGTTCCGCGCCGTGGATCACGAGACGTGCAAGGTCTCCAACGACATCACCTATATGACCGCCGACGTGGAGGATCAGTACGTGGTGGGTCAGGCGGCGGAGCCGGTGGACGAGAATGGGTGCCTCACCCGCGAGCGTATCACCTGCCGCCACCGCGACGAGATCGTGGAGGTCCCCCGCGACAGCGTGGACTTCATCGATGTGTCTCCCCGCATGATGGTGTCCATCGCCACGGCCATGATCCCCTTCCTGCCCAACGACGATGCCAACCGTGCCCTGATGGGCGCCAACATGCAGCGTCAGGCCGTGCCCCTGCTGAAGCCGGAGGCTCCCATCGTGGGTACCGGTATGGAGCACAAGATCTGCCTGGACTCCGAGGTAGCCGTGCTGGCCGAGGGAGACGGTGTGGTGACCAAGGTGGACGCCACCAACGTCTCCGTCCGCTACGACAGCGGTGAGACCAAGGACTACAAGCTCATCAAGTTCCTGCGCTCCAACCACGGCACCTGCGTCAACCAGAAGCCTATTGTCTCCGTGGGCGAGCGGGTCCACGGCGGCGATGATCCCACCGTGCTGGCCGATGGCCCCGCCACCGAGCAGGGCGAGATCGCTCTGGGCCGCAACATCCTGGTGGGCTTTATGACGTGGGAAGGCTACAACTACGAGGACGCCGTGCTGCTGAACGAGCGGCTGGTGAAGGAGGACGTGTACACGTCCATCCATATCGAGGAGTATGAGATCGACGCCCGCGATACCAAGCTGGGACCCGAGGAGATCACCCGCGACATCTCCAACGTGGGCGAGGACGCACTGAAGGATCTGGACGAGCGCGGCATCATCCGCGTGGGCGCCGATGTCCACGCCGGTGACATTCTGGTGGGCAAGGTCACGCCCAAGGGCGAGACCGACCTCACCGCCGAGGAGCGCCTGCTGCGCGCCATCTTTGGCGAGAAGGCCCGCGAGGTCCGCGACACCTCCCTGAAGGTGCCCCACGGAGAGAGCGGCATCGTCATCGATACCAAGGTATTCACCCGCGAGAACGGCGACGAGCTGGGGCCGGGCGTGAACGAGGTGGTCCGCGTCTATATCGCCCAGCGCCGTAAGATCCAGCCCGGCGACAAGATGGCCGGCCGTCACGGCAACAAGGGCGTTGTGTCCCGTGTGCTGCCCCAGGAGGATATGCCCTTCCTGCCCGACGGCACC